>Ga0185299_10004054_pt1 | contig 18212 bp, 26 predicted proteins | sample PaiPotPPA55metaG_FD_128002 | JGI IMG/M metagenome (GOLD analysis project Ga0185299, IMG submission 128002) | Iron sulfur acid spring bacterial and archeal communities from Banff, Canada, to study Microbial Dark Matter (Phase II) - Paint Pots PPA... ...
AATTCTTTACCTGTTAATTCGTGATAATTGATGAAGAACTCTTCCAGTTCCTCAACGAACTGCTTACCGAGATCATCAATGTGCTTGATATTCGCCCAGGTGTGATTTGCGGCTTCAATGGCAACTATCCGATCATTGCGTTCCGTCTTCTTGCCCTTCCCTTGTTCGCCTTCAATCACGCCGATGAGTCGGCACTTTAGGGCGCAGCCTGGAAAAGCTGGTTCGTCCATGAGGACTAAGACATCGACCGGATCGCCGTCACCCGCCACGGTTGATGGTACGAACCCAAAATCGTAGGGGAACGTCATTCCCGCAGGCAGGACCTTTTTTAGAGCAAAGATTTGTTCGTCGGGGTCGTAAGCGTATTTGTTTCGGCTTCCCTTAGGGGTTTCGATGATGACCTTTATGATCTCGTCGTCATCTTTGTCAATCGCCTTCAGTCGCTGCGGATTAGCCAAACCGTTCCCATTTGCGCCCACACAGCCTCCTCAGATCATGCACTGTTTCTATGTGAACGGGCTTTCATCCAGTATCGGGCATTCACTTAGAATTTGATCTAAATGACTGTATGAACTACCCGTAGAGATGCACCCGTAGGCTCCGGTTCAGCGCCTAGGCTCCTTGTTGAAGCATCCAAATCGCAGCATTCGACAATAGCTGGACTGGTGGGCAGTGGAAGAAGCTCTTGTGCGTTTCCTCATCGGCGGACTAGTGGTCTCGGCGTTTTCTGCCCTAGGAGATGTCCTGAAGCCCAAGAGCTTTGCCGGATTGTTCGGTGCGGCTCCATCTGTCGCACTCGCGACGCTGAGTCTCACAATTGCCAGCAACGGAATCGCATATGCAGCAATTGAGGCCCGGTCAATGATCGCGGGCGCGTTGGCGTTATTGGTCTACGCGTTCTTGGTCACATGGGTGATGTTCAAATTCAAGCCGTCAACCCTTGTGGCCACGGCGGCTCTCCTCTCAACGTGGCTGGCAACAGCCTTAGGTGTTTGGTTTTTTCTCCTCAAGTAAATGGTAGTCAAGTTCAAGCTATCGGCACTGAAGCAAACAAAATGGTACGAAATCTTTCTGCGCATATTGTTCGGCGGAATTGCCACTGTGGCGACCGGCCTAATAGCGAAGTCATTCGGCCCCGTCGTTGGTGGTCTGTTTTTAGCGTTTCCCGCAATCTTCCCGGATTCGGGCACTTCTTCTGGAATCCCCGTCGTAGGTCGCTCGAAGCTACGGTAGAAGTGCTAGACAACGCGACTCGAATGGGCGGCTTTTGCGTCTCGGCGGCTATCGGGAGTAACGCTGCAATCAGAAGCGCTATCATCGCGGCCACCGCGAACAAGAGCGTTTTCTCCATCGGGGTATCAACTCACAATCGGAGGGGCCAACGCCGCTTCAAGCCCGTAGGCAGCCCGCATCTTTACGCTGCGTCGGCTGATTGCTCCGCGCCATACTCCTCAGCGAAAAGCTCTTCGCCGGTCGCTTGATCACAGATGCTGTATTGCCCAGGCAGAGAGGCGAGTTCTACTAGTCTGCCCTTGGCCGTATTGAGGTCCAAGAACGTCCCCAACCACTCAGTCCCTTCCGGCGTAGTTCGAAACAGGTCCAGAGAAGTCATCGCTGCCCCGCTGCACGGGCTTTGCGTAATGGCACAAGAGCCCGAAAGCTGTTTGTTTCCGCCCATGCGTTTGCACATCTTGTGTGCAGCGTCACCACAGTTTCTCCCCTCCCGCTTCTCGCCAAAAATGTTGTTCCGTTTAATGGATCGACGAGGTCGTGTGCGTCGAGGCACTGATGGCAGATACGGCGGGGCCGTCGTTCGCGTTTCAGAATGGTTAGCGCATTGAGCGTTTTAGTGATTGCACGTCTTTCGGCCTCGTCAATCGCAACTGTCACCACACGTTGTCCTATTGCTCTTTGGGCGGATTCGATGCGCTTCGGGCAAGACTTCGGAGTTCGTTTCGAGAACGGCGGCTTCGTAGAACTTCATCCACTCGTAATCTGTATTCACTGTCGCCTCCTTTCCGCGCGGGAGAAAGGTTTCAATGACGACTAGCCTGAGATGTTATTCCGAGGGGAGACAAAGTCAAGTAGCTGACTACTGCGTACGCGGCCGTACGAAGCGAAACCCCCGGCCTACAGTAATCACCCTATCGACGGCTTGGCGCAGTTCTATAAGGATATCTGGCCTTCGGAGGTTCCCAGCGATGGCAATATTTATTGTAAGCATCTTCGTGGTCATCATCGTCGGTTCGGCCAGTGCGTTCGCCTATGTGGTGCTTGCCGACGGCAGCGGCCGAACGGGTCCGTAGTCGGAGGACCTTCGGTAGTTGGAATGGAGCGAGTCCGAAATGCATCCTTGTCCACAGTGCCAAAGCGAACGCACGCGGAGGTCACAACGCAAGGGATTTGTTGAACGCGGACCCTTGACTCTACTCTCTCTGAGACCGTTTCGTTGTAGGGACTGCGGACACCGTTTCTTTCGCTGGCCCATGATCCGCAGCCACTTTGACGCAACTGACCCAAAGCCCTTCACTGCCGCAAAACTGCGATTATTTGCTTCTCAGCGCAAGCGTCGATCCGTTAATGTAACATGGAGAGCCGAGAGCCACCCAAACGACTGACTTGCGTCTAAATCGAGATCATCAGGAGATTGACCCGAATCCGCCGACCAATCGCTGGCATGCACGCGGCGACCTCAGCCCTCCCTGCCTCAATCTTTCGTGCCTCCTACGCATCTAAAAACAGGAGGCCAATATGAAAAGTGTGGTTGGTGTCTTCAAATCGCGATCCGATGCAGAGCGCAGTGCCGCTGACCTCGTGCCATTGAAAATTCCCAAAGCCAGAATCAATATTCTTACGCCCGAGGTCACCGAAAAAGAGATCGCTGCTATTCCCGCCGAGACGGGAGAGCAGCCTGGCACTGGTAAGGCCATGGGGGTGGCTGTGGGCGCAGCGATGGGCGTAGCTACCGGGGTCGGACTCGGTCCGGCCATTGCCAGTCTCTTGGTCCCTGGGGTAGGTCCTGTGTTGGGTATGGGAATCCTTGCTGGCACATTGTTGGGCGCGATTGGGGCAGTAGGAGGTCGCGCCGTTGGCGGGGCATTAGAAAGTGCAACATCCGAAGGACTGCCAGAAGACGAGTTGTTCATTTACGAGGATGCGTTGCGGAAGGGCCGCACCGTTGTTGTAGTCATGGCGGAAGACGACGATGCAAATGCTGTTCGCGGCGCTTTGGAGCTAGCTGGTGCCGAAAGCGTTGATCGAGCGCGAGAAATGTGGTGGCTTGGTCTTCGCGATGTAGAGAAGGAAAGATACACTGCGGATGGTGCCAATTTTGAGCGCGACGAGCGCGCTTTTCGCGGGGGATTTGAGGCCGCCTTGCAATTCCGGAATCGCAATCGGTCTTACGAGGACTGCTATCAAGAACTAGCCGAACGTGATGCCCGCGTGTATGAAAGAGAAGCTTTCAGGCGCGGCTATGAACGCGGCCTACAGTATCTGGAGGCGTTCAATAGGCATGCTGAAAAGAAGGCGGGCTAACATTTCGGACTAGCCCGGCCCGGCGATGAGCGGGCAAATCCTCCCGTCCCGACACTTCGTAAAATGCTTCTCTTTGACCGCATGCTCGCTCCGAACCGGATAAAACGGGGAACCTTCCTTGGTTGACTGAAAAATCCAAAGCAAAAAATTAAGGGCGCATCAGCCGTTAAGCTTTTGCACCCTTTTTAAACTGGAGCCATAAAGTTACTAAATCCTACGACATGTGGTTTTGACCCCAGTTGCCATTTCTGTCGAATGCCAACTTTTCTGATTGAGTATTCATTTCTTAAAGGATTGCACGACAGCGGTCGAAATGGGAAACCTTGCCCTTTCGACCAGTAGCCTCCCGGAACAGTAGGTCTTAGCCTATTTGTGGGCACAACCGACGCCCTTATCTGTGATCCAGCCGGACAGAATCCGTCGAAGGCTCTGGCAAATCCGGCGGCGAAAAGGAAACCCTGTGACGATCAAAAAGCGTCCGATGACTGCCGAGGGCACAAGTGTGGAGCGCCGAAAAAGCCGCCGCTTCCCCGTGGTCGTTCCGATAGAGGTGAGCTGGCGCGGCAAGGATGGCATCTCGGTCAAAGAGGACGGCGTCGCCCGGCAAGTCAACGGCAATGGTGGTTTTGTGAAGATGGCCAATTATCCGGTGTTGGGTAGTAGGGTTACACTGGCGAATTTTCTTTCTGCACAAACTGCAGAGGCGAGAGTACTTGCCGCGCCAGACTCGCGCCCCGGGGTCGCGAACGGCATCGTTGTCGAACTGATTGTTCCAAACGAGAGCTTTTGGGGCGTAGATTTGCAGGTCAATAAGACGACCTTCGAACTGCAAAACCTGGAAATGGCCTTAAGATGCGAGGACATCGACGTTCATCTGATGCGGGAATATCGCTATGCCGTGGAATACATCCGAACGATCACGGAGACGCTTCAACAACTGAGGAAGTGCCAGTTGGGAGGGTCCGATGGCGGCGAACTGCTTTCCGTTCTGGCTACCGACCGGATTCGGCGCGCAAGCAATCTCTGCCTGGAAGTAACCGCCGACATCGACGCTGGCCGTGTGAGACAGGAATCAAAAACTGTCGACGAGTTAAGACGAGCGCTGCAACATCTCCATCAATGTCTGAGACAAGGTGGCAAGGTGGGGTCAAACGACCAGCCTTCCGAAAAATGACGTAGCATGATTTGGCTTCACTGGCCGATTAGTCACCAGACATCTTCTATCCTAAGATGGACGTGATCCTTGCGTTATGACGTGCGCGGCTTCTTGGCGGTGTTCACGTTGGGATGGACCTCCCCGTCGTTGGCAAAGTTCGACGCGTTGGCGGCCACTTCCCCGCGCTTGAGCAGCTTCTGGTACTCGCGCTGATTCTCGCCGCATTGTCCGTGGAACGGTTGGTCAGCTTCGATAACTCAAATTGGTCCGGGCGAGCCAAGTAGGGATTGCTTTGTTCGGGAGTAAGTTCTACGACAGTGTTCTTTTCTTTGAGCATGTTTCTTCCTTTTGATTGTTTCGTGAAAAATCTTTAGAGGCGTCCCGCCTTGACCGCTGGGGCGAATTCGCCCTTGCTAGCGAGCATTGGTGATCTACTTCTCCATCGTCGAGATCATTCAGTTGTTGACGTACGCATCGTTTTGCAAGTACGCCGAGATCGTGATCGCGCAGCCAACTACGTTTACTCTACGCGGCTTGGTCCTATTAGTGACGGGACAGTGGGATGATCCTGGCTTCACTGGGTCATACTAGCCCTGATGGAACCTGCTGAGGGGTCCCACCGGGTGGCATGGGCCGTCGAATCAGGGTCCCCCTAAAAGAGAAAACAGCACTCACTCGGCACGCCACCGAGAGAAATAGTCCAACCTTCCGCTTACTTTCAGATCGCTTTCCGCTAGTCACAACCCGTCAGTTGTTTCTCCCGTAGCGAGGTTAGTCAAGCATTGCGATTGTCAGCCATGCTTCGGCGCATCCTCACTCGTTGAAACGTTCAATTAACGGTCGGTTATTCCGCACTAAAGGCAAACACGCAAACCCCAGTGTTTTAGCAGTCCGTTACCCGTTTCTCCAAATACGTTTGTTTCGCATCTGTTTTGCGGCAAAGAACGATTGCTCAATCGCAAGAGACAGTGTTTGCACACATGCGGAATATTTCTATCTTTCTAACCCGCATCACTGATTCCAATTCTCTACTAAGTAGAATACATACACTGTGCTTCGATTGGCTTCCTGATTGCTCTTACCATCGCGGTATGTATTCGAGCTATCGGTAAATCCAAATGGGAATAAGGTAAGCAACGATGCCAAATGTCTATGAAATTGTGACCGAGCAAGTGATTGCTCAACTGGAATCGGGTGTAGCGCCGTGGCGTAAACCGTGGTCGTCCAACATGCCTTGTAATTTGGTGAGCCAGAAAGCGTACAGGGGGATGAACGTATTCTTTCTGGCTACGCAGGGATACGAGTCTCGCTACTGGTTGACGTTCAATCAATGCGCCAAGCTAGGGGGGAGGGTTAAGGCAGGAAGCAAGTCAACCTTCGTAACTTTCTGGAACATCGGCGCGGAGAAGCTCAATCCTAAAACTGGACGAGAGACCAAACCCTTCCTATTGCGCTACTACAGGGTATTTAACTTGGGGCAAACAGAAGGAATAGACTTGCCTCGCGCGGTATTCGAGCGTAACAAGCGGTCGGAGTTCGAGGCCATCGAGATTGCTGAGACGTTGGCGGAAGGGATGCCGAACCCGCCTGCATTTGAAGGATCGGATCACGCTTGGTATTCGCCTCTACAAGATCGTATAGGCATGCCATCGCGCGGTTTGTTCCATTCTCCTGCGGAATACTATTCGACGTTGTTCCACGAGTTGGCCCACTCGACGGGACACGCCAAGCGGTTACAGCGTGATGGGTTCGACAAGCCTAGCCAGTTTGGTAGCGAGTCCTACAGCAAAGAAGAGTTGGTAGCAGAAATGACCTCCGCATTCTTGTGCGGACTCTCCGGTATTGAACGCGAGACGGTGCCTAACTCTGCCGCGTACCTCAAGACTTGGATCGGACGGCTGAAGGCAGACAACCGCTTGCTGATTACTGCCGCTAGTTCGGCGCAAAAGGCCGCTGACCATATCTCCCGCAACACGTACGCAAACCAGACGGAAACTGAGACCACGATGGTCGAATGTGAGGCAGCATGAGCCTCTTCGACGGTACGTCCATAATCGTCAGCTCTACGGCATCGCAGGCAGGGTTTCAATTCCCTGCCTCGCTGTCGGAGAGGTACCGACCGCATTCTCTCGCGGACTTTGTTGGACTGGATAAACCTAAGCGCGTGTTGGCGAAGTTTGCCGATGCACCGTTTCCGAATGCGGCATTCCTATTCGTGGGACCTAGCGGCACTGGTAAAACTTCGATGGCTCTTGCGCTGTGCGAGGCTATTCGCGGGGAACTGCATCACATCCCGTCCCAGTCCTGCAATCTTGCGACGTTAGAGGACGTTGTACGGCAATGCCACTACGTGCCGCGTCATAACTCCCTACACGTTGTCCTGGTGGACGAAGCCGACGCCATGACCTCACAGGCGCAATTGGCATTCTTATCGAAGTTAGACGGGACAGCATTCCCGCCGCAAACTGTGTTCATCTTCACAGCGAACGATTGCGAACGTTTGCAGCCTCGTTTCTTGTCGCGCTGTATGCGTCTCGACTTCTCCTCGCACGGGATGGCCAAAGAGGCCGCAAGCCTACTGGAGCGCATCTGGCAGGCAGAGGCGGGCGACTCCGCAGAACAACCAAACTTTTTGCGCATGGTGCAAGACTGCAAGAATAACGTTCGGGATGCGGTCAATAGTTTGCAGGTGGAATTACTGGCGCTCTGACGGGACGCCACCACAGGTGAAGCGGCAACGTCCGGGAAATGGACGCCAGTAAGGCTAAACAGTCGGTATAGGACGTTTGGCGTAGAGGCCGAAGGCTCCAGCATTTTGCAGGTGATCGCGGATCGAAGGGAGAACGAGACTACCATGCGCGTAAGCATTTACGGACGGTGCAGCACCAAGGATCGCGGGCAGGACGTTGAGAATCAGCTAGTTCAGTTGCGCGCGTTCGCAGCGACTCAAGGGTGGACCATTTGGAAGGAATACGTTGATTACGAAAGCGGATCGCGCGAGGATCGGCCCCAGTTTCAGGCGATGTTTCAAGACGCCAGTAAGCGGTCATTCGATGTGCTTCTGTTCTGGTCCCTGGATCGCCTCAGCAGGCAGGGTGTGCTGGAAACCCTCCAACACTTGCAGCGGCTAACGTCCTACGGTGTGGGTTATCGGAGTTTCAGGGAGCAATTTCTGGACAGTTGCGGCATCTTCAAGGACGCGGTCATTGGCATTCTCGCCGTGGTCGCCAAACAGGAGCGCGTGCGGATCAGCGAGCGCACGATTGCAGGTCTGGCGACAGCGCGTGCCAAGGGTAAAATACTTGGGCGACCTCGCGTGACGGTTGATATTGCCGAAGTGAAGCGATTGCGGAATGCCGGTCACTCCTTCCGAGCAATCTCGCGGCAACTGGGTATTGCCGTGGGGACTATTCATTCGGCGTGCGGTGGGCGTGGTAAGTTACAGGCTGGAGCGTAAAGATGCCGCGCGGTAGGAAGGTCAACACAGCGCTACGCCGACGAATTGCTGACCTATTGCGGCAGGGCAGGTCCCAGGTTGAAATTGGCAGGATCATTCATCGCGCGCCTGGGACCGTTGCCCACCACGTCCGCGCGCTTGGTCATGCTCCAAAGAAGTACATCAAGCACACGCTCAAACGTCGCTGCGCCTCGTGCCGCAAGTTGAAGACACTTGGCGCGTTCCCGAATGAGAGGCAGGCGGAATGTACCGTGTGCGCGAAGAGTCCGGGAAATGGACGCGCTTAGGACGGTTCTACTAGCGGCTGCCTGCGCGAACTTCGCGTGCGTACTGTTGCCTAGCGGACTTCATCAGGTCATCGACCTCGTCGTCATCGAGCGCGTTTAGTTTCTCCAGAGACTCGCGCGGAGTCTCTTCCGGTTCGTCGGGAGCTTCCGTTTGGCGAAGCAACGATGGATCGCTTTCGGCTTCCAGGTGATCCTGATATCGCAACCAGATCGCGTCGAGGAGAGCAAACGTAACGGGGCGGCCCGCGAGAATGCGCGATCTGTAGGCGTCCCAGGCCGGGGAATCTAAAGCGTGCGGGTTGCAGTGGAACCAACAAAAGTTGGCGCACTTGTCCATGATGGGGACTAGCGCCGCGTCGTGCATCATCTCCAGCGGACTGTGGTATTTGCTCGCGCGGGCTTCACCGATGGCGAAGCGAAGGTAGCTGCCGATTGCCGTGAGTTTGTCGCCCGCCTGGCAAGCGCGGATCACCTGTAGCTTTTCATTTTCGCTCAACTCGCGGTAAGGGTTTTCAGGCTTCATTGCTTGCCCAATCTTCCCCAACAGCGCCTCACGGTCCTTCGCCGCGAAACGATGGCGCACGCCATCGATAATCCCTTCGGCGTGATACGCGCCGTCGTGGTAGGTGACGCGGAACTTGTGACCACCGGCGATGACGCTGGTGGGTCCTTCGCTCTCGGCAATCTGTTCGGCGAGGAACTGTTTCAACGCGGTGCTTCCATGCCCTTGGCCGGATCGGTCAAGAGGCGCGAAGCGTTCGTCGATGAAGCTCGTATCCTCGGGTAGTGAGTTGAGATGAGGGTACGCGCTGAGGTCGAGACCTCCGAAGGCGGGGTCGAATCCCAAGGCTGGGGCAATCGTTCTTGTGGCAACTGGCATATTTTCTTCCTTTGTGTGGAGTGAACTACTATTGCGACGACATCCGCAGAACTTCGTCACGAGTGCGGGCACTGGTCACCCGGTAAAAATCCCGATGCAAGTGGACTAGTAACTCCCATTCGTCGGCGGACTTTTGCGATAGCTGACCTGTCGTCCCGTTGGGTAGTGTCACCGTTTCTATGGTCGCTATGCGCGGGGACTGGCGAGTGATGTTTTGCACTTCAGCGCGGAGGTAATCTGCGAGGTCTTTTGCGCGCGAATCCATTGGATCGAACCCGTCCCTCATGGCTGGCCCGATGTAACGGTCGAATCCTGGCTCCGATGTAGCCCAGGGGTCCGGGTGCTTATTGCTCATCGCGGTTGTCCTCCAACAATGTGATTTCATTCGCGGCGTTAGCTTGGACGTGACGATCAGAGGATGCTCGACGCACTGACTTCCAGTGTTCTACTTGCGCCTCGGGTCCCTGTTTGCCGGAAATCAACTCCAGGAAATCCTGGTCGGGGAGGTTCCAGTTCCAATACTCGCTGCATAGCGCCTCGCAGCCGGTGATGCCGTGCTGCGTTGCATATCGTGACCATTCGTCTGTTGTCACGTCGCGCAGATCGCTCCTGCCGAACGCTCGCAACATATTGTGCGCCTCCGGTGAAAACGTCGGTGGCTCCTGCTCTTCCGGCAGCGCATCGAGTTGCAGTCGCGCGATGGCTTGCTCCTTCTGTGTGCTGCCAAGATCGCGGATGATTGCCTGTAGTTCATTTCTACTTAGCATCGCGTTGTAGTTTCCTCCTGGAGATCGCGAGGTCGTACTTTTCAGCGACGATCAAGCGGAGTCGCGGTGGCGTCTTCTTCGCGGTGAGGAGCCGCCGCATTAACGTTAGGCTTGGCCGCAGGATGTGCGCGAACGCCGCGATGCGGATTTTTGTCGGCTGTCGCGAATCAATCGTGATGCGTCGCCATACGGTTTGAGGGTCGAGTCTGGACATGGGCTCACGTGGAAGAGATTTCGGGCGTACTGCGGGCAATACGTGGACTTTAGCGGCAAATCGAGTAGCAGCGTCGTGTTTATAACGGGATGAGGCAGGCTGCTCGTAACATTTCTTGGCAAATTCGTGGCAAGAGTTAGCATGGAGGCTAGATTCGACGGTTCCGGGTGAGATCATCAGGAGTTAGCGGCCCTACGGGTTTATGCGGTCTCTCATTTCTGCAAGGAACAGTGCTGACTGCCACCTAAGCCGTGTCCATTTTCCGGACGCCGCCGCGCGTGTCGGCGGATTGCCGTCTCTCAATCTTGATCGATGTTCAACGTAGGATAGACAGGGGGTACGCCCTATGCTTTATATCGGGCCTTATGAATTCCACCCCTTGACATATTCAAGGCCGAGACAGATGGGGTGCGCTGGATCGAACCCGCTACCACAGGATATGCCACAGACCACTCACCAAATGATTGCGACCGCGCTGTGCCCGCAGTGTCGGATGCGGGTTTGGCTGCTCGATGCCGTGAGGTTTATTCCGGGCGCAGAGCCAGATTCCTTTGAGGGTCCCGACCCCGTCACGTTCCCCCATTGCGGCAAAACCCAAAGTGTTCCGGCCGCCAGCATTCTCTACAAGCGCAGCACCGTGACGGAATTCGGCGAATCAGCCTGAACCCATTACAGGACGCTGTGTGTCGCGTAGACCGGGAATTCAACCCGCTATCTAGGTTGGTCTGTGTTTCTGAATCGTGGCGAAGTGCCTGCATTTGTCCCTGAACAGCCTACAGGGAATCGTGTATTGCGGTGGCTCACCCCGCAGTCAAACTTCGGCCTCACAGTTGGGGTTGTACCATGCGCCACATGCAGAGCGTTCCTTGGCAGGTGAAGATCGCCGCCAAGATCGTGCTGGCCCGACTCCCCTTCTCGTATCACTCCTGGGAAAAAATTGGGCTCTTTAAGCAGGGCGGGATGGAACGTCCCGAATACGCCCTTCGAACATTTCGCCGCCATTTTGATGCTGCGGGTTTAGCGGGGAAGGTCGGAAGCTTCGTTGGATTGGAGCTTGGCCCCGGTGATTCGCTGTGTTCAGCGTTGATTGCAAAGACTTTTGGCGCATCCAAAACGTTCCTCGTCGATGTCGAGCCCTGTGCGAGTGTGGACTTGAAGGTCTATCGCAGGATGGAAGCTCACCTACGTAAGTTAGGTATGCATCCTCCCAACCTCGACCACTGCAAAATGATGGACGATGTGGCTAAGGCTTGCGGGGCTGAATACTTGACCTGGGGCCTCGACTCATTACGCAAGATTGCCACGGCATCTGTGGACTTCGTTTGGTCCCATGCCGTTCTGCCGCATGTGCGTCGCAACCAGTTTGTTCTTACCCTGCGGGAACTGCGGCGCATTCAGCGCCCGGGCGGGGTAGCTTCGCATACGATTCCAATCAAGGACATTATCGGCGGGAAATTGAATGACCTGCGGTTCGGGCCGGGGATTTGGGAGTCTCCGCTTATGGCGAACTCGCGCTTCTACACGAATCGCCTCAGGTATCAGGAGCTTTTGCGCCTGTTTAGGGACGCCGGATTCGAGCCGGAAGTCATTCGTAAGACGGAATGGGAAACGTTGCCCACGCCCCGAGGGAAAATGGCGAAGGAATTTGCCATGTTGCCGGAAGAGGACCTCAAAGTCTCAGACTTTGATGTGCTCCTCAGATGAGGGCACGTTAGGCTATGGCGCTCTTGTCCATTTTCCGGACTTCGCTTGCACCTTGTTTCCGCCGCCAACGAGCCTGCCGTTCCGACGCTGCCAGCCTCTTCTGTTCGCCCGTAACCCTTGGCCGTCCGCGTAACGCTTTAATCGGGCCTACGAGCGGGGTAGGGTCTTGGGTCATCTCGCTCAGAAACGGCATTAAACCGTCTACATTTGCGTCTCTAATAGCCTCTGGGTAGGCCAGAACGGCGTTTTCGTCTCCAGTCCTAGACTTTGCTGGGCGGGCATAAACCACGCTTCCAACGATTCCGTCCTTGGTCAGTTCTAGGGCAGGCTCGTAAGGGTCCTTTGCCACTAGCCCCAGTTCGTCAGCCCCGGTCAGATCGTAGTCCCTGGCAGACACCGGAAAGAAGCCGGTCGCCGGGTCAGCTTGAACTAGAAAGTACTCGCCGGAACGCTGCTTGTGATTCAGTATGATGTCCAGGAACGCAGCCATCTCGGGATCGATGTCGCCGGATGTTAAAGCGCATTCCGGGCAACCGCTCTGGCAACTAGCGGAAGAGTTGAATGGGTCTTGGAGCTTCAAACGGCGGGAGAGCGACTTGCTAGCTTGCTCACGCCGTCGCATGGCCTGAATCGCATTGATCCGTGGAACGTTTCCACTGGCCATGATCCTGCCGATGGTTTCTTCTTCTTGCGCCGTCCAATTCTTAATGATCGATTCCATGTGCACGCAACCTGTCCTTAGTTGGGATACGAGATGTAATTCGCGGTGACCGTCAACGTGTCGCCTGCGTTGGTGTTCTGAATAAACACGTTGACGGTGAAGGCCGGACCCATTGCTACTTGGGGGCACGGAACTGAAGCATTCGTGGCCGTAATCACAGTGCTCAATGGAAGACTTGGTCCGAACGTATAAAATGTGTTCGCATTGATCGGCGCATTTACGCCTGCCGCGATACTGACCGGGAATTTGCCAGCCGCATCTGCGATGTTTGCTGAGACGACGCGGGGAGTTGAAGCATTGGCTGCTTGAACGAGAAGAGAGAATGTTTGTAGCTGCCACTTTGTAGCCGCAGGCACGGTAACGATTAATTGCACTGTACCGCCGTTGCCAGGGGACGTTACCGTAGTCGTGGCAAAAGACCCGACGCTGCCAGAGGGATTAACGCGCAGATTCCCGGATGCGTCGAACTGTGATGCAGCTTGCTGGCCGTTCGTGAGTGCCGGTGCCGACGTATTGAAGACGCCGCCCGTTAGCAGAGACTTGCCTGCCGCAGTCCCCGCAGCTACGGTACCTTCCGCCTGATCCGCCGTTTGGACTGGGTGCGCCGTGGTGCCCAGGATGTTTGTGCCATCCGTCATCTCGGTGATGATCGGACGGGCTACGTTATCGCCGGAAGGCATCTCGTTCGCGCCGTTGAATACTGAGACGCGGAGATTTTTATTTGACGAACTCTCGACCTGTAGCGGCTGGAGATTGGTCCCGTCCGATGCGCCGACTAGGATGGCTTTTGACGGGGTTGCTGAACCCGTTGAGCCATCCGCCGCATCTGTCGTCGGTAGTGGAGTGGTTGCTGAAACTCCGACTAAGACTTGGGTTGTCGGTAGAGTGATAAGCAATAATCCATTGAAACTGCCACTGCCCATGCCAGATATCGACGCGGTATAAGTGCCTGTCGCCGATACAGTCTGAGTTTCAACCGTAAGCTGTCCGATTAGGCTTGTGATCCCGCCTTGCGCAGCTATCGTATAACCTGCGCCTGCGGTCATTGCGCCAGCGCCGTTCGACACAGAGGCTGCAAAGGCAAATAGAAGCTGAGGCTGTGAAGTGGTCGTTCCGGTGGCCGGGGTCGTTAGTGTCGTTCCGGTTGTCGCCGAAATTTGCGCAGACTGGTCCATCGTTCCAGCTAGACCTGAATACTCAAGAGCGAGACCGCCGCCACGGGCACCAGTGGTGACAGTGATTGTGAAAGCGCCAGCATTTGTAATCGTGGACGCATAAATAACCATTGCCGTAACTGCGCCACTGTCGAAAACCTTCAACGTTCGCCAAGGGTTTCCGAGACTGTCCGCTATTGTCGGTACTGTCGCAGTATCATTACGGTCCCACCAGAATGGGACTAATACAGTGTGCCCCGCCCCAACGTTCGACCCCGGAGTGATGACGCAAGTACCCGCGCTAGTCGAAGCTGTGGGGGACGCCTGAATAAAAACTGGTGTCCCCGGCGCTGAGTACCCTACGTAATCAGCATCCGCAGGGGCTGAACCTCCCGTTGGTCCCGCAGCCGGATTGCTGCTACCTGATGACACGACTTTCAGTTGCCCGTTAGCGTCAAGCTGTAGTGGTGCGACCTGCCCGTTCGTGAGTGTCGGGGGAGGGGTGTTGTACTGCCCGTTGCTAAATGGGTTGTAGCTCATGGTTCCTCATAGAATTTGAAAGTTAGTTCCGTCGTAGGCAATATCGACTGACTGGTCTTGCAGGGCCAATTGAATGGACGCTTGGCCGTCGATTGTTTTCCCAGACAAAGAGACCGTCACGACGCCAGTGTTGATGTTCTTGATCCTCCACCACCCGTTCGCCGCCAGCGCTGTCACGGTTGTGGCCGACGCGCTATTCATCAAGACAATGAAGTCTGCTGAAGTAAGGGTGTACGAGGTGGTCTTAGTGACTACTGGGCCGATGCTGGAGTTCTTCCAAGTGCCGTCGCCCGCGAAGAACGTATTCGCCGACGCGTTGGTCCCAGAGTTCATCTGGGTTGTTGCGATGTTCCCCGACAAATCCGTGAAGGCTGGCTGTGCCGCCGTGAATAAGCCGGTGTTGTTGCCGAGCCCAGTTAAGAACTGGTGCGCAACAGGGGTGTAGGCGAATACCCCGCCCTTGCTCGTCAGAGACGGGAACGGAAGGTCGGCACCAACGAGCTTGCGGAAGGACGGGAGTCCCTTGAACGCTTGCATCGGCGTAACTTCAAGAGCCCACACCTGCGCGTTCATGTTTGCAGAAAAACAGACCGTCGCAGTGAAAGTAACCGTATCTGATCCGGCTGCGACGCCAGTTGCGATGAATCCCTGCGCGCTTGCTCCGGTCTTGGTGCCTCCTCCGGTGAATCCGTCATTCGTGAAGGCGTTAGCGAACCGTAACCAGGTGGAGTTTGAAGTATCGTTAACTGAAGTGACCGCTTCCGTGCCCGGACTAAATGGCGGGAACGTTTGGCCGACAAACTGTTCTGCTGCTAAACAAAAGACTAGAATCGTGTTCCCGGCTGTTACAGGCAAATGCCCCCTCCGCTTTCTTGCGAGTCTCCGCTTGGCGCACCCTTACTTTTGCCGCGTAGCGTTGGATGGTTTCGAGGGATGTATGCCCGACCCACGACATGACATCGATCATGCCATTACCTTCGCGCAGCCAACGGGTAATCGCCGTAGAACGGAACTTATGATCATCAACTCGCCCCGTGACCTTCGCTCGCTTTGCAACGCGCTTCACGATACGAAGCATGTGCAGGTCAGGACCGCCGTGTCCATTGAAGAAAATCAAATCCGCCTTCGCCCGCCCGTTAGCTTCCATGCGATTCTGCACCATTGCCGTCAACCATTCGGGAACGGGTACGTCACGTTGGGATGATCCAGTCTTCGTAGTCCAGCCCTTCTTTGGTTGAACTGTCCAGACGGAATGCTTGAAGTCAATGTCTCCGTAGGTCAAATGGGCCATCTCACCCGAACGCAGGCCGGAAGAAAGAAAGCACTTCAACAGCAACCGCTCTTCGGCGTCGGCGGCTTTCAGTATCTTGTTAATTTCTTCGTCCGTGTACTCCTCAGGCTCCCGTTCGGGCTTCTTCGGCCAATCGTCTTTCTTGACGCCAGTCTTAACGCCACACCACTTCAGGAAGACCATCGTGTTCAGAAAGTTGTTATACACGCTGCGGTCGCTAAGGTTTTCGGACCTCAAATGGGCCTTGAACGCGAGCAAGTCCTCGCGAGTGATGCCCTCAACGTAGGTTTTGTGGCAGGAAGCCGTGAAGTACCGCAGCGTGTTGGCGTAAGCCAGCGCGGTCTTGTGAGCCTTGTTTGCCTTCGTCTCCGCGTTAAACGCCTCGACCTTGGCGATGAGGCGGTGATTGGTTTCATCCTCCACCGCGAGACCGGATGCCTGTGCCTCCAGCGTTGCTTCGCGTTTGTCCGCTTCTTGGCGAGCATTCCCCAGGGTGTCACCAGCGGGCAACCACTGCGATCTCCCGTCGATGGTGACGCGCAGATAGTATGGTCCGGCCAAATCGTTGGGACGGCGACCGCGCCCTGTATTGACGCGAACATAGCGCCACTTTCCTTCATTATTCTTTTGCCGGGAGTAGATCGAGGCCATGCCGGTTCCTTCTGGGGACCTAATTCACCCCAAAAGCGTAGCATGATCGTAGCAAGCTGTAAAGAACGTTAATTTTAAAGGGGATTTTGTTACTGGCGGAGAGGGGGGGATTCGAACCCCCGGTAGGAGTTTTGGCCCCTACAACGGTTTAGCAAATTCTCGATTCCACACGCTGTTGTTCGGAATCAATAGGTTATGTTCGGAAGAGTTGCCGCATTGTTGGGCAAAGAGCCACTGTTCGGGAGCATTTGTGCAACGATTGTGCAACTCAGAATTTCAACGGGTTATCATGTCGATGTACGCCCATCACGAGCGCTAACGATGCGTTTGTCGGTATCTATCTCGTGAGAGATGGGAACCCGCACAGCATCGCGGCGCCCACCTCGGCGACGAGTTCCTCCCTGCTGTACGACTCAGACCCGAATGACTGGATGGACTCGAACCCCTCCCGCCCGACGCGGCTCTTGTGTCCGGTGGAGTGCGTCAGCTCGTGGAAGAATGTGGACTAATACTCCTCGCTGGAGCGAAAGAGACCGATGGAGGGCATCCCGACGACATCGCGGCCAGGTGAATACCACGCACGATCCGACTGCTCGACCGGCGGACGATTGGGCATTCCCGCGACAATCCGCTCGCATTCCTCGATTGGGTTGTTGGTGCGGGTCTCCTGGAGGGCAGACTCGGGCTGGTCAATCCCTTCTACCTGCGACAGGTTAAAGACGTTGGAATAGCGAAGGAGGAATGGCTTGGAGACGCGCGTTTCCCCCTCGCGAGTCGTGTACTCGCGTTCCTCGCCGATGTTCCAATAGATGACCGGGGACGCATGCTCGCCGCGTCGGACTCGCCCGCCCAGCTTCGTCGCCTGGTTGAAGGTCAGCCAGAATCGCGAGGGATACCCCTGCGATCCGAGCGTGAGCACATTGAGCCCACGGTACTCCTTCTGTGAGATGAGATTGACGGGGATTTTTGCGGACCACGGTCGCCGCCACGGCACCACTCGCCGCTCCAGCTCCGCAACGATGCGAGCGGTGATGATGTCGTAGACTGAGCGGGATGTGCGATGGCACTGCGATGGGCCTGCGATGGCACCATGGATTACAATAGATGCAGCCACTTGACACCTCCATTGTGTCATTAGGTAGGGGCGTCTCGGGTGTTGGTAGCACCAGGGCGTCCCGTTTCTATTTCAGCTTCTGTTCAGTCCCTCATCAATGAAACGCCGAATCAGTTCCGACACCTTTATTCCCAGCCGCTTGGACAGTTTCTTGAGCGCCAAGAGTTGAGGCTCGGAGAGGAACATCGAAATGCGTTTCATGGCGCATATGTATAACAGGCATATATAGCTGTCAAGAGAAATCTGCATTCCCCCTAAAAATAACCCTCCGCGCGTCGCGTCTCGACGGAAAACGGGAAATCCAAACCGCCGATGTCGAGAAACGGAAATCGCGAACTGCAACTCGCCCGTGCGTGCGCTCGTCCGCAGCTCCTACGCACAGCAGTCGGCGCGGGTGGGCCGGGGTGGGGGTACCAAAGAGACAGGCCGGGGCCTTCCCCGAACGAGTATGGGAGCGAGAAATTTTGGGGAATTTAGGTTTGCGACATTCGAGTTTTGAGATAAATAGCCCAAGACTCGAATGCCACAAGGTCGTTCGGAATGCTCTGTTTAAACGGAGACGCTGGTGATGTTCCCGTTTACACCTTTCGGGAAGAATCCGCCCGCTGTAGCGCCATTGGTCGTGTTGTGATAAACGATCGCCAACACTTGGCCAGGCGTCCGCACGATCGCCAGCCCCTGCCCATCAACGACGAAGTATTGCTTACCCGCCGGCGGAGGTAGCAGATCCTTCGAATCC
>Ga0185299_10004055_pt1 | contig 18211 bp, 14 predicted proteins | sample PaiPotPPA55metaG_FD_128002 | JGI IMG/M metagenome (GOLD analysis project Ga0185299, IMG submission 128002) | Iron sulfur acid spring bacterial and archeal communities from Banff, Canada, to study Microbial Dark Matter (Phase II) - Paint Pots PPA... ...
CTGATGGTCGGGATGATCGATGTAAAACAGATATTTCATCTTTCTTGCGCAAACCGTCAGGAGCTAGTGCGCCGGATTCGAAAACGGGCATTGAAAGAGAATCGCTTGGACGACGCCAGCGAAGCCGTGATCCAGCATCGACTGGAGCTTTACGAAGAGGAAACGAAACCGATTCTCGATCATTTCGCCGGTAGGGTCACTAAGGTTGATGCCAGTCAGCCTCCGGTAAAAGTCTCTTATGATATCCTGGGAAAGATTTGGGAGACCAGAAACGGTTCGTTGACATTCAACGCGTAAGGCCGGCTGCGCGAACAGCCAATAGCCCCTGGGCTCGCTAGGGCGAAAAACTCGGCGCGCCCAGGAAAGCATTTGCTCCTTGAGAACTTCGCGCCGGTTTTGAGCCGTTCCGTGCGTGCGCCACCCCGACGGGCGCGCCGAGTCCCGCCGCCGCTACGCTTTGGCGCGGCCCTGGGATATGCTTTGTCCCGCCACAAGCTGAGCCGCGATCCCGCAGGCGCGGGACGAAGTCGGGTTTTCGCCCTACCAATTCCTTGAACTCCTTGAACTCCTGAACTCCTTTATCTCAGTGGATATTTCTCTTCGGGTGGTCTTTATGGGGAGCGGCGAGATCGGGCTTCCGTCTCTGCGCTGGCTGAGTGCCGCCTCAAATATTCAATTAGTTGGGGTGGTCACTCAACCGGATAAGCCGGTCGGCCGGTCCCAAAAGCTGACACCGCCTCCCACGAAAGAGCTCGCTGTGCGTCTCGGTGTACCGGTGCTGCAACCGGCAAAGGTCCGTAAACCAGAGGCGTTAGCCGAGATCCAAAGGCTTTCACCGGATCTGATCGTGGTGATGGCCTACGGACAAATCTTACCAAAATTGCTTTTGGAGATGCCTCGGATTGCTTGCATCAATTTGCACGCATCGCTTCTGCCGCAGCATCGAGGAGCAGCTCCGATTCAAGCCAGCATCTTAGCCGGGGACCGCCAGACCGGGATCACGACGATGCACATGTCAGCGGGACTCGATACCGGCGATATCATTCTGCAACAGACTATTCCGATTCGTCACCGCGAGACCGGCGGATCGTTACACGATCGTTTGGCAGAACTGGGACCCGAAATATTAGAGCCGACCCTCGCGGAATTGGTAGAAGGAACCGCGCCGCGTATCAAACAGGACGAATCTCTGGCCAGCTACGCGCCAAAGCTCGAACGTGATTCCGGGCGGATCGATTGGACGCAATCGGCATTCTATCTTGATCGATTGATCCGGGCGATGAATCCCTGGCCCGGTGCTTATACCGTTCTCAATTCGCCGGAGGGACCACGGCGGTTAAAGTTACATCGGGTCCTGCCGATGCACCGGCTAAAAGGTAAGCCGGGAGTCGTGACGCGCCACGTACACCGCGGAATCGTGGTGGGAACAGGCGAAGGCAGCCTGTTGTTGGTTGAGGTCCAACTCGAAGGAAAGCGCCGTATGAGCGCAGCCGAATTTTTGCGCGGATTTCCGTTGCCGGTAGGAACGGCGCTTACCATGAGCGGGAACGAGCGCGATCGAGCGGAAACTGGTGGATCTCTTACGCCATGAAATGGCGAAACAGAGTAGCCCACGTCTCAGGCGCGCCAATCACCAATCACCAATCACTCGTTCTCCTCGGCGTCGCCCTCCGGAAGATTCAGCTCCTTCAAACGCCGATGAAGTGTGCGCCGGCTAATTCCGAGCTTTTTAGCCGCCTCGGTGCGATTTCCTCGGGTTTCTTCTAAGGCTCGCACGATCAGACGCATCTCGTTGTTGTGTAAATTCATTTGGCCGACGTTCTCACCCAGATGAGCGGAAGTGCCGAATTGGGCCTGGGCCACGGTTAACGGCAAATCTTGGAAAGTAATCTGGTTCCCAGTCGCTAAGGTTACTCCGGAGTCAATCGCACCTTTGAGTTCGCGGATGTTACCCGGCCAGTCGTAACGCAACAAGGCATCCATCGCTTCCGGGGAAAGCGGCCGGAAAGGCTTGCTATCCCGTTGGCTGACTTCTTTTAAAAAAGCGTTAGCTAAAAGCGGGATATCCTCTTTCCGCTCCCTGAGCGGAGGAACTCGGATCTGAACTACATTGAGCCGGTAATACAGATCTTCCCGGAATTTCTTCTCGCTCACCAACAGGGGCAAGTCGCGGTTGGTGGCGGCAATTAATCGGATATCGGTCTTGATACTCTGGTTTCCACCAACCCGTTCGAAAACTCCGGGATCAAGGGCCCGTAAAAGCTTTACCTGCACATTCCCATCGATCTCGGCAATCTCATCTAGAAACAGGGTGCCGCCCGCGGCTTGTTCGATCCGTCCGATGCGTCGTTCGCTAGCTCCGGTGAAAGCGCCTTTTTCGTGACCGAATAGTTCACTTTCAATCAGTTGTGGTGAAAACGCGGAACAGTTGAGCGCAACGAATCGCGTTTTATTGCGATTGCTCAAATTGTGGATCGCTCGAGCAATCAGTTCTTTGCCAGTGCCGCTCTCGCCCTGAATCAACACCGTAGCGCGGGTGGGCGCGACCTGTTGGATGGTGTCGAGAATGCGATGCAGGGCGGGCGATTCACCGATCAGGTTCTCCAATCCGAACCGTTGTTGAACCTGTTGTTTTAGCTGAAGGTTTTCTTGCTCGAGCCGTTGTCCGTTAATCGCCCGCCGGATCTTCATTCCCAGTTCGTCCAGATTGATCGGCTTGGTGACAAAGTCGTAGGCCCCTTTGCGCATGGCTTCAACGGCGGTGGCAATAGAACCGTAAGCCGTCATTAAAATACAAATCGGAGGGCGCGCCCGCTGCAATATCTTTTCGATGAGCGCAAGGCCATCTTCGCCGCCGAGCCGGAGATCCGTCAAAACCAGGTCGATTCTGTCCGCATCGAGGACATTGAGCGCTTCTTCGATGTTGCTGGCCGCGTAGACGTCGTACTCTTCTTCTAACGACTGGCGCAAACCTTCCCGGGTATGCTTTTCATCATCGACGATAAGAATCGTGCCCTGCATGGAAGAACCGTGATCAGTAAACAGTTAACAGTAATCAGTATTCGGTATCAGTCGAGGAGCTAGGTGCCAGGAGCGAAAGGGCGAAACGGCGAATAGAGGCCCCAAGCGCTGAAGATCTTCGCCCCTGCTTTCGCCCACTCGCCCTTTCGCCCATTCGCTTCCAGCTCCTTAACTGATTACTGACACACTGATTACTTATTACTTTCAGACCACCTCTCGCCATGCGCCTCCGGCTCATGGCGTCTATCCTGCAACAGCCGCGTGCGTTTGTCGCCGTGAGGAAGGTGGAGACTAACCCGGACGCCTTTACCTTCGTTGCTCTCGATCTCGATTTCTCCGCCGTGCTCGCGCACTATCCTTCTGACAATAAGTAATCCTAGACCGGAACCGGAAGATTTGGTCGTGAAATACGGCCGGAAGACTTTGCTCATATCTTGGGAAGAGATCCCTCCGCCAGTGTCGCTGAAGGAAACAGAGACGTAGGTGTCGTCATGCCAAGATTTGATGTAGAGAATGCCGCCCGTCTTCATAGCCTGAAAGGCGTTCTTGATAATGTTGTAAAAGGCCTGCTTCATTTGATCACGATCGACTTCCACGATGGGAAGACCCGGATCGAGGTCGGTTTCCACGAGGATGTCACGGTCCTCAATCTCGGGCCGCAGAAAGGTTGCTGATTCCTCGATCAAATCATTAAGCTGATAAGGTTCGAAAGCGGGGGTCGTAGGACGAATCGCGCGCAAGAATTGATGAATTATCGAGTCGAGGCGCTGAATCTCAGCCCGGGCCACGGTCAAAGAATCTTCGATAGCCTCACGAATCGCCGGCGGCGCCTTCCCCAGCCTGCGTTCAATCAATTGCAGATGAATATTGAGCGAATTTAGAGGGTTACCGATTTCATGGGCGACCCCGGCTGCCAACATGGTTAAAGCAGAAAGCTTTTCACTTTCGATGGTTCGTTCGGCAGTGCGCCGGTCTTCGGTGATGTCTCGCAAGATGACCGCAAAAGCGAATAAATCCTGAATCATCGTGGTCGATCCTGGCACCGGCTTATCCAAATAAAGAGGCGCCACATAGAAATTGAGGAACCGATGTTGCGGATAAAAAACTTCGATATCCCGGCTGACGGTACTTTCGCTGGAACGAAGCGAGTTCCAGCTTAATCCGCGCAATATATCGTCGATCGGCTCGCCGGCAGCATCATCCGGATCAGGCACGCCAAATAGCTGGGCAGCAGAAGCATTGATAAACTCGATCTTGCCTTGGGTATCCGTCACGATGACTCCTTCCTGCAAAGCATCGAAAATGCGCTCGAGGAACCCTTTCTCGTGAGCCAGGCGAGCGAGATAGTTCTGTACCTCCTCCGGTTGAATCCGGCGGATCCGCTCTATCAACTTGTCTAGGAAACCGGCTTTCATTCGAGTAGCGGAGTCAGGAGTTTAAAACCGTTGAATATCCGCAGATTACACAGATTACGCAGATTTCGTCCAAGGTTTGAATATATCGATAGCAGGGACCGGATCTGGCGAAACGGGTTCCTTTCAGATTCCGCTTAAGGGCGTCTCCCAATCATAATCTGCGAAATCTGTGTAATCTGCGGATTATTTGATCTTGCCGATCGAAGTTTGAAGTCGCCCGAACGCTGATGGCGTCTCATTGGATATTCAAGTTCGAGACTTTCCGCAGAGCAGCACTGAGCAACCCCGGGGGCAACTCGACGACCTCGTCGTCCAAATCGGCTGATGGCTCCCAGGTTTCCGCCGGAAGCTGCGCACTGAAGCGGACGGTGTTCACATCCATCTCTCCGGTCCAGATACCACTCCGCATTTTTACGTGTTCAAGCGCGAAGCCATTTTGCCGGATCAGCGCTCCGACAATGATGCCGGGCATTTTTAACTCTTTCTCCAGTGTAGGATCGGTCCGGAATTCCATATCCCAGGCAGGTGACCCCAACGAATCCGTCACACTGTTGCAGTGCAGAACCCGAAACATCGCGGACAGCAACACGAGTTCCTGGTCATTCAGCGGTAACCGGAAATCCGGCGCTTTGCCAGATTTCTCAGCCTTCGATTCGGTTGCAACCAGTTCCGCTCCTAATTCTCTGGGATAGACCCAAACTCGAGAGCCATTCCGGCAAACGATCTTTCGATGCTCCGGATCCAAGATTTCCAGACGGAGTTTGTCCGGGTATTGAAAGCTGAGCTTGATCGGCTGGTTCAGTAAGGCAGAGCAAGCGGCGGAATTCGCCCCTTCGATCGAGCGGACCACCGCTTCCATTTCCAGCGTTTTCCCGCCGGATTTAGAATAGAACAGCGCTAAGTACGGCTGCAAGACCCGAGCCAAAATATCGTACCGATTAAGCGCAGCTAAAGATGCGGCCGGAAGAAGTACGAATGCCGCCAGGATCAGCCGTCGTGAACCGCTAAGCATATCGCAAAATTACTAGCCTGCATCGGTCGAGAACGCTCAGCACGTTTTACGTATATGATTCGAACGCTTCTCAAGCAACCGAAGAACGCGTTCGGCGTTCGCGGTTTACCGCGGAGACCGGGAATGCGCCAGATGTGTACAGCGCATGTAAGGTTAGATAACGGCTGAGACTCATGGGACGCATGGGACTTATGGGGAGCGATCGTTCCCTGACGCTGCGATCGCGAGGCCGAACGCCGAACGCCAAACGGTGAACCGTTCTTGCGGGTCCTGGATTTTCTCGGTAGACTGGCGATCAACGATGCACCAGAAGCTGTGTTAGCGCCTAACTTGCTGCTAGCTATCCAATCTGGCGGGATCCTTTACGCGTTTACCGAGGCCACCCTTGAAGGGAAGTTAGTTCTCGCGGTGCTTTTTATCGCCTCGATTTTCAGCTGGTCCGTTATGATTACTAAAATGAGGACGGTCCAGCTCGCCAGAAAACAAAATGAGCGATTCCTGCAACGGTTCCGGGCCGAGCGACAACCCTTGCGAATTTATGAGTCACAAGGACGATTTGATGGGTCGCCGCTGTTCTCGATTTATCGAGCAGGCTGTCGCGAACTCACGTTGCACTTGCTTGGCGCGACTGAAGTGGATGAAACATTTCGTGCTCGCCTGGATGTGGCGGAGCGGATCACGCCTTCTCAAATGAACGTGGTGACCAGCGCGATGGAGCGAGCCGTCGGTGAATCCGCTCTGCGGTTGGAAGCGCAAATGATCTTGCTGGCGACTGCGGTTAGCGGAGCCCCTTTTCTCGGGTTACTCGGAACGGTTTGGGGAGTAATGGATACTTTCACCGGGGTTGCCCTCGCCGGTTCCGCCAGTCTGCAAGCGATGGCGCCCGGGGTCTCAGGCGCTCTGGTCACGACAGTAACCGGTTTGTTGGTGGCCATCCCCGCCATGTTCGGATACAATTTTCTAGTCACTAGTATCCGTTCCCTGATCGTCCAGACCGATAATTTTGCCGCCGAGCTCGCTTCGGAGTTCGAGCACAAATATGTAAATCACGGCAGCCGATCGGTTTTTGCCAAATAGGTGGATGCTATGCGCAGGTATTCTGATCGCCCAGCCATGCACACGTTGACGGAGATCAATGTCACGCCGTTGTTGGATCTGGCGTTTGTTCTTTTGATCATCTTCATCATTACAACTCCGTTGATGGAGAATAGCGTCAATCTAGTGGTACCAACCAGCGCCCAAGCCAACCAATCGGTCAACCTGGCGGAGACGCAGACCATCACTGTTGATAAGGACAATAACATCTTGCTAAACAACGAAGCGATGGATGCAGCGACATTGGAAGAACGATTGGTCGCTCTGCACAACGAGAAACCTGACGCGCCCGTCATCGTTCGCCCGGACAAGTCCTTGAGCGTCCAACAATTCATTGCGGTCATGGACATTCTCCAGAGAGCACAGATCTCGAAGGTTGGCGTGGCGACTCGCCCGGATGAACCTGTCGCGCCTTGAAAAACAGCCAACTGATCCCGCGTCCGCGGGATGAAAGCCACGCTATTTATGGGACTGGACACTAGATGAGTCCTGAAGAGGAGGGCGAGTTTCGCGGATCCGGAGGGTTCACGCGGAATGTTATCATTATCGCCTGCCTGCACCTGGCCGGGCTGGGAGTTCTGCTTCTATTGACTCTGCACCCTTTCAAGAAAAAGGAAGAACAGCTGGTATGGATGAACCCCGGCTCATTCGGAGGCAATGAAGGCGGCGGTCCGGCGGCCAACAGCAATACTCCGGAACCCGAGGAATCTCCCGAAACCACCCCTGAAACCGCGACCCCAACCCCGCCGCCGCCAACTCCAGAGCCGGCAACTCCACCCCCGACTCCTCCACCCCCGACACCGGTACCGGCTGACACATTGAGCGACCTACCAGTAGACACGCCGACGCCGAGATCTACGCCGACTCCAAAGCCAACCCCGACCCCAACGCCTAAGCCAAAGCCCAAACCGACGCCAACACCGACACCGAAGCCCAAACCAACACCGACGCCGACTCCGAAGCCGAGCGCGACACCAAAGCCTTCTCCTAAACCCACCGCCAAACCGAAACCGAAGGCTAGCCCAAAACCGTCGGCAAAGGCGACAGCCTCGAGCAAGCCCAAGGAATCGAACTCCGCTACGCCAAAGCCCAGCGGTTCCCCCAAACCGAAGGGCGTAAGCGAAGGAGCAGAGGACACAAACAACGGTTCAAGCGCCGAGAAGAAGCACGGGGAAGGAAGCGGCAGCAAATCCGATAACCAGCCACACGGCGGTTCTGGAAACGGAGAGGGCCAAGGGCACGGAACTGCGGCTGGGAATGGTCAAGCTGACCTCGGTCTTTACGCAGAGATCATAAAAAACAGATTCCAAACCGCGTGGAATCAGCCGCACGGAGAAATCCCGGCCGGGACGGCCCTCGTAGTCAACGTGCGTCTAAAGATACAATCCGATGGAACTGTGACCGAGTTCACGGTCGTTGATGGTTCTGGAAACTCAGTTGTCGACGACTCGGTTCGCGAAGCAGGTCAGAAGATTACGAAGCTCCCTCCTCCGCCGGGCGGTGGCACGTTTACGCCAATCATACGGTTCGAGCTCGGAGACTAGGGGGAATAGTAATCAGTAATCAGTAATCAGTAATCAGTGATTGGTGATTGGTGATCCAAAACTCGTGGGGCGAGGCTCCAATCAGGACTGAGCTACTTCGCAAGGCTACCACGCGTGTCCTGAATCTATAGCGAATTGTGTCCAGAGCGGCCGAGCCGTTTAGCGATTGCCACCCCTGTCCGGCCTCGCGGTATTTGTTTTGGATAGATCAACTCGCGCTGGGAGTTGGCACACACGGCCCCGACTTCGCCACGATGCACAACGCTGGCCAAGAAAACTGTTCAAAGCTACGTCGGACAAGTCGGCAGATCTGTAGCGTTGGACGCACTGTGTTGAGGAAATTCTCCCCTGCGAAATCCTGTAGGCTGTGCCGGAGCCTCGCCCCACCAAAGCAGGGGTGGTGAACGCGGTCACGGTTTTCCCCGCTCTATTGTAATTCTGAAACTGGTTACTGTTTCACTGATTACTGATTACTAGTGACAGCCGGCGCTATGAAAAAAAATGTGCAATCACCCGGGGGCAACGCGCGTCTTCCATTAGGGTTGCTTATATGGCACCCTTATATTAGTTACCGCGACCACCACCATGGCCGAAGCCGAGAATTATCAGCATTATCAAGTACTGCGGCGTGAAGACGGGAGCCTCTGGGAATTGGGTAAAGGCGCGATGGGGATCACCTATAAGGCGTTCGACACGAACTTGCGATGCACGGTTGCCTTAAAGGTTATCAATAACACCTACTTGAATAGCGAGGTCGCTCGGCAACGATTTTTGCGGGAAGCCCGAGCGGCGGCCGCTCTGCGCCATCAAAACGTCGCTTCGGTTTTCCATCTCGGCTCGGATAACGATTGCTATTTCTATGCGATGGAGTTCATCGACGGGCAGACCGTCGCCTCGTATATCGAGAATGTAAAAAAAGGTCCGCTCGATCCGATCGAAGCGCTGAATATCTGTCTGCAAGTTACTCGCGCCCTGGCGGCCGCGGTCCGGCAACATCTGGTCCATCGAGATTTAAAACCGGCGAACCTGATGTTGGTCGACCAGGACGGCGAACGCATCGTTAAAGTCATCGACTTCGGGTTGGCCAAGAGCGCAAAGACCGAAGGCGAAGACTCCGGCACGCTCACCCAAGCGGGCGGCTTTGTGGGAACCCCACATTTTGCCAGTCCGGAGCAGCTGGAGGAACGCGACATCGATATCCGGTCGGATTTCTATTCCCTGGGGGTAACGCTTTACTACATGTTGACGGGGCGACCGCCGTTCTCTGGCTCGGTCCCGCAAATCATGAGCCAGCACCTGTACAAACCGGTGCCGCTGGAACCACTGCAAAATCAACCTCAATGCATCGTGGATCTCGTGCTGAGGATGATGGATAAGGACCGGGAAAAGCGTCCGCAGACCCCAGGAGACCTGCGCCAGGAAATCGTCAATTGCTTGGAACAATTGCAAGTTGGTTCGGTGCCGACGCCTACATCAACTGGAACCGTGCCGGTTCAGGAGCCAAGCGACACAGTGGCCTCCGGCGATCTGACGGTAGTAGGGGCGAGCCAGCCGCTGGCGGCGCAAACTATTATCGGCGAGCGTTATCAACTGGTCAGGGAAATTCAGGAGGTACCTCAGGGGCGGAAGTTTTACGCCCATGATCTCCGGCAAGCTCGCGGGGTTTCACTGTTGCTTTTCAGTGCAGGATTCCTGGCGGACAAACAGAAGTTCACTTCGGTAGAACAGGAAGTAGAAAAGTTGCAGGGCGCTCCTCATGAGTCTCTCAGACAAGTGTTCTCGTTGGAAAGCACGGCGGAAAATTCCTATCTGGTTGAAGAGTTCGTGATTGGTCCGACCCTGCTCGGCATTCTCCGAGCCAGAGGCGAATTAACCGCTGCTGAACTGTCCACGCTGCTTAGCCAGTTGGCGCCGCTGGCCGACCACGCAACTGCCCACAGTTTAAATTCGGTCGATCTAACGCTGAACGGCGTTCAGTTGACCTACCCGGGCCTGATTCAAGCCTCGGTCACACCGGGGCTGTTACAACAACCGCTTTCCACTTGGTCACCTTTTAAGGTCAAAGTCACACCAGTCGACTTTTCTGTTTCGACCGCCGATTCTGTCACTTGGTCCGGCGCGGCCACCCTGGTCCAGAACGTTGGAACTGGGGGAGCCAGAAGCAGTTATGTCCGGATGCTGAGCTTGCTTACTTACGAGCTGTTGGGCGGACCTCGAGCTACAGTCGACTCATCCGGACGAGTCAGCCCGGTTCCTGGTCTTTCCGAGGCTGGGAATACCGTCGTGCGAAGAGGCATCGCTGACGATTACCCTTCGGCGGTTGAGTTTTCGGAAGCATTGCTTCGAGTGGTTCGTGGCGAAGAACCACTGTCTAGCGGTGCACCACCCAGTGTCAGCTCCGCTACCCAACAGAGCGCAGTGCCGGTGCGCACAAACCAGCCCCGGCCGCAGACAATACCAGCGCCGGTCATGCAGCCACCATCAGGTTATCCGACCAGGACAACCAGCACTCAAGTGACCGCTCCGATCTCCACCCAAGCGGGGAATATCGGGTCTGCTTCATCCGGGGGAACACCGTTGGCTCCGCCACCGTTACCGATCCCTCCTAAGACTCCCCCGCCACGACGTTCGCGGTTCTCAATGGTCGGGCTGCTACTCATCCTCATTCTGGCCGGCTTGATCCTGGCGCTGTTAGCCGTTGGCGGCTTTTTCGTGTGGAAGACGCTAAGCCATATCCAAGAACCGAACATTGTTCAGGTTACTCCTACGCCTACTACGGCACCCACACCGGTCACAACGCCACGACGCATCACGCCAACGCCGGCTCCGATAACTCCGCGGCCTACGCCGACCCCAACGCCGACTACTACACCTACATCAACACCTCCGCCGACGCCGACTCCAACGCCGATCCCGACCCCGGAGGCAACACCATCGGTCCAGCCACCAAAAGATGAGCTGACTACTTCTCTTAAGGCTGCCGATGATTTGGAAAGAGCGGGCGATTGGATAGGCGCGCTGAAACAGTTTAATAATATCCTCACCCAATATCCCGCCGGTGAAGCAGAAACGCGGCAACGTTTGGAGAATCTGCTTTCCGAGGTGCGCTCGAGTAAGACGAAGGTTACCCCCACCAATTTCTCGATCGTTCAGCCCGATATGGAAACCGCAGCTCGAGCCGGAGTGGTGCAAGCGATGCTTTTGCTCGCTGAAAATACCGTTAGCACCCAGGTGCCGTACGCACTCGATTGGTTCGAACAGGCGGCCGCTAAAGGCAACGTGACGGCTAAGCGTGAAGCGGGTCTTTTGCTGGCTCGACATCACAATGCGAAGGACGACGCCAAAGCGTTCCAGTATTTGAAAGAAGCAGCGGACGCGGGCGATGCCTATGCGAAGTATTGCGTAGCAGAGTGCTACTATTACGGGAAGCTGGTGCCGGCCGATGAGAACAAGGCCTTAACGTATTTGCAAGAGGCAGCGGCTTTGCGGAACGCGCCTGCCATCGATCTCCTGGGTTCGTATTATCGCAAGATCCACAACTATGAAACGGCGATCGCCTATTATCAACAAGCGATCGCGATGCAGTATGCGCGCTCAATGGCGAATCTGGGCGTGATGTATCTGCTCGGTGAAGGTGTTACCAAAGACGTGCCGCGAGCGGTGAATCTATTCAAACTATCTGCAGACCATAACGACGAGGTTGGCCTCTACCTCTACGGAACCGCGTTAACCGAGGGGATCAATGGCGTCAAGAACCGCACGGCAGGTACCGGATACATTCGCAAAGCCGCAGAGATGGGACATCCGTTAGCCATCGAATGGTGCCGCAAGAACAAAGTCCCGTACCAGGCAAATCAAGAACCTCAGGCGCCGCAGAACAATAATAATACGGACCAGCCAAGAGACAGGTAGGGTCGAAAGAAGGAGTCAGGAGTCAGAATCCAGAAGCCAGGAGAGCTCCCTCAGCATAAGCACGACGGATGGCGATACCGAAGTGATTTTCTAAGCAGCCGCAAAAGCCAATCTTAAATCGAGGCGAAGGAAGACAATGCCCTGAGACCAGTCCGACTCCGCGCCTCCTGGCTCCTGACTCCTCTTTTCCTTGTGCCCGGCCGCTCGCATAAAAGGAGCTTGAGCCACCCCGCGGTAGCCGGTTAGGCTCGTTGGCTCGATCCTTATATGAAACGTCTAACTGCATCTGCCTGTGTCACGCTGTTTGCTGCCATCGGATTTACCAGCTGTGAAAATATGTCACCGGAAACAACCGGCGTGCTTGCCGGGGTAACTTCTGGCGCGCTCGCAGGAGGAATTGCTAAGGCCTCAGGAGCAAGCAATGCCCAGGCCGTGGCAATCGGTATGGGAACCGGTGCCGCCGTTGGCGCAATCGCGTATGTGATCGCGAAACATGCGGCCACGGAAAGGCAGCGCCGCATTGCGGAAGAACGAGCCAGGCTAGCGTACGAGCAAATGTCCGCAGAACGCAGAGCGCGGGTGCAAAAGAGGCGGTATATAGCAGTGTCCACGGTTCAAGAGAAGAATGAGCAAGGCGCCAAAAGCGTCATGATCTACGACACCGAGTCGAAACAAATGGTCGGAAACAGCGTCTACGATGTTAAGACCGCTCCTAAAGATGGCCAGGTCCAGAAGTACGACAGTTATTCCGTCGAATATGTAGGCAGTTAAACGCCGCGAACGAGCGTGAACGCCGGGAACGCCGGGAACGGGTCGGAAGGACGACTAACCTGCGTCTCGGGTTTGTCGGCGTTCACGGCGATCCCGGCGATGACGGCGTTTCTTTAAGGGCCCCCTCGTGTAGCCTCCGGAGAGCTTCTTCGACGCGCATCTCGCTTGGCAGCCAACGCTTGGCTCGCTTTTCCTCTAAGACCTACTTGTCGTAGATAGGAACCTGCTCCAAGTTTTCGCGCTCGGTATTCGCCGGTCCCGTTCACGGCGTTCGCGGCGATTCCGGCGATCACGCTCGTTTTTTTAGGATATGCGATTTCAGCATCGAAGCTACGAACAGAATGGGCAGCGCCTAGACGAAGTCGTCGATCTGGAGAGCGAAACCAGGATCGTCGTTAGTGACCACGGCGCTGAGTTAGTCAGCCTCGCTAAGCGTGCACCGGGACAGGAGTGGACCGGATATTTGCACCGGGACGGAGACACGAGCGTCCCGGCCACCGGATGGAAAAGCCATGCCACTGTTATGGGATACTTCATCCATCGCCTGGTCGGTGAACGCACACTCTACGAAGGCGAAGAAATCCGAGGAGGCAATCACAGCTTTATTAGGACGAAAGTTTTTGCCGCACCCGAAGTGCTATTTGCCGAAGAGACCGCGACCCTGCGGTATCGACTGCCGGCCGAAGCGATCGATAAAAAAGAGTATCCTCGCAAGGTCGCATTTCAGATCTCTTACGTACTCTCCGGCCAAGATCTGGTGGTTATTTTTTCCTTTGCTAATCAGGAACAAAGCCGGCCTGCGCATGTCAGCTTTGGGCTTCACCCCGGTTTTCGAGTGAGCTCTATCGATGACGCCAGGATCATTCTCCCTCGCGGCACTTATCGGCGTTATCTGGCGCCAGGCAATTTTTTGAGCGGCCAAACCGTTGAATTCACTTCTGCCGGCGGTTCGTTTCCCTGCAAACCGTTTGAATTGCCGGACTCGTTTCTTATTGAACCGGTTGAAGTGGATGAATCGGTCGTCAAACTCCAGGACCTAAAAGAAGAGAGAGAGGTACAGATTGACCTCTCCGAGGCTCCTTTCTTTACTATCTGGAGTGATCTTAATCCTTTTATTTGTATAGAGCCATGCTGGGGCCTGCCGGATCATAAGGAACAAGAACCTTTTGAAAAGAAGGTCGGGATTCAACTGATTCCACCCCTAGGCACTCTATCCCGGCAGTGTAGTATTCGATTTCTCTAGACATCCCCGGCGAACCCTGGCTACCCCAGATCCGGATAGCGTGCTTCCCCCCGGATTAATCATGAATATCATTCAAACTCTCCGGCACCGAGCTGAAATGCAACCTGGCGTACCAGCCATCGTCGATCGGACGTTCTGGGGAGATCGAGTTCTGACGTACGCGGCTCTCAACCGGTCGGTTGATTTTCTGTCGCTACGCCTAGATGAAGAAGGGATAAAACGAGGGGACCAAGTGCTCATGTTGCTGGACCCTTCGCAAGAGCTCTACCTGTTTTTGCTAGCACTTTTGCAAATCGGCGCTGTGCCCACCTTGTGCGATGCCTTAACCGGCTTGAAACCGTTCGCCCAATGGGTGGAGCAATGCCGGCCGGCGGCCTGTGTCTTGCCACAATCTAAATGGCTGGCCCAGCGTTTTCACCGCCAGCTCCGGCTAGTCCCGAAGAAACTGTTCCCACATGCCTTCCGGTTCGAGAATCGCATTTTACGGATTGGGAAATTCGGAACTCCCGTGGACCTCCCACCAGGAGACCTGGCGTTAATCGAGCTGAGACGAGGCGGGTCCGGCGGACTCGATGCTCGCGGTTGGACCCAATCCCAGCTCTCCCGCTCAGTACAACGTCTGGCCAGCCATCTGAAAATGAAGGCGGGCGAGATCGATCTTTGTGATTGGCCGTTGCTTCTATTGGCAAATTCGACTGCAGGTGTAACCAGCGTCGTACCCGTTCGACCCGGTCTGCTTTCGCAGCGTACTCGCAGCCAGCAAGTGGAAAAGTTCCAACCAGCCCGGGTCACGGCTCCGGCTTCTTTTCTTTTGCATTACTTGCGCAAGAGCTCATCGCCCTTGCATAAGATCTTTGTCATCGACGCTCCATTGCCTCCTGAGAGCCTGGAATTCTTTGTCCGTTGCCAACAATTCGCCAACGTCGAACTTCTTTTTGGACAAGATGTCCCCTTGGCCTCCTGCTCGTTGAACGAGTATCAAAGCGTCGGCACATCGCGTTGGGTCGGGCAGTTCTTCGCCGATGTTAAAGTCCGGGTTGAACCCGGGTCGAAGGATACAAATGGCCACGCCGAAACGATCGACGCCAAGGCTCCTCAAGCACGGTCCGGAGAATTGCTCATTGCCGGCGACTTTTTACCGCGACCGCTCGATCTACACGGTGAGGTTGATGCTTCCCGGCTTACTCAGCTGGAAAACGGTGAACAATGGATCAAGACCGGCTTACAGGGCTCGCTGGATCAGGAACTGAAGTTCCAGTTACGAGGGGAAGAGTAAGTGGCTAGGAGCTAGAAGGGTAAGGCTGCAGCGAATCGTTCTCGTCCTCGTCGTCGTCCTCGTCCTCGAAAGACGGGTGTTGGCAGGACAGTTGTGATCGGTCCTCGAAGTGGATCTTTGCCGACGGTCGCAATCTACGGTCTGAAACAAATCGTGGGAGAAAAGCGCTACCATAGGGACGACGACGAGAACGATTGAAACCAGCGACTACGCCTAGCTCCTCGCCCCTTCCAACGCTCCCTCTTCACTACCGCCGCGGCGAGCGAGGAAATACGACCCGACTACCAGGAGAGCCGCCAGAAATTGCGCCACCAGAGTCTCAACTGTCGGATACACCGAAAACCAAACTCCAGCCCAATCAGGAATACCGCTGAGCCAAGCGATTTTCGTGGTCGGGATCCAATGAGCGAGCTGCATCTCCTGTGCTTGCTCTCCCACCATGACTAGTAAAACGACGCCGAGCATACCTCCGGTTAATACCAGCATCTTCCGGTAAGGAAGCCGGCGGTGGGCGACAAAGGTCAGTACCCCGACCAGCGCCGAAAAAATCAGGCCAAATACGGATCCGAAAAGGACCGGTTTCCAGCCCATCTTGAGGTAATAGCTTTGCAGGAACAGAACGACTTCAAATCCTTCCCGGTACAGTGAAGAAAAACCGAGTAGTCCCAGGCCCCAGATCAAACTGCGTTTGGTGATTTGGGAATTCTTGGCTCCCGTCTGGAGGTCGCGTTTCCGCCGGTTGTGAAAACAAATCCATCCACCCCAGTAAACCTTGTGAAAGAACCAGTTCATCACCACCAGGAGGACGATCACCGCCAGCAACCCGGTGCCGGCCTGGAGATCGAGTGCCGGGATGCTTTGGTTCAAGTCGCTAATGATGCCAACCGCGACAAACCAGGTGATGATCGTGAAAACGAAAGCGACACCAGCTCCGGTCACAACGGGCCGGCGATGTGCTTCTCGTTCACCGACCATATTTGCCATTATGGCAGAGAGAACCAGGATACATTCCAATCCTTCCCGGAAAACGAGTACCCCGATATCAAAAATCCCCGAAATTCTATTGGTATTGGCAACGGTAGGATCCGGGGTGCCGTGCGCTGTAATCCCTTGCCACACGAGAATCAAAAGAATAACCAACCCACCGGCAACGAGAAACCAGAGCGGCACCCGGGACTTCTCCCGATGTTCGTGACGGGCGTAGGGGACAGAGAGTTGGCCACTCATGATTATAGTTGAGAATGAATCTCATTAGCGGCGGCGTCAACCGAGATTTTTCGGGGCTAGCCCGCAGTTAGGCGGCACCAGCGGAAATACGTGGCATGGATGGGACCTATGGGACTCATGCGACTTATGTGGCAAGTGGCCCAACCGCAAACAGATAACCGCCAACCGCAAACTGCCAACCCGTCACCGGTACACCCGCGCGGCGCGTTTGGTGATTCCCGTAAGGATTTCCCAGGCGATAGTTCCAGCTTTCTGAGCGAGCTCAGACGCGAGTATCTCTTCGTTGCCTTGCCGGCCAATGAGCACAGCCTCGTCACCAACGTTCACCTCCGGCAATCCAGAGACATCAACCATGGTTTGGTCCATGGTGACGCGCCCCAGGACCGGGCAACGGCGCTCCTGGATAAGGACCTCAGCGCCGACATTCGATAAATGGCGGGAATAGCCGTCTGCGTATCCGGCTGCGAGAGTGGCCACCTTCGTTTCACGGCTGGTTGTAAACGTCCGTCCATAACTGATCGTCCTCCCCGTTTTCAAAGTCCTCACCAGGATCACTCTGGTCTTCAGCGCCAGCACCGGGCGAAAGTGCGATTGAAACTCCGGCAGCGGGCAAACGCCATAGAGAGCGAGGCCAGTCCGCACGATGTCTCCCATTCGGGCCGCTTGACCGAAGCGCAATACACCGGCGCTATTGAGGATGGTTCCGGGCAAGGTCCCGGAAAGCTGTTCAACTTCACGACTAAACCGGTCGAGTTGACCAGCGGTATATCCGCGGTCTGCATCCGCCACCGGAAGATGGGAAGAGAGAGCAGTAACCCGGATCTGCGGGAGCAAAGTCAATCGACGAAATTCTTCGATGGCTTCTTCGTACCAAAGGCCGATCCGACCCATGCCAGTGTCGAGGACAAAGTGGACGTCCAGCGGTGAGCCACTCACCAGCTGAGCATAGCCGCAGCCCTCTTCTGCGGTCGAAAGTGTCGGGGTAAACCGCTCCCGAACAATCACAGGAAATTCTTCCGGAATAGCAGGACCAAGGATCATGATCGGCGTTCCGACGCCGGCCTGTCGGATCTCTTGCGCCTCAGCCGCGTTTGCTACCGCAAAGAAGTCCACTTGATCTCTCAGAGCAACCGCTACCGGCTGCAGCCCGTGACCGTAAGCATCGGCCTTGATCACAGCGGCGAACCGTACTCCGGGAGAGACCCGCTGTTTGAGCTGGGCGAGATTGGCTTTAAAGCCGCTAAGATCGATTTCAGCCCAACACCGATGGGAAAGAGTCATCGGGAGAATGACAGATGACAAATGGCTGCTGACAAATGAAAACCGTCTGCTCGGGTTGGAAAAGGTAAAAACTGCCCCGAAGGGGCAAAAGGACTCAGCCCAGGGTTTCAACCCTGGGTTTGGCGTTATATGAGATGTGCCCTGAAAGTGGCACTAGATCGGTGTCGTTTGGCCCCGAGTGATAGCCAATACTCGTAGCGAACATCTTCTGGCACCACTTTCAGGGCGCATCTTATTGAAACAACGACCCAGGGTTAAAATCCTGGGCTGAGTCCTATTGCCCCTTCGGAGGGTGTTACGATATTCGGCGCAAGTTGTTGGCAGATAGAGGATTATGAATAAAAAATGGGGTTCTTGGGTTTTTCGCTCGCGGTGCGCGGCTTTTCGGTGCGGTATCGAGCGATGGCCCTACCG
>Ga0185299_10004057_pt1 | contig 18192 bp, 19 predicted proteins | sample PaiPotPPA55metaG_FD_128002 | JGI IMG/M metagenome (GOLD analysis project Ga0185299, IMG submission 128002) | Iron sulfur acid spring bacterial and archeal communities from Banff, Canada, to study Microbial Dark Matter (Phase II) - Paint Pots PPA... ...
TATCAAGGTTCCCGGTGCGTTCACCGTTTCCAAACAAAGTTCCTTCAACCCGCTCAGCGCCGGCTAACATGGCTAGCTCCGTTGCAGCCACACCGGTACCACGATCGTTATGGGTATGAACACTTAAAATGAGCGAATCGCGATCTTTCAGGTGGCGATTCATCCATTCAATCTGGTCGGCATAAACGTTCGGCATGGCCACTTCTACAGTATCCGGCAGATTAACGATTATTTTGCGGAAGGGTGACGGCTTCCAGGCATCAATTACCGCCTCACAGATTTCCTTAGCAAATTCCACCTCGGTCGCAGAAAAGCTTTCGGGCGAATATTGCAGCCTTACATTGGCGCTTTTCAATTCGGGCAAACGTTCTTGGATCCAGGTTGCGCCTCGGATCGCGACCTTGATGATTTCGCCTTTACTCATATTGAAGACCACGCGGCGCTGAGCCGGCGAGGTGGAGTTATAAAGGTGAATAATTACATTCTTGGCGCCGCGCAGGGATTCGATGGTCCGCTCGATCAGATCCTCGCGTGCTTGGACGAGCACTTGGATAGCAACATCATCCGGAATCCGATTTTCTTCGATGAGACGCCGGTTAAATTCGAACTCGGTATTGGACGCGGACGGAAATCCAACTTCGATTTCTTTAAACCCACATCGGACCAACGCCTGAAACATCTCCAGTTTTTGAGAGATATTCATGGGTATGGGTAGCGCTTGGTTACCGTCGCGTAGATCAACGCTGCACCAGATAGGCGCATTGGTTATGGTCTGGTTTGGCCATCGCCGGTCAAAAAGCGGGACCGACGGGAAAGCGGAATATTTCTGGCTAGGATCACTAAACATAAATTAGGTGTTTGGTAGACCTTCGATGGGAGTAGATCACCATGAAGCTCTACGGTGGGGGTTGATGGCTAATTATTTGATTAAACGAAGCCGTTAACGCAAAACCACAACCTCTAGAGTATGTGGCCCGCGCAGCCGACAGTTACACGTGAGTAGCTCCCTTCGCGGTAAAAGATTTACCGGTCGAAAAACGAAGGGCGCTGTGTAAGTCGAGCTGTTAAAAGCAAAGACATCCGATCGCAAATCTTGTTGAGCGATGAACCACTGTCAAGTCATTATGGCCGAACTCACCCGCGGTCGCGTCAGGCGAAAAGATCGCTAAGTGCCCGGCTTTGCGAACGGTGCTTTTCCGAAGCATCTATCGGACGCACTTCCAGGACGTGGAGCGGCTTTAGAATGACCGTTTACGCGGACAGAGAGCAGCGCTCTTCGTGAGCCCGAGGACTCCGTGCTTGGCGGCGTGATAGGTTCCACGCCCGGGAGCGCCCACCAACCCAGTGAAGAGCCGTTGACGATCGCGCCGTTTCCTTGCTTGCACATCTGGCGCAGCTCGAACTTCGTGCAGCTCCATGCGACTCGCTTGCGAACACACGCGAGTTCGACCATCCTGATGTGCTTTGACGCGTCAGCTACGGCGAAGCAGTCCCCGCCGGAACCCGTTTGACTCTCTTCTCTGTCGATAAGCCCGACCGCCTGTTTACGGTAATCACGTTTTGGATAGATAATCGACGGCGGAGCCCGCGAAAAAGCGTAGATTCGTTACTCAATGCATTTATGGGTATCTCGCCCCGACCACAAATAGAGCTGGAAAAAACGTACAATGCTGCTGCCGACCATTACGATCATCCTGCGGTCTCATTCTGGAATCGCTATGGTCGGCGGACTGTCGACCGACTCCCGCTAATTTCCGGTATGGCCGTTCTTGATGTTTGTTGCGGCATGGGTGCATCTGCTATTCCAGCCGCCGAACGTGTCGGTCCAGCTGGGCACGTCATAGCTGTCGATCTCGCCGAAAAGCTCTTGAATAAAGGAGCCCGACGGGCTGCCGAACAAGGTTTCACAAATATCGAGTTTCGCCGGGCCGACCTCGAAAGCCTGCCTTTTCCTGATCGAACATTCGATGCAGTACTCTGTGTTTTTGGGATATTTTTCGTCACAGACCTGCACGGAGCGATCCGGGAACTGTGGCGTCTTGTTCGCCCAAATGGGCTACTCGCGATCACCATTTGGGGTCGCGGCTTTCTCGAACCGGCTGACGGCATATTTTGGGAAGCAGTCCGCCGCGAGGACCCGGAACTCTACCGATCAATCAAACCGTGGAGCAAGATCTTTGAGCCCGATCCGCTTCGTACGCTCCTGCTCGAGTGCGGTGTGCCTGACCCTGAAGCCGTCGCCGAACCAGGATGGCATCAACTCCGGGCGCCCGAGGACTGGTGGACGATTATCCTCGGCAGTGGTTACCGATCTACCGTGAACGCTTTATCCCCCGCAAACCGAGAACGAGTCAGGATCTCTTCGATCGACGGAGTGCGCCGAGCGGACATTCGACAGATTCGTACCGACGTCGTATACGGGACGGCTCGACGACCAGCACATCCATAGTATACCCGGTCGTCGGTTTGATCCGAGGATCTTTCCCGGGTAAAAGCTCGGAGCCGGGAAACGTCCTCCGGTTCGCGTCACCAGCAATGGCCAAACTTATCGGAGTACAGTGGCGGTGATGGGTGGTAAATTCATGGTCGGTGTCACTGGTCGACAAATAGAAACGAGTTCAGTTTAAACTCCTGCGGTGTCATCCGACCGGACCAAGCTATAAAGACTTGGGTTTGGTAGTCGCTTCGTCTGAGTTCCCCCTCCGCAAAGAGGATCGATAGTCTATCTCTTGGTGATGTCGGCGGCCTTCTGGATTTCGCCGTCAAGGTTCTTGGCCGCTGAGTCCAGAATGCGGACCAGAACGGGATCGTCTTTCGCAGTTCTCGCGATGCTCTCTACTACCCGCTTCGCTTCGTCACGGGTATCGTTCCCGGTGCCAATTAGGGCAAATTTTCCCAGATAATCCTCGCGCGAATGCTGATCGTTCGTGATCAAGGCGAGGGCCAGGTACACCCTGATCTGAGAGCGGTCGCCCCTATTTTGCTGGGCGATCTGCTTGAGAAAATCCAGCACGTCTTCGTTGGAATCACTTTGGGAGGGGTCTCGCTCCTTAACAGCGCTGTAAAGTATGGGAATTGCTCTCTGCATCATCTCAGGGTCCCCATATCGATTGAACACAGTTAAGAGCAGGTCAATCTTGGTCTGCGGATCCGAAACGTCCTGGGAGAGTGCCAGCAATTTTGCAGCGACTTCATGTCCCAAAACATCGTCAGTGGCGTACTTTTCAATGTAACCGAGGTTTTTCAGACGGAAGTATTGGCAAGGAGTTAATGCAGCTTGCAGGCAGAAGATCTCGACTTTGTCGTATGCATCTAGCTTCTCTACAGACTTCGGCTCTAAGGTAAGATTCTCTATGGCATCATAGGCTTCGCGCCGAAGTTCTGGGTCGTTGCTGTTTCTGGCAACAGCTCCTAACACACTAAGAGCAAAGGATCCGGGAAGCTTGTCTATCTTGGCCAGGCAACTGACGACGCGGACGGCGGTCAGCTCTTTCGCAGGGTCTTGGCCCACTGCCGATTCAATCATTGCCTGGAGCTTTTCGTTTTCCTGGCTTTTCTGTTGGTATTCCTGGCTTTTCTGTTGGTAAACGAAAGTACACCACGCAAGGGTTGCTCCCGCCACCGGTATTACCAGCGTTCCGACAACAGCGTTTAGCGTTCCGGAAACGGCCTTTAGGGAGTCAATCCAAGTCCGGCTTCTGCGACCTGCGCCTCTAATTCCGCATCTCGGACATGACTCTGCCTGTTCGGATATCTCGGCGCCGCATTCTTTACATTTAATAAGAGGCATAGTTTGTCTGCACTATTACAAAAGGATTCCGACCTCCGGGTTTCAGCATTTCCGCGGAAATGTAGGTAATTTCTCTAAGGCGAGAGATCTGAAATTGTCTACGACGGGTGTTCGATTTCCTTTCCGGACGGCAATAGCGATTTCAGACATTCGTATCTTGTCCGCCATCTCACAGGCGACTACCGGCGCAACGCTACCGGTGGATGTGCTCTTAACCGGGACGCTGCTTGCCGCGGGAGTATCGCGGTTCATCAGGTCTTTTCGATCTATGATACTTTCACGGAAGGATCTCGGCAGCGGGCCAATGCTTCGCAATGCCATGAGGGAAAGTGCGTTCACCCTCCCCAACGCTGTCTCCCGACCTATCTATTATTCGGTTGAGAAACGAAGCGGACTTTTATCGTCGTTTCCTATCTTTCCAAGATACGACTCAAGCGGAGTTATCGGAGTTATAGTCGTTCCGATCGATGGGTATCTTGGTTACGGGCACTGCTATTCTTAAGAGATCATTACCACCACCAGGGACAACTTTGTCACTGGAACTTATATAGACTATTTTATCTTTATCCAGCGAGAGCTTACCGGTGATAGTGGTCAGTTTGCCGCTTGGAATTTCTCCCGCAACAGCAGATAAACAAATCAGAGTAGCGGATCCTGCTACTATTAGCTTTACTGCGCTTATGATTCTCATAGAGATGTTCTCAACGCACGGTGCTAATGGATGTGGCCGGTGCTTCTTCTTAGGCTAAAGAACTTCATAGCTAACAGAAAATCACGCTTCTTGGCTATACATACAATTACGTACCGGACGGGCAAGGGGTGGTATTAGTCAAACACTTACTAAAGGTCCTACGAAGATTTCTTTCTGGATCGATAGGCGCCAAGGAGACGGGCTCGTTAGCCCATCAAACTTGGAAGGCTGCGACGCCCCCAAAATAATCAGGCATTTCGTAGAGAGCCTTAGGTCAATGGCGGTGGTGGCCGAATCAAAACCGGCCCAACTCTTTTACGTTTAAATCGATGCCAGAAGTTTTAATAAGGAGCGATGGACGAGTGGGTAGATCAACCGGTACCGCGATCGCGGTTGCCATTCCCTTTCCAAAACGTTCACGCATTACCAGGCTATCTTGTTTTTGCTTTTGAGCGCGAGGAACGAGCGAGCAATCATCAAAAGCAAAATACAGCCACTTTTCAAACGCGGAGCGGAAGCGGGCTCAAGCTCAAAACGGAATAAATGGCGAGGTAGCCCGTAGGGGGACCCTGTTTATGCCGGATTTGAGCTTGAACTCGCTGGAGCAGAGCGCTACGGCCGGAGCGAACAGCGGAAGTCAATACGCGCAACGACGTATTGATAGCAATGAGCCTTCGCTCAGAAGTCACTCGATGCGCCTCGTTGAATTCGGCGAAGCATTAGCTACCGGCACTCGACTCACTCTCTTCTCGGACGATAAGCCCGACCGCTTCTTTACCGTCATTAAGTTCTGGATGGATGCAACCTCAGGCGCTGCACTTGATCTCAAGACTGGCGTTCCTTCTTACCCAAGTCGAAGACGAGGAAGGCAGGACGCATTTACTGATTCGCGTGCCAATCGAGGAAGAGAATGAAGACCGATGGTGCCTTTGGCGGCCGGATTATAAAGGGTTTGATTCCCGATCGATCTTTGAGGGTGCGCTCGTTGAGAAATAGGCCAGCATCGACTCGTTCTGTTCCAAGCGATCATGAGAGAATGAGGGTAAACGGTCGTGCCTCCCCGCGAGACCGCGGCATTACTTCGTTCCCAGCGCGCTCCACTCCGGCGCAAGATACCAGACGTAAAGCTGCGTCTGAGATGGGGACGCCACGAAGGCGTACAAACGCCGGGCATCGGCCGAGAAGAGCAGGGCCCGCACGCTGAAATCACCGGGCGGGAATGCCAGATTGGCCAGCCGCTCGCCCGCGATCGCGTCCCACAGCGACACGAAATTCGGTTGCGTAGGATCGGGCTTGCCGTCCAGCGTCAGGCCCTCCGACCGGCCGCCGATCGCGACCAGACGACCTTGCGCGGCAATCGCGTGCGACACGCCGACACCATGGCTCAGCACGTGCAGCAGCCTGCCGTCAGCGATCCGTTCGACATAGGCTCCTTGGTAGCGCGCACAGCGCGGTCCGCTCTCGGTCGTGGTGCCGATGAACGCACCGTTCCGCATCACGGCGTTGCCGGGTCCGGCAGGGCAGCATCGTCTGAGGATCGAACCAGCGATTGAACAACTGCACCTGCAGTTCCGCCGCGGCCGCGAACCGCAGGGTCGGCAGGTCATTGTCGCTGTAATACTCACCGTCGTCGGTTGGCGCCCAGTAGCGCTCCGATCCGACCGCGCGCGGCTCCGGGCGGGGATCGCGCGCATCGTCGAATTTCAGCAATGCCCGGTCTGACACGCCGAAGGTCGGCGACGCACGCCGTCCGGAACCGGCTTGCGCGAAGAGCGCCAGCGGCGAAGGAAGGTAGGCATAGGGGAACACGTCTCGCTCCGGCGGCGCGACGGTCCAGTTGGCGCGCGGTTTGCCCCAGATCTCTGCTGCGGCGAGATCGGCGAACTGGATGAGAAGCCGGCCGTCCGGCTCCGCACGGGCCTTCCAGTAGCCCTTATTCAGTACCTCCTCGATCAGTGTGGCATCGTCGTAGACGCGATCCAGCGGCCAGATCTGTCTGCCTTGGAGGTCGATGACGAACAGGCCGTCCCTGACGCCACTGAACGTCACGGGCAAGACGTGCGCGGCGAACCACGCGAGATGCCGGTCGGCTGAAAGGATGGGCTTGCCGTCGATGTTGCTCTTGCCATGCCAGAGCGTGTCGATCGCCCCCGAGATGGCATCGAGCAGCGAGATTGACCAGTCGCCGGGGTCGTCCATGCTGCGGCCGGACTCCCACAGAAGCAGCCGGCCGTCATTCAGCAAAGAGGCCCGATGCAGCTCGTACCATTTGTAACGGACACTGGCTACGTCGATGACACGGGCAGGTCGGTCGGACGACGGCGTCGTGACCGGCCGCGGAATCATCCAGTCCGCCGATCGAGGACTCGCTGCCAAACCAGCCGGCGCTGCCATGAGCCCTAAGCAGAGCACGGTGAGGAAGACGCGCAGCACCGTCGCACTCCAAGCGTTGCCAACGTTCGTACCGTAATTGCAAGGAACGCACCTCGCGGTTCCAACACGACGTGCGCTCAACGCCTCCGCAGTGGCTTGAACAAGGAATCGACTACTCATTTTATTCGATTTTTGCGGAGCACTCTACCAGAATCAGTTGCTTGAAGGTCCATCGAAACGCGGATTGGCAATCATACTTTCCGCGCGACCGGCATTACGGCGTATCTGAAGAACAGCGGCAAGTTGGAAGTGGCCCAGCAGATCAGTAACCACGAATCGCCGCGAACAACTAAGCTTTATGACCGGTGGTCATGACGAGAATACGCACTAGGAAAGATTGGAACGATTGTCTACCTTTTACTGGAGAATGTGATTTTTGGTCCACGGACACCTTCGGAAGCTCAGGAATGCCTGAATCAGATAGAGAGCGCCGTGGACACCGGATCCGAGTGGGTCAAAAGAAATCGGACGAAGCGGTGCTGATCCAGCAGATTCAACTCCTGGCTCTCAAGCACCGAAAGACCGTGCCGGCGGACAGGATTCGCGAATGGTTTTCACCGCTTTTGGAGACGGTGTGCCTTTAGACCGACAGACTGTGGCCTCCCGCGGTCTAAGAGATTCACGAGAAATATCATCCGTTCGGTGCCTCATAGCCCTGTTAATAAGTTGGCAATAAAATGTGAATAACTTGTTTAATAAGCACACCCCAGGCCTACCGGACGATCCGACACAAAGGATCGATGCCACCATCTCCGTGCCAGTCTCTCGCCATTCCTTGCCGTGCCACCGGCATTGCCGTCGAACTAGAAAACAAGGGCACGTGGGAGACGGCTACAGAAGATTGGCGAAGCGAATTTTCAATCGGCATTTCATTATTTGATAGTCACGTATAAATGCGCGTAAGACACACTATATCAGGAGAATAGATCTTCTATGGCCGCGACCAAATACAATCGATTTTCCGTTGATCGCGTTTTAACGCAATGACGGTAAAAACGCAGGCGTCTGCCCAAGATCAAGTGGCTGATAGATCCAACCGGAAACGTTGAAACGTCATTGATCGTCGGCACGAGGCTCTACTTGCCACGCTTGCCTCCACCTACAGCCGGTTTCGGCGCGGTCGTGAATTTGAAGGTCGGGCGGCAAGGAACACGACGTTCCCTGCCATCATCGTCTCGATCAATGTCTGCACGATTATATCGAAGCGGCCGGCATCACCGATGACGTCGACGGCTATCTCTTCCGTACCGCCCGGCGCAAGACTGGACAGCTTACAACCAATCCCCTCTTCCAGCAGGACGCCCACCGCATCATCCGCCGGCGCGCGAAAGCGGCCGGCATCGAAACGCGGATTGGCAATCATACTTTCCGCGCGACCGGCATTACGGCGTATCTGAAGAACAGCGGCAAACTCGAAGTCGCGCAGCAGATCGCCAACCATGAATCGCCGCGGACAACCAAGCTTTATGACCGGCGCAATGACGAGATTTCGCTCGATGAGATCGAGCGGATCGCGATCTGAACACCAATCCTGTCCTTATGGGGGGGCGTCGAACTCGGCTCGTGCGGATATCGCTCTCCTCAACGAATCGGGAGAGATTGTCCGAATCGTTGAGGTCGTGAACACACATAACCTCGAACCCGAGACAGATTAGGTTCCGAATTACCAGGTTTTAGTGGGAGAAAAATTGAGGGGAACTTTGAATCAATTCACACAAACGACTTAGGAAAGCGGTGAGAGTCCCACTGTTCGAACGGGTGGCAAAAGTCTTCGGAGGGTTGGCGATGTCGCACTCTGATGAGCCTCGCACAACCGGCCCACAACGAGAACGGCGCGCTGCCTCAAGCAGCGCTTCCGCGCCGAATCTCTCAACTGCAACACTAGAAAGGGCTAGCGCTAGCCCACGCACCGCCTAGTGTATCAGGTTAGTACGAGTAGGGCGTTGAAATGGCAAACTGGAGTATAAGAAAGCCAAATCCTGGTTAGCCGATTCGGCGAATTGGTCGGACATACTCGCAATAGACATCTGAGGATCCCCCTCTATCATGAGCGATCATTATCAGTTAGCCGTTATCGGCTCGGGCTCGGGCGGCCGGGAGGCAACGCTTTTGGCGGCTCGTAAGGGTTTGCGAACTGCCCTGATCGAGACAGACAAGATCGGCGGCATCTGTTTTCATCGTGGTTGTTACGCCGTCCTCGCATTGCAAGCTTGTGCGCGGCAATTTCGTGACAGCTGGAGAAGCGGACGATTTGGTAACGAAATCGACCTCTTAAAATCAACTTTGTACGATTGGATGGTAACGCAGTCGAAGGTGAGTTCACGGTTGGCTGACAGCTTTCAAGCGGAACTACAGAAACTGAACGTCGACATCCACCAAGGTTACGGCGAATTCCTGGATAACCGAACCCTGCAGGTAATTGGGGCGAGAGGTACTAAGAGAACGATTACCGCGGACAATGTAGTTGTAGCGACTGGCTCAAGACCCGAATTCTATGCCAGCTCGATACGTAGAGTGGTTAATAGCGATGAGCTGCTGAGAATGACTACTCTTCCGGAGAGCCTAGCTATCATTGGTGCGGGTTACATCGGGTGCGAGTTCGCGTCGATCTATCGCACCTTGGGCTGCGAGGTAACGCTGATTGAAAAGGAGAATCGGATCTTGCCTGGCTGGGAAATTGAGGCTGGAGAACGCGTCGCTCAGTTGCTCAAAGATCGCCGAGTGAAAATCCAAGTCGATCATCAGGTATCTTTCGCCCAGGTAGAAGAGAAGGAGGAAGGCGTTTGTATTCCTGGGCCAGGAGGACAAAGTATCGAGGCCAATCTGGTGCTGGTGGCGACGGGCCGAACACCGAAATCGGAAGGGCTCGGACTTAACGCGTTAGGTATTGAAGACAGCTCTTTTCTCAAAGTAGACGAGCGCATGCGGCTGTCCAACGCCGGAATTTATGCGGTTGGCGACGTGAATGGAATCAGTATGTTGGACAGCACGGCATTCTCTCAAGCTAACGTCGCGATTAACTCTATCCTGGGGCACGAAACCCGGTTCGACCATCGGTGGATCCCGCGTTGCGTCCACACTGAGCCGTCCGTGGCCTCGGTCGGCTGGACCGACCAGGAGGCAGCAGCCGAGGGGCTCGAATATCTGGCTGTCTCTGATACCATTCGCTTAATCTCGGATAACGAGCGCAGCGTGATCGATCCGGAGCCGACCTTCCTAAAAGTAATCATCGATTCACGGTCGCGGCATTTGCTGGGCTGTCTGGTCGTGGGAGATCATGCGCCGGTAATCGTGAATATCGCAGCAATCGCGATGAGATCAGGCTTGAGCGTCGAAAAACTTCGCGACATCCCCTTAGCCCAACCGAGCGCCTCGGAAGCTCTGATGTCCATTTTAAGAAAGCTGGATTAGCAGGTACGATAGAATGACGCGTTTGGCTTCGATAATAGCATCCTGCTTTTTTTCGAGTAGGGCATCGACTAGAACCGGCGCGTCTGAATAGCTAAGGTTGTCGTCGTCCTCGCTTCGGCGTCGGCAATGGATACAGAGATGGAAGGCCACTTTCCCGGTCGTAGTCATTGAAACAGATACGCGATAAGCGGGAGTGCGTAATCCGGTGGTGAAGCCGTTGCAACAAACGCTCTTGTGCTTTGGTGTTTCCATAGGTGAATAACCAATCTTCTTTCGCGACGACCAGCGAGCCGTTTATTCAAGGTAAAGCCGACTTCGTAAAACAGTTAGTTGCAACGTGAGTGAAGTTCCAGCAAGCGACCGAACCTCAGGCGCTTCTCGAGTGGAATCTCGCTCTGTGCGTGCTTGAGCGTCCGCCCGCAAAGCCAACTCTCAACCAAAAAAATTAGTTACGAGGCTCCCGATGAGTTATAGCGCCACAAAGCAGCACGTCGCAACCTGGTTCGGGCCGGGTCGGAAGTCTGTTGAGGAAGTCACTTCCGTTCGATTTGACTATGAGGATGTGTGTGTAGTTGAAGAGCCGCCGGCAGAGAAAATACGGGATAGTTAAAAAGTTTAACCAAGAGAAAAATAGATGCCAATCGACCCTCGGATGTCGATCACCACACCGGTCACAGACTTGCTCGGGATCAATCACCCCATTCTGCTCGCGCCGATGGACCTCGTGGCTGATGGGCGTCTAGTTGCTGCAGTGGACGCGGCCGGAGGATTTGGCATTCTAGGCGGTGGCCACGGCGAAGAGAAGTGGCTTGTGCGTGAACTCAATGTGCTTGATCGATCGAAAGCGCGCTTTGGCGTAGGATTCATCACATGGAGCCTGGCGAAGCAGCCGAGGCTCCTCGATCTTGCTTTGGAGCGCAGACCAGTGGCGGTCATGCTTTCCTTCGGGTCCTCCGTGCCGTTCATCGATAGGATTAAGCGCACCGCTGCGATCGTCATCTGCCAAGTCCAGTCAGTCGCGCTTGCGAAAGAGGCTGCGGCAGCGGGAGCCGACATCCTCGTCGCGCAAGGCACTGAAGCAGGTGGTCATGGAGCAACGCGGGGTCTTGTTACGCTCGTTCCAGAGATTGTGGATGCGCTTGGAGGGCGCACCCCGGTCGTGGCGGCAGGGGGAATTGCCGATGGCCGCGGGCTGGCAGCGGCACTCATGCTTGGCGCCGCAGGTGTGCTGATGGGCACACGCTTCTACGCCTCGCAGGAGGCGGCTGGAGCGCAAGGCGCCAAGGAACGCATTCGCAAAGCGACTGGCGACGACACGCTGCGCAGCATCGTTTTCGATATCTCTCGGCGCAACGTATGGCCAGCTCCATTTACTGGGCGGTGCCTGCGTAACGCGCATGCGGATCGCTGGTTCGGGCTTGAAATCGAACTCATGCGTCACTTGGACGAAGAGTCGGCGAAGTATGCGGCGGCACGCGACGCAGGTGACTTTGACATTGCCGCTGTGATTGCAGGGGAGGCTGTTGGGCTAATTCGCGACATTCCCTCGGCCCATGACGTGATCGAGCGAGTGGTGCACGAGGCTTCGGCACTGCTTACCCGGTGGTCGCCATAGGATATCGGCTTGACCAGCAAACGGACTTTGTGCTGCTAGATCGTAGAACGAAGAGTCCAGAACGAGCATCCAGCCAGCAGAACGGAACCCATATAGTCGCGGACTCGGCTCTGTGCTGGTTAAATTCCAACAGAGGTACGTAATGTCCCACAGGAATGTCGTCAATTGCCTGTGGGGCAGGCCTTTCCGTCAATTCTGCAGCTCCCACGGCGACCCCCCGGTTAGTCGGTCAGTTTTGGGGGCTTGATTCCGACCGAGTCTTTTCGCGAAGGTCGGCGAGCAGTACTTGCTTACCGGCGCTTACCCGACGGGCGATTGCCTGGCCGATCGATCCGGCTCCGATAACGACAATGACGTTGCTCATGCTGTTGTCCTCTATTGATCTTATTTGCCGACGCGCGCCGCCAAGTGAGCGGGATAGCGGTCTCCTTGGACTTGGAAGTGACTGAGCGCATCGCCGATCTTCCGCAGGTCCTCAGCGTTGAGTTCGATGGCGGCTGCGCGCACATTTTCATTGAGACGATTGAGCTTCGTTGTTCCAGGAATCGGCACAATCCACGGGTTCTGGGCAAGAAGCCAGGTAAGGGCAAGCTGCGCCGGGGTGGCGCGCTTCGTTTCCGCGATGGACGCCAAGAGCTCGACCAACCCCTGATTGGCCTTGCGCGCTTCGGGTGAGAACCGTGGCACGATGTTGCGAAAGTCGTCCTTGGCGAATGCGGTCTGATCGTCGATCTTGCCGGTGAGGAAGCCTTTCCCAAGAGGGCTGAAGGCCACAAAACCGATGCCCAATTCCTCGCAAGCGGGCAGTATTTCCCTCTCTGGCTCACGCCACCACAGCGAATATTCGCTCTGAATCGCCGTCACAGGCTGCACCGCGTGCGCACGTCGAATCGACGCCACACCGGCTTCGGAGAGTCCAAAATGCTTGACCTTGCCCTGGGCGATTAGATCTTTCACGGCGCCCGCCACATCCTCCATGGGCACTTTCGGATCAACACGGTGCTGATAAAAAAGGTCGATTCGGTCGGTCTTCAAGCGCTTGAGTGATGCTTCAGCGACTTCGCGAATGCGCTCCGGCCGGCTGTCCATACCCGAACTGACAACGCCGTCCTTGAAACCGAACTTCGTGGCAATGACCACTTGATCACGGAGTGGGGCGAGGGCCTCCCCCACTAATTCCTCGTTGGTGAACGGACCATAAGCCTCCGCGGTATCAAAGAAGTTCACGCCGCTCGCGAATGCCTCTCGAATGAGTGAAATCGCCTCTTTCTTGCCTAGGGCAGGTCCGTAGGCGTAATTCAAACCCATGCAGCCTAGCCCCAAGGCCGAGACTTGAAGCCCTTGCTTACCGAGTGTTCTTGTTTTCATTGCATGTACCCCTTTTTGCTTTGTTGTGACATTTCATAATTGCTTTTCCAGTGATTTAAGAATTATTTCACTGTTAGTACAAACTTGTCAGGATCGGTATAGTTTGTCAAGTTTGAGGCTAGACAAACTGGACATTGTTTGACAAACGCCTCAATCTAGGGACGTGGATGAAAACGAATCAGCAAGGCTGGCGCACGTGCTTGAGACAGCTCTGACTGTCTTTACCCGGCACGGCTTTAGAAAAACATCCATCGAGGATATCGCGAAATCTGCGGGCATCTCACGCCAGGGAATTTATTTTCATTTTAAAAATAAAGATGAGCTTCTTAGAGCTTCAGTTCAAAAATCCTTAGACGCTGGGCTGCGAGCCGCAAATGAGATACTTGATGATGATCGCTTAACGCTCGAAGAAAAACTATTGCAAGCTTTAGATAAGCGGTTTGGTCGGTATGCTGGACTCTTTCATCCTGACGCGTCGGATATTGAAACTCAGTGTGAGCGCATTCTCGGCGACGCTGTCGGGAAATATCGCTCTGCATTTCAAAGGAAACTCGAAACAGCTATCCTGGCGTCGTCTGCGAAGAAAACAAAGGGCGCGGAAAAACGTGCTTCAACCATTGCCAACATGCTTTGTGCGTGTGGATTGACTTGGAAACATAGCCTCTCTTCGCAGCAAGAGTTCTTAGAGAAGATGCGCGACGCAATCCGCTTGTGCTGTCGAGAGTTAGCTGGCGATTAGCTTGCCTTCTCCGCGAAGCGCTTCCTCGAGTTTTTCACGGCCCAGATCAACAACGCCTATACGCGACGCGCGTATCTAAACGCGACCCGCCGCTTTGCCGACTGGTGCGCTTCCAAAGACATTCACGAGCTCGCGCAGGTCCAGCCTTTCCATGTCGCGGCGTTCGTACACGACCTGCAGGATGAGCTCTCGCCGCCCTCCGTAAAACAGCACCTGGCCGCGATTCGCATGCTGTTCGACTGGCTTGTGACCGGGCATGTTATTGACACTAATCCGGCCCATTCGGTCCGGGGCCCGCGGTACACGGTCAAGAAAGGCAAGACGCCGGTCCTGACGCCCGAGGAAGCCCATGCGCTGCTTGAGAGCGTCCCCATTACCAAGAAACCGGCCAATGATCCAGAGGCGGCCGATCAGCCTGATCTTCTCGGACTGCGTGACCGCGCTTTAATCGCGATTATGGTCTATAGCTTCGCTCGGATCGGCGCCGTCATTCAAATGAAGGTTGGCGACTATTTCGTGCAGGGCCGCCGCCGTTGGGTGCGTTTACACGAAAAAGGCGGCAAAGAGCACGACGTTCCCTGTCATCATCGTCTCGATCAGTATCTGCACGATTATATCGAAGCGGCCGGCATCGCCGATGACGTCGACGGCTATCTCTTCCGCACCGCCCGCCGCAAGACCGGCCAGCTTACATCCAATCCCCTCTTCCAGCAGGACGCCCACCGCATCATCCGCCGGCGCGCGAAAGCCGCCGGCATCGAAACGCGGATTGGCAATCATACCTTCCGTGCCACCGGGATCACCGCCTATCTAAAGAGCAGCGGCAAACTCGAAGTTGCGCAGCAGATCGCTAACCATGAATCGCCGCGGACAACTAAGCTTTATGACCGCCGACAGGACGAGATTTCGCTCGACGAGATAGAGCGAATCACGATCTTAAAAAACGCATGATAAGCCTGCCAAAGGTCACCATTCTTATACCGCGCCTTCTTTAGTCTGGAGGACAGAAAGCTCGTCTCCGGCGCGACCGTCGCGGAAATACCTTGGCCAGAATCGAAGACCATAACATCGTTGTCCTTAGTGGCGGACGCCGTTCGTCGTATTCCGAAATGAGTATTCTTTTTGATTGTTCAGTTTGGCGGTCGCAATCCGTGTTACACGCCAAACCAGAACAACTCGCCATAATCGAGGAAATAAGCACACATGCCTAAGGTTCGGGTCGCAGGATTTAGTGTTTCATTGGACGGCTTCAGCGCTGGGATCGAGCAGAGCCTTGGTGATCCATTAGGTAAACGGGGTACCGAGATCTTCCAGTGGTTCTTTCGGACAAAGTCATTCTGCGCGATGCACGGGCAGGAAGGTGGAGTTGTCGATACCGACGATGAGTTCGCGCGGAGAGCAATGGAGAATTTTGGCGCCTTCATTCTCGGTCGCAACATGTTCGGTCCCCTGCGCGGCCCATGGCCGGACCACTCATGGAATGGTTGGTGGGGCGACAACCCACCGTATCATGCGCCAACCTTCGTTCTAACCCACTACGAGCGTGATCCGCTGGTGATGGAGGGAGGGACAACTTTCTACTTCGTCACTGGTGGGATCGAAGAGGCGCTGAGGCTGGCGAAAGAAACAGCTGGCGACAAGGATGTCAAGATCGGTGGCGGTGTCTCCACGGTGCGACAGTATCTGAGGGCTGGGCTGATAGATTCTCTGCAATTCGCGCTTGCACCGGTCGTACTCGGTCAAGGAGAAGCACTGTTTACCGATCTCGACCTGCCTGCACTCGGATTTTCTGTGACAGAGCACAAGGCTACGGAACACGCTACACACATCGTGCTGGAGAAGGTGCGGAATTGAACGAGATGATATGGAGTGCGCGAACCAACGACGACGGACGATTGACTCGGGGGTCGTATAGATCGAGATCGCATCACGCAGGTCAGCCGGAAACCGGAACTCCGCGGTCTAACAGAAGTCGGACACCCCAGAGCCGCCGCCGCGGGCCTCGGTCGCCAAACTGAGAACTCGGGCTGAGGACTTTATGGGGTCACTACACGGTCAAGAAAGGCAAGACGCCGGTCCTAATGCCTGAGGAGGCCCATGCGCTGCTTGAGAGCATCCCCATTACCAAGAAACCGGCCAATGATCCAGAGGCGGCCGATCAGCCTGATCTTCTTGGACTGCGTGACCGCGCTTTAATCGCGATTATGGTTTACAGCTTCGCCGGGATTGGCGCCGTCATTCAGATGAAGGTTGGCGACTATTTTGTCCAGGGGCGCCGCCGTTGGGTGCGTTTACACGAAAAAGGCGGTAAGGATCACGACGTTCCCTGTCATCATAGTCTCGATCAGCGTCTGCACGATTATATCGAAGCGGCTGGCGTCACCGATGACATCGACGGCTATCTCTTCCGCACCGCCCGCCGCAAGACCGGCCAGCTGACCACCAATCCCCTCTTCCAGCAGGATGCGCACCGCATCATCCGCCGGCGCGCGAAAGCGGCCGGAATCGAAACGCGGATTGGCAATCATACCTTCCGCGCGACCGGCATCACGGCGTATCTGAAGAACAGCGGTAAGCTCGAGGTGGCGCAGCAGATCGCTAACCACGAATCGCCGCGGACAACCAAGCTTTATGACCGCCGACAGGACGAGATTTCACTCGACGAGATAGAGCGGATCACGATCTGATCGGATGATTCGGTGCAGTGCAATTGATGCCGATCTGCCCAGTTTGTTCGCCGCACTCGTTTCGCGTCACTGGGTTAATTCGATTCTTTGAGTAAGGAGGAACGCCGGAAGCGGTCCATAACATCGCGGATCACGCAGACAGCCGAACTGCACGACTGTTACGCTAAACGCTCTGATTGACGTGCAAGGCATGCGGGTTCCGGATTGAAACGTGGTCTAGGCTAATTGCCAATAGGAGTGCCGCCGCACTGATCGTGCTAGCGAATTAACCCGGCCCGAAGGTTAGCACTGCCACTTCTACATTGACTTATCTTCGATGGGGGTTGACTCAGCGAACATTGGGATTTGATCGTGGTTGATATCCACCTCAGATCTTCACCTATCCTGAACTCAAAGAGCTGCAGGGACAACGCTCAAGAAGAATAGTCAGTCGAGACGGTGAGGTCTTTCCACTTCCTGTCAGACTCAAGTTTGTCGAGGGCACTCTTTTCGGCAGCGTTGTAGCTGTCGCTTCCAAGCAGCAGGCGCAGCGGAGGCTCCTGCTGCGATGCGAGGTGCAGAAGAACAGCAGCAGCCTTGGCAGGATCTCCCGGCTGCTTTCCGTTGTAGTCACGCTGAAACCGGATGGTAGCTCCAACTGTGGATTCATATTCCGAACGGCCTTCGCGAAGCTCGGTGGAAGAACCGGCGAAATCCGTCCGAAAACCTCCCGGCTCCACGATTGTGACCTTGATCCCGAGGGGTCCAATCTCTTTTGCCAACGACTCAGAAAAGCCCTCAACGCCAAACTTTGCCGCGGCATAGGGAGCACGCCCTAAAGGGCCCACGCGTCCAGCGATCGATGTAACCTGAATAATATATCCAGCCCTGCGCTCCCGGAAGTATGGAAGGACAGCCTTTGTCATAATGATCACACCAAAGAGATTGGTTTCGATTTGAGCGCGGAAATCGTCAAGCGGCGTATCTTCCACCGAAGAAACATTGCCGTAACCCGCATTGTTAACGAGCACGTCCAACCCTCCGAAGTGCGCTACTGCCGCATCTACTGCAGCCTTAGCCCGCGCTTCATTGGTGACATCGAGAGAGACCGGATGAATCTTCTCACCGAACTTGCTCCGCAAATCGGCAAGTTGGTCCGGATTGCGGGCTCCCGCTACCACGCTGTGACCTGCCGCAAGTGCCGCTTCCGTGAACGCCCGTCCAAGTCCACGAGAACTGCCTGTAATAAGCCAAATCTGTGACATGAGAAAAACCTCTTTCTGTGCTGGCGGTTAGCAACCGCTGTTTTATCTGATTCGTTTGATTGGGGAGGGTTTCAGGTTGCGTCTTCTGTATCCGTTCAGCCAACCACATCGTTGACCAGCGGCGGTGAGTTCGAGTTGCAGGTGATAGCAAAGCGAAAGGAACTTACAGAGGAGGAAGTACGCTTGGCATCACTTTCAATCGCGAATCCGAGCA
>Ga0185299_10004058_pt1 | contig 18179 bp, 24 predicted proteins | sample PaiPotPPA55metaG_FD_128002 | JGI IMG/M metagenome (GOLD analysis project Ga0185299, IMG submission 128002) | Iron sulfur acid spring bacterial and archeal communities from Banff, Canada, to study Microbial Dark Matter (Phase II) - Paint Pots PPA... ...
CGGCGCGACCGCCACTACCTATCGACGCCGCCGCGATCATTTCAAACGAGGACTTCTTCAACGGAATCGGGCAGAATCGGAAGCCACGTCGGCGTCTACCCGAATGGCCGCTGTAGGCATGGCGAGCAGCCCTTAGAGCTCGAATGGCAAGGCGCCGGGCCGTTTACTCCGATAACACCCGCTTATCGGACATAATCCGCGCCGCCGGCGCATGAACGGGAGCCGTTATGATCGAATAAGAGGCGATTACCGGACCTGAATGGCCCAGGGTGTCGCGACCCGGACACCGGATCGAAACAAGCCTGCCGAGCTGCGCCCCGAGCGGCTGTATGGACGCCGTTAGCGCGCCCCCTCCCCTTGGCTTTCTTAGCTCGTCCGACGAACCATCGGCTCCGGGCGCAAGGAGCCATTCCCGAAACATTGCTCTGCGGTCGAATCCGAACTGACGCTCACGTCTCCCAAGCTTTCATTCGGAGCAGCACAGCTCTCCGATTTCATCGGCACAGTTTATCGAGGGTGATCGGTAGGTCGCGCACTCGTTTTCCGGTCGCGTGATAGACAGCGTTGGATATCGCCGCCGCAACGCCAACAATGCCGATCTCGCCTACCCCCTTGATCCCGAGTGGATTGACGATGTCGTCCGGCTCATTGACAAAGATGACCTTGATGTCGTGGACGTCGGCGTTAACCGGCACATGATATTCGGCGATGTTCGCGTTCATGACGCGGCCGAACTTGTGGTCGAGGAGCGTCTCCTCGTGCAAGGCCATGCCGATGCCCCATACGATGCCGCCCATGATCTGGCTGCTCGCGGTCTTGGTGTTGAGAATGCGGCCCGCGGCCACCGCGCTGACGATGCGGGTGACGCGAATAACGCCGAGCTGCTCGTGCACTTTCACTTCGGCGAAAACCGCCGAATGCGTATTGTGGGCATGCGCCCCATCATCGGAAAAGGTCGTGGATTTCTCCTCCTCGATGCGATCGATGCCTCCATGCCGCATTACGTCCGCGATCGACACCGCGCGCGCTGGGTCTCGCTTGCGCGCCAGCTTGCCATCGGTCAGCACGACCTCGTCCGGCGTCGCATCGGCGAGCGGCGAATTCGGCATCTGTCTCGCCAGCCGCAGCAGCTCGTTGCAGACCGTCTCGGCTGTCGCAACGATTCCGTTCGACACCGAGGCAGCGATCCATGACCCGCCTTCGACCGGCGATTGCGGCAATGTCGAATCACCGAGCTTGATCGTGACACTGTCGAGCGGCAGTCCCAGCATCTCGGCCGCGACCTGCGCCATGATAGTGTAGGTGCCGGTACCGATGTCGGAAGTCGCGCAGGAGACCTCAGCGTGGCCATTGACCGTCAGCACGATGCGCACCGTGATCGGTACCTGCAGAGCTTCCCAGATGCCGCTTGCCATGCCCCAGCCGACGAGCTCACCGCCGTCGCGCATCGAGCGCGGTTCGGGACTGTGTTTGTCCCAGCCGAAGGCGTCTGCGCCCTGGCGATAGCAATCGCGCAGGCTCTTGCTGCTGTACGGCCGATCGGTGCGCTGGTCGCGATCCGAATAACACCGCAGGCGGAGCTCGACGGGATCGAGATTCAAGGCGACCGCGAGCTCGTCCATTGCGCATTCAAGTGCATAGACGCCCGTCGCGGCGCTGGGAGCCCTCATGTCACATGGTGTCGGAAGATCGAGCCGCGCGAGCTTGTGCGCATAGGTCGCATTGGGGCATTTGTAAAGGAGGCCGGACCAGCCCGTCTCCTGCCGATAGAACTTCTCGTATTGTGAGGTCACCGTCAGCGCGTCGTGCGTGATCGCGTCGAGCGCTCCGTCGGCACTGGCGCCCAGCGCGATCCGCTGGATCATCGCGGGCCGGTAGCAGAGCCCGTACATCTGCTGCCGGGTCAGGACGAGACGTACCGAACGCTTCAGCGCGCGTGCCGCCAGCGCCGCCAACACGACCTGAAACTGCGGCCGCAGCCCGGAACCGAACGCGCCGCCGACGAACGGTGAGATGACGCGCACCTCGTCCGTCGCCATTTCGAGCACGCCGCACAGATATCGCTGAACGTTCTGCACGCCTTGGGTCTTGTCGTAGACCGTCAGTTTGCCATCCGGTTCGAAAATGACCGTCGAGGCATACAGCTCCATTGGGTTGTGGTGCTCGATTGGCACGTGATATTCGCCCTCATGGCGCACCCCAGCCGCGGCCAACGCCCGCTTGGCGTCGCCGCGCGGCTTCGGCGGGCCGAACGGGTCGTCGCCCGGCTTTAGTGCAAAGGCGTTGTCATGCTGGCGCTGCAAATCCGTGACGTGCGCCTCCTCTTCGTATTCGATGCGCACCAGCGAGGCCGCGAAGCGCGCGATCTCCGCCTGTTCGGCAACGACCAGCGCGACGGGCTGGCCGCTGAACCGGATCAGCTCGTCGTAGAGCGGCCGGTACGGCGACCCCTCCTCCGGCGCCACCTCATCCTTATAGGCACTGTCCGTGCTCGCCATGCGCGGCCGGTTCCGATGCGTCAGCACGTCGATGACGCCGCCAACGGCAAGCGCCTCGACAGCGTCGATGCGCGCGACCCGGCCCTTCGCGATCGGCGATGTCACGAGGCTGGCATGCGCGAGTCCCGGCGTCTTGAACTCGCCGGCGTATTTCGCTGCGCCGGTGACCTTGGCCCGGCCATCGACCCGGGAGGTGGCGGTGCCGATGTAAGTCGTCATGGGTCGGCTCCTCACCCGATTTTCTTGTCGGACTGGGATTGCGGCGTGCCGGCCGCCGCCTGTGTCAGCGCCCGGACGATGGCGCGCCGCGCCAGGTCGATCTTGAAGGCGTTGTGCTCGAAACCCTTGGCCTCACGCAGCAACAGATCCGCTGCGCGGCTGAACGTCGCCGCCGTAGCGGCCTGCCCGCGGAGCGCTGCTTCGGCCGAAGGATCGCGCCACGGCTTGTGGGCGACGCCGCCGAGGGCCAGACGCGCATCTTTGATCAAGCCGCCTTCAAGCTCCAGCGCGGCCGCTACGGAGATGAGCGCGAACGCGTAGGAGAGACGGTCGCGGATTTTCAGATAGGTGTAATTTGCCGCAAAACCCTGCGCCGGCAGCTCAACTGCCGTGACGATCTCGTTCGATTGTAGGTTTGTATCGCGCAGCGGCGTGTTCTCCGGCAAGCGGTGGAAATCGGCGAACGCGATCGCGCGCTCCCCCGCCGGTCCGGCGACATGCACCGTGGCGTCGAGCGCCGCCAGCGCGACGCACATATCGGAGGGATGCGTCGCGATGCAAGCCTCGCTCGTGCCGAGGATCGCATGCATGCGGTTGAGCCCTGTAATCGCAGAGCAGCCGCTGCCGGGCTCGCGCTTATTGCAGGGCGTCGCGGTGTCGTAAAAATAATAGCAGCGCGTGCGCTGCAGCAGATTGCCGCCGGTCGAGGCCATGTTGCGCAGCTGCGCCGACGCGCCCGCCAGGATCGCACTCGCCAGCAGCGGATAGCGCTGTGCGATCAGCGAGTGATAGGCGAGGTCGGAATTCGGCACCAGCGCGCCGATCCGCAAACCGCCCCCCGCGGTTTCATCGACGCCCTTGAGCGGCAAGCGCGTGATGTCGATGAGCTTCGTCGGACGCTCGACATCTTCCTTCATCAGGTCGATCAGGTTGGTACCGCCGGCGATGAATTTGGCGCCGGGATCGCTGGTAAGCTGACGCACCGCGTCGGCGATGTCGCTGGCGCGAGCGTATTGAAAATTGATCATGCCCGCTCCATCGCCTGCTGGATCGCCGCAACAATGTTCGGATACGAACCGCAGCGGCAGATGTTGCCGCTCATCAGTTCGCGGATTTCATCGGGGTTCTTTGCCCTGTTCTCGGCGATCAGGCCCGCCGCCGAGCAGATCTGTCCCGGCGTGCAGTAGCCGCACTGGAACGCGTCGTGGTCGATGAACGCCTGTTGCAGCGGATGCAGCGCGCCATTCGCCGCCAGGCCCTCGATCGTGGTCACGTTGGCGCCGTCCCGCATGACGGCGAGCGTCAGGCAGGAATTGATCCGGCGACCGTCCACCAGCACGGTGCACGCGCCGCACTGGCCGTGATCGCAGCCCTTCTTGGTTCCGGTCAGGTCGAGATGGTCGCGCAGCGCATCGAGCAGCGTCGTCCACGGCGCGAGCGAGAGTTGCGCCTCGACGCCATTTACGATCAGCGCGACCTCAATCTTTTTTGGCTCCAGGATTGTGGGTTGAGCCGCCGCCCAGTTTCGCGCCATTCGCATCTCCGAAGATCACGAAGAAAGATTCGCACATCAACACGCGACAGCGCCGTCCGATCCGCGATCCAATTACGAGTGGATAGCTTTAGCGGGCGACGAGCAGCGACGGGCGTTTACGTCCCGCTCAATTGCCAACGGGCTATAGGGAAGACGAGGCTGCAATAACCACCAGGATGAGAGCAGTCCGGGACAGCGCCCTGGCAGCGACAATCGCGGAACGAAGCTCCATGGTTATTGTGCCGGGATCCGGTTGAAAGCCCGATCTCCTGAGCATGAATTTGGATTTAGCAAAGTCAACCGCGCCTGCCGGACGGGATGATCCGCTGTTACATGGGAACGGACCGCGTTGTAGGCTTCGGACACCAGTACATTAAGGCGCTGATCGAACCCCCGCCGGAAGGGCCGGATGCGCCGGCAGCACAACCTGGACCGCGTATCATGCATGGGCCGGATGCCCCAGCGTTTCAGTCGCTGCGAGCCAAGATGGAAGCGGAATGGGTGCCGCAGGTGATGCAGATCCTAGGCCTTGACCCGGCATCGCTGCCCATCATCTGGGACGCTGATTTCCTCTATGGCCCGCTGATGCGGCAGGCTTGGACAGCTATGTGCTGTGCGAGATTAATGTCAGTTCCTGTTTCGCGATCCCCGAGGAGGCGTCGGCGGCAATTGCAAAACTGACGCTAGCCCGCTGCCGAAGCGTGCCAAAACGATCATGACCATTAATGCCGGCGGTGCTTCAGATTCGCGATCTCCACACGAGCATTCTCAAGCGCGCCGCCTTCACCTTGTCGGCGGCCGAATGTATTGCGATCAAAGGGCCGTCCGGCGCAGGCAAGACCTTGCTGCTGCGCGCCATCGCGAACCTCGATCCCAATCAAGGTGTGGTAACCCTGGATGGCCGTGATCGTTCGACACTTGCTGTACCGGCGTCGCGCCGCCTGGTCGGCTATGTGCCGGCGGAACCAGGCTGGTGGGCGGAGACGGTCGGAGAACATTTTCGGGATTGGCAAGCCGCGTCCGCTTGCCTTCAAGAGCTAGGGTTTTCTGAGAAGAGCAGAACTTGGCCGATCTCGAGGATGTCCATTCCGCAATCTCGACGACCTGAACGCTCAGCTCGCGCATTATGTCGCCGCGCGAAGCGGATCGGGACTGCAATCCACAAAGTCCAGTACGCGCCGGCCGCAACAGCTTCGATGGATCGAAGTCGGATATCATCCGCCGCATTATCGAGATCGCTCGCGAGCCGCAGAATCAGCTCTGAGGTTTCGGTACTGCCCAGCAAGCGCGCGACTGCGGCTTGTCCAGAAAGTTTCCCTCTTAAAATCTCGCGCGTAATCGAGTGGCCAATTTTGGTCCCCGCTGCAAATGCTTGAGCCCGGCGTAAGTGCGGCTGATCGGTTCCTGCCGGTGCTGTCGCAAGAAGGACTGTGCCGTCCCAATCGAGCTGCACAAGGGCGGCACCGATCCCGTGTAGCCATTTAATAGCCGCGAAGCTGATGATGCCGTCCGGGCGCGTGACGACGATTCGGGATAATGGGCAATTCGCTCGGCGGAGCCGCATCTGGGCGGATTGCTCATATGCGCCATCCAAAACACACAGGCAGCCACCATCCACGGTGATGCGGGAATTATTCCCGGACAGCGTAAGCACGCCGTTCTTGATCCGGCCGTATAGCGTGTCGTCGGCCTTCATAGTGAGAGCTCCGCTTCCATTTATACTGCCGCTATTCTCGAATCCGGCCGAAATCCCGCAGAAATGCTATGGCTTCAGCCTTTCTTGCTACTGTATCTGCTACTAGCCGCGCGCATTACCTTATCAAGTCGTTCGGCGGCGTCGTCGGCAAGCCCTTCGAGCAGGTGCCCGTAAACATCAAGCGTGAGGCTTGGCCGGTTGTGACCCAGCCGCTCTTGCACTTCCTTGATCGTCGCCCCGGCCGCGAGCGCTACGGATGCCGAGGTATGCCGCAAGCCATGAAATGTGATCGGCAGGCCCAGCCGCATCTTCACGGCGCGGAAGCCGTCGCTGATCCTCGTGGGCGACAGGGGCCGGCCGGCGGCGTCCGTACAAACTGAGGTGCCAGGGCCTTGCCGGACGCCGAGGCGGAGTAGCTGTTGCGCCTGTTCGATCTTCCAGGCCCGCAATTCTTCCATGGCATAGGCCGGCAGCTTGACCCGCCGCACCCTGCCCGTCTTCGTGCTGCCCCGGCGGATATCGGCCGCCGATATCTCGCGCAACGCTTCCGCCACGGTCACAACACCATCATCGCCAATGCGCGACCAGGTGAGGGCGGCGATTTCGCCGCGGCGTGCGCCCAACCCAAGCCCTAGGACAACCGGAACCAGCATCGGGCCGCCTCTTACCCCGTCCAACAACTCGACGCACTTAGCAGGCGACAACGCGGCCCGCTCGGCATGCTCGATGCGAGGGAGCCGGCGGCGCAATACCTGACAAGGGTTGCGGCTGATCAATTCGAGTTCGACGGCGCGGGACAGACATGAATTCAAGATTTGGTGCAGCACCCGGAGGCTCGATGGAGCCAGGCTGGTTATCTTTGACCATTCTTCTTGAATGCGAGCCGGCGTCAGCCTGTCGAGCCGATCATCGCCAAAGGCTGGTCGAAGGTGGTTTTCAATGTGGCCCCGGTACAGCCGCAAGGTCAGTGGCGAGAGTTCTGCGGCGACGATACGAAGCCAGCGCGTGAACCAGGCCCCGCATGTCTCTTTCGAGGGACCGCGCCCGCCGCGATCCACTTCGGTTAGGAGGCGGCGCAATTCCCGTTCGGCGTCGCGCCGGGTGCCTCGAAAGGTTTTGGTGGCAGCGCGGCCGGCCGCCCGGTAGCGAAGTTCATAGGAGCCGGGTGAGCGCTGGCGGATATGGCCGCCGCTCATTTATGGCGCTCCCCGTGCGAGTCTCTCTCGTAAGTCCTTTAGCCGCTCTTCGGCCTCGGCGCTCACATCCTTATTTGCCGCCGTCGCCATGACTTCCCGGTGCTCGTTGATGGCTCCGATTTCTGTCGCGACCCGCGACACCGCTCTGGCTTGTTCCGTCATGAACACGCCGGGATAGCGCGATGCCAACGCCTCGACGACCCGTCTCATGCCGGCGAGGTATTCGGCCGGGTCGTTAACATCGGTTTCGGCCCCGAAGGCCCCGATTAGATGCTTGATGACCTGACGGGCCGGGCCGGTCAGCGAGTCATCTACCGTAAAAGACGCGTTCAGCCGGTTCTCGACTTCGGCGCTGAACGATTGCCCCGCCGCGCGCGCGACCCGGTCGATGCGGTGCCATAGGTCGTTGGTCAGCCGCATCGAAACCGATGTGCGCTCGCCGGGCTTTCGGGCCTCTGGCTTTCTGGTCCGTCCTGTCCTTTTCATGGCGACTTATTACAACAGCACGATAGCCGTTGCAACCGTGTTGATTGATGCTATATATTACAACTGCACTAATATGCGCGATTGGAGTATGGCCATGTCCGAGAATTCTTCCGAACGGCTGACCCTCACCGTCAACGAGGCGGCCGACAAATTGGGTATCAGCCGGGCGGGCGCGTACGCCGCGGCCCAGCGCGGAGACCTACCGAGCATCCGGGTAGGCGGCCGGGTTTTGATCCCGCGGGCGCAGTTCGACCGGCTCCTCAGCGGCGGCCCGGCGACCTAGCACTTAAAAAAACGACCCGCGCCGGGGTCTAGCCGGACGGGCCGCGTCTCTTTCTGGCTTTAGGGAGCCAAAATGATGATTGTGTTTTGCTCTTTCACTCGGCTCGCGGATCGCGGCCTGGCGGCGCGCCATCCTGGCGGCGCGCAATGACGCCGCTCGATGCTGCTTATTTTGACGAGACGCTGAGCCGGCCATTAGCCGGTACTGTCGCTGTGGAACCGCAGACGGCGATCGTCCCGGCTTCAGCCTACGACCGCTACCTTACCGCTTGCCGAGCCGCGCTCGCCGCGTGTCGTGACGCCGATGAGGTGAAGGAAGTCCTAAACCGAGTCGCCGCCCTTAAAGAGTATGCGCGCCGTGCGAAGGATAAGACGCTTGCGGCCGACGCTTATGAAATCCAGGCTCGTGCCGAGCGACGGCTTGGTGAAATGCTCATCGGGCAGAGGGCGACGGTGGGCTTTAACACCGGAGCCATGGGGATCGGTACGAGTGCGGTTCCGCGGGGGAACCGCACTGCAACCCTCGCCGAGGCCGGGATCGACAAAAAACTATCAATGACGGCGCAGCGGCTCGCAAAATTGCCGGCGACCGCGTTTGATCGCGTCGTCGCCGAAAATCGCGCGAGCATCATTGCCGTCGGCCGGGGGCACGCCCCGCTGGAAAACCTAAAGGGCGGCGTCGAATGGTACACTCCCGACCGCTGGGTCGAGCGCGCCCGCGCCGCCATGGGCAGCATCGATCTGGACCCGGCCTCCTGCCAACACGCGCAGCGCATCGTCCAGGCCGGGGAATGGTTCGACATCGGGCGCAATGGCCTAGCGCGGCCGTGGCGCGGGAACGTCTTTCTCAATCCGCCGTACACCCGCGGCGTGATCGATAAGTTCGTGGATAAGCTGCTCGCCGAGCGCGCGAACTACACGCAGGCGATCGTCCTGGTCGATAACCGCAGCGATACAGCTTGGTTTCATAGGCTTTGTGGGATCGCGTCTGCCGTCGCTTTTCCAAAGACGCGGATCGGGTTCTACAACGATGACCCTCGTGCGCGAGCGCCGTCGGTATGGGGCAGCGCTTTCGTTTATGTCGGCGATCGTCCCGGCGCATTCGCCGCGGCGTTCTCGGGAAGCTGTTTAGTCTTCCGGCCGGAGACATTCGCGGAGGCGCCCCATGCCTGACCGGCAAGTGAAGCGCGAGAACCTCGACGACTACATCGAGGAAGTCGCGCGCCGCATCCTCGGATCGCCAGTCGAAGCGGAGTCGACCGCCGAGACGCTTCGGTTCGGTAAAGGCCGCGGAAGCACCTCGGTCGAGATCGCCGGTCCGAAGAAGAAAGGCACATGGTACGACCACCTAACCTGCGAAGGCGGCGGCGTCTTTCAGTTGATAATGCTCAAAGCTGGCGTAGCGCCGGATCGCGTCTACGACTGGCTGCGCGACGAGCTTGGTATCGAGGTCGAGCGCGAGCGACCGAGCCGCCGCTTCGTGTGCGACTATATCTACACCGACGAAGCTGGCAACCCGCTCTCGAAAAAGCTTCGCTTCGAGCCGAAGGATTTTAGCTGGCAACGATTCGACCCGACCACGCGACAATTCGTCGGCGGCAAAGGCTGCCTGAACAGCGTTCGCCGCGTCGTGTACCGGCTGCAGCCCATAACCAACGCGCCCGCCGACCAGCCGGTAATCGTAACCGAAGGCGAAAAGGACGCCGACAACGGTTCCCTAATGGGTTTGCTCACCACGTGCAACCCTGACGGCGGGAGCAAGACGAAATCCGGCAAACCCGGAAAATGGCGACCCGAATTCAGCGAGTCGCTGCGCGGACGCAACGTCTTCATTGTCCCTGATAACGACGAAGTCGGCACATCGCACGCGCGGACGGTCGGCAATGCGCTGGCGCGCGCGGAATGCCAAGTGCGAATTATCGCGCTGCCGAGCGAGGTCAAAGACCTCTCCGACTGGATCGCGAAAGGCGGCACGCGCGGCGCATTCGACGCGCTCATGACGGAAGCGCCGGCATTCGTGCCCGACCCGGAACCTGAGCCGGAACCGCAGTCGGAATATCGCAAGCGCAAGCGCGACGATGATGGTCCGTCGCTAACGCGCAATGACGGCTCGCCGGAAATCCAAATCGGCGGCGGCCGTCTGCCGCAAAACGTCGACGAATCCGAGGTACATTTAGCTGCGCGCGACCCGCATGTCTTTAAGCGCGGCGAGTTCCTCGTGCGGCCCGGTCGCACAATCGTCGACATATCGCACGGCCGGAAAATCGAAGCGCCGCAACTGGTGCGCATCGGCATCACGCATATGCGTGAACGGCTGACGCGCGTCATCGATTATCAAAAGTACAACCTGAAGCAGCGCGAGTGGGTCTCAACCGATTGCCCGGCAGACATTGCCGCCGCGCTGCTTGAGCGCCGCGGCTGGGAGCGCATCCCGTACATCCGCGGCATCATTAATGCGCCCACATTGCGCGAGGATGGCACACTGCTCGATAAGCCCGGATACGACCCGTATTTGTGCGTGCTGTACGAGCCAAGCGACGACGAATTCGCCGAATGGGTTTTGCAAAAAGACCCGACGATGGACATTGTGCGCGATGCTCTTTCCGTGCTGATCGACCTAGTCAGCGAGTTCCCCTTCATCGACAAAGCCGGCAACGACATGACTGGCAAACCGAGCGCCGAGCGCTCGGTCGCGCTGAGTCATATGTTGACGGCCATAATTCGTCGATCACTGAAGCGCGCGCCGCTACATGGCTTCGATGCAACCGCGCCCGGCAGCGGTAAGTCGCTGCTCGTCGACACATCCGCGATGATCGCTACGGGGCATGAATGTCCGGTCATCTCGCAAGGCGGCACCGAGGAAGAAACCGAGAAGCGATTAGGCGCGTGCCTGTTGGCCGGCGATACGATGGTGTCCTTTGACAACTGCGGCAAGCCGCTCGGTGGAGACGTTCTCAACCAAGCTTTGACGCAGTCGCTATTGAAGGTTCGGATTCTCGGCACGTCCAACCAACCATCGCTGCCGAGCGATGCGCTTTACAGCGCGACCGGCAATAACTTGGCCTTCACCGGCGATATGGGACGACGGACTCTGCTGGCGCGGCTCGACCCGAGAATGGAGCGGCCGGAGACGCGCACCTTCAAAACCGAAAACCCCGTCGAGCGCGTCCGCAAGGAGCGCGCGATGTACGTCACCGCGGTGCTTATTATTCTGCGCGCTTATGAGGTTGCCGGCCGCCCCGGCAGGCTCCCGCCGGTCGGCTCCTACGAGGATTGGAGCGATCGAGTCCGAAGCGCGCTCGTTTGGCTCGACCAGCCAGATCCGTGGGAAACGGTAGAGCGCGTGCGCGCGACAGACCAGGAGAGGCAGAAGCTTTTATCCGTCCACAACCATTGGGACGCCGCCATTGGCGGCGGCGAAGTAACCTCCAAACGCGTCATCGAGATTGCGGTGCAAGTGGGCGGGACCGGGTTTGTGTGGCCGGACTTTCGCGAGGCGCTGCTCACGGTTGCCGGCGACGGCGGGCATATCAACAGCATGCGATTGGGTAGATGGCTCGGCCGCAACAAAGGCCGGGTCGCAGACGGAATGCGGATCGAAGAAGCGGAAATGCTTCGGGGTGATAACCAGTGGCGGCTGGTTAGAGTTTAGGCAGGATATGCTCTTTTAATTGAGTTCGTTAGCGTTTTGAAACAGCGCTCGGCGGCTTTGGGTTTAGGTGGTGGACATGGTGGACTTCTGGGACTTCTTCTAAGCGCTAGGGGTGAAAATGGCAAATAACACAAAAAACACAAAGCGTGGCTTTTGGTCTTTTGCGTTTATGCCATTCCTAGCTGCTGTGGTTGGAACAAGTCCTAAAAGTCCACCATGTCCATCGCCGGCACCGAGTCCGGCAGCATTGATTGAGGTGCGGTAGCGCCATGCCAGCCAAATACATCCCGGCGTCTGAAGCATCGCCAGAGCTGCTTGAGCGGCGTCGCGCGAAAGCTCGCGAGTTGACGCGGCGCTGGCGCGAGCGGAATCCGGAAAAAAATCAGGTATCGAACCGCGCTTCTAACGGGTCGCTTAGCGCTAAGCGCCGAGAACGTCGCTCTGACCCTGAATTCTGGAACCATCATTTTCGCGGTGAAAAAGCCGGGGTGCTGCGGATGCATCTGATGGAGATGGCCGCCGCGAGCGATACCAGGTTACAGGATCTTGAGGTTCTGGCGACCCGTAACGATCCGTTCACTCTTGATGGGGCCGCCGCTCAGCGGGACGGCAAATGGTTCGCTGAACAGGTCAGCAATCTGGTGCCGGAAGGCGCAATTCATCTTCGAGGATTGCACTACCGCCTGGTTGGCAGGGGTGACATTCATAAGCCCGATGGCAACCCCTACATAAATGATGACGACTGCTTTAAGTGGTTGAATCAAATCGCGAAACCAGCCCGGTGGCTCGGTTATATCCCATTCGAAAAGATCGTGGATAACCGGAACGAGCCGCCGCTAATCCTGATTCGGGAGCCTTCACCGAGGCCCCAGTTGGACATCGATCTCGACGGGGCTTACGCGCCTTGCTTGAGCGACGCGGTGCCGAGAATGTCGATCACGTATGGCCTTTATCACGATAGGCCACGGGTCGCGCGGCAGCCATATCGCATCATTCTGATCGGTGAGAAGTCGTCGCTCTCGGATGACCTGCGGCCGATCGCCGAGGATGTCGGCGCCGAACTGTTGCTGCCGAGTGGCGAACTTAGCGAAACGCTGATTTACGACTTTGCGAAGCGGGCGGCGGAAGATGGCCGACCGGCCGTAGTCCTTTACTTTTCCGACTTCGATCCTTCCGGCAATCAGATGCCGGTGACCGTCTCGCGAAAGCTTCAGGCGCTGAAGTTCCTTTACTTTCCGAAACTCGTTATAGAAGTCCATCACGTCGGTCTTACGCTCGAACAGGCCAAGCAATACAACTTGCCGTCAACGCCGATGAAGGATGGCGAAAAGCGGAAGTCGGGGTGGATCGCTAAGACCGGGCGTGAGCAAACCGAAATCGATGCCCTGATCGCTCTTCACCCAAGCGTGCTCGGCCGCATTGCACGTGAAGCTGTTGCGCCATTCTATGACGCGGGCGCTGATAGGCGGCTGGCACTCGCGACCAATGAGTGGCTGTTGCGCGCTGGGGACGCGCTGGCTCGCGATACGGATCTTCCTGGCTTCAATGACGAGATATCGGTCGCCTTGGATTTGGTCGAAGAGGCGGTTGAACGCCTCGATGCCGCACAGGAACGCGCCAAGGAACGCGCCGCCGAGATCCCGGTGCCGAACTTCATTCCTCCTGAGCCTGCTGTGGCCGGCACTTTGCCGGAGCCATTATTCGATAGCGAGGGCGACTGGATCGAGCAGACGCGCCGGCTGCGCGCCTATAAAGCGCTAGACGATGAATAAGTGCGAAGCAGTCACCCAAGCCAGCGCCGCTCATAGCTGCCCGCCCAGGCGCTCCGTCTCCACGCCGCCGGTATGGCGACCGCGGTGACCGTAGAGACGTTACCAGCGGCCACGGCATCGGCCTCGCCGTCGATGCTGGCGGGGAGGCGCCCCGATGGGGAGCCGGTATCAAGGCACTCCTTCCGCGGTACCCACGTACCGCTACTGGGGCCACGGACACATTTTTTGCTTCGTCTGTTGATACTTTTTTCAAGAGGGCTTCACACGGCGCAAGATAGATCGCTAGCGAATCCGCCAACTTTTCCGAAAATTCAGGTGAGTAAAATTCAATCGAAAGGAGCACTGAGATGTACAAAGTTTCAAGTCCGGGGCGAGGTGGCGCTCGCAAGGGCTCTGGTCGGCCGCGCGGCGCGACAAAAGAGCGGCAGACGGCGCGGGTCAAGGCGCTTGCGGTCAAGGCGCTTGAAGATGCCGCGACAGCCCTGGCGAACGCCGCGCATTCTACCGGGCTCGGCTCGTACTTGGCGGCGGCGCGTAAGGTAAACGGAATTGCGTCTACTTTCCGCACACGCGCGCTGGCAGATCGCGCGGGGCTGGACCGCGTCGCGCCGGCTGGCGGCGAGGATGCGCTGTCATGAGACAAAGTGCGCAGGCATGAGCGGCCAGCACCGCGTCGAGGCTGGCATGCCGGCGGCCGAATGCGCTAACGAGTCGCTCACCGCGATCCGTCACCTACGCCGCGTTGGTGAGATTCTCTCCGAGCATGACGATCCCGCCGCGGCATGGTTCGTGGCCAAGCTTCACGAATACCAAGGCTCGATTAAGGCCGGCCATCGACTCGACGAAATTCTCGACTTGGTGTCGCGGCAAGGATGCCGTAGCTGGTACGAGATCGAAGAACTGCAGCACCGGAACTACTGGCTGCGCGTCGTTGCCGAGCGTCATTTCCCCAATCGATCGGTCACCAAGCAGGCCAGCGAGATTTCCGCGGCGCTAAGCCTTTTTGAGGGAGGCGCCGACTGGAAGCGAGTAAAGCTCCTTGCCGCGCCGCCCGCCGAATGGCGCGGCACCGCGCGCGAGTGCTGGTTCGCGATTTTGAAGTGTGGTAAGGCACCGAAGGAGCGCACGATCAGGGACATCCTATCGCGATAGGCGGCGAAGATCGCTAGCCTTCCGAACGGCGGCGACCGCGCTAAGCAGACTGTCTATAGACAATCTGCTCCTCCGCCAATAACCCAGTCCCAGGCCGCGCAGCGGGCTTTTGGCAGTCCATCGGTCACCGTTTTTAATGGACAACGACCAGAGCTATTTGGTGCATCATGATGAAAGCACCCAGACCCCTCCCCGATCCCTCAAGCCTTTCAATCCCGCGCATCGAGACGGACGCCGAATACCGCGCCCTGCTCGAACGGCAGGCCGCTCTCGAAAAGCGCCTTGCCGCCGCAACCCAGCGTCGGGCTCGCGCTCAATCGCTTGCACGCGGTGTCCCCGCGGGACGTTCGCCGGTCGCTCGCGCCCTTGATCTACTAAAGGGAGGCGAAATTCCCGCTACGGACCCTGCACGCGAGATCGAAGCGTCTGATCGCGAGATCCACGAAATTCTGCGACCGGCGCTCATGGCGCTCAGTGAGCAGCTTGAGGAACGTCGCGGCACTCTCAGCTACGAGGCGTGCAAAAGAGTCGAAGCGATTCATACCGACGCGCTGCGTGCCGCGGCCCGTGCAATGGAGGATCTCCACACCGCTTTCGGTGTCGCTGTCGGCGTCCGAGCGCGCATTCGAGAGGCCGGATTCGAGCCGCTAGAGGGCGTGCTGTTCCCGTGGCTACCACCAGGTGCCGCGATTCTTGGTGACGGCATTTCCGACGGGAAACAATTTCTATCCTGGAAAAACCTCCTTGAGCTACGCGGCATCAAACTCTGAATCGCCGAGGAGAGCTATACAAAATGAATTCCGAATTGGACGTCTTTGTCGAGCAGCGCAACGTCACCGCAGCGCAACTCGAAGCCGTACGTTCTGAATTGCCGTCTGCACGCGAGGCGGTTAACCTTGCCGCCGCCGATGCCCTCGCGGCAGGTCGCAGGTTCAACTCGATCAGTACGCGCGTTATCGCGGCGCAAAGACCGGCCGGCGAATGCTCGCCAGGGTTGGTTCGCATCGTTGATGCCTGGCGTAGGGTCCGCGACGACGCCGACGCTGCACACACGAGAGCGAAGGTTCGGCTCGCTAATTTGCTTTGGACAGCGGAATGCCTGGCTGCGGATCTCGATCAGCTTGATCGGTTAATCAATCCGGCGCCGATGGGTGGCTCCCTGCCGGTGGTCGTAAGGCGCGTCGTACCGGGTCCGGCTGCGGTTGATCCTATCGTCTTTCCTGCCGGCCGTTCGGCGCCCGGTGAAGCGGCATAACAAGGAGTGAGAGATGAATCGATTTAGCCACAGGCTTCGCTCGGCACTGACTGCCGAGACGCGCGCGGTGGTTGCCGAATACGAATCGGCACAGGCGCTAAAGGCCGCTCTCGAACACGTCGCTGCCGCGACCAAAGCTGCCGCGAGATTGCCCGATCTCGATACGACGCCAGAGGCGCACCATAAGGCCGTGCTGGGCCTTCATGCGCATGTAAAAGCGGCTGACAGCTACCTCGAAAAAGCGTGGAGCGCAGGATTGATGACCAGCGATGGCGATGCAGATGCGGCGTCAGAGGCTGCGCTTGATGATCCAGAGATGCGAGCAATGCGCGAAACGACGCGTGCCCATGCCGCGACCGTATTGCTCGCGAGCGGCAACGCAGACGGCGCGCGAAAGCTGCTACGCAAATCAACACGGCCGCGGAGGCACTGATGGCTGACGCAATAGCAGGCGGCGAAATCCCGCCGATCAAAGTGACGTTCGAGCCGGGTCGCGCTATTGTCATCAACCCGCCTCGCGTCGGCGAGGTTGTGGCGTACTTCCCGTCGAATGGCGAAGGCTTCGCAGGCGGCCATCGCGGCCTTGCATCTGTTGTCAATTCCGACAGCACGCTCGCCGTGATCGACCTTTCTGGCCGGATCGTTGTGCGGCCAATCCCAATTCCTCGCGAGATTTGGCAAGCGAACGGCGCCGATCACAGCGTCGCTTGCTGGGCTTATCCGCAGGACTAATCGAAAATGCCCGTTGAAGCTGACGAGAAGGTCGTCCGGCTCGACGACATTCGCGCCAAACGAGAGGCCGCGAGGACGAAGCGGATCGGGTATTGCGGTCGCGGTCTCAAGGAGGCGTGCGCCATGCGAAACCAAGCGGAGTGTTGGCTTCACGGGCCGCTGCTACCGGCCGACGCGTCATGAGCAATCGCGATCGACGTCAGCGACTGCTGCGTCATTATCGCGACCAGGGCTTCCTGTTGATTGGCATCCTCGTCGCGCTGGCGCTTATGTCGCCACAGGCACAGCAGGCAGCCCAGGTACTCATGTCGTGGAGCCGCGTCGCCGTCGGCAATTAGAGATGCAAGGAATCGCTGCGCGCCGTCGGGCTCGGCGCAGCGCGATGGGACCCGGTGGTGACGCCCAATCACTGCCGGGTCCCGATTTTACATGAGGGAGACATGCACGAGGTTAGATATTTCGGTGTGGTCATTGTCGCGGTGGACCGCGGTTATGCCGTCGACCGCGACGACGATCAGGGCAGCGCTTTCGTGCCGAGCGCGAGGCCAGGCAGGCAGGCGAATTGGTCGTCGGCGACCGCGTCTCTTTCGGCTTGCATCCGGGCAACCCGGCGCATGACGTCGTGCTGGCGAAGCGCGCACGGCGCCTGCAGGCGGTAGCGGTGAAGTGATGGTCGGCGACTCGGCCCGTCGTCGTCGCCCGCGCGGCCTCATCAATGGTGCCGAGGCGTGCGCGCTGCTCGGAATCACGCCGCGCCGACTGAACGACCTGATGCGCGACGGCGTGCTGATCGATATTGTTTTTTACGGATGGAAGCCCTGGTTCCGGGCCAAGGATGTGCGGAGGCTGGTGCCGAAATATCGGCCTAGCCAAAAATCGCGGTGACTTCGGGGTACGGGCGCTGAATGTGCTGCGCAGGCTGCTCGTCCCGGCGACCTATGGCCTGCGATTTCGGTTCGGCTCGACCGGCATGGGTGGAGTCCGAGGCCGCTTGCCGTCCCGCAAAATGACACTTGCGCACGGGCCTTACGAGTGCGCATCTATGAGTTGATGAAAGCGCTCCGCGTGCTCGTCGTTGAGGATGACGCCCTCATTACCATGCTGCTTGCGCAACTGCTGGCGAGCATGGGTCACGACGTTTGCGCGACAGCAGCCAGCGAAGCCGAAGCAGTCCTCGCCGCTACCCGCTACGACCCGGACCTGATGATCGTCGACGCCGGCTTGGGCCGGGGAAGCGGCGTTTCCGCCGTCGAGGAGATACTCCGGGCGGGGCCTCTCGCGCATGTGTTCGTCAGCGGCGACCCCAGCCGGGTTTACGCGCGTATGCCGGGTGCTCTCGTAGTGCGCAAACCGTTTCGGGAAGCTGAACTCGCCAAAGCGATCGACATGGCCCTCGCTGCTTCCCGCAACGCGCGCTAACTAAGCGATAAAAAGACGCATGGGGACGGTGGTGCCGGGCCAGCGGCGGTAGCTTGCTTCGGCAAACTCACGATAAGTCGTGCGCCTTCGTTGAGCACCATCCGTGACATTTGCCGCTTAGCGGTGATTTCTGAAGGAGGCGGGGCGCGTCATCCCTCTATGAAATGGCCAAACGCCGCGAGAGGTTGCACGCGGTCGCAGACGATTTTGGCGATCGCCAGCATCGGCACGGCCAGGATTGCGCCAAGGATGCCCCACATCCAATACCAGAACACGAGTGCCAGAA
>Ga0185299_10004059_pt1 | contig 18171 bp, 16 predicted proteins | sample PaiPotPPA55metaG_FD_128002 | JGI IMG/M metagenome (GOLD analysis project Ga0185299, IMG submission 128002) | Iron sulfur acid spring bacterial and archeal communities from Banff, Canada, to study Microbial Dark Matter (Phase II) - Paint Pots PPA... ...
CTCTTGGAAGAACCACAGGCGGCATTTTACTGCTGGTTGACGCAGCACAAAAACCCGGACGCGCTTTGGGCAAAGATTCCTGAAGACCGCCCCCATCACGTCCTGGTCATTGATATCGGCGGCGGTACAACCGATTTCAGCCTTTTCGAGATCAACCGCCAACTCGGAACCGCGCTCCCTCAAATCAAACGAATCGCGGTCGGTGACCACCTCCTTCTCGGAGGCGACAATATCGATCTCGCGCTTGCGCACCAGATTGTATCGCAACTGGCAACCGACGAGCTTTCCCCGGTGCAATGGAACTTTCTCGTGGCACGCTGCCGCGATTTGAAGGAGCGCTGTTTGACTGACTCCTACGGAGATTCTTTTCCTGTATCGATTCCCGGACGCGGCTCGAGTCTGCTCAGCGGGGCCCTTAGCAGCAAGATCAGTCGAGCGGAGGTCGGGTCGATCGTGCTGGACGGATTTTTCCCGGAGTGCAATGCCAACGAACAGCCTGCGCGTGCTCAAGCTGGGTTAAGAGAATGGGCGCTTCCTTATGCTTCGGACAGCGCCGTCACCCGCTACCTGGCCGAGTTTCTTTTTGGTTTGCCGCCCGTGGAAGCGATCCTCTTCAATGGCGGATCGCTTTATCCCGAAGCGTTGCGTCATCGGCTCCGGCAACAAATTGCCCGTTGGCAAGGCGGCGTTGAACCGCAAATCCTTCACAATCCAGTGCTGGACCTTGCGGTCGCCCTGGGGGCCGCAAGCTTCGGCGGGATCGTCCATCGTCGGGCCCAGCGTATCGAGGCCGGAGCAGCTCGCGCCATTTACCTTGAGGTCCACAAACGAGCCGCGGAAAAACACGAGGAGTCTTTTCTCGTCTGTCTGCTGCCCCGTAATGCGCCGTCAGAAGAGGAATTTCGGATTTCTCAACCCGGGCTCGAACTCCGGGTGAATCGTCCGGTCCGGTTTCAGCCGTATTACTCGACTCGACACCCCAACGACAAAGCCGGCTCCCTGGTAGCATGGAATGATCGCGACTTCCGACGATTGCCACCGCTCCAGGCTACGGCTCGGATTACTGGGCGAGCTCCAAAGGATAACCGGCTTCCAGTAACGCTGACGGCCCGAATGAACGAACTCGGTTTGCTCCGTGTCGCCTGTGTCAGTGCAGATCCAACCATTCACGAATCGTGGCCGCTCGAGTTCAATCTTCGCCCGCACTTGCCCGAGAACGAGGAGCAAACCGACGCTGGCGATGCCACCGCAAACACCGCGAATCTTGGGATTGATCCAGCCAAGTTGGGCGCTGCGCGAAATCGGATAGAAACGGTTTTTTCGCAATCCCTGGACACACGCGACAAGCTCACCGCTAACCATCTTTTCAAGAGCCTCGAAAAACTTCTCGGACTGCCGAAGGCCGATTGGAACCTGCTGCTGATTCGTTCACTGTGGGCTGCTGTCAATGAATGCTTTTCGTACCGCGAGAAATCGGTCGAACACGAGGAAACGTGGTTGATCCTGGCCGGGTTTCTTCTTCGACCCGGCTTCGGTGCGGAAGGCGATAGCGCCCGGATCGACGAACTGTGGCGACTTCACACGGGTAAACTCGCCTATCCGGCGAAACGTACCCAAATTCAGCAATATATCCTCTGGAGACGGGTTGCCGGCGGCCTGAGTCACGAACGACAGGAGATGATTCTCGCTCCGGAGCTGCCGAAACTCCGCTCTCAAAAGAACCCGCCCGCCGAGCTCGTCCGGCTCGTCGGATCGCTCGAAAGAATCGGGTCCAAACCGGAGATGATCGAACTCTTTCTTGCGAGGGCCCGCGAACTCGGCACGACGAAACAATATTGTGCTCCGTATCTAGTTGCGCTTGGTCTTCTTCTCAACCGTACTCCATTTTACGCGGGCGCAGATTTTGTCGTTTCCTCGGTTGATGTCGAACGGGCAGTCGAGGCATTGTCAGATCTGGATTGGAGTGTGCCCGAATTGGCCGAGGTTCAGACCCTTTTTCTCCGTGCCGCTCGGATTGTGAACGACCCGGCAATCGACCTACCAAGAACGCTCCGTGAAAAGATCGCCTCGAAATTGGAAAGATCCGGCGTTGCCCCCGTAAGGGTTGCGAGACTTCGCACGTTCGTACCCATCGCCGGATCAGAACGCACCAGCCTCTTCGGTGAATCGCTGCCCCCCGGTTTGATGATTGGTTAGCTTTGCGTCTTGGCGCCTTTGCGTGAGAATGAGCTCGTTTTTTTTCGCTCTTTGGTGGCTACCTTATTCGACCAAAGTCAGAATTGGAACCTGACCGCTCCTTGGTCGGATCCGTTTGAGATTATCGCTTCGAACTGCCTCAGATCCGCATTTGGGTGTATCGCTACGATCCGGAAATGATCGATGTTAGGCTGAGAGGTGATCCGCTGCACATCGTTCGTCTCGATGTTTTTAACAAAGATCTCCTCCTTGCCCCCGTCTTGGAGCCAGCTAACAATGATAAACTTGCCGAATACACCAGCTCCCTTTTGCACCGAGGTCTGGGTGTTTTGCCGCGGCACCGGAGTAGGTTGCGGAACTACCGGATCAGCCGGCGTTATTGGATCGGTTCGAGATGCGGTATGCTCATTCGGATCCTGCACAACCATTCGCTGTTGCCCTAGTGCGCTGGCGGAAATGTAACCGTTATCGACGTATCCGCCGTTCTCTCTGGAATCCGTCGGGCGCGAATTACCGGTGTTGATCACGACAACGACCGGGCTTTGGGGTACGGCGTCGTTGGTTCGTTCCGGCTGAACATATGCGGACGAATTATCCCCATACTGGTAGTCAGACTGGGAATCCGGTTCCAGATAAGAATAGGCTAAGGGATCCTCGTAAGGATACCAGTAAACCGGCCAACCAAACTGTTGAACGACAACAGCACGGTTATGACGAAAGAAACGGTGATCAGCGAAGTCACGATGAATTCCGTTGCCCATCCTGAATTCCGACCCGTCACCGCGGGCGATGAATCGGCCCTGAAAACCACCACCGTTGATCCTACCGCCGTGAACCGCCGCCGGGTTCAGACCGCGGGCAGCAAACCCGCTATGAAAACTGCGCCCATTGAACCCACTGCCGGCACGGCCCGCTTGAGAGATCGCGGATAAGGTTAAAAAGAGCCCCAGGAACAACAATGGGATTTTCACACAATTAAACCCGCCTTATCTTCTGTTCAGGAAAAAACCTAGCGCTCGTCAGATTGCACTTGGCCAATGGATTCCATTCGTTTCAGGTGCAACCTTGGTTGAGCACCGCTCCGCTACAAACATCGTCTCGTGTCAGGGCTTGTCAATAACACGAGGCAACGAACCGGCATTGCCTTGCTCAAAAACGCCCCACCGAGTAACCCAAAGAACAGAGCGCCGAGTAAGGCGAGATAAGGTTTATAGCCATGTCTGATAGTAAGTCCTATAAACCAATTCCAGCACTTCCAGCTAATTTGTGCCCTTGATGTGTGAATTGGAATTGGGCAACAGCTCCTTTAGCCGTGATCTCTCTGTCTTCTTTTTTATGCTCCCTGCTGGATATTTCGATCTAGGCGGTAAGCTGCCTTCATTAATTTTCCGAACAGAGTTTTATTGGGAGTGAGTTTGCCGCTCTTTCCTTTTGGAATATCGACGGCTTGAGCGAGACGTAAGAAGAGCTCGGGATTCTCGATGAATCGCTCTTGCTCACGTTCGAGGTCCGGCGGAGTCAGGCTCGCCAAGCTTACCACCTTCATAATCAAGTCTTCTTCTGTCTTCAGACTTTCCGATTCAGCGCGTTGATTATACACGGCTTGCAACGCTTCCCGGAGAGGCTGGCTTTTCCCTAACGCGACCGCCTGCTCTGCGACACGCGCAACGTAAGCGGAGAAATCTTCGGTCTTCTTTGGGTTAAACGCAGTACCAAAGACTGACTTTACAATCTGGCCGATCCGTTTCGTTTCGTCCGTTGGCCCGAACAAGCTTTTGAGGTTGATTTCGATCTCATGAACTTCTGGAGTTGGCCCGGCTGAATACTCCGTTATGGCCGAGTCGAACTTTTGCAGCGTCTTGAGAAAGCTATCAGCCAGTTTCAAGAACTTAGGCCGGTTTAACGTTTCTGCGTTAAAATCGATTGAGTTGGCAGTCTGCCGGAGGCTGCTGCTAATTTTACTTAGACTCATAGCGATCAAAGAAATAAACAAAATTTGTGGTGAGCATCTGATAGTCCTTGGCGCCGATCGCGTCGGGCTTGAAAAGAGTTACTGGGAGATGTTCATCGGAGCAGCGAGCAACCGCCGCGCAATCCCTGATGTAAGGCAACAGGATAGCGGCTCCAGGATCGATCAGACGTTCCTTGCGTAGTTCTCCCAGTTGGCCCTTCAACGTAACTATCGCTTCCGAAAAAATGTTACCAACTGTCTTGAAACGGTTAATGATGATTGCCCGAATTTTGGGTTCTCGCATTCTCGGGTCGTGCGCAGCCACGGATTCTTGAAACTTGCGTAACCGTCTCGCAAAAACGTTGAGCCCAGAGAGGGAGAGATAATCCGGGATATAAGGAACAACATAAGAATCAGCGAAGAAGAGGGCGTTTTTCGTGACCGTAAAAACGTTTGGCGGACAATCGAGCAGGATATAATCGTAATTCTTGCCGCAGTGTAGCGAGAGCGGTGCGTAAGAAGGTGAAGAACGGCTTCTTACTCTGTTCATGTAGAATGTCTTCGACTTCGATGAGCTCGACGGAGGCCGGTAACAGATCGAGTTTCGGATTCAGGTCGACACCATTCTCGGAAATCGGTACTCCCCGAATAACCGATCTGCTGAACGAAAACTCCTTGGTCCCGTCAATCTGATCATGAAACACCTGGCAGACGGTTCGGGTCATATCATTGATGCGGCTTCGCCATTCTTTGGGCGGGAGCAACCAGAACGTCGCGTTACACTGTGGATCCAGGTCGACGATTAGGACCCGTTTGTTGTGATCTGCCGCTAGACAGGAACCAACATGGACGGCATTCGCGGTCTTGCCGACGCCTCCTTTGAAATTGATAAAGGCCGATTACCTGGCTCATCTGGCTACAGTTAGACTACTCCGCAACTCATAGGGCAAGGAGGAGTCGGAGCGTCAATCAGAAAGTCGCTAATGGATCTCATACAAAGAAAAGACAGAATAGCCGCGAAAAAACGCAAAGAGCACAAAAAATAACCACAAACAGCATCAGAGAGTTTGACGATTCGGCTTCCGAGTTGTCGTGGCCTCGGCCAGCCCGCCTTGAGATTTCTGTTCGTCTTTTTTTGCGTTCTTTGTGCCTTTTTGCGGCTGTTCTTCGGTTGCGGCTAGGGGATCGTGACCTTCTGCTTAGTCGCGGCTCTTTGCTGGAGTTACATTATAGATCAACATCCCGATCTTCCAATCAGCGCCGTCCCGAATGTAAACCGTTGACCAATAACCTCTGGATTGGATGGGGCGACCCGGCTTGCCTTGTTCGGTCTCAGACCATTCTCCGGTTTCCCATGCCTCATCGCCAGAGAAACAGGTAGTATGAGGATCATTTCCATCCGGCGTTCCGATATGGTTTCTGGGGTGCCAAACCTGGAACACACCTGAGTACCAATTCTCAATTGGTTTTCGGCCGTGGATCGGGCCTCGGTCGCTCACCAGAACTGGGTCTTCGGTAAAGAGGGCTGCGACGGCGACGGCATCATTGTTGTTGACTGCGTCATCGTACGCCCTACTTAGGGCACGGATCTTCTGCGTGATCTGGGGATCGGTTGTTGTGTTGTTGTGCTGGGCAAAGCCATCAAAGCTGGTTGCCAGTACTACAAAGATAAGCAATGCGCAGCCGCGGAGGACGGGTAGATGCATCTCTTTTTCCTTCTTTAAGCACATCTTCTACCTTTGCCGCTGGGACTACGAAACAAAAATCGCCGAGACTTCAGTTTGAACAGGAGGCTCGACTTGCGGATGGTAATGTTTATCCATCAGCACATAGCTATGAACCTTGAGACCGAAGCGAGTCGGAAGAACTTGGTGCACTAGTAGCGACAACTAACATCCATGAACGATCTTCGACTTTACCTGTTCGAATCCGGCATCCTGAGATGCAAAGTTCATAATATCAAAATGAACCAGGGCCTGGGTGAGCCTTATGCTATCCCTGTACCCTGGTTCTTGATCCAGCATCCTCGGGGCAACGTTGTCATTGACGGCGGAATCGCGCTCGAATGCGCCAGCGAGCCCCGTGAACATTGGGGAGCGATCGTCGACGTCTACTATCCCGAGATGACAGCCGAGCAAGGCTGCGTTAACCAATTGCAACGTCTGGGTATCGACCCCACCTCCGTAATCTACGTGCTACAATCACACCTGCACCTTGACCACACCGGCGCGGTCGGACGGTTCCCGAACGCGGTCTACGTCGTCCAGCGCGTTGAGTACGAATATGCGTTTGCCCCGGACTGGTTTGCCATGGGCGGTTACATCCGTAAAGATTTCGACAAACCAGGAGTGGAATGGTCTTTCCTGGAGGGTACGGCTACAGATTTTTACGATCTTTTTGGAGACGGAACGATCCAGATGATTTTTACTCCGGGACACTCGGTGGGCCACCAATCGTTCTTGGTGCGACTGCCCAAGAGCGGGCCGATCCTGTTGACCGTAGACGCGGCTTATACCCTGGATCATTGGAACGAGAAGGCGCTGCCAGGGTTCTTGGCTTCAACCGTCGACACGGTTCGCTCGGTCCGCAAACTGCACCAGGTTGCCCGGCGTACCGGCACCCAGGTCCTCACCGGTCACGATCCGGATGCGTGGCCGAAATTTAAGCACGCGCCCGAATTTTATGAATGAGCTTGGGAGCCGGACGACTCTGCTTTCAACACTTCCATAAATTCCTTGTAATGAAGGGCTCTATCTACTACTAGGGAGCTTCGCAGGATACATTCGTCAGGGTAGAGGAAAGGGCCAACGCATCTTTCCATGAACTCGCCAGCCATCAAAACCAGCATCATTTTAAAGGGGCGGCCGCTTTTGCGCGCCTTGTACGCATTCCTGGTCGTCGCGGCCGCGCTTTGGGCCATGCCGAGAAATGCCCGCGCAAATATCTATATCACTCAGGCAGCGACTGAGGGCGTACCCACTGGGGTGGTGAGCGAATACAACACCTTCACGGGAAAGCTGGTTAACGCTCAGTTTATCACGGGGCTGAATAGTCCCGATGCAATCGCCTTCTTTCATGGCCGAACCGTCTTCGGCAGGCTCTTGATAGCGAACTCAATAGGCGGCACGGTTGGCAAATACAACGCCGCTACGGGAGAGGTGATCAAGGCTAACTTCATCACCGGACTATCCATTCCCTTCGGATTTGCGCTGGACAACATTGAACAGCATCTCTTCGTGGCGAACTCTGTCACCGGCACGGTTGGCGAATACGACCCCACCACGGGAGCGGTGATCAACGCTAACTTCATCACGGGGCTGAACGCCCCCGGCAAAGTCGCCTTTTTGGGCCCCGCTCTACCCCTGTCTCAGTCCTTCCTCTTCGTGTCGAACACTGCCGGCGGCGCGGTCGGCAAATACGACGCCAAAACCGGAGCGGCGATTAACGGCGGCTTCATCACAGGACTGAGCCGTCCGACCGGACTCGTCGTGATGGCCGCCCCTCCAGGACTCGCTGACTCCCTCCTCTTCGTGGCGAACTTGGACGACGGCACCGTCGGCGAATACAACGCCAGCACGGGAACTCCGCTTAACAAGAAGTTCATCACGGGGCTGAACGCACCCATCGCACTGGCGTTGTCTGACGGCATCCTCTTCGTGTTGAACAGAGGCAACACCTTTAACGCCAGCACGGTTGGCGAATACAACGCCGCCACCGGAGAGGTGATTAAGGCTAACTTCATCACCGGGCTCAACCAAGCCCAGGGAATCGCCGTCACGCAATAGCAGAACCAGAACAAGCGGTGATTGGTGATCCGACTTCGCCCCATCTCCCCCTTTAGCTACTTCGGACAGGTTGGTGATTGGTATGCGCGGGCATAAGTATTATTCAGAATAGGCTCCATTAGGGGTGCCCCAGGGGTCAGATCTAAAGGGGCTGTTGCCCAAATGGATCATTACACAGCAAGATCACAAGCAGACGTCGCCAAGGCTATGTCGGCCACGAGTTCACAAAGACGGACTTTTTGAACAGAAGTTAACAAAGGCAGCAAAGTTTACAGATCTCGGACATGGTTCAGAGATAGGGATCAATTCCGGTTTCGGCGGTGATTTCAGCTGCATTACTCAATTTGTAGCACCGCCTACCTTTGCCTACTTTGCTAACTTCTGTTCAAAGATATGTCTTTGCATCCTTGCTGCACGAGAAGGAATTGGGCAACAGCTCATTCACTGAAAGATCTGCCGAGGGCTCTTGCACAGCAAAAGAGAAAGCAAAGAGAGGATGTATTCAACGGTTATGATAGCTTAGAAAGCTAAGGTTCCCGCAGGAGGGAGTACTTGAATGATACCATCTATCTGGTATTAGGACCATATGAGCGGACATGGCAAAGGGGCATGGTCAACCCTCCCAAATCTCTTGGCAGAGAAGAATCTTACTGTCGCCGATCTGCATCAAATTCTACGGAAGCGCGGCTTCGAAGTGAATAAAAAGAGTCTTTACCGGCTGACTGCCTCCCAGCCAGTTCAGAAACTGGACGCTACCATTATACGAGCGGTCTGTGAAGCGCTGGAGGTCCGTCTCCAAGACTTGATTCAGTTCCAAAAGCCCAAGTTCGAATTGAAGCATCTGGACCCACAATCACAGAAGGAGCTCGACCGGCTCATGGATAAGAATAATCAAGGCGAGCTCACCAAAACAGAGCAGCTGCGATTCAAAGCGCTCCTTGATGAGGTCCAGAGGATCAGTCTCTACAACGCCAAGGCTCTGGTGAGTCAGAGGCGGCTTCGTCAATCAACGGCCGTACAGAAAGGCTTGCCGCCAGAACGCGAGCGCTATGGACCTTCTCTCATGGCATGAATCTAGCTTTCCAGCGAAGTTCCATGCAGAAGCATCTTTCGGTAATCACCCGGGCGGCTGGCGTTGTTCACATCAATCGCAAGACCGGGCTAGTATTTTGGGAGCGAGAGGATCTCGATCCTGTTTTGAAGCAGTATACGAAGAACTACCTGTGGGTAGAGGGTTTCATTGAGCTCGCAATTGGGATTCTCGACCCGCAGCCCAATGAAGGCTCTGATCTCTTTCTCGATGACGTCTTGAATTAGAAACGCACATTCTTTTACCGCCCGGAAAATCCCGCATTCGGAATCCGAACCGTCCTTTTTTGAGATGCAGACCGGCCCGGCCTCAAAGGCGCGTGAGTCAGCGCCAGGCGCACCATGACTTAGCATTACTCATTTACCTTCGGCGATTGTCTCCGCATCCAGCTCCTCCTCCAATTCGCCATAAGCCGGCGGATAATACAACACCGAGGTGATTTCTTTCCCATTGGCCTCGACCAGATCCGCAATCCCTTGTGCCAGTTTCTCATGATACGCGCTGACTCCAGGCCCTCTGATCACGATCACGCCGGCCGAGCTCGAGACCATCAGGTAGTTGCTCAACCGATCCTCGTAAGTCCGCGTGATATGACCGAACATCACGCCGATGACTTTGTGATCGTCGGTGACGAACCGGATGATCGGCGCCTTTCCTTCCTGCCAAGGGGCGCCGGCGACGGTCCCGTATTTTTCTAAATAAGAAGTTTGGCTCATCGGCTTCTGTGCGCTGATTCGTTTTGAACCGGTCCTTCACGAACCGGACCTCTATTGAGAGGCGACTCCGTCCCGCCGCACACCTTTTATGATGCGGTGGAACTCCACCACTTGGCCGAGGGTGTAATGAACCGCGTCCCTCTTCTCCGCCTCCGTCCAGTTCAGATTCTCCAGGCGCGTGAAAAACCGTTCTTCAGGAGAGAGGCGAATAAGGTCGCGTCTAAACTTTCAACGTTGATAGCCAACAGAAAAACCGCTCAGCGAGGGCATCAAAGCTCCAAAATTGCGCATACGCCTTTCATTCGGCGTTGAAGGTCGCGATCGACTCTGAGTCGTTTCTCGAACCGACTGATAGCCATGCTGACAGCCGAATAAGCGGCGTCGCCGGCGCTGAGCCCAACTCTGCCAACCGCATGCCGGCGAAAATTACGGGCCAGATACCAGGCGGCAGGCAATGCGCCATTGCCGCGCTCGGCGGCGAACGTTTCCCAATCCTTTTTCCAGACGGTGCTCACCGCCGTGCAGATAGGCATGAATCTTAAGACCGAACCGAGTCGGAAGAACGCTCAGCAGGTCGAGAAAATGCAAGTTAGTGCGCTCGTCGGGAAAGATCCGTCGTTTTTCCAGGCCGCGGTTGATCACGTGGTACCACCCGTCTTCAATGTCGAGTCTCAGAGGTCTGGCCATAAACAAGAGATTAATCTCGTGACGGGTGAGTGCAATGTGAAATGTTTAGACGTGACCCCTGAGGACCCTTCCGGATCAGCTACCCAGAAAGTCCAAGACGCCTGCCCAGGAAGCATTCGAAACGCTGGCGTTTTTATGGGGCGGCCTCGCTGTCGGTTCGTTCTTCGGCTGGCAGTACAACATTCCCATTGTTCATCCGCTCGTTCAGCAGGTTAACCGCGCACTGAGCCCGTACACGCTGCCTTGGCTAGAGAAAACCTTTGGCCACGTCAACCCGACCCTCGGCCTCTTGTTCAACCTCTCGGCTGTCGCCAGCATCCTTTTCGTGCTGTCGATGACGCTGATCCCAATCCTCGAACGGCTCTTTATTCGCGATCTGATTCGCCGGGGAGAACGAGAGGGGAGGAAGATTGAGGCCGTTCGGGAGAAGGTTCAATTTAAAGCGGCAAAGAAGGACCACGCTCGCTAGCCGCTAACGCGGCTGTGAGACGTGAGAAGTGATTGGTGAGAGAGAATGCCGATCAGCGCACCAAGCATCCGTTTTCCGGCGCTGGGTCGATGAAGATGAGTAAACAAGCCTTCCTCACGTTCCTAGAGCGTTCTAATGCACACGCGCCCGTCTTAAACGGCACTATGGGCTGAAGATTAAGACGATATAGACGAGAAACAGGGTCAGATGTATCGATCCTTCGAGCACGGTGGTGCGCGGTCCGGAAAAAGTGAGTGTGCTGAGCAGAAGCGTGAGAACAAGAAGAGTCATACCGGTCGGATCAAGGCCCAGGATTACGGGCTTGCCTGTCGCAATCCCGATACCGAGTATGGCGGGTACTGTAAGGCCGATGGTGGACGCGGAAGCCCCGAGGGAAAGATTAATCGAGCGTTGCAGCTGGTTATTGAGCGCAGCCCGTAGCGCACTCATCGCTTCGGGCGTAAAGACGATTAGCGCGATGAGCAGTCCGCCAAGCGCCGCAGGGGCACCGAGCACCGCGATCCAATGATCGATCAGCTTGGCAAGTTGTTTAGCCAACAACACGATTGGCAACATTGTGATCAAGAGCAAGAACATGTGCCGCACTATTTCGCCAGGCTGCGAGCCACCCCTATCAGGCATTCCTGGGGCAGCAACCACCGCTTCCGGGTTGGCGCCCGGTTCGACGAAGAAATCCCGGTGGCGTCCAGTCTGGATCGCAAGGAAAATCCCATAGAGAAGAACCGTAAAGAGCGAGAAGAAAGCTGCTTGCGCGAGCGTGAGGCTGCCGGCGGGCGTCGCTCGCGTGAAGTTCGGCAGAACAAGCGCGATCACCGAAAGTGGAATGATGACTCCAAGGTAGGCCGCCGCTCCCTCAAGATTGTACGCTTGGGCATGATGGCGCAGCCCACCTAACAGTAGGCAGAGGCCGACCCCGGCGTTCACGACGATCATCAGAACCGCGAACATGGTGTCGCGGCCAAGTGTCGGAGAGGACTTGCCGCCAAGCGCCATTGCGCTAATCAACGCAACCTCGATGATAACAATCGAGAGCGTGAGGATAAGCGTTCCAAGCGGCTCACCAAGGAGCTCGGCAAGATGGTCTGCTTCCTCCACGACCCCGAATGCACACCACAGAATGATTGCGAAGAGCCAGACAAAAAGTAGCGCTGACTGAACCGCAGAGTTGATGCCTGTAAGCCAACGGTCGCCAAAAAAGAAAAACAATGCCACCGTTGCCCAGGAGACGGTGAGGCGTCCAATCAGGGTCTTGTTTTTCATGCCGCTAGCCTGTGTGCCTTGGTCGTCGTTAATGGTGGATCGACTCCAGAGAGACTGCCATTTTAAAGTTTAAGAAAATCAAGATTCGGCGCGCAGCCTTTACGGATGCTGGAAGCCGGGGCAACCGAGGTAAGTTTTAAATCCCGACACGAGAAGCTCTTGGATGATACTGAAGTGCTCCTATATTGTGATCATCAATTTGATCGCCAATTTGTCCTTTCTTTATCATAAACCCGAAACCCGCGGTGATTCGCATTGACTGACCTGATCATCTCAAATCCGCTGCCGCTGGGCCGCTAGCGCGGCCGTGAGAGGTGAGAAGTGATTGGTGATTAGTGATTGGTTTGCTCGGGCATAAGCATTACTCAATGAGTGCTGCTATGAAGCTGAGTCCAACCGAGACAGAGCTGATCGGAAGATGGGAAATGGCGGACGGTCGGGTTCGGGCCGATTCAACGTGCGAGCGAGTTGAATGGCTGACCACCAACTGGCTCGAGAAGATTGCTGCAAGTAAAGACTCGGGAGAGTGGGACATGCTATTTAGAGACCCAGATGATGGGCGCTAATGGGAACGCACCTACCCTATGAGCGAAATGCACGGAGGCGGTCCGCCCTCGCTATTTGTATTGAGTGTCGAGAAAGCTCATGGCAAGTACGGATTCACAGACTCAACCGCTAGTAACAATCCTTAAGCGATCATTGGGTGCCTTGCTGGCGTTGATTGGCGGCCTCCTGGTCGTCGGGATCGGCGTTTTTGTCCTTTCGCTGGTGACGATCATCGGCAATCCCAGGATTGTTGTCTCTCAGAAACCGATTGATGTGTTTTTGTTCGCGCCGCTTGGGCAAGCCTTGGTGATTACCTGTTTCGCGGGCATCGTGGCGACCCCGATTTGGTTATTCTTCTATCTGCCGTGCCATCTTTTGATACCTCGTCGCTCCGTGCTCTGGCGTCCCCGGGTCTGCATCCCCTTAGGGGCGGTCGCCGGCGCAGTTGCATTTTGGGTCGGACTGACCGTCCTTAGCCTAGGAAGAAATTTAAACAGCGGGCCTTGGATCCTGAACGAAGCGATCCTGGCTGCGTGTGTTGGAGCCTGTACTTGTCTCGTCGGCTCGATAATTGCAAAGGGCAGTAGGGAAAAAGAAAAGCGGACCTTAGTAGCCGGCTCTGAACAACCATAGGCGGCCTCCGGTTGTGCCTTATCTTGTATCGTGGGACCCGTCTTAAACTTCTCCTCTACTGTCTCATCCGACGCGGGGGAACGGGAAGGGAGGAAAATCTACGGGTACTTGTCTCAAATCCCGCCACGAGAAGCTTCTGGATGAGACAGAAGCTCTCCTCTATTGTGATCCTGAATTTGATCGCCACTTTGTCCTTTCTTTATCATAAATCCACAAACACGCGGTGACTCGCCTTGACTGATCCTGATCATCTCAAATCCGCTGCCGAGTATCTTCTTCAAGTCGCCCGGAACTCCGAAGGCCGCCGTTATCGGAAGCAGCCCAAGATCGACGCATTGAGACAGTACAAGGACGAGATCTTGGAGGCGCACCGCTGAGCCGCTAACGCGGCTGTGAGAGGTGAGATGTGATTGGTGAGAGGTGAAAAGGGAGGGATTGATGAAAGGGGAAAAGTGGAAGGCAGCGTGATTCGTGATTGGTGGTCCGCTCCCAAAACAGGTATCGCTGCAATTAGCCCAAGCTGAGTAGGCATTGCCGTTTTACGGGTAAAGACATGACAGCGATTTTCAACGACGAGCTGCACGAAGATTTTGGTACTTGGCCGCTGGCCTACATACCGTATGGCGGTGCCGATTTCGGCGAGGTACGGATGATTGCGGAGGCGATCGGCGACGGCAATGACAACGCCTATTATGAGGCGTGGAAGGCTGGGGCCGACCGGCTTGAGGCGGAGGCCGACGCCGCGCTTGTGAAGGGCCATGCCACCAGCGCCCGCGAACTCTATCTCCGGGCGAGCGCGTTCTATGCTGCCTCCTTTCACCCACTCTACGGTGCCCCTGTCGATCCACGCCTCGTCGCCGCATTTCGCCTGCAGATCGACGCCCTGCACAAGGGACTCGAGCTCGGCCCCAACCCGGTCTACCCGCTGCGCATCCCCTTCGGCAATCTCTCGCTGCCCGCCTATCTCATTCCAGCGGAAGGTCACGCGGCTGAGGTGCGGCCGCTGATTATTTTCAACAACGGTTACGACGCGACCATCACGGACATGTATTTCGCGTCAGCCGTAGCGGCCTCACGACGCGGCTATCACAGCCTTCTGTTCGACGGCCCCGGGCAAGGCGCAATGCTCTATGAGCAAGGCGTTCCGCTGCGGCCTGACTGGCAGACTGTTATCCGGGCCGTCGTCGACTTGGCGATGACGCAGCCCATCATCGATGCGAGGCGCATCGCGCTCAGTGGCTGGAGCCTCGGTGGCCACCTCGCGCCGCGCGGCGCTTCGGGCGAGCCGCGCATTGCTGCGCTCGTGGCGGACCCGGGAACCTGGAGCATCGCCGATCTTTTCCGCGACGTAATCGTACGCATGTTCGGGATCGCTCCCGAGGCCGCGGCGAATCTCGGTGAACTCGAGCAGTCGGTGATCGACCGAGTCGACGCTTTCATCAGGAACAATCGCGAGCTTAACTGGAAAGTTGTCCAGCGCGGCTTCTGGGTGCATGGCGTCGACAATCTGCGCGCATACCTGGCTTCGGCGGAGCTCTTCACGATGAAAGGACGCGCCGAGCTCATCCAATGTCCCACGTTGATAACCCAGGCAGAGAGCGACCCACTCTCTGCGGGCGCCCCGGCGTTCTTTGAGGCGTTGCGTTGCCCTAAAACGCTGATGCGATTTACCGAGCAGGAAGGCGCCGGCGGGCATTGCGAGATGGGGAACCGCTCCCTCCTCAATCGACGGGTTCTCGATTGGCTCGATGAGCAGTTTGCTCAGCAGATCTGACTGGCGAAGGTATTATATTGGCAAACGCCACAGCTGGCTCTGAGGAGCCTTTGTGTTGACCCCAGCCGTTGTCCTATATTGTGATCCTGAATTTGATCGCCACTTTGTCATTTCTTTATCATAAAACCCAAAAACACGCGCTGACTCGCCTTGACTGATCCTGATCATCTCAAATCCGCTGCCGAGTATCTTCTTCAAGTCGCCCGCAGCGCTGAAGGCCGCCGTTATCGAAAAGCAGCCCAAGATCGACGAATTGAGACAGTATAAGGAAGAGATCTTGGAGGCGCACCGCTCTGCCGCTGTCGCGGCTGTGAGAAGTGATTGGTGAGAGGTGAGAGGGGAGGGGATTGGTGAAAGGTGAAAGGTTGAGAAGTGATTAGTGAATGGTGATTCGATGTCGTCCGACGGTGGCCGGACTATGTCGGACGGGTTCTTGATCGGTAAGCCGATCAAAGAGACATAACCGAAGCGACGACCTCTCCGGACCATCCAGTAGCCACGAGGCTTGGCCGATGGCCAGAGGGTCAGCGCAACTAATTGTCAAAGGTTGCGGCATGTTTTTCGAACCCATTTTGCTCTTTGATTTTTGTGAGCGAGGAACGAGCGAGCGAAACAATCAAAAGCAAAATACAGTCACTCTTTCAGCGCGGAGCGGAGGCGAGCTCAAGCTTAAAACGGAATAAATGGGGGATAGCCCGTAGCCCGCATTTCTCATGGCCGTGAGAAATGCGCACGAAGTGCCGACATTCGCCGGGGCAAGGGGGGAACGTTTATGCCGGATTTGAGCTTGAACTCGCCAGAGCCGAGCGCCCTTGAAACAATCTTAGGCCGCTACTTGGCGAGGGGTCACGATCCGGCAGCCACTTTCGAGTAACGCGCTTCACTCTTGATCCCCTGTTTGTGAGTTCTCGGATTCAACTCCCTTCGTGCCTCCGATTCCCTCCTGGTTAACGACTTCGAGCGGAGTTTTGGAGGAGTAGAGTGAGACCAATCGAGCAATTAGCATCGCCATATAAAACATACCGAACATCGCTTCCACCATCGCCAGCATCCGCGCCACTTCCGACGCTGGAACGATATCACCATAACCGACCGTGCTAAGGGTAATAAAACTAAAATAAAGGCTGGTGAAGCCGTTCAGAGAATCGCCGCTTTTCGAGCTGAGGGTGAAAACAAAAGAATTGGGGTCTAGGCGGTCCAATAGATTATAAGCAAGAGACCATGCCAACCCTGATAGCAGGAAGCCGGCAACAGCAGCACACAAAACCTCGGCATTAACCCGAGGCGCATACACGATGAAGCGAAGAAGCTCAACCACTACAAAACCGATGAACAGAAGACCGGCTGCACGGGTCACTACGTAGATCAACATCTCGTCCGGCCACCAATAATTTAGCCATTCTCCGATTACCGCCGGTGCCGCCAACAAAATCCCTACCAGCGCTCTCCATCTACCGGCAATAGACAGTACGGCGACTAGCAAAACTGATGTCATTAGCATTGTCTCGATCAGATCGCCGCTCCTAAGCGGATCCGTGAACGGAGAGATGAGGATGTTCAAAATAAGCGCGCCGAGGAAATAACTGATAGAGAATCGGAACTGCTTTGGCCTGCCCTGAGCTTTCTGTGGGCTGTTCCGCGTTTCTAGGTGCTGTGGCAGCGTGGTTCGTGGCATAACGCCGTTAGCATTCTGTCGATCAATCAGCGTATTTCGGCAAGCAGTTCGTGATGCCTCAGCCTTTGAAAGAGCATCCAGCGCTCCCTGTAGAAACGTCAATCGAACAAATGGAAGCGATGCTTGCAGCTGCACGACGGGACCAGAGTTCGTGGACTCGTCTTAAACTTTTCCTTCGCGATCCCAGCCGGCGTGGAGAACGGGAGGGAGGAAAATCGAGGCCGTGCGGGAGAAGGTACAATTCAAATCGGAGAAGAAGAACCACGCACGCTAGTGCCCAAAGCGGCCGTGAGAAGTGAGAGGCGAGGAGGGGAAGTGGTGAAAGGTGATTGGTGCGCGGCCTAAGCAGTAATTCAGTCCCCGCGCTATGAACGGTGAGCTTCCGGTCGCTCCCTCCGCCATCGCCAAGAGACGTTTTGGAAACCACGCCCATTGTGAATTGATGCGCAGAACCTTGACTCGGCCGGCTAACCCGATGTTTCGAAACCGATCAAAACCTTCAAAAGGATCGGTCGGTCCGAGAATGTGGCTTCATTGTCAGAAATTTGACTGACCCCTTTTTACGCCCCTTCCAAGCGAACGACGCCCTGTAGACGCGTCCCCTCAGGTTCGGCCCAGGCAGAAATTACGGTTTGGGACCGGATTCTGTCTCCTCTTCCTCGTCGTTCCAGTTAATATCTATCTGACTGGCGCGATCGAGAACCGGATCAGCGTGCGCTTTGCCAAAATAGTCCCAACCCCATTCCACAAACGTTTCTATTTTCGCACGGGCACTGGTGAGTAGCGCAGCATGTACTCCGAGCCAGGCAGCGAAAGCAATCGAGCCCTGGAGTTCGTGGCGATGTTCGCCAACTTCAGCCACAGCGGCATTGCGCCCGATCATCGCCATGATTCCTTTGTCCAAGTACCGGAAAGGCTGTTCTGGCTCGCCAGCTATTGCTGCCGCAATATTTTTTGCACACCATTTGCCTGACTGTTCCGCCACGGATGCAAGCTGTGGCAAAGGCTTGCCGTCCGCGCCGGTGATATTCGCAAAATCTCCGAGCGCGTAGACGCCCGGGAAATCCTTAAAGCTAAAGTCGGGTTGGACATCGATACGTCCGCCATGGCCGGGAGTTACGCCGACATTGCCCGACAACGAGGACGCTTTCAGACCGCCCGCCCAAATTACAGTGCGAGTAAGAATTTTAGTTCCGTCCGAGAGCAGCACATGGCCGGGACCGACCTCCTTAGCGGCGACTCCCAGTCGCACTTGAACACCACGCTGCTCCAGCATCCTTGAAGCGTATTCTTGGGACTTCTGGGAAAACGTACTCAACACGCTGTGCCCTCTATCGACCAAAAAAATCTGCGCTTTGCTCACATCCA
>Ga0185299_10004060_pt1 | contig 18171 bp, 15 predicted proteins | sample PaiPotPPA55metaG_FD_128002 | JGI IMG/M metagenome (GOLD analysis project Ga0185299, IMG submission 128002) | Iron sulfur acid spring bacterial and archeal communities from Banff, Canada, to study Microbial Dark Matter (Phase II) - Paint Pots PPA... ...
TGAATTCGACGCGCTGTATCGCAAGCATCTGACGGGAATTTATCGTGCCCTGGGAAAAATCGCGCCCGATGAACTGGCCAAGCCTATCAAGCGCCAGCCCGAGCACGCCCTGCATTTGCCGCCTTCGGAATATTTACGGGTGGACGTCAACGGCCGTGACACCTCATATTTCGAATGGCTCGGCGCGGGATTATATTCGCCGGAAAGGCGCAGCGGAGCGATGCATGGCCGCACATACTATCTGCGCGAGTTGCGTTACGGTTTTGAAGCGGAGCGACTGTGCCTCCGCCTGGATGCATTTCCCGGTGCGCTGGCGGAACTGGAAGATGCCGAATTCCGCGTGACGATTCATGCCAACACCGACATGACGATGATGGCAAAGTTGTCGCAGGGAAAATTGCTGGAATACGCCGTAGAGCAGGACCGTATCTGCTTGCTGAATCCCGCGCGTTCGGCGGAAGCAGCCTTCGAACAAATTTTGGAATTGGCCATCAGCAAAGAACTTTTTGATTTGCGGGGAGTTTCACGCCTGCAGCTTAGCGTCGCGCTGTGGCATGGCGGATTACCGGTGGACGTGCTTCCGGCCGAGGGCACCTTGCAAGTCGCACTCGGCGAAGAGCACTTCGCCTGGCCCATCGAGCCACTAACGCCCTAAACGTTCCGATTCTTACGAAGCACAGCCGCTCTTGCTTGCCCGCCCTCGCGGGGGCTGTGCACGATGCCGCCCACAACTCTTCGAATCTTTCTTCATGTAGCGGCGGCTTTATGCCGCTGCCTTTGGTGGAAACCAGGGCTAACGATTTGTTTAGAACAACTTTACCGCCAACTCCTTCGGCTGCTCTCCGACCGGAATCATCGTGAGCAATCCGCCGGCACGGTCTGCCGAAATTCGAATGATGGAAAGATCCCCGGACCCCTGGCTAACCACCAGCAGCAATCGCGCTCTATCGCCGGGATCGAAGCGCAAAGCGCCAGGACTTTGTCCCGCCGGAATCGGGCGGCTCACGCGACGGAAATTCACGTCCAGCGGCGTAATGTTGCCAGAAGCGGCGTCCGAGACATAAAGCTCGCCCGTATCGGCGAGCAGCACGCCGCGTGTTGGTGCCGATCCCAAAAGAACGTAGTCGCCCACTTCGTGGGTCCAAGTATTAATTGCTTGTAGTCCGTGTGATTCGGGCGAGAGAACGTACAATTCGCCGCCATCGGGCTTCAGTATCATCTGCGACGGAATCCCCGCCAGTTCCAGATTCGTGAGCAGCAGACCGGTTCGCAAATCAATTACCGAAAGGCGCTTCTGCGTTCGACTCAGGACGAACGCCGCGGAATTATCGTCTAGGATAATGGCATCCTCGGGTTCCGGAACGACGCCAACACTGGTTTGCAATTGCAATGTGGCTGCGTCGTAAATGCCCACGGTAGCGTCTTTCTTGTTGAGTACCAGCACCAGTATGCCGTCGGGTGAAACGCGAGCAGCGACAGGTTGTGCTCCGGTCGCGCTGCGCGCAACCACTTGCCGCGTGTTGCAATCAATCGCCACAAGAATGTTATTGCCAGACGCCGGGACATACAATCGTCTGCCATCGGGCGAAAAATCCATCGAATAGGGAAGCGCGCCTACCGGAAGCCGTGCCATGATCTGCGAAGTCCGCGAATTGAGAACCCAGGCAAAGCCGCCGCTGGCGCTGACGCCCCATACTTCCGCTCGCGTGGGATGCTCGCGCATCGCAGAGATATCGCCGCCGACCGGCACATGCGCGACGGTCGCAAGTTTCACAAGGTCCACGACGGATACGGCGCCATCAGAGGTGCTTACATAGGCGTAAAGCCGCAATCCCGGCCGCAAAAAAGAGGGGCGATGCTCACGCGCAATCACGAAAATCGCCGCGACAAAAAGAATCGCAAATAAAAAGACGATTCGAACTTTAGATGGCCGGTTCACAGTCCTCATGTAGGGGCGCTGCATGCTGCATCCCAGCTTGCCCAGGCGTAGCCGAGCGCGCTCTGCTCAGTCTCCTGTACCTGCCAGTCATCTCTTAACGCTTCGCCGGTAACAAGCGCGGACTAATTCACCTTGCGATGCACTACCGCCGCGATCTGGCGGATCTCTTCGGAAAGTTCCGCGAATTCCTCCGGTAAAATCGACTGAATGCCATCGGAGAGCGCCTTGTCCGGCTCATGGTGCACTTCAACCAACAGTCCGTCCGCGCCAACCGCAACAGCCGCTCGCGACAGCGGAAGAACCTTGTGGCGCTTTCCCGTGCCGTGGCTAGGATCAACAAGAATCGGCAAATGGCTGCGTCTCTTCACGGCAGGAACCACCGCAAGATCCAGCGTGTTACGAGAAAAATCGGAGAAGGTGCGCACGCCGCGCTCGCACAACATCACGCTGTAATTTCCCTCTGACAAAATGTATTCCGCCGCCATCAAAAATTCATCCAGCGTGGCCGACATCCCGCGTTTCAGCAGCACCGGCTTTTTCGCCCGCCCTGCGCGCTTCAGGAGTGAAAAATTCTGCATGTTGCGCGCGCCAATTTGAATCACGTCGGCATATTGTTCCACCAGATCCAGCGACTCGTTGTCGATGGCTTCGGTAATGATGCCAAAGCCAAATTCGTCGCGAATGTTCGCAAGGATTTTTAATCCGGGCTCGCCAAGCCCCTGAAAACTATAAGGAGACGTCCGCGGCTTGTAAGCGCCACCGCGAAAAAGTTTGACTCCAGTCGGCTTGAGCCGCGCCGCAATGGCCCTACATTGCCCTTCAGACTCCACCGCGCACGGCCCTGCCACCAGTGCCAGATGTACGCCGCCAACCAGGACATCACCCAATGGCGTAGGGATTCGAATGACGGAATCTTCTTCCTTGGCGTCGCGACTCACTAGCTTGTAAGGCTTGCTGACCGGAATGCACTCGGCCACGCCGGGCAACGATTCCAGTATCCCCAGGTCCACGGCGCCGTCATTGCCGGTAATCCCGATCGCGGTGCGCGCGGCTCCAGGGATGGGATGCGATTTCAGCCCCAGCGATTCGATGCGCTCGCAGACGGAGCGAACCTGTTCTGCGGTGGCGTGGGAATGCATGACAACAAGCATGGTCTCTCCGTAGAATCGCGCGGAAGTGAAAGTTTAACGGAAGCGTAGCCGTGGCGGCAAACTTGCGAGCGATCGAAAACTACCACAATCCTGCGTGCCGTCATTCGAGCGCAGCCGGGAATCTCTCTTCGTTTGCCGCGCCCAGGCTAAAGCCGCGTCGCCGGTCCGATTATGTTCCAGTGAATCGCGAACCACATCAGGAACAGGCAGGCCAGTGCCACCAGAGAAAACTTCACTTTGCTGATTTGGCGCAAGTCGCTGCGCAACCAGGCAAGCAATCCAGAAAAAATCGCCAGCACGCTGAAGAAAATCGCAATCGCAGTGACCACGTTTATCAAGTAGAAGTACTTGTCCCAGGCCGCGGTTGGTGGCGGCAGATCGTCGCCGGCGGCCGCCAATACGGCAAAAATCGTCGACAGCAGCAGCACCCAGATCCACGCCGCTACCTGCGTGGTAAACGGCAGCCATCGCGTGCCCGGCTGTGGCGCCGGCTGCGGCCGGTTTGGTAACAACAATCTCCGGATGGTCCGGCTGAGCGCCGCAAAAACAACCGAAAAAAGCACCACCAGGCTCAGGCCAGCTGCAAAGAACACAAGTTTTGATTTTTCATACCAGCGCACTCGCTCCGCTTGGACGCCAGGAAAATCAGCGGCCAGGCGGACAACTTTTCCGTTTCCATCGCGAATTGCGAACAGCAAGTGTTGTCCGTCAACCTGCTGCAGCAAATCCTTGCCGATTGGCTTCCACTTCATCGTGTGACCGCGCAAATCGGTGACGCCTTCTATTGCCAGCACGCCGTCTTTGTCGAGCTTTGCGGTTCGTTGTGACATCAGGCTGATCAGTCGTACCTTGGTGCTGTCGGCGCGCCTCGTGGACTGATAAGTGCCCTCGATCGCTTTCAATTCCTCGCGCGGTCCGTTGACGAACGGCTGCTTCTGATTGGACGGGAAGTAACGATCGGAAAACATTTGCACCAACTCCGGGCGAGCCTTTCCAGCTGCGCTGGCAGAGTTAAAGGAAACGAACAAAATCAGCTTCTGGGACCGTTCGAGAAAAAAAAGGCTATGAAACGCGATCAAGTCTCCTTCGTGGCCGATCCAGCGCAAATCGTTTCGCCAGGTTTCATAAAAACCCATGCAAATCGGAGGCAGTTGATTGCTGGCGCGAAACTGCGGGGTATACATCGCATTCAAAGTTTCAGTTTTTAGGATTCGCTTGCCGTCGAGCTGGCCGCCGTTCAGCAGCGCCTGCCCGAAACGGCCCATATCCGAAGCGGTAGAAGAAACGCCGCCCGCGCCTGCTGGAGTGAATATTTCGAATCCTAGCGCCGGCTTTTCCGTGCTTCCGCGATAGCCTTCGGCAGGCAATTTTTCTAGTTCCTTGGGCAGTGGTTGATCGAAGCTGGAATGGGTCATCGCAAGCGGCGCAAAGACATGCTCGGAAACATACTGCTCGAACGGCACTCCGCTGACCCGTTGCACAATGTAACTCGCGATTCCTACTCCGTAGTTCGAATGCGGAATGATTCCCGGAGGAAAAAGCCGCCGTGGCTGATTTTCGATTAAGAAATCCCGCAGTGTAGGACTCTTCTTGGCCTTGAGAAGCAAGATTTCACGAGCTTCTTCCTCGAATCCGCCGGTATGCGTCATCAGGTTTCGCAGAGTAATCGGCTTGTCGAAGGCCGGCCGAATCTTAAAATCCAGATAATTGTTTACGTCTGTATCCAGATCGAGCTTGCCCTGTTCCTGCAGTTGCATCACCGAAACCCAGGTGAACAGCTTGGAAATGGATGCCAGGCGAAAAATTGTGGCTGCCGGATCAACCGGTTTTTGTTCTTTCGCGTCGGCGAACCCATATCCTTTTTGCAGCAACAGCTTCCCGTCTTTCATCACCAATACGGAAGCGCCCGCTATGTCTGCGCGCTCCAGTTGCAGAGGAAGGATGCCATCGAAGAACGCACCCAGGTCGGCGGCATCCAGCGAGTGCGCAATCTGCGGGTTCGAGGGCGGAGTCTGTATTGCGGCCTGCTCCGAACTTTTCTTGGGAACGATTGGAACAGGCGGCTGAGGCTCTTGCGCCAGAGCCGTGCACGAAAAAAGTACCGATACAGTAACAAACAAACCTGTTGAATTGCGCATGCAATCTCCCAAGAGTGAGTTCTTGAACGGACAGAATTCTATCTAAAGAACGGAACTCCTGCGAGCGATCTCGTGGTTCGACGCGAAATCCATGCAGCCATCTCAGATTTGCTGTTTCTTCCAGCGCCCTTGCTTGAACAGAACAATGCTAACCGCGGCAATCGCGGCTTCCGCCGCTACAATGGAGAAATACGCGCCGCGCGCCTGCATATGCATCGGAATGGCTAGGAGGTACGCCAATGGAATTTCCAACAGCCAGAATCCGAAAAGGTTTACGATGGTTGGCGTTACGGTATCTCCTGCCCCGTTGAACGCCTGCAGCATCACCATTCCGTACGCGTAGCCGATGTTGCCATAGCTGATGATGCGCAGACAGCTTGCCGCCAGTGGAACTACCGCTGGATCGTGCGTGAAAAGCTTTACAATCGGTTCGGCAAACGCCACGAACAGCAGCCCGATAATTCCTAGAAAAATCATGTTGTAAAAACCAGTACGCCATACGGAACTGGCCGCCCGCTCTGGTTGCTTCGCGCCAAGATTCTGTCCCACCAAAGTAGCAGCGGCGTTGCTTAGTCCCCACGAAGGCAGAATCACGAAAATCACAATTCGAATCGCGATTGTGTATCCCGCCAGTGCCGCCGATCCAAAAATACTTACGATCCGTACCAGCCCAATCCAACTGGTGTGCGCGATAGCGAATTGCAGGATTCCGGTGAGTGAAACGCGTACCAGCCGCAAAAGCACTGCAAAGTTGATTCGAATGTGTTGGCGCAGGATTCGAATGCGTTCAGAACCACGCAACAGCCGGTAAAACTGATAACCGACTCCGATGCTGCGCCCAGTAAACGTAGCCAGCGCGGCTCCGGTGACGCCCAGTTTCGGAAAAGGTCCCCAGCCGAAAATCAGGCAGGGATCAAGCGCCAGATTGATGATGTTTGACACCCACAAAAGTCGCATCGCAATGGCCGCATCACCCGCTCCACGAAAAATGGCGTTGTTTAGAAACAGCATCAGGATTGCACCGCTTCCGCCCAGCGCGATTCGCGCATAGTTCCAACCCACCGTAACCACCTGTGGCGATGCACCCATAAGCTGCAACAACCGCGGCGCAAGAAAAAAGCAGGGCAGTCCGATGACCAGCGACACCACCAGCCCAAGTACGATTGCTTGTACTCCAGCGACTGCCGCTCCACTCGGATCTTTTTCGCCGATGCGCCGCGCTACCATTGCCGTCGTGGAAAGACTCAAACCTAGCCCTACTGCAAATACCAGGCTTAACAGCGATTCCGTCAGCCCCACGGTTGCGATGGCGTCTGCCCCCAGCCTGCCGACCCAGAAGACATCCACCACTGCAAACAACGATTCCAGCACCATTTCCAGCACCATCGGAATCGCCAGCAGCAAAATCGCCCGATTCAAGCTGCCCGCGGTGTAGTCCTGATGCGATCCGCGGACTGCTTCGCGAATCGAACTCCACAGCGACGGCGTCGCCGTCGCAACTGCGCTTCGTGTTTCCATAAAGTCCTGTGCATTCCGCGCACGCGCACTGTAACAACCAGCGGCCAGCGCCGTCCGAAAAATATTTATAATTGAGGAGCGGGAAGTGTCTCAGCCGCGACGCGCGCGGTTTAGAGGAACGAGACCGTGGGGATGATGGACATCTTCATGTTCCTGTCCTTTGCGTCAGTTCGCCAGCACAAGGAACAAGGCCGAACGACAAGGAGAGTGACTTGGTTTGGAAGATTATACTCAGCCACACTGCCGAACTGCTAGAAAAAAAACGCCAGGTCACCCCCTTGCAGACGACCCCATGCAGGAGACAGGGTATGGTCTAACGCTGAAACCTGGGCGACATTAGTCACACTCAAGGCTCGCGTCCAACCAACCGAACCTGACTCCCCAGCGATTCGAAAGCCTGGCCAAGCGCCCAGTGCAGCCTCAAAAGGAGGACATAATGCTGTTTATTACCGCGCTGGAAGTGCCCGGAATTTCGCTATCCAACGTGACGGCCTTTCAACTCTTGGTTGCGGGCGGTTTGTTGTTGGCAGTCGCCGCATTCCTGCTGGCTCTCAGTCGCGAACGGCGGGTCTCCATGAAATCCTCGGCCGTCACCGACGAACTCGCGATCCATATGAGCCGAATTGCGAACGCCTTGGAAAATCTCGCCAATCCCACGCGCGACCGATCGCATTTCACGGATTCGCGCGAGCAAGAAGTGCCGCGGCCAGAAAAGGCGAGCGAAGAAGCACACCGCGTCGCGTATTCAATGTTCGGACGCTGAACAAAGCCTGCAAAAATAATCAGCTCGCCGCGAGATCGGGCAATTCTTGCGCTGAGTCGCTAGGATTGTGTAGACCCGCAAATTTTTGCGTGCCTTTGCGTCCTCGTCATTCTGCTCAAGCCCTATCCAACCCCTTCCAAGCTTCATTTTGAGAAACCCCGCTTGTCGGATAAAATGGAAGGTTTACCGACCAGAGAGTGGCCAACTGACGAATGCCCGAGCCCAAGACTATCCCGAACAACACCGCTTCCCAATTGGAAGAGCTGCAGATTGATCCCCTAGACGTTCGCGACGATAAGTTTGATGCCGAGGACGAATACCGTCCGGAACCTCCTGCCGAACCGATTCCGCCCCCGTGGATTGATGGGAGTCTGCGCATCGGAATCCATGCTTCCATCGGCGGAAGCTATCTGAACGCACTCGAATCTGCCCGCAGGCTCGGTTGCAACGCGCTGCAGATTTTTTCGGCAAGCCCCAGAATGTGGGCCACCGGCTCCGCGCGGATTCCAGAAGCCGACGCCGCAGCGTTTCGTGCGCGACGCGAAGAACTACGCCTCGGTCCGCTGGTCATCCACGCCAATTATTTGATCAATCTCGCCGGCATGCAGCCGATGCTGCGAACTCGATCCATTCAAGCTTTTCACGATGAATTGGTGCGCGGAGTCGCGCTTGGCGCGGATTTCCTGGTTGTGCACCCAGGCGCTCGTGGCGAAGCTAAAATTGAACTCGCCACCGCCACCATCGTAAACAGCGTCAAAGAAGCGGTCCGCCGCGTACAACTTGGCAAGCTGCGAATTCTCATCGAGAACACTGCCGGCATGGGTAGTGCTGTCGGCTCGCGTCTCGAAGAAGTTGCCGCCATTTCCCGTGGACTGTCCTCGCTCGGCGTCGGTGTCTGCCTCGACACCGCGCATTTGTTCGCCGCAGGCTACGACATCAGGACGGAAAGCGGCCTCGAAACCACCATTTCACAAATCGAACAAACCGTAGGCCTCGACAACGTTTACGTCTGGCACGTTAACGATTCCAAGATCGCACTCGGCGGAAAAGTCGACCGCCATGAAAACATCGGCCACGGAAAAATTAAAGCCGCGGCCTTTGCCCGAATTCTGCGACACCCAAAATTAGGCGCAAGCCCAGCCACCGGCATGCCCGGCCGCCCATTTATTCTCGAGACGCCCATTGAAGAGCCCGGCGACGACCGCCGAAACGTTGCCAAATTGTGGGAGCTCTCCGAAGAAGAAGGTCCGCCGGCAGAAAAAGGTTTTTCCATGCTCACGGCCGCGCTGAAAAAAAAGCGCACCGCACGTCGAAAAGAAGCGGCCAAGACCGCCAAAGCGCTCGCGAAACATAATTTGCAGAAAAAGAAAAAAGGATAACGCGTGGCGGAGCAAACTCCACAATCGGGTTACGACCCGCAGAAGATTGAAGCCAAGTGGCAGAAGCGATGGGAAGAAGCGCGCGTATTTGAAACCGATGTGGACGCCTCGAAGCCCAAATATTACACCCTGGAAATGTTACCGTACCCCAGCGGGACGCTGCACATGGGACACATGCGCAATTATGCCATTGGCGACGTCGTTGCGCGTGTAAAACGCATGCGCGGATTTAACGTCCTGCACCCGATGGGCTGGGACGCTTTCGGCCTGCCTGCGGAAAACGCCGCCATCAGGAACAAAACTCATCCGCGCATCTGGACCAATCAGAACATCGAGGAATTCCAGAAGACGCTGCGCCGCTTCGGCTTCAGCTACGACTGGCGTCGCGAGATTTCCACCTGCGATACCGCATATTACAAGTGGAACCAATGGTTTTTCCTGCGCATGCTGGAAAAAGATCTGGCTTATCGCAAGAAGAGCCGCGTCAACTGGTGTCCAAAGTGTTGCACCGTTCTCGCCAACGAGCAGGTCGTTAACGGCTATTGCTGGCGTCACGAAGACACTCTCGTCGAGACGCGTGAAATCGAGCAATGGTTTCTACGCACCACCGCCTACGCCGAACAGTTGCTCGATGATTTGAAATTGCTGGAAGGCGGCTGGCCCGACCGTGTCATCACCATGCAGCGCAATTGGATCGGCAAGAGCGAAGGCGCGCGCGTCAAGTTTGCTGTAGCCGGCATCCCGGGGGCGGACAGCATCGAAGTCTTCACCACCCGCATTGACACTATCTACGGCGCGACCGCACTGATTCTTGCTCCCACGCATCCGTTGCTGCAGAAGTTACTGGAAGATTCTCCGGTGCGGGGCGAAGCCGAAAAAAAGCTCGCAAAAATCAAGCTAATGTCGGTCAAGGCCGAAGATTTAGCCACCGCCGAAAAAGAAGGCTTCTTCACCGGACGCTATGCTCTAAATCCATTCAGCAAAGAAAAACTCCCCATCTGGGTAGGGAACTTCGTGCTGCTTGAATACGGAACCGGCGCCATCATGGCCGTCCCGGCTCACGACGAACGGGACTTCGAATTTTGCAAAAAATATAATCTGCCCATTCGCGCAGTGGTTGCCCCGTCCCTGTCTCTCGAGTCCGTCTCCGCGCGTGCGGGTGACCCAGACGCCGGATTCGCGTCTGGGTCTTCGATGTCCACCACGCTACCCATTGAAGCCTTCACCGAATACGGCGTAAGCGTCAATTCCGGCGAATTCAGCGGCCTCCCCACCGAACAAGCCAAGGAAAAAATGGCCGCCTTCGCTGAATCAAAAGGCTTCGGAAAAAAAGAAACCATCTTTCGCCTGAAAGACTGGGGAGTCTCGCGCCAAAGATATTGGGGCACGCCGATCCCTGTGATTTATTGCTCAAAAGACGGAATGGTCGCCGTTCCTGATAAAGATTTGCCGGTAGTGCTGCCGCCGAATCCTAATCTGACCGGTGAAGGCGATTCGCCGCTCGCCACTACTCCGGAATTCGTAAACACCACTTGTCCCAAGTGTGGCGGTCCCGCGCGCCGCGAAACCGACACCATGGATACCTTCGTGGACTCCTCCTGGTATTTCTATCGTTATTGCGACCCGCACAATTCGAATGCCCCGTTCGATTCCGCCAAAGTTAAATATTGGTTCCCGATCGACCAGTACATCGGCGGAATTACTCACGCCATTCTGCATCTGCTCTATTCCCGTTTCTGGTGCAAAGTAATGCGCGATCTTGGGCTGATCGATCACGGTGAACCGGCAGCAAGATTGTTCACGCAGGGCATGGTCCTCAAGGGTGGCACCGCCATGTCCAAGTCCAAAGGCAACGTGGTCGGCGCCCACGAAATGGCCGACAAATACGGCGCCGATACCGGCCGCCTATACACTCTGTTCGCCGCGCCTCCGGAAAAAGATCTCGAATGGAGTGAAGAAAGCATTGATGGTGCGTGGCGCTTCTTGAACCGCGTGTTCCGCCTGATAGAGCGCCACGCCAACGCTCTCCGTGAAGCAAACGCCGCAACAGCTTCGATTTCAGCGCCATCCGATAAAGAAAAACGCTTGCTCCGCAAAGCGCATCAGACCCTGCAACGTGTGACCGCGGATTTCGAAACGCGCTGGCACTTTAACTCCGCTATTGCGCTTATCATGGAGCTGACCAACGAAATCTATGCCTGCGAACCGCTCGATGCAGGTGTACGCGCAGAAGTGCAGAAAGAAGTGTTGGAGTTGCTCACGCTGATGCTGGCGCCCATGACGCCGCACATCGCCGAAGAGATGTGGGAAATGCTCGGCCATTCGAACGGGCTTTCAACCAGCGCGTGGCCCGTTGCCAATGCTGATCTCGCCAAGGACGACGAAGTCGAAGTACCGGTGCAAGTCAATGGCAAGCTGCGCGGAAAATTGACGGTGCCAACCGGAACCGCGCAGGAGGAACTGGTAAAGTTGGCGCACGCCGAACCCGGCGTGGCGCAGCACCTCGATGGCAAGCGCATCGTTAAAATAGTTTATGTGCCCGACAAGTTGCTGAATTTCGTTGTTTTTTAGAGGTTCGTCTCGTAGCTGGCCGCGCAGGGGGTTTGGCCCTCCACTCTACAAACCCCTGAGTGAACAGGAGAAAATCGCGATGGCGGAAATCCAGACCGGAACCAGAATGCAGCAAGAAAGCGGCAAACCAAAGTCCGAACTTGGCGGCGTCGTAGTGCTCGATTTTGGCGGGCAGTACACCCAATTGATTGCTCGCCGCATTCGCGAGCAGCGAGTCTTCAGTGCGATTGTGCCATGCACCGCGAGCGTAAAAGAAATTTTGCAATTCGAACCAGCTGGTATTGTGCTTTCCGGCGGTCCCAGCTCGGTCTACGACAGCGACGCGCCAAAATGCGACCCCGACGTTCTGGCTACCGGAGTTCCGGTCCTGGGCATCTGTTATGGCATGCATTGGATTACGAAAGTGCTGGGCGGGACTGTCGAGCCTGCCGGACGTCGCGAATACGGTCGCGCGGAATTCTCGGCCCACTCTGATAGATCCTGCGGCGAACTTTTTGCGGGTTTGCCGGGAATCTCAAAGATATGGAACAGCCATGGCGATCACGTCCGCACGTTGCCGCCAGGGTTTCGTTCCACTGGGATGACCGAAAATGCCATCGCCGCATTCGAAAACTCCGAAAAGAAAATTCATGCCGTGCAGTTTCACCCCGAAGTGAACCACACCGAGCAAGGAACTGGAATTCTGCGAAATTTTCTTTTCGCCGTCTGCAAAGCGGAACCCAAATGGAGCGGCGCGGCCTTCATCGAAGAAACCATCGAATCAATTCGAAAGAAAGTCGGCAGTCAGCGAGCCATTTGCGCACTAAGCGGCGGCGTGGACTCCACTGTGGCTGCAGCGCTCGTGCATCGTGCCATGGGCGACCGGTTGACGAATATCTTCGTGAACAACGGTCTCCTCCGCAAAAACGAATTCGAAGACACCTTAACTATGTATCGTCATCGACTCGGCCTGAACGTTATCGGTGTGGACGCAACTGACCGTTTCCTCGGCCAGCTCAAAGGCATTTCCGACCCCGAAGAGAAGCGCAAACGTATTGGCAGGGAATTCATCGCCGTCTTTGCCGAAGAGGCACAGCGCCTCACCCGCGAAGCCGGCCACGAAGCCATCGGCTTTTTAGTACAAGGCACGCTTTATCCGGATGTGATTGAATCGGTTTCAGTTAAGGGACCGTCTGCCACCATCAAAACCCACCACAACGTAGGCGGCTTGCCGCAAAACATGCCTTTCGCGCTGATCGAACCGCTTCGCGACCTCTTCAAAGACGAAGTCAGACGCATAGGCGGGGAACTGGGTTTGCCGGAGGAAATATTAGTGAAACATCCGTTTCCGGGCCCAGGCTTAGCCGTACGGGTACTAGGTGAGGTTACTGCCGATCATTTAATGCTACTGCGCGAAGCCGATGCAGTCGTCCGGGAGGAGATTCATCACTCCGGTTTCTATGAAAAGACTTGGCAGGCGTTCGCTGTTTTGCTCCCGGTTCGCAGCGTTGGAGTCATGGGGGACGGACGGACCTATGGCCTGACCGTGGCCGTCCGGGTGGTGAATAGCGACGACGCCATGACCGCGGACTGGACCCGGCTGCCGGGGGAAGTACTCGAGCGCATTTCCATACGTATTGTGAATGAGGTTACGGGTATCACCAGGGTGGTTTACGACATTACTTCCAAGCCGCCGGGCACGATTGAGTGGGAATAAAAAAGAAAGACCGCAGCGCGAACTTGCGGCCTTTCGGATAAGGCTAACGAAATGGCTTGTAAGACAACAGCAAAAGAAAATTATCTGCCGGCCACCTTTTGCGCCATGTACAGAATCAGTTTTCGATCGTCGTCGTCTGATTTGCTCAACAAGCGGCGAAGCTTGTTCAGGAACCGGGCGTCCTTGCCTGCACTGCCCCAAGCGATGTCATCACCTGACTTACGCTTTGGGAGATTCGGCAATTGAGGTGGTTCTTCGCCGTCGTAGAACAGTTGATAGAGAGGCACTTCGAGTGCGCGAGCCAGTTTCTCTAGCGTTTCAATGGCCGGAACTGTATGGCCGTTTTCAACACGCGAGATATAGCAACGGAGTAACCCGGTTCGCTTCTCGATGTCGCCCTGGGAGAGTTTCTTTTCTTCGCGCATAGCGCGAAGGCGGTCACCAATAATCATGCAGGCATTATTCCATATAGATAAGAACCGAAGCAAGCATAAACTGATAGTGGACCTTGTGAAACGTCTGTAGCACAGTTCCCTGAGGAAAACGGCTACGAAAGAAGAACGAAACCGGGAAACGATGGCACACGTCACAAAGATTGAAGACCGCAAGCGCTCTTCGGGCCAGCAGGGCGGGTCAGCCCGCGTCTCGGTGACCGCTGATACGGTGGACGAGCGCCAGTTGGTTCGCCTGGCTCAAAAAGGCGAAAAGGCCGCCTTTGAGACGCTGGTTCATCGCCACCAGCACCGGGTATTCGCGGTGGCAAGAGGCATTTTGAAGCGCCAGGAGGATGTCGAAGACGTTGCTCAACAGGTTTTCGTCAAGGCCTATTTCTCGTTGAAGCGATTCGATCAGCGAGCGGCTTTCAGCACCTGGCTTTACAAGATTACCGTGAACGAATGTTGGGATTTGCTCAGAAAACGAAAGGCCCGGCCGCTGGTTTATGAGTCCGACTTCAGCGAAGAGCAGTCAAGACAGTATTCAGCGATCGAGCGGGAAGCGACAAAAGGGCTGGACACTAGCGACCGCATGGCTATGCGGGAGCGACTGGAAAGCATGCTTGGCCAGTTGGACAAACGCGATCGCGCCATGCTGATCCTGAAGGAAGTGGAAGGCTTCTCGGTCGAAGAAATTGCGGATTCCATGGGTTTAAATGCAAATACCGTGAAGGTTCGGCTGTTTCGAGCGCGGAGACGCATCGTGGAATACAGCCGGCGCGACAAGAAAGAATAGTTTTTGGCTAGTGAAGCGGAGTGAGTAAGGAGGTTGCGTATATGTGGTTGTCGACAAGCGGATACGGACGTGAGTGTGCCAAGGTTCATGATGCGCTCGAAGGCATTTCGGGCGCAGAACCACCCGAGAGCGGGGTTGCGCTGGACGTGCTGCTAGCACAATTGTCTGAAGAAGCACGCGCGCACGTGAATGCGTGCTACGACTGCCGCACGTTTGCCGCGGAATTGCTGGAAGTGCGCGGAATGTTCCAAGCCGCGGACACCGGCCCGCAACCCGGGCCCTATTTCCTGGCTCGCGCGATGGCGGCCATCTCCGATCGCGAAGGGGAACTGGAAAGAAGCTCTCAGACTTGGGCAGCTGTGCCCCGTCTAGCGTACCGGCTTTCCGTGCTGGCCTCTCTCTCGCTGCTGGTTGCGGCCAGCTGGCTATACCAACAGCCACGCCATGCTAGCGTCACCAGTGCGAGCGCGGCCCAGAATGCCGAAGGGCTTGTCGATGGCAGCGGCAACACTGCGCAGGATGATTTCCTGCTCAACACGGTGGATAGGTAGACATGACAGAATCCACCATTCGACAAAAGGCTTCGTTGTGGCTCGCGATCGTTTTTATTTTGGGCGCAGCGCTCGGCGGCGTCCTGGGCTATGCGTTTGCGCATCGCAGTTATGCCGCTGAACCGTCCGTCTTGAGTGCCGAGGCCAGGCGCGCACAGAGAAAAGAAAAACTAACCAAAGACGTGGGGTTGAATACCGATCAGCAGAAACAGGTTTCCGCGATTCTCGATCAGGCGCAAGGTGAATACAAAACGGTACACACAGTTATGGATCCGCAGATTGAGGCGGTACGGCAAAAGACCCGAGAAAAAATTCGCGCCGTGCTTACCGAAGACCAGAAACCAAAGTTTGCCGAGTTTCTCCGCAAGATGGATGAAGAACGCAAACGCAACGGCGGCCAGTAGCCGATTCTGCTTCCGTCTCATTCGCAGCAATTTCATCTAGAAACTAAAAGGGAATATCTTCGTCGGAAATTTCCGGGGTGGCAGCTCCGTCACCAGCGTGGCCGCCGAAGTCATCCGATGGTCCGGACTGATCGTGTTCTTCCGCGCGTGCGCTGCCCACCGATGCGGACCCGCCACCAGAGCCGCCGCCATCACCACGGCCTCCGAGCATACGAAAATTTGTCGCCACGATTTCGAAACTGGTGCGCTTTTGCCCTTCCTTGTCTTGCCATTCGCGCGACTGAATTCTGCCTTCGATGAAAATCAGGGAGCCCTTCTTCAAATATTGCTGCGCGATTTCCGCCTGTTTGCCCCACACCACAATTTTGTGCCACTCGGTGCGCTTCTGCCGTTCGCCAGCCTTGTCTTTGTATGTTTCATCGGTGGCCACGGAAAAATTAGCCACTGCCTGCCCGCCGCCGGTGTACCGGGTTTCCGGATCGCGCCCAAGACGGCCGACCAGGATCACTTTATTCACAGACATGAGCACTCTCCCTGAATCGGTAAAAGATAGCACGCGGAGAATGAAAAGTGAAATTGGCGGACGCGGCAAACAGATAGTGGGAGCGGTCACTAGCGAATCCAGGATAGGAAATAGAATCGGATAGCGAGGCGGCGCACTTGCTATTCAAATTGTTTTCGGAAGGCGGCGAACTGCGATTGCAAATCAGCGATCTGGTTGCGCAGCTCAGCAACTTCCGCAATCAGCGCTTCGATGCGTTCATTGGATGGATGATTCGCACCGGCAGCGTTGTCTTCGAGTGATGAAGCGCCGTGCGCCTGCGCTGCCGGCGCAACCGGCGGCGCGTCGCCCAGAAGATGCGCGTAGCGGGATTCCTTGGTACCGGGTTGGCGCGCCAGCACGGTGACCATGGGCGGTTCGCGCTTTTCCAGGCGACTCAGTGCGGAATGTAGGCTTTCAAGGTCTTCAAAAGCGTGCATGCGCGAGGCACGGGTTCTCAATTCTCCGGGAGTCTGCGGCCCGCGCAGCAGCAATTCACAGATGACCGCGATTTCCGGCCGGTAAAAATTAAAAGCATCCTGCAGACGGTGTTCGAATTTGGTAACGCGACTGTCAGTCGAGCTGACCGAACGCACCAGCGATTGATACTCCAGATGGTTGAGCGCTTTGCGGATTTCACTTTCCTCAAGATGCAAGACCGGATCGCGGTTCGATTTCTGATTGCAGGCGTTGGTGAGCGCGTTTAGCGACAGCGGGTAATATTCTGGCGTGGTGATTTCTTTTTCAATCAGCGCGCCAAGAACGCGGGCTTCGATCGCTGTGAGCGCAAGCTGCATAATTTTGCTTCCGAGCTGGTACTGAAATAACGAGCCTTTTAAACGAAAGGGAATCATAGCGGAAACAGATTGCTGCGCTCAAATGGCCGCCGCTTTCGCTTGCGAAGTTTTCGAGGGAACTGTACGAACGGACAAGGTGTCGCATCGTGGGAGTACTTTTCGACCCGCGCTGGAACTGTACGACGCAATGTGGCGTAGTGAGAATGTCAAGATTGCAAGTGCATTTTGCCGTGACCCGCTGCCTCGATTATTGCAATGAATTCCGCGCCGAGATGCGAGTCACGCGGCAAGCGAAGGAGTTCCATGAAAATTTCCACAAAAACAATTCTAGAGTGCTTTGCCGCTGCGGTCTTGCTGTTGTCGTTTGCAGCGGCGCAGGCAGCGGCGCAGGGGCCGGCAGGAGCGGGGGCGGCTACGGCGGCCGGCGGCGGTTCATCCGCCCATTCCTACAACCCGTTGAAATGGATCGGCAAGAAAGATGCGAAGCCAACCGGAGACTCACCGGTTGCGAACCCAGAACTGGACAAAAAACTCGAAACAAAACTGCAATCCCTGCAGGTGTTGAGTGCGGATGCAACGCTGAAGCAGGCGTGCGTAAATTTTCTGCAGCGCTTGGATTGCCTGGCGGCATTGCATGCCAGCCACAACGTCGGGCTGAACTTTGAGTGCGTGAAATCAAATGTGACCGGGGTACGCGTGGGAACGGACACTAGTTCGTGCCGGATGCCAGCAGGCGACAAGCCGCTGAGTTTGGCGAAAACCATCAAGCTGTTGAAGTCCGATGCGGATGCCAAGGGAGCCGCGAAGGACGCGGAAACTGTAGCGAAACAGGAACTTGCGGAAGCTGGCGCCTAAACAAAGTCGCAACACTGGTAATCGGCCTCTTCAGAATCAGTCTGAAGGGGCCGAATCTTTTTGTTTCAATTTGTTGCAAGAAAATGCGCGGGAAAAATTAAATCAGAAGGGAATAGCAAGTACAGTTCACATTTTGTGGCGAAGGATTTACACGCGACGGGGAGTGGGACCGGCTTACGCTGCGGCTGCTGCTACGCCTAGTTCCTTGAGTCTGGCGCGGGCGCGGCGTTCTTCCTCGGTGCCGGGATAACGTTTCACTACTTCGCGCAATTCTTTTACGCCTGAAGACTTCTGGCCCAGTTCGATGAGCGCCATGCCTTTTTTAAGGCGGGCTGGAGCCAGCTTGAAACTTTTCGGATAGACGGTGAGCACTTTTTCGTATTCGGCAACGGCCTGCGAATATTGCCGCTGCGAGTAAGCGATTTCGCCAAGATAGAACTGCGCGTTGGAAGCCAGATCGGTGTCGCCGTAATACTTCAAATAGTCCTGAAACTCGGAACGAGCCAAATCGTATTTGCCGCTGGTGATATCGCGCAGACCGTTTGAATAAAGAGTGTCCGCATTGGGTGCGGGACTGGCGGCGGCAGTGGGCGAGGCAGTCGGCTGTGGAGAAGAGCCTGCTGGAGCGCTGGTTGGTA
>Ga0185299_10004061_pt1 | contig 18170 bp, 22 predicted proteins | sample PaiPotPPA55metaG_FD_128002 | JGI IMG/M metagenome (GOLD analysis project Ga0185299, IMG submission 128002) | Iron sulfur acid spring bacterial and archeal communities from Banff, Canada, to study Microbial Dark Matter (Phase II) - Paint Pots PPA... ...
CGCGATTTTCTTCCACTGCGCTTCGCTCAGCAACGGACCCGATCGGGCCATCGGCCCTCCTTCGGCGCTGCTGACTCTGCTTATCTCTCATCTGAGAAAACTCAACTACCTTCTTTTCAGGGGCCTGTACTAGGTTATGCAACAGCTTCTAGGCGCTTTTATTGTCTCGAAAGTAAAAAGCGGGCGACAGAAGTCGCCCGCCGTAAATAAAAAACGCGCCTGAATGCGGCGCGAAATTATTCGAATTTTTCGGTCATCACAGGAAACTGGAGCTTAGCCTTCGCGAGAGACTTCACCACGATGGCTTCGGCGCTTTCTGCGGTGGTGTTGCGCGAGGTGGCCATTTCGCTGACGAGAAGATACTTCGCGCGTTCCAGCATTTTCTTTTCGCGGAAGGAGAGGGGCTTGCTGCGGCTGAGAGAAACGAGGCTCTTAAGGACGACGGCGACTTCGAGGAGGGAACCGGTGCGCATGCGTTCGGAGTTTTCCTTGAAGCGATGTTTCCAGTCGTGGTGAGAGTTGAGCTTGCCCTTTTCAAGGAAGCCAAGGACTTTGATGGATTCCGTGGAACGAATCACGGAACGAAGGCCAACGATTTCTGCGTTTGATTGTGGAACCATGACCCGCAGGCCGCTGGAAACGATGCGAATCATGAAGTAACGTTCGGTCCTACCATTTAAGACACCGTAACTAATCTGTTCTACAAGTCCGACGCCGTGGTTCGGGTAAACGACCTTGTCACCGATTTTGTAGTCCATGGATTGAGATGCCCCCTGAGGTACCTACAGAGTTTAGGGTAGTGTGTTGCAAGAGTCAAGGTATATCCAGTGGAATCATGGAGTTAGGGAAAATTAAATGTGCATTTGGCAGTGGAATTGCAAGAAGGCCGCTTGCAAGGGGAGTTCAGACCCTGAAACAGGTGTTTCAGCCGTCGCTATTGCCATTCCGGGTGGGAGGCTTCTGAAAGTTGGGTCGCTCTGCGGTAGAATGCGCGCGTGATCCTACTGGCGCTAGATACCTGCGATTCCCGCGGAAGTTTGGCTGTTTTGCGCGACGACGAGGTATTAAAGGCGATCGCGCATGAGGGGACGTCCGACTATTCCTCGTGGGTTCTGCCTACTGCGACGGAAGCGTTAATGGCTTCCGGGTTGGGGATTCGTGACGTGGAGGTGTTTGCGGCGGCTTCGGGGCCGGGATCGTTTACGGGGGTACGGATTGCGTTGACCACGGTCAAGGCTTGGAGCGAGGCCTATAGGAGAGGCATCGCAGGAGTTTCTAGGCTAGAGGCTATGGCCGCCCAGGCCTCCGGTGCCGGAGCGTACGTGGCGGCTTTCGCTGATGCGCATCGGGATCAGGTGTTTGGAGCACTGTTTCGGAGGGAAGGCCCGGCGTTGACGCCCGTGGAATCCGAGATGGTGGCAGCGCCAGCGGAGTTCCTAGATTGGGTGAAACAGCGGTCTGCGAACGAACGGGTGAGCTGGATTTCGATGGACCCGGAGAAAGTGACGACGCAGGAGTCGTGGCGCTCGCGCGCGGAGACTGGTGAAAGTGTTGAGTGGAGCACGAACGTGCTTGCCCCGGCGATTGGAAGAATCGGGCGAATGCGTGCGTTGCAAGGTCGTTTAACCGATGCGCTTGGCTTGGACGCGGAATATGTGCGCCGTCCGGATGTGGAAGTCTACTGGAAGAGCGGGGCGGGCCGTGGGAGTTGAGGGCGGGAAGACGCATGCTGTTAAGAGTGTGCGAAGGTTTCGGGCTGAAGATGCGGACGCAGTGATGGCGATTGGGGAGGAGGCGCCAGAGGCCGCGACTTGGTCAAGAGAGAGCTACAGGAAGTTCGCGGAAGAGAACGGCTCGCTGGCGCTGGTGCTCGAAACGAATGGACGGATAAGCGGGTTTTTGGTTGGGAGGCGGGTTGAAGACCAGGCCGAAGTTCTAAACCTGGCTGTGGGCTCCAAGCACAGACGCAAAGGGGAGGGAACTGTATTGCTTGCGGCGGCATTTATGGAATTTGCGCTACGAAGCGTGAAGAGCGTGTATCTCGAGGTACGAGAATCAAATACGGGAGCGATCGCGTTTTATGAGAAACACGGTTTCGCCAAATCGGGGCTGCGGAGGGGGTACTACCGGGAGCCGGATGAAGGGGCGGTGACTATGGAGAAAAAACTCACAGAATCGATAGGCTAGAACTAAATTCCTAATAGTTCCCACTTGACGCCGCCAACCCGAGTGCTATCGTTGCGTTCATGTAGTGTTCACAATTCAATTCGCGCAGTGTGAGGAGGACGCATGGCAACAGCACAGCGGGCACCTCGGGACATACTCCTCGACACAGACGCCGAGTACCAGCGTCTGGCCGAGCAGCACTCGAAATACGAAGCAGAACTGCACCGAATCTCCACCGCTACTTACCTCAGTTCAGAAGACCTCCTGGAAGAAATCAAGCTAAAGAAGATGAAGCTCCACTGCAAAGACGAGATGGAGCGGATTGCCCTGCGTATCTAACGTGCGCGGGCGCAGTACACCCAATAAGCCCGCGATCCCGAAAATTCTGTCGTAGAATGGCCAAGCTTGTCCGCTCGAGTACATCGCGGGCGAGGCTGATGAGGTATATTCTCTGAAGCATGGTCAAAGAGGGCTACTACTTCGGGTTGCCGCTTCTTGTGCTGGGAGGCGCGGCGTATTTTGCGCAGTGGACAATCGCGGCGATTGTGTTGGTGTGCCTGGCGCTTTTCGTCTTTTCTTTTTTCCGTGATCCGGAGCGCGTGATTCCGTCCGAGCCCGGGGCGATCGTGTCGCCGGGAGACGGCCGTGTTGTGGTCGTAACCGACGAGGAAGACGCAGGGCGCCCGGGAAAACGAATCAGCATTTTTCTGGCAGTATGGAACGTGCACGTCAATCGTGCGCCCGCTGCGGGGGTTATCACCCGTATGGAATACCGGCCGGGCAAGTTTTTTGCAGCCATGCGCGAGCGGGCTTCGATGGAAAACGAGCAGAACGTGTTTACACTCTCGACGGACGCTGGAGAGATGGTGTTCAAGCAGATCGCGGGATTGATTGCGCGGCGCGTGGTCAGCTGGAAGAAACAAGGGGAACGCGTGGCGCGAGGCGAGAGAATCGGGTTGGTCAGATTTGGTTCGCGCGTGGATGTTTGGGTGCCAAAGGATGCGGAGATACTGGTTAAATTGGGCGAGAATGTGAAGGGCGGGTCCAGCGTGCTCGCGCGGTGGCCGGCGAAGACAACAAGCATGCATTTGAACGATCATAAAACCTCGGAGGCGGAAGCACACATATCCGCCGTTGGGAAGCAAAACTAAGTTATGGGGACCATCGAACAGCACGAGATTCCATTTTCAGGCCGGCGCATTCGCAATCCGCGATTGCGGCGAGGGATTTTCTTGCTTCCCAGCTTGTTCACGGGAGCAAACCTGCTTTGCGGTTACTACGCGGTGGTAGCGTCGCTCGCGGGCGGTTGGGAGGATTTCGATCACGCGGCGAGGGCCATCGGCTTGGCCATTCTGTTTGATTCGCTCGATGGGCGCGTTGCCCGCTTGACGGGAACGAACACGGAATTTGGCGTGCAATTCGATTCGCTGGCGGATGTCGTCAGTTTCGGAATTGCACCGGCGGTGATGGCTTTCGCTTGGGGCGTGAAAAGTTTGCCCGATCAGACCTCGCAGGGGTTCGAGCTGGTGAGCCAGTTGGGCTGGGTTTTTTGCCTGGCGTTTCTTATCTGCTGCGCGTGGCGCTTGGCGCGCTTCAACGTGCAGGGCATGGCGCCGGGAGGATCGAAGAACTTTGTAGGCATGCCGACACCGGCGGCGGCAGGTGTGCTTGCCGCGCTTGTGCATGGTTTAAAATTTCCGTTGCATGATTGGCGCTGGTCGGTGGCGTGGTTTGGCCTCGCTGGCGTCTTGGGCGCACTAATGACCAGCACTATCCGTTACTACAGTTTCAAAGATATTCCGTGGACGCGAAAGCAGCCGTCGCTGACCGTCGTCGCAGTCTTCCTCCTGATGGTTGTCATTTGGAGATTCTCAGAATATGCCCTGGTGATTTTCGCGTGTACCTATGCGGCTGCGGGCGTAGTACTGCACATCGTGCGTTTCTTCCGGCATCGACGCGGTTCCCGGACCGTGTGATTCATGCAATCGCTTGAACGGGGATCCAACCGAATCGTGATTGCCGGTGCTTCGTCGCTGCTGGGGACCGAGCTGCGTGCGCTTCTGGAAGAGAGCCGTTTTGCAGGGGCGGAGTTTCTTTTGGTCGATGAAGAGATTGCCGCAGGAACCTTGACCGAAGCGGGGGGCGAGCCGGCGGTGATCAGGCCCGTGGAAGAGGGATCCTTTGACCGCGCGGCAAAAGTGTTTTTTACTGGGTCGGCGGAGTTCACTCTTGCAAACTTGGCGGCGGCACGGGCTGCGAAGGCGACGGTCATTGATTTGTCGGGAGCCACTGCAGCAGATAACGGCACCGTGAGTTGGTTTCCGAAGCTGGATGCGTTGCAGGGGAGAAAGTTTCCGACGGATGCAGCCGTCTATGCGATTCCTTCCGCGGCGGGGACCGCGGTTGCTTCCTTGGCATTAGGTCTGGTCAAAATCGGCGTATCGCGGCTGGTCGTGACTTGCTTCCAGGCGGTTTCGGAAGCCGGGCGCGCGGGCGTCGAAGAGTTGGAGAGCCAGACAGGACAATTGTTGTCCTTTCAAGGCATGGGGCAGCCGGTGTTCGACACGCAAGTGGCGTTTAATCTCCTCGACCGTTTTGGACCGGGCAGCAAGCAGAAGCTAAACGTGGTGCTGGAGCGGTTGCGTGCGGAGACGAAGGCGTGTCTGGGCAAGAAATCGGTTATGCCAGCGTTGCAACTCATTCATGCTCCGGTGTTTTATGGAACCGCATTTTCGGCGTGTGCGGAGCTTGTGCCAGGAACGAAGGTCGACCAGGTCGTGACGGCGTGCGAGGATGCGGGATTTGTGATTCCAGCAGACGGGGGAGCGGGACCGAGCAACGTCAGCGTGGCGGGAGAAAAAGCGGCGCACTTGGCAAGGCCGGAGGAGGACCCGGCGCGGCCGGGAGTATGGTGGTTCTGGGGAGCGGCGGATAATATTCGGATGCCGGCGGCGAATGCGGTGAAGCTGGCGGAGATGCTGCCATGAGTGGGAGCCGATTTCTGCGTGTGGCGATGGCGGCGGTTTTCACGGTTGCTGGGTGCGGATATCACGTAGCTGGGCACAGCGCCGCGTTGCCCGAAAACATTCATGTGATCGCTATTCCGGCGCTGGAGAACAAGACCACGAGTTACCGGCTGGAACAAAAGTTGACGGCCGCGACGGTGCACGAGTTTTTGGCCAAGACGTCGTACCGCGTGGTATCGAACCCGGAAGAGGGCGATGCCGTTTTGAGAGGCAAGGTCTTGAGTTTGGAGGCCGTGCCGCTGCTGTTTGATACCACGACGGGCCGCGCGACGACGATGCTGGTGACGGTGAAGTGCGAGCTGACGTTCACGGAGAGCGCGACGATGAAGGTTCTCTATCACACGGATAATTTTGTGTTTCGCAACGAGTATGAAATTTCGACGGACTTGAAGAGCTTTTTTGAAGAGCAGGATCCCGCGCTGGACAGGCTTGCGCAGGATTTTGCCGCGCATTTGGTGGCAGCGGTTACGGAAAATTATTAGAAGCTGTTGCACAACCGGGTTTCGGCCTAATAGAATCAATAACTTAGATGGGTTGTGCAATACGCTCTAGAGGACGGCTCCTTCCGTTTGGATGCCGCGGAGCGACCGGGATTCGCATCGGATTTGCCGGGCTAAAGCCCGGCGCCTACAGGAGTTGTGATGGCGCAGGTTTCTACGGAACAGTTGTTGGCGCGTTTGGCGAGCGGGAAGATGATTCCCGCGCTGTTGTTGCTCGGCGACGAACCCTATTTGCGTGATGAGTGCCGTGCACGATTGATTGAGAAGTTTGTGCCGGAGGCGGCGCGGACTTGGGCGGTTTCGCGATATTCGGCGGGGCGCGGGGAAACGCAGGCGGCGCTGGATCAAGCGCAGACGATGGCGATGCTTTCGCCGCAACAAGTGGTTTTCCTCGAAGAAGCCGAAGCCATCGAAAAGCTCGGCGAGAAAAACCGGGACGAGGCCGTAGCGCAGTTGACCGCGTACCTTAGTAATCCTGCGCCGTTCACGGTGCTGGTGCTGGAAGCGACGGGATTGGACCAGCGGATGAAATGGGGGAAGCTGCTGTTCGAGAAAACGCTTGTGGTGGCATGTGAGCTTGGGGAAAAACCAGAGCAGCGGCACGCGGCGGCGGTGGCATTTGCCCGGGCTATTGCGAAAGAAGAGGGAGTCGAATTTGAGAAAGGCGCAGCGGAGGATCTCGCGGAGCTTGTGGCGGCGGACTTGATGCGGCTGAAAACGGAAATTGAGAAGCTGGCTACTTTCGCGGGCGAGAAGAAGTTCATTAACAGGAATGATGTCACCTCCATGGTGATTTCCGAAAAAACGACAACAGTGTGGGAGTTGGCTGACTTGCTGGCCGCCAGGAAGCCCGCGAAGGCTCTGGAGTTTCTCGACCGGTTGCTGCGCGACGGCGAGGAGCCGTTGCCAATGGTCGGGGCAATGGCTTGGATGTACCGCAAGCTCATCGAGGCCAGCGAGTTGAAAGGCATATCGAACGGCTACCAAGCAGCGCGAGCGCTGGCGATGAACCCAGAGAAGGCGGAACTTGCGCTGCAAGCATCCCGCAAGATTCCCAAGGCGCAATTGCTTGCAGGCTTACGCGCGCTGCAAAAAGCGGATGACCGCCTCAAGGGCGGGGCAGAGGATGAGCGGGCAGTCATGGAATTTTTGGTATCGGAATTAACGAGCGAGGTAAACATAGCGAAATCAGCAGCTAGATAGCGAAGTGCGGCACGAGAAGAAAAAGGCGGGCCAAGGCCCGCCCCTACACAACTAGGTGACGATTGAATACGGTTCGCGGGAGTTACTTGGCGGCCTTGGCCTTGACGCCGTTGAAGGCGAGGGTGAGGCGCGATTTGTAACGGTTGCCGGTGTTTTCGTGCAGCACGCCCTTGGTGATGGCCTGGTCGATCGCGGACATCGTCGGATGGAGAAGATTGCCCGCGGCGGTGGCGTCGGCGGCGGTGATCGCGGTGCGCAAGCGGCGCATCAAGGTGCGGACCCGGGTGCGGTTAGCGCGATTGACCTCGGCGCGTTGACGAGATTGCGCCGCACGCTTTAAAACTGACTTTTTCTTCTTCTTGATCTTGGTAGCCTGTCCCTGGGCCATCTATTGCTCCTTTTGGGTATCACTCAAACTTCTAACGTTAAACGAGGCATGAGGCTTTGTCAAACGGGCTGGCGGGGCAAGGGCTGTGCGAAGCGTGCCAGCGGGGTGGTTGATTGGGGAGACTAGCTCCACATCTAGTTAACCATAACTGCCCCCCTCCCCCGGGTTTTTCATAAGTGTTGATTCTAAGGAATTTAAGTTTTCCGTAAGTCAATTAGAATCAACACTTGGCGGGAGGTCGTGTAAGTGTTGATTCTAAAGGACTTGTTTGCACTAAAATCTTGCAAAAGGCGGCTTTTTCGCAAGTGTGGAAAATAAACGACTTAGGGCTACTTACAGGCTCCAGAAAGCAAAATGCCAGCAAGATGCTGGCGCTACCAGGAAAAGGCAAAGTGATATCCGCCAACTAATATACGCCAAAAGTAATTTTCTGTCAAGGGGGAGGCCGGCCATTAGCGGCCCGAGCAAAATTACCACCAGCATGCCCTACACTTCCGTAGCTACGTTATTGGTGTTATACTATGGGCAGTATGGTGCGGTTCGAGTGGGACGAAGCGAAGGCCGCGAGCAACGTGCGCAAGCACGGCGTGCGATTTGACGACGCTATGCTGGTTTTTGGGGATCGCTTCTCCGTTATAGAGCAGGACCGCATGGTAGGCGAGGAACTGCGTTGGCAGGCGCTTGGTTGGGCGGGAGGAGACTTCCTTTTGCTGGTCGCTCACACTGTGCGGACTGAGGGAGAAGACGAAACAATTCGAATCATCTCGGCCCGGAAGGCCACACGAAAGGAACGAGAAAGTTATGACGAAAATTGTGCGAAAGAATTTTCCCGCTAGGCCCATGACGCCTGCCCGGAAGCGCCGGTTCGAGAAGCTCGCCCAAATGCCCGACTCGGAGATTGATTTCTCGGACATACCGGAATTGACAGAGAAATTTTGGAAGAATGCCGTACGGAATCCGTTTTACAGGCCGATTAAGAAGCAGCTCACGCTACGGTTGGATGCCGATGTGATTGCCTGGCTTCGCAAGAAGGGGAAGGGCTACCAAACCAGGGCCAACGACCTGCTGCGCGAGGCAATGATTCGGGATTTACAGAAGAAGGCGAGTTAAAGGAGTCGAAGGGGCGCGAAGGAAAATCTTGCAGGGCTGGAGTATGAAAGAAGAAACAGATTCCCGCTTCGTTCGGAATGGCAACAAGAGGAAGCGCGAATCTAAGGATTCGCCATTACAAATGAAGACCCCGCACTCCGGGGATGGGGAGTGCGGGGCGGGGATGCTGACTGCGCGTTCTGCCTAGGTGTGTGGAGGGAAGGAAAGCGGGAATTCGAAGATTTGATCGCCGACGAAGATCCTCAGGTTGAGTTGCTGCGGATTTTTGTCGCGCTCGAACCAGACGACGCCGGAGGATTTGTCTTTCGGGGCGACGGTGCCTTGCTGGAGCACAGAGGATTGCACTTGTTGTGCGGCTTCCGCCAGATAGTTCGGAGTGGCGGGGACGGACGCCGAACTTTTGTAGACGACGTTCATGTAAGTGGCCGACGCGGGAGCCGTTGCGCTTGCGTTGGTCCAATAAACCTGGTGAGTCAAAGCCTTGGCGAGTTCTTTGGGGTTCTGATAGGCCAGCGCGCGGAGCCGGGGCTTCAACTCGTCGAGCGTAAAGGCGGCGGGGTTGAAATGAACCGGTTCGGGTCCTTCATTAGCGATTGCGACGGTGGCGCGCAGCTTCCAGCCCGTGTCCTGCAAGGAAACCTGGACGGTGATTCCGTTTGCGGTGAGCGATTCGACGAGGGAACTGCCGCTGAAGAACTGGTCGCTGCCGGGAGCGCCAGACTGCCAACGAGCAATGCCATTATCAATGACGGCTTCGGCCGCGGGGTGATCCTTCGCAGAGTTCGCAGGGCTTTCGGAGAGGTACATCCGCGCGACATAGCCATCCTTGCCGTCAGCTGTGCGGATATTCACGGTGTAGCCTTCGGAATCGGAAAGAACGGCTACTTCATCGCCACAATTTAGATGGGTGACGAGATGCATAGGGAGAGCTTGCTCGGCGTCGGCGGTTACGGGAACATTTTGAACACCGCGGCAGATGACTGTGCCGCGTAGTGCGCCTGGCGCGGCGGAAATGCTGGAGCCGGAGTTCTCTGCGGCCCAAGTTGGCAGAGTGACTGCCAAGCCTGCGAAAGTGCTCAGAATCAAGAGTTTGTGGCTCATGTTATTTCTACTCACCCCTCAGTGACCAGAGTTTGCAGCGAGCGTTCTAGGTCAGCGTTGGTTAGCATCTTCGTGTTACGGACGGTCTAGTGCTATAGCGCGTTCGTACCAGAGTACAGGTTACGAGCAGGGTACATGGGGCACGCCGGAATAGTTAGGGTACACGACATTAGATGCCGAAAGCGGTTGCCGGGGAGGTCCGGGAACATCAGGGCTGTAACCAGCGCGTAACTTGACCATGACGCAGGGAAGCGTTAGGGTGTAAGAAGTTTCTTCCTGAGTTGACTGCAGCGCGGTCACTGATAGCGAGGAGGAATCCCATCGGCCATCCGGCTTCTTTAACAGGCAGACCTTCCACTTGGATGAGACGTACCGTACACATATCCGGAAAAATTGAACCGTTCTTCGGCACGCTCGATGAGAATGTGCGTTTGCTGGAGGATTCGCTGCACGTGCGCACGCACTTGCACGACACGCGATTGACGATCGAAGGCGAGCAAGAGAGCGTCGATCAGGCCGTGAAAATCGTCGAGGAATATAACCACTTGACGCGGCATGGGCGGTCGCTTTCGAGCACGGAAGTGAAGTCGCTCATGCGCGTTGCGACGGAAGAGCCGCACGAGTCGCCGCGGGGGATGTTTGAGCCGGCGCGGACGCGATCGTTTGGGAAGAAGCAGGTCACGCCGAAAAACGCCAGCCAGCGGCGTTACATGGAAGAGATTGAAAAGCACGACATGATGTTTGGGATTGGGCCGGGCGGAACGGGGAAGACTTATATCGCGGTGGCCATGGCGGTAAGCGCGCTGCTGACGAAGCAAGTGAACCGCATTATTTTGGCGCGGCCGGCGGTAGAGGCGGGGGAACGACTGGGCTTCTTGCCGGGGACTTTGCAGCAGAAGATCGATCCGTACATGCGGCCGTTGTATGACGCGCTGTACGACATGCTGGACGCGGACAAGCTGGAGAGGTTTCTCGAGAAAGGAATTATTGAGGTTGCGCCGCTGGCGTTTATGCGCGGGCGAACGCTGAACGATTCGTTCGTGATTCTGGACGAAGCGCAGAATACGACCAGCGAGCAGATGAAGATGTTTTTGACGCGGCTGGGGTTCAATTCGAAAGCGGTGATCACCGGAGACACGACGCAGATTGATTTGCCGCAGGGGAAAAAGTCTGGATTGATCGAGGCGCTCGAAGTGTGCGGAAAAATCGAGGGGATTGGAGTCGTGCAGTTCGGCGAGAAAGACGTCGTGCGGCACAATCTAGTGCAGCAAATCATTCGTGCTTATGAGGAATATGACATGGGGCATCCGCAGCGCGGCGTGAATGCAGCAGCTGGCGCGGGGAACGGCAAAGCGGGAACCGCGACCGAGGGAAGTGGGAAAGCACAGAATAAAGAAAATCAGCAAGCATGATCGTGAACCAGCAGCGAGACGTGCGATTTGCGTGGAAGTCCTTTGAGACATATTTGCGATGTGTGAAGAAAGAATTAGGCGTACAAGATTTCGGAGTTACGGTTTGCTTTGTGAGCGATGTTGAAATCGCGGGAATGAATGAGCGGTTTCGGAAGATGACTGGGCCGACGGATGTGCTGTCATTTCCGACGGAAAAGAGGCGCGGGGTTTTGGCGGGCCGAAGAAAAAGAGTTTACACAGAGGGCGCGGAGAAGAATCGAGGGAAGCGGAAATCACTGACAACGCAGACATACTTGGGGGATGTTGCTATTTCGCCGGAGACGGCACGGCGATATGCAAAAAAAAACGGGCGAAGTTTGAACAGTGAGTTGCGTGTGTTGATCCTGCACGGTGTGCTGCATTTGCTGGGCTATGACCACGAAACCGACCACGGCGAGATGGACCGCATTGAGGTCGCGATGCGGCAAAGATTCGGGCTGTCATGAATACGTATAGATGGGTTTACGCTCTGGGCGTGGTTCTTCTCGCCTTTGGGCTGCCCATTTTTTCCTACCTGACGCTGATCTATCGCGAACTCGGGCGCATGAATACGGGGCGCGTCCACGAGCATCTGGAAATTTTCGAAGCGGAAATCGAACCCAAGCTGCACATCAAGCGGCGCAGCGGCGGGCGGACATTTCGTATACTCGGCCATTTCTGGCTGGCGTTCCTGGTGCTGGAGACTACGCGCGGCGTGGTGTACTTCGTTTCGGGGACTTGGGAATCGCTGATCGAATTTTGCGTGTTCCTGACGCTGGAAGTCGTGATCGCGATGCACTTCATCCCGGACATGCTGCTTTACCGCACGACGGGCCGCTGGCTGCTGCCGTTATTGCCATTGATCCGGGCAGCGATGTGGCTAGTCTGGCCGGTGCGTGTGTTTCTTGAGGGGGCGGAGTCTCTGGCGCGAATCTCGGAACAAGAGCCGGAAATGACGCAAGAACAACGAACGGAAGAAAGGATTGAAGCGCTGGTGGATGCGGCGGAGGAGGAGGGCATCATCGCGGCGGATCAGGCAGACCTTATCGAACAAGTCGTGGAATTCAGCGACAAACGCGTGCGCGAGGTGATGACGCCGCGGCCGGACATCGTGGCGATCGCAGCGGAGGCTACGCTCGAGGAGCTGCACGCTAAGTTTGTGGAGAAGAAATTCTCGAAGATGCCTGTTTACGAAAAGTCTCTGGACGATATTTTTGGTGTTGTCCATGCGCAGGACCTGCTGCACATCGCCGATCAAGATTTGCCCAAACGAAAAGTGCGCGAATTAGTGCGCCCGGTGCTTTTCATGCCGGAGACAAAGGCCGGATCGGAACTGCTGCGCGAAATGCGGCAGAAGGGCCAGCCGCTGGCCGTGATCATCGATGAACATGGATCGGTGGCGGGTATCGCGACGGTAGAAGATCTGGTTGAAGAGATCGTGGGGGAAAGATGGAATGGCGGAAAACCGCCCGCGCCTGACGTGGTGCGCGAAGCGGACGGCGGGCTGGTTATGCGCGGCAGCATGGCCATTCGCGAGGTCGAGGAATTGCTGGGCGTAAACTTCGGCAAAGACGCGGATGAGACAGTTACGACGATCGCGGGATTGCTGAGCCATGCGTCGGGCAAAGTTCCCGCGCCCGGCGACAAAGTTGATCTGGAAGGGTACCGCTTCGAAGTGTTGGAAGCGAACCAGAGAAAAGTGCTGCGGCTCAGGATTCGAAAGCGAGTGGCGGCGGCGCCCGCAAAAGCAAGGCCGTAAATCACAAAACTCTTTCGCAGAAACATTTGTTACACACTGTAGGAATTCCTTCCCTGACGCGATACCATGCGTGGGCTCGAGCGATCGTATTCGAAACGAATGGCCGGTGTTCCGGCGGAGGCGGTTGGATGAGAGGAAGATGGGTTGCGCGTCGAATGATTCTTCTTGCGGCGCTTTGCATGTGCAGGCCCGCCACGCGTAGCCTTGCCCAAGAAGCTGGGGCGCCAACTCCGCAAATCCCTGACATGCGATGGGGAGTCAAGATTCCGATGCGCGACGGCGTATCGCTGAATGCGACGATTTTTCAGCCGCACGCGCAAAAAGAACCGCTGCCTGTCATTTTCACGTTCACGCCGTACATCGGTGACAGCTATATGGATCGAGCGGTGTATTTCGCGCAGCATGGGTACGTCTACGCGCTCGTGGATGTGCGCGGCCGCGGGAACTCCGGTGGAACGTTCGAACCATTTGTGAATGAAGGAAAAGACGGCTACGACGTTGTGGAATGGCTCGCGAAGCAACAATACTGCAACGGGAAAGTGACGATGTGGGGCGGTTCCTATGCAGGATTTGACCAGTGGACGACGCTGAAGGAATTTCCGGCACACTTGGCCACCATCGTTCCCGCTGCCGCGGCGCATCCCGGAGTGGATTTTCCTTTTCAATACAACATTTTCGGACCTTACGTCGAGCAGTGGCTCACGTTTACGAGCGGAGTCACCAGCAATGCGAACCTTTTCGGGGCCGCGTCTTTTTGGGGAGCGAAGGCACGTGAATACTACGATGGGCATCTCGCGTTTAAAGAATACGATCGCATAGCGGGGAATCCGTCCGCCGTGTTTCAGAAGTGGCTGCAGCATCCCATTCCGGATGCGTACTACGACGCTATGGTGCCGAGTCCGGAACAATACAAGCGCATTCAGTTTCCGATTCTGACGATCACAGGCCACTACGATGGCGATCAACCGGGCGCGTTCACCTATTACAAACGCCACATGGAGTACGGGGCGACGGAAGCGAAGCAAAATCATTATTTGATCATTGGACCGTGGGATCACGCCGGCACGAGGACTCCTCGCCGGGAAGTCGACGGACTGAAATTCGGCGAAGCCAGCGTTTTGGATCTGAACAAACTGCACACGGAGTGGTACGACTGGGTAATGAAGAACGGCAAGAAGCCTGAATTTTTGAAGAAGCGCGTGGCCTATTACGTCGTAGGAGCGGGAGCGGAGAATTGGAAGTACGCGGATAGTTTGGAAAGCATCTCAAACGAGAAGCGCACACTCTATCTTGATTCGAATGGAAAAGCCGAAAGTGTGTTTCAGTCCGGGGCGCTCACGGAGAAGCCCGTCACGGGAACGAGCACAGACAAATGGACGTACGATCCGCTCGATACTCGGCCTGGTGATGCCGAACCCGATGATGATGCGGCGGGCCTAACCTCGCAACAGGCGGTGATGAACACTTATGGAAACGGAGCGGTCTACCACAGCGCACCATTTGGTGACGGGACAGAGGTGACTGGCTTCTTGAAATTAAGTGTGTGGCTGGCGATGGACGTTCCTGACACGGATATCGAGGCGGATGTGTACGAGGTCTTGCCTGGCGGCGAATCCATCTATTTGACCGGAGCGACGGTGCGTGCGCGTTATCGGGATTCGCTGCGACAGGAAAGGCTTGTCACTGCGGGAAAAGCAGAAAAATATGTTTTCGACAATTTTACATTTTTTTCGAGACGCATCGCCAAAGGAAGCCGTTTGCGGCTGTTCGTGCACTGCCCCAATACGCCCAGCATCGAGAAAAATTACAATAGTGGGGGTGTCGTCGCGCTTGAAACCGCGAAGGAAGCGAAGACGGCGCACGTCACGCTGGTGCATGATGCGGAACATCAGAGCACGCTTGAATTGCCGGTGGTGAAGTAGCGGAATGCCAAAGAAGAAACGTCACACAGAGAGCGCAGAGGCCGCGCAGGCCACAGAGAAGAACGGAAGCGCGGAAGAGTTGAGTGTGCATAAGGAAAAATACCGGTCGGGGTTTGTGGCGATCGTGGGGCGTCCGAACGCGGGGAAATCGACGCTGCTGAACCGCCTTGTTGGGCAGAAGGTGGCGATTGTCACTTCGAAGCCGCAGACGACGCGCAACCGAATTCAGGGGATCGTGACGCGGCCCGAGGGACAGATTGTTTTTATCGATACACCGGGCCTGCACTCAGCGGATTCTGCGTTGGGCCGGCAAATGATGCACGAAGTCGCCGCGGCGCTGGAAGGCATCGACGTTCTGCTACTTATGGTGGATGCAAGCCGTACTCTGCCTTATGCGGACGATTTGCTGCTCGATCGAGCCAAACGGTTTCGCGGGAAAACCATTCTGACGCTGAACAAAGTCGACGGGCTTCCGAAGCAGAAGCTGTTGCCCCTCATCGAGGCGTTTCATAAGGCGTTCGAATTCGCGGCGATCGTCCCAATCTCTGCTCTAAAGGGTAACGGCTGCGAAGACTTGCTGAGCGAAGTTTTTCGATTGCTGCCCGAGGGCGAGCCTTACTTTCCTGAAGATCAGGTAACCGACCAGCCGGAACGTTTCCTGGTGGCGGAGATCGTGCGAGAAAAAGCGATCCAGTCGATGTATCACGAAGTGCCTTACGCGCTGGCGGTGAAAGTTGACAAGTTTGAAGACTCTCCCAAATTGCTTCGCATTGAAGTGACCATGAACGTGGAGCGAGACTCGCAGAAAAAAATTCTCATTGGGCGTAAAGGCGAGATGCTCAAGAAAATCGGCACGCAAGCGCGCAAGGAACTCGAAGAGTTGCTGGACAAGAAGATTTATCTAGGACTCTTCGTAAAAGTCGTTCCCGACTGGCGCGAGAATCCGCAACGCGTGCGTGAACTCGATTGGCACGCGCAACTCGAAGCATTAGGCCAAGAGGAAGAAAGCAAGGGCTAACCTTGCTCGCTGCGCGCGAACCCGCCAAAGCGCAATTTAAAAAAGTGGAGCTTCAGTAGGGTGTACTGGTGTGACCGTACCCACCAAAAGACCAGCGCACGCCCACGGTTGTGTACAGCCCGTAGGGGCCGTTCGTCCGAAGGTCGGCAGGACCCAGAGGGTTCGCGTAGCGCCCCAGATAATCGACCTGGTGCTGAGTGACCCGCAGATTGAGATTTTTCGGCAGCTCGATAGCAATGCCGATGGAGCGATCGAAGGCAATAGGCTCCATTGAGGCGAGATAGCTGAGCTGGGGGATGTTTCTTCCGAAGGAAAATTTCGGCTCAAAGAAAAAGAAGATGTGCTTGGCAAAAGTGCGATTGAGCGGCTGAAACTCGATGTAGCCGCTGAAAAGATAGCGGGCGTAGGCAGTACAGGTGGAAGTTATCCCGCCGGATCCTGCAGGCTGGGGAAACGCGCAGCGGCCCAGGTCCGGTTCATTGTGGGAAGGCGCGACTTCAAAGTCCGTGTAGCCGCGCACCCAGTTGTGAGGAAACCAGGAAGCGGACGCCGGCCGTTCATACCAGGAAGTAGTTGCTTGGATTTTCGGTGTCACCGGTGCGACTGCCGCCGCGGGCGTAGCGCTTGTCTCTGTCTGCGCGTACAAACTGGAAGCTGAGACGCTCGAGAGCACGGCTAAAATGAATGATAGCTTCAGCACGACGGTTCTCCTTCAGACTGGCTTGCCCGGGCTTGCGAGTCGAAGCGCTCTTCGAACAGGAGAGAACCCGCGCGGGAATTGCAGCGGGGAGCTGTTAGCGGCGGATGAACGTTTAAAGGTTCGGCCGGAATGCCCGTCGTTAGCCTCGATTTGGCGAGATTCTATACCAGAAGCCAGCAGTTCTCTATGTGTTGTTTGCGAGGTTTTGCCGAGAACGAGAAAAAGCCATGCTTCATGCGAAACTGGAGATCGTTCGGCGCGGACGCACCCAAGCGCGCGAACTCAGTCTGGGGCGGCAATACCTAGAGATTTCATTTTGCGGTAAAGGTGGCTGCGCTCGAGGCCCAGAGCGGATGCGGTCTGCGTCATGTTCCACCGGTGCTCTTGCAATTTTCGCAGAATGAATTCGCGTTCGTAGGCGCTGCGCGCTTCGTGCAGAGTCGAGTAAGGCTGTTGAGGACTCTGAGCGGCCCCGCGAAAAAGCTCTGGAGGAAGGTGGTGGGGCTCAATGCGAGCCTGCGGGCAGACGATGACAAGCCGCTCCACGAGATTGCGCAGCTCGCGTACATTCCCGGGCCAGGGATACCGTACGAGGATGTCCATGGCCGGGGCACTCAGTTCGCGTGTTTTTTTTCCGTAAGCTGAGCTGAATTCATCCAGAAAATACCTCGCCAGCGTGGGGATGTCTTCCTGCCGCTCTCGAAGCGGCGGCACGAAGAAGGGAATTACATTCAGGCGATAGAAGAGATCCTGCCGAAATGCACCGCGGGTAATCTCCTGTTCGAGATTCTTGTTTGTGGCTGCAATCACGCGCGCATCAACCGTCATGGTCTGGCTGGAACCCACCGGTTCGAAGCGCTGTTCTTCCAGGACGCGCAGGACTTTGGATTGCGTCCTCAAGCTCATGTCGCCGATTTCATCCAGGAAAAGCGTGCCGCCGTCCGCCTTTTGAAATTTTCCGACTTTGTCCTCCGAGGCGCCGGTGAAACTTCCCTTGATGTGGCCAAAAAGTTCGGACTCGATCAGTTCCTCCGGAATCGCCGCGCAATTTACTTCCACAAACGGCCCCTTGTTGCGAAGGCTGGCGGCGTGAAGAGCGTGAGAGACCAGTTCTTTACCGGTGCCGCTTTCGCCGTAGATGAGCACGCGGCCGTTCGTAGGTGCGGTTACGGCAATTTGCTGGCGCAATGCCTTCATCGGCACACTTTCCCCGATGACCTGATAACGATGCCCGAGCTCACTTCGAAGCAGCTGATTTTCTTCCTGAAGCCTCCGCTGCTGCACAGCGTTGCGCACCAGTACAATAATTTTCTCTAGAGAGAGCGGCTTCTCGATGAAATCGAACGCGCCTAGTTTTGTGGCGCGCACGGCGGTCTCGATCGTACCGTGGCCGGAAATCATGATGACGGCCGGCGCACGCGGAATAACTTGAAGCCGACTGAGCGCTTCTAAGCCGTCGAGGCCAGGCAACCAGACATCGAGGAGAATAACTTCGAGATCGCCGTGAGCCGCGCGTTCCAGCGCTTCCTCGGCGGAGGCTACCGCTTCGACGTGGTAGCCCTCGTCCTTGAGGATCGACGATAGCGATTCGCGAATTCCCGCCTCGTCGTCAACGACGAGAAGATGCGGTTTGGAAGTCATCGAGAGACTTCCGTTCCGTTCTGGTCGGTGGCGCCCGCTGGTATGAGTTCTGCGACCGGGAGTTCGACAAGGAAGCGCGAACCTACGGGCTGATTGTCTTCCACATGAATGCTGCCGCCGTGTTCGGCGACGATGCGAGCCGCGATCGCCAGGCCGAGGCCGGTTCCGCGGTTCTTCGTCGAAAAGTGCGGCAGAAAAAGCTTGTC
>Ga0185299_10004062_pt1 | contig 18168 bp, 15 predicted proteins | sample PaiPotPPA55metaG_FD_128002 | JGI IMG/M metagenome (GOLD analysis project Ga0185299, IMG submission 128002) | Iron sulfur acid spring bacterial and archeal communities from Banff, Canada, to study Microbial Dark Matter (Phase II) - Paint Pots PPA... ...
AAAGGGAGCACAGAAAAGTTAACGGCAGCCCCCACCCCCAGAGCCGCCGTGCAAACGGCCCTTAGGAGGGGTGGAAGACTGCAGTTCTGCCTATTTCATTGGATGCTTCGACCGCATGAAGGTTAGCTGGATTTACTTTTCTTTACTTTCGCGTCTTGACCGTCGCACTCTGATGGTGGAGCGACGGGCGCCTCGCCCGTCCTTTGGCAGCCAAGTGGCCGGGCGGGGGTGCCCGGCTCTCCACCGGCAAATGCCGTCACCATCTAGCGCGCGTTCCGCATGGCTCTTGCCATCGCCCACTCGACCACTCCCGGAAATAACTGGTACAGCTTTATGACTGGGATCATGGTCCAGGGTACGACGACCTCGCGCTTTCTTTTGCGATAACCGCGATAGGCCGCTCGAGCCACTCGCTCAACCGTGACTCCTTGAACCGATTGCGGGCGCACGTTGAACTGGCGGTCAGCTACCACGTGCTTGCCGAAATCGGTGCGCACGTAGCCGGGACAGACCGTAAGCACGTTGATGTTGTCGCGTTTCAACTCAAGCCGCGCGCCTTTCCCGAGAGCGTTCACGGCAAACTTGCTGGCCGAGTATATGGCCATGAACGGCACCGGGATGTGTCCGGCAACGCTTGAAATGTTGATGATGTCCCCACCGCCCGCTTCGCGCATGGCGGGCACCACCGCCTGCGTGCAGGCGATGGTGGCGAAGAAATTGGTTTCGAACAATTCGCGGCACGCGGACATCTCCATATCAGCGACTGAGTCACGGATGCCCACGCCCGCGTTATTGATCCACACATCCACGCGATCAAAGTGGTTCAGCGTCAGTGCCAGCGCACGGTCGATATCTTCGCGATTGCGAACATCGCAGGCCATGGCGAGCGTGCGGTCCGTGTGGCCAACCCGGTGGCGGGCGGCCTCGGCGCGACTGGCATCGCGCGAAAGCAATACCACGCTGGCTCCCTCATCGGCAAAAAGTTTGGCAATTGCTTCCCCAATTCCCATGGAAGCCCCGGTCACGACGACTACTTTTCCGTCCATCTCCATGGCGACCCTTGTATCGCGTGGAGGGCGCGGAAGTCAATGTCAGCAAGTTTTCAGTTCCCAGTTCTCAGTTCTCAGTGGGAGGGGTAGCGACTGGGAACGGTTGAGAGCTTTCACCACAGAGGGCATAGGGGGATCACAGAGGAACACAGAGGAACACTGAAGTTGCTAGACGGGTTGCCTGAGAACTGGGAACTAGGAACGGAGAACTTATTAATGGCGTAAAATCGTCAGCATTGGAGGCGCTGTGAGTTCGCTGTTGCCCATCTTCCCGCTCGAACTGGTGCTGCTGCCGGGCGTTCCGCTGCCGCTGCACATTTTCGAACCGCGATATAAGGAGATGATCGCGGAATGCCTGGAGCGGAAAAAGCCGTTCGGGGTGGTGAGGGCGTCTTCCGATGGAGTCGCCGATATCGGCTGCACGGCCGAGATCATGTCCGTCACCAAGAAGTATGACGATGGACGCATGGACATCCTGACGCGCGGGGTCGATCGGTTTGAGGTAATCCAGGTCAATGAAGATCGATCGTTCTTGCAGGCCGAGATTTCGGTGGTGCAGGACGAAGATGAAGACGAAGACGAACCCGGCAAGCCCGCAGCCCAGATGGTGACGCACGCGGTGCGGTTGCACGCCGAGATCGCGAAACTAGCCGGGGAAGAGCCCTCCGGACCCGACGAACATGCCGGCAATCTTTCCTTCTTACTCGCAGGATCGCTTCCGCTCGACCTCGACTTCAAGCAGAACCTACTCTCGACTCTGTCGGAAACAAAACGTCTGGAGGCAGTGATCGGCTATCTCGAGGCGATTCTGCCCGGTCTGCGGCGGGCGTCAAAGGCGCGCTGGAACTAATGCTAACTGACCGCCTTTTTCTCGAACTGCCGCAGCCCAACAAGCAGCAGCAGAACGTCAAAGAAAAGCAGAGCAACGAGCACCGCTGTGATTGATAAATGCGGAAACTGGGGAACCAAAGTGGCGCGCATTCCTTCGCTTGCATACACCAGCGGGTTGATAAGCACAAGTTTTTGCAGGATGGGAAAAGTCTTCAGAGCGCTCCAGGGATAATAAGTGCAACCAAAAAAAATCATTGGGGTAATCACCATGCCGAACATCAGCCCAATATGCTGTTGATTGATGCTGCATCCCAAAGCCAGTCCTCCGCATGCGGAGAAGGTCGCCACCAGCACAATGATCACGGCAAAGGTCAGCGGGGCGTGAATACTGATCTCTACTCCGGGCCGAAGCACGAGCCACGCTAGCGGGATAACAATCAGCCCGGCGACCAGCGCTTGCAGCATTCCGGCGATAACTTTCTCGATCGCGATCCAGGCAACGTCGATGGGGGCGAGCAGGCGGTCTTCGATTTCACGCGTCCACTGAAACTCGGCGATGAGGGGCATGGCGACCGCCCAAATTCCGGTGAAGACCATGCTGATCGCAATAATGCCGGGCAGCAGAAGGCTTTTATACGCCGCAGGCAGATAACCGCTGCCGACCATCACCCGTCCGAAAATGAACACAAAGAGCAACGGCTGCAGGAAGGTCTGCAGCAGGAGTTGAATCGCGTTACGCCGCGCTACGTGGGCATCGCGCGCCAGCATTGCGCCAAAAGTTTTCCAATTCAATCGCGGAGACTCCTTCCCGTATGGTGCAGAAAAAGGTTCTCTAAACTCGGCTCAGAGATGTGAACGTCTGACAGTTCCGCGCCTGAGTTCGCAGCCAGGTTCGCGATTTCGGGAATCAGAGAACCGCCGCGGTCCGCATAGACATCGGCACCGGTATTGTCCGCCGTACCGTCCAACGCCCGTACCTCGCGGACTCCCGGCAGCGCCTGTAAATGCTGCAGCAGATCCGCAGTTTGATTCCCGAAACGAAGGCGCAGTACGAATCCTCCGGGGATCGATGCCTTCAACTGCACCGGTGTACCGACGGCAATAACGCGGCCGTGGTCAACGATGGCCAAGCGTTGGCACAGCGCGTCGGCCTCTTCCATGTTATGAGTTGTCAGCAGAACGGTCTTTCCCACCTGGTGGTATTCACGAATAATCTCCCACAAGAGAATCCGGGTTTGAGGATCGAGCCCGGCGCTCGGCTCGTCGAGAAATAAAACCTGCGGATCGTGCATCATCGCGCGGGCGATGGAAAGCCGCTGCATCATACCGCCCGAAAAACCGCGCACCATTTGGTTTGCGCGCTCAGTGAGCTTGAACTTCTCGAGCAACGCGCCGGCGAGCTCATTCCTTTGCTTTGATCCAATTCCAAAGTAAGCCGCGTGAAAAATGAGGATCTCGCGGGCAGTCAAAGAAAAATCTAAATTGGGACGCTGCGGCACAACGCCGATCAGGCGCTTGACCCGGGTCTGTTCCTTCCACACATCGTGCTCACCAATCCAGGCTTGGCCGGACGTTGGCCGCACCCGGGTGGTTAGGACTCCCACGGTGGTGGATTTGCCTGCGCCGTTTGGGCCAAGAAGGCCGAAAATCTCTCCGGGAAGAATCTCGAGTGAAAGTCCGTCGAGAGCGGAAATTTGGGCCTTCGGTTGCTTCTCGCCTCTCGCATCGGCGCGCGCAATAAAACCCCCGGCAGCGCCTAACGGTGGAGAGGAGCTATAGACTTTGCGCAGGTCCTGAGTACGAACGCCAACGGCCATTCAGAGTAGTCCTTAATGCCATGAGCGGCTGAAATTCTTGGAAGTATATCTCAGGTGATGGCCGTGATGGTGATGCTCCCAGTTTTCAATTGAATCAGTTTTTACTGAGAGCTGATGGCTGAAGCTGACAGCGTTCCCCAGCGGTATAATCTGCATAAGGCTGTCCTTCGGAGGTTCCCACCATGAGTTTCGCCCGGACTCTCGGCGAGTTGCGCCAAAGTCCTTTCACTGCACAGCGTCTCGGCTCGCGCCGGGTGAAAGACGAGCTGCGCGAGAATCTGATGTCGCGGCTGCGCGAGGGCAGCCCGATATTTCCGGGCATCGTTGGATACGACGACACGGTGGTGCCTCAGATCGTGAACGCGATCCTCTCGCGGCATAATTTTATTCTCCTCGGATTGCGCGGACAGGCAAAGAGCCGAATTCTAAGGGCGCTGACCGCGCTGCTTGATCCGCAAATGCCATACGTCGCGGGCTGCGAGATCCACGATAATCCATATGCTCCAATCTGCCGCCGCTGCCGCGAACTCGTGGCGAAAGAAGGAGACGCCACTCCGATCGCCTGGCTGACGCCCGAGCACCGCTACGTAGAGAAGCTGGCCACGCCGGATGTCACCATAGCGGACCTGATTGGCGATATCGATCCCATCAAGGCGGCCCGTGGTGGGCACGAACTCTCAAGCGAATTCACCGTCCACTATGGATTACTGCCTCGCGCCAATCGCGGAATTTTTGCGATTAACGAGTTGCCGGATCTCGCGGGCAAGATTCAAGTCGGACTCTTCAATATCATGCAGGAAGGCGACGTGCAGATTAAGGGATATCCGATCCGGCTGGCGCTCGATGTCGCGATTGTGTTCAGCGCAAATCCGGAGGACTACACCGCGCGCGGCAAGATTATTACGCCGCTGAAGGATCGCATCGGCTCGGAGATTCGGACACATTACCCCGCGACGGTGGAAGAAGGCATCGCGATTACCGCGCAGGAAGCCTGGATTGATCGCAACGGATCACGGCTGCACATTCCGAAGTACGTGCAGGAAGTAATCGAGCGCATCGCTTTCGCGGCGCGCGATGACAAAAAAATCGACAAGCGCTCGGGCGTGAGCCAGCGCCTGCCAATCTCGGCCATTGAGAACGTGGTGTCGAATGCTGAGCGGCGCGCGCTGACCCATAACGAGAAATTCATCGTGCCGCGAATCAGCGACATCTACGCGGCACTCCCGGCAATAACGGGCAAGCTGGAACTGGAGTATGAAGGCGAAATGAAGGGCGCGGATTTTGTAAGCCGCGAGCTGATTCGCACAGCGGTCGCGAAGGCTTTCGATTCTTATCTTCACGGCGTCAACATGAATCAGGTGGTGCAGTGGTTCGATCTGGGCGGCGAGATTCAACTTAGCGACAATGCCGCGGCCGAGGACGTACTCGAAGGCCTGAGCCAGATTCAGGGGCTGATGGAAAAGCTCGGCAAGCTGAGCGTGAACACGAAAGACGGCGCCGAGGTGCAGGTGTCAGCGGCGGAGTTCGTCCTCGAAGGTCTGCACGCGCACAAGAAAATCGGACGCAACGAGGAGCGCGTGTTTACGGCGGGCGAGAAGCCGGTAAAGATCGCTGAGAAGCCGTCGTTTGAGCGGGATGAGTCGGAGTTTGGACGGAAGCGAGGGTTTAATTAGCTCTCAGCCGTCAGCCATCAGGAAAAACCTGCGAGGGATGGCATCTTTTGGTGGGCCGCCGCAATCTGCAAGCAACCGATGTGGGTTAGCTGACGGCTGAGAGCTGTCTATGAAACGCATTCGCTACTCCAAATACGTTCCCGACCCGGCCGCCGACATGAGCATGGAAGACCTGCTCAGCGCGCTCTCAGACTATTTTCTACAAAGCGGCTTCAACGACAATTTCTGGTACGAACTGCCAGAGGGCGAGCAAACGCTCGAGGAGTTGCGGCGTGCGTTAGAACAGGCGCTGCTCGATGGCGAGATGTTCGACGAAGAAATGCGCGACCGGCTTCTGCAGATGCAGATGGATGGCGAACTCGAGGAACTGATCGAAAAGCTGATCGAGCGCATGCAGCAGGAAGACTATATTTCGATCGATCAACCTCATGATCCCGCGAAGCAGTCGAGTGTTGGCGGACAGGTCGGCGACGCGCAGCAGCAAGCGAAGTTCGAGATCACCGACAAGAGCCTCGATTTCCTGGGATTCAAAGCCCTGCGCGATCTCTTGGGTTCGCTCGGGAAATCGAGTTTTGGACGTCATGACACGCGCGACATGGCGACGGGCATCGAAGCGAGCGGCGCGTCAAAGCAATATGAATTTGGCGACACGTTGAACCTTGACATCACGGCGACGCTTTCTTCGGCGATTCAGCGAGAAGGCCTCGGGCTTCCGCTGAACCTTGAGTACCGCGACTTGCAGGTGCATCAGTGCGAGTACCAGTCATCGTGCGCGACGGTGCTGATGCTCGACTGCTCGCATTCGATGATTCTGTATGGCGAAGACCGCTTCACTCCGGCAAAAAAAGTTGCGATGGCCCTGTCGCAGCTGATTCGGACGCAGTATCCGGGAGACTCATTGTCGCTTGTGTTATTTCACGATTCCGCGGAAGAAGTCCCGCTCTCGCAACTGGCGCGGGTAAAGGTCGGTCCATACTACACGAATACGCGCGAGGGTCTGCGCATGGCGCAACGGATTCTGCAACGCCAGCGCAAGGACATGAAGCAGATCGTCATGATCACCGACGGCAAGCCCTCCGCGCTCACTCTCGAAGACGGGCGCATTTACAAGAATGCGTTCGGGCTCGATCCGCTGGTGGTCAGCCAGACGCTCGAAGAAGTGTCAAAGTGCAAACGGGCGGGCGTGCTGATCAATACGTTCATGCTGGCGTCGGACTATGGACTGGTGCAGTTCGTCCAGAAAGTGACGCAGATGTGCCGGGGCAAAGCCTACTTCACGACGCCATACACGCTCGGCCAGTATCTGCTGATGGACTACATGTCGCGGAAGACGAAGACCATTCACTAGCGATTGCGGACGTGAGACATCAGATTACAGAAGTAATGCCCTGTGTGCTCGCCGGGGCGCAATCTCGGTGTAAGATCGCTGCAAGATTCCGTTCGGAGACGGTTATGAAACGAATCGCGACTTTCATCCTGCTGCTGGCCGCCTTGGGCGTTGCAGCGTCGATACCGGCACAAGCCCAACGCACTACGACCGCGGAAAATATGCGGCGGTCCCGGAAGGAAGCAAAGCAACAGCAAAAAGTGCTAAAAAAGATGTCAAAAAAACAGCGGAAAGCAATGAAGAAATACGACAAGGCGCGACGGAACGCTGCCAAGAAGAACGGCCGCACTAGATAACCCTTGGCATTCGCGCAGGGTTTCCCCACCGTCTTCTGCAGTCGCCGGTGATTGACCGGTTCCCCCAAAGAACCTCCCCAGTGCTTCGGCCTCTCTTTTTTCTAGCGCCTGCACGATGTGCCGATACATCACAAATCCACAGTGACCCCACGCACATCCGCCTGATCCATAACGCGCTACTCTGATTCCACTCCCAGGATCTCTCCCGGTCCAGTGCCCTCCAGAAAGAGACTCGCTATGTCTTTGCCAAGACGCGTGCTGGTCGTTGTTATCGCCTGTCTGTCGAGTTTTGCCGCCGCGCAGCAATCGGATCAAGTCATCGCCGAGCGCGTTCTCGGTCCCCAATGGAAACAGCTTTCGCGCCGGGCCGGAATGATATTCGCCGGCACGCTGCTCGCAGCCGCGACCCAGACTGTGACGACCCAGGTCGCGGCAACCGATCAGGTAATTCCGGCGACGACTCCTTCAACGACCCCGGCGGTCCAATTAAGTTTTCGCGTGGACCATGCGATCGCCGGCGTCGAGCGCGGCCAAATTCTCACCATTCACGAGTGGGCGGGAGCGTGGTCCATGCATCGTCCGATGAGCCGCGGCCAGCACATGCTGATCTTCTTATATCCGCTAAGTCGCTTGGGCTTTACCAGCCCTGTAGGTGGATCACTCGGCCAGGTTGCGCTCGACCCCACCGGGAAGAACGTGTCTAAGTATGAGCGGAAGCCTCCCGCACTAATTGGAAACGACTTAACTCGGCGGCCACCCGTGCCTGCCGACCCCCGTAGCGTCAGCGTCGTTCAACTGGAGCGGGCCATCCGCAGCGCCAGAAATGAAGAGGAGTAAGCATGCGCTCGCGAATTCTGGCGGTTGCCGTTTTTCTGACATGCACTGCTGTTGCCAGCCGAGCAGGAGGCCCGGCTTTTATCGCGGGCTCCGGCTACGCTCCAGGAGTCGAAGGCCATTCTCTGATCTGGCCGAATGGCTCTGTGCAGTATTTCACCGATCAGGGGGACCTGAGCCCTATCCTCCCTAACGCGCAGGCTGATGTTTTTGTTGCCGCCGCCTTTAGCCCGTGGACAAGCATTTCAAGTGTTGCGCTCGCCGCATCACAGGGCGGACATCTTGCCGAAGACGTAAACGGCGGCAATATCGTGGCCGACGCCAACGGAACGATTACTTCCCCTGCGGACATTACATCTGCAGCCACCGGCGCTCCGGTTGGAATTGTTTACGACTATGACGGAACGGTGACCGATGCGTTGCTGGGCCAGGGCGCGGGAGGCTTGGCCGATTGCTTCACCAACGCCGTCTACGGCGGACCCGACAACTTCACCACCGGCGGGAACATTGTGCACGCGCTCGTGGTGATCAACGGAGTCTGCGCGGCCACCAGTGCGCAACTGCCTGACGTCCAATACCGGCTGATACGCGTCCTGGGGCGCATTCTCGGCTTGGGATGGTCGCAAGCCAACCTGAACGTGTTGACGCTGAAACCACCTCCGGTCAGCGCCGATTTTGCGGGGTTTCCGCTGATGCACTTTATCGATCCGATTTCCTGCGTGCCCATTAGCCTCTGCTATCCGAATGCGGCCGTCCCCAAAATGGACGACATCAATGTTCTCGCGCGGCTTTATCCAAGCAACGTGAACCAGCAACCGGCGGGCAGGATTTATGGCAGCGTGTACTTCACCGATGCCTCCGGGAATGCGGTGCAGCCGATGCAGGGCGTTAACGTGATAGCCCGGCTGATTGACGGAGTGGGCAACCCCTCGCGGCAGTACGTCGTGACTTCCGTCTCTGGATTCGCGTTTCACGGCAACGCAGGAAACATCATTAATGGATACGTGGATGCAAATGGCCTTCGCTATGACCGGTGGGGGTCCAGTGATCCCGCGCTGGAAGGGTTTTTCGATCTGGGCCAACTGGTGATTCCGACCGGGCAAACCATCGCCCAGTATCAGTTAACGGTGGAAGCGCTGGACGCGATCTGGAACGTGGGCGTCGAACCGTATGCTCCCACACAGGCGGCGCCCTCGGGATCATTCGCTCCGGTGGTAGTCACCGTCACGAATGGGTCGAATGTGGAGCGGGACATCCTGATGTTGCAGAATGAAATCGCGCAAGCGCATCCCGGCAGCGGGTCGACTTACGCGCTTCCGGCAGCGCTTCCAAAAGGCGGCGGATGGGGTTCGTGGATCTCCGGTTACAACAGCGCCGATTGGTTCGAGTTCACAGCGCAGGCGAACCGGACGGCCTCGGTCTCGGTGACCGCGCTCGACGAAACCGGCCAGCCCACCGAAACCAAACTGTTGCCCGTGATTGGGATCTGGCAATTGAGTGACCAGAGCGGCAATCCCGCGCCCGCGTCCACGGCCTCGGCATTCAACACGACCACTTGGGGAATGAGCCGTCTGGATGCGCAGTTCACGGTGTCAGATACGTTCCGAGTGGGAGTGGCCGACTTCCGTGGCGACGGTCGTCCAGATTACTTCTACCGTGCCAGCCTCCTTTATTCGGACACGGTTACGCCGGCGCGCCTCAGTCTTGCTGGCGGCGTGACCACGCTGAATGGCACCGGCTTCAATCCGAAATTGCAGGTGAGCGTGGCTGGCAACAACGGCACCACGCTTTCAGCGTCGGCGAGCCAGATCGAGGTGGCACTCCCCGCCGGATTGCTGGATGGAACTGCTTCGATCCAGGTCACGGATACCGTGAGCGGTGCTTTTTCCCAGATGATTGGCGCGCTGACCTATGGCGCGCTGTCGACAGATCTCCTGCTTCTGCTGCAAGGTGCGGAGCCGGCAACTCCAGTTGGATCCGCAGCCGCCAATGCCATCCGCGTGCACGCGGTTGCAGCCGATGGAATTACGCCGGTGAGCGGGGCGACGATTGCCTGGAGTGCGACCAACGGCTTGCAGTTCTCGGTGTGCAGCGTGCTGAGCGATGAAGCGGGAGAATCTTCCAGTTGGGTGACTCCAACCGCGACCGGACAAAGCACGATCACGATCGCTCTGGCGCCAGCCTCGTACACGCCGCCACAGTCGCAACAGGCCACGGTGGTGGGAACTTCATCCACGCTCGACCTGGTTGCGGTGACGCCGACACGTTGGGTTGGACAAGGCGCGACGCTCGCCGTTCCGCTCACCGTCGAAGCGCTGGACCTGGGCGTGCCTAAGGCGAATGTGACGGTTAATTTCGCTATTACCAAAGGCACGGCTTCGCTTTCGGCGAGCGGTGGAACCACCAACGTCTCGGGATTCGCCACCATCACCGCACAGCTCACGAATCAAAATGCCGATGTACAGGTAAGCGCTTGCGTCGCTCCGAACAATTCGCCCTGCCAGACTTTTACTTTTTTCTCGACGCCATCTTCGCTCTGGACGCTGGAGACGGTGAGCGGATCGTCGCAGGTTGTGCCGACAGGGCAGTCTTTTCAGCCGCTGGTCATGCGAGTGACCGACGGCTCGCTGGCTGCGGATCCGGTGATGGGAGTGAATGTCACCTTTAAGACCACGCTGGCGCGCGTCCCGGAAAATGGCTTGCCTGTTCTCCTCGGATCGTCGCAGACGCAGGTCGTGAGCGCTCAGGACGGCGTCGCCTCCATCGTGCCCTCAGCCGGAAGTGTGGGCCCGTGCGGTGTATTCATCACGGTGAGCGCCGGGCAATCGACCGCGGAGTTTCAAATGGAGAGCGTGGCAGCGATAGTCCTGGGTAGCCAACCAAAAAATGGACACCCAAAAACTCCGTCTGTACCGCGTGGTCGGCAATTTGGCGCGCCAACGGCTGCGTCACAAAGCGTGCCGGACATGCTGTTCGTGTTTCCGCAAGGCGATTCAGGAAACGAACCGACCGTGGATTCGAACGCAAGCGCGTGCCCGGAATCGCCTGCGGACGATGCTTGTCCCGATCGGAGAGCGCCGGCGGCGGCCAGTCCAGAGAGCGAGAGCTCTGCGCCTCCGCCATCCGCAAGATCGAAGCCAGCCAAAGCCAAAGCTGCGAAGAAGGTGGTGCGAGTTGAAAGCGACGTTGCTGCCGTTGATGCTCCGAACGCCGATGCTCCGAACGCCGATGCTCCGAGCGCCGACGCTGCGAGCACCGATGCTAAGAGCAAGGTGCAGATCCAATCTCAGCCCTCGTCACGCACCTCATTTCCCGAGGACAAACGGAGTTGCCAGGTGTTGGCCGGAGATGGGCCTCTGCTCTAACGCTGCGGGGGCTAGCTGGACGGGCGAGGCGCCCGTCGCTCCATCGCATGATTTGCGATGCTGGTGGCTACTTCTTCGCCCCAGTCCACCGATCCACCCAGTCGTTGACCGTCTTGTACCAAAGCTGCGAATTTTGCGGCTTCAGCACCCAGTGGCCCTCGTCGGGGAAGTAGAGCATCTTCGACGGCACATCCATAGTCTGCAGCGTGGTGAAAAGCTGGAAGCCTTCGCTCACGTCGAGTCGGTAGTCAAGCTGTCCGTGGATGACGAGCGTAGGCGTCTTGAAATTCTTAGCAGCATTGCGCGGAGACCACTTGTTGAACATGTCATGATTGGTGTAGGGCGTGCCCTGAAACTCCCAGTTGTTGAACCAGAGCTCCTCCGTTGTGCCCCATGCCGAGAATGTGTTGAACATGCCGTCGTGCGACACAATGCATTTGAAGCGGTTGGTATGTCCGAGCACCCAGTTGGCCATGTATCCACCGTAGCTGGCGCCCAGCGCACACTCCCGGTCCTTATCAATAAACGGGTAAGTCTTCTCCGCGTAGTCGAGGCCCTTCATCAGGTCTTCAAACGGAGCGCCGCCCCAGTCGCCGTTGATGGCGTCGATGAACTTCTGTCCGTAGCCGGTCGAGCCGTGGAAGTTGATCATGATGACGACGTAACCGTTCGCGGCGAAGAGTTCGGGATTCCAGCGGTAGCTCCAATCGTCTCCCCAGGCGCCCTGCGGCCCGCCGTGGATGAGGAACTTCACGGGATACTTCTTGCTAGGGTCGAAGTTCGGCGGGCGGACCAGGAAGCCTTCGACGTTGTCGCCCTTCGCGCCGGTGAAGAAGAAGGATTCGATCTTTGACATGCTCATTTGGGACAGTAGGCTCTCGTTCACTCGAGTGATCGCCCAATCCTTGTTTAAGGTGCAATCCTCTTTCCCTGGATCAACGTCCCCGGTCTTAGCGGGACAACCGTCGCCGCCCGCATCGCTAGCGTAGATTTCGTTCGGTGCTGCGATCGACATGCGGCTGAACACCAACGTCTTCCCGTCAGGGGTCACTGCCAGATCATCGTTGTACCCGGCCACAAGGACGCGTTTGGAGAACGCGGGCCGCCCCTTACTGGATGCAATGGTCGGTCTTATGTCGACGGCGTAGATGAGGCTGTGGCCTTTGTGGTCTGCGCTGAAGTAAATCATTCTTGAATCCGGCGCCCATGTGAAGGTTCCGGCCCAGCGATCAAAACCCTCCGTTAAGTCCGTCTTCTCGCTTGTCTTGCGCTCGTACAGCAGCAGCCGGAAGCGGTCGCTCTCATATCCCGGACGCTGCTGGGCGCGATAGGCGATGTACTTGCCATCGGGCGAATAGAGCGGCGTCGAGTCGCTGGCGGGATTTTCGGCGGTGATGTTTTTGGTTCTCGCCAGTACCTCAGCAGGCATCACTTCGAAGGGCGAAGCGGATTTCACAACATTCATTGGCACAATCCAGAGATCGTTGTTGGTGGATGTAGCCTCAACCTTATCGTGGTTCGAGGTGTAGCAAATCTCCTGCCCATCCGGCGAGAACGCATAGTTATCCTGTCCGCCAAGCGAGAATACAGGCGCATCGTAATCGCCAGGAGTGAGATCGCGGGGAATCAAGGCCTCAACCATCGGACCGCTGTGTACCTCGGGTGGCCAGAGAACAGGAATTACGAAGATATGACTGCGCTTCCCTGCTTTATAGCCATTCCAATGGCGATAAAGCAGCCGATCGAAGATTAGCGCCTTAACCTTCGACTTCTCGACGTCTTTCACCTTCTTTGCGTTGCAGTCTGCCTCCACTTCCGGTTCGCCATCGCATTCGGGATAGACATCCGAGGTGAAAAGAATGTTCTTGCCGTCCGGAGACCAGAGTTCGCCGCCGGCTTCGGTAGCAATCGAGGTTAGTTTGTGCACGCCACTAACGGCACCAGCGGCGCCATCGAAATCGGCAATCCAAATCTGCGAGCCGCCTTCTTTGGTCGAGATAAACGCGAAGCGCTTGCCATCCGGAGCCCAGCGCGGGCGGTCGCCGTCTTGATCGGGGATTAGAATGTGTTCGTTTCCTGGTCCTCCAGAGTTTTGCTGGACGGGCGAGGCGCCCGTCGCTCCACTATTCGTATTCAGAGGGACGATCCAGATGTGCGGAGTCTTTTTATTCGCGGCCAGATCCACATCGACCGCGCTGAACAGCACCCACTTGCCGTCGGGCGAGGGCACAGGCTCGCCGACTCGCTTCAGCTTCATCATGTCTTCGAAGGTGAAGGGATGCCTGGCTTGAGAAAAGGCGGGAAAAGAGAAGAGGAGAACGAGAAGAACAGTAAGATGGCGCATGGCGTGCCTCCGCGGAACAAGAGAGTGTAGCACTGCGGACAAGGTCAGAGGTTAGAGGTCAGATTGCAGAGGTGAAACCTCATAGGCTGCGAGTTCTTACCTCTGCAATCTGACCTCTAACCTCTGCAGTTGCCTCACCTCAGTTCTTCCAGCATGGCGGTCATCTCGGATTGGGCGTGGGTGTTGCCGGTGCGTCTTGCGGAGGAGATGCCGTCCACTAGCATGCGCTTGGCCTCATCGACGCGGCTCGCTTTGGCTAGCGCTTGTGCCGCCATGAAGTATGCGGGTGTGTAATCCGGATTTTTCTCGATCAGCGTTTTAAATTCCTGCAGCGCCTGCTCGATTTGTCCGGCGTTCGAGTACTCCTGCGCCAGTCCGTAGCGGGCGAACGAGTCATCGGGATTCACGGTTAGAATTTCGCTCAACATGGCAATGCGATCCATAGAGAAGGTTCTCAGTTCTCAGAAAAAACTAAAAGCCAATGGCCAAAAGCTAAAAGTTAAAAGCTGCTCTCCATTCATATCACGGCCCGCGTTACAATGGGCTTTCTCCGAGGGATCAATTTGGCTTGCCCTTTTTTTGTGCCGCGTGAAATCGTAAACGACGGCTCCTGGCCGCATCCTTCGCGTCTCCCACTGGGAGCGGGATGGACGGGGAACTGCCGCGCCTCGGGGCAGGAACTAGCGACATCGGAAGCGCACATACGGGAATTCTGCAATCTTGGCTATGCAACCGCCTGTCCGCATCTTCCTCCACGCCGCGACTGGGATGCAATTCGCTTTTCGGTTGCCCGTGCCAGCGGGGAGCAGGTCACGATCTGCTTTGTCTGCGAGTTAGACCACGCTCCGATCGAACATGGGAACTTGACTTTTGACGTGGCGAGCGAGGCTTGGCTCAACGCAGACGCGGACCCGCGTGTGCTCAGACTCGCAACCTGCTATCTCCAGACATATCGCGTCCGGCAGAGCGCTGTTGTTGTCTAACGATGATGAATAGCGGATTGAGTGAACGGTCGACCAGCTGACAGTCTATGAACGATCACAAAGCAAAGTTAACTCCCCGGCCGGTGCGCGAATCGACCTCTGAAATGACCGAGATCGTTCTGCCTAACGATGCCAATCCGCTGAACGCGCTTCTTGGCGGACGCCTCATGCACTGGATCGACCTCGCCGGCGCCATGGCCGCGCATCGCCACTCGCGCCAGTACGTGGTGACGGCTTCCATTGATCATCTGGATTTTCTCGTGCCTGTTCGAGTCGGAGATTTCGTAGTCCTGCGCTCGTCGGTTAATCGCGTCTACCACACTTCGATGGAGGTGGGCGTGAAGGTCTGGGTAGAGAATTATCACACTGAACAAAGCCGTCACGTCAGCTCCGCTTATCTGACCTTTGTCGCGATCGATGCTGCCGGAAATCGCATGGCGGTCGCGCCCGTCGTCCCCGAGACCGCGGATGAAAAGCGTCGCTACGAAGATGCCGCGCGCCGCCGGGAGATACGCCGGGCGGAGTCGGCGCGCAGAAAAGAAGTGCGGAGTTAGGCGTGGTTCGATGCGGAGCCCCTAAAGGGGCGTCTGATTTCGCTGAACTTGTGGTATCGCTAAAGCGATGCCCTGATACGAAGCCAGAGCTTTTCAGCAGCCGTTTAGCAACTGAGTCCTGAGACCTTATTTACTTATGGACAGCGCACTTCTCGTTCACCGCCTTCACTTCGCTTTCACTGCGACATTTCACTATCTCTTCCCGCAACTCACTATGGGACTCGCCCTGCTGATTGTCGTGCTCAAGACGATCGGCTTGCGGCGCAACGATCCTGTGTATAACGAGGCGGCGCGCTTTTGGGGAAGGATTTTTGGAATCAATTTCGTGTTAGGAGTTGTGACTGGCATTCCGATGGAATTCCAGTTCGGCACCAACTGGTCGCACTTTTCGCGATTCGCGGGCGGCGTCATCGGCCAAACGCTCGCCATGGAAGGCATGTTCGCCTTCTTCCTCGAATCGGCGTTCCTCGGATTATTCCTCTACGGGGAGAAGCGGTTGAGCCCGATAGCACACTGGCTGTCGGCGGTCGCAGTCTTTGTGGGTTCGTGGTTGTCGGGCTATTTCATCATCGCTACGGACGCTTTCATGCAGCATCCCGTCGGCTATTTCACGGCTTCAGATGGGAGCTTGCAGCTGGCGAGCTTTTGGGATTTCGTGCTGAATCCATGGGCCGGATGGCAATACGCTCACAACATGGGCGGAGCAGCGATCACTGGCGCGTTCATCATAACGTCCGTGGGTGCGTTCTATCTGCTCTCGGGCAAGTGGACTGCGCACGCCCGCATCTTCGTCAAAACCGGCGTGATCGTCGGTTGCCTGTTCAGCGTGCTGCAGATTTTTCCAACCGGCGACAAACAGGGCAAAATGGTTACCGACCTGCAACCTGTGACCTTGGCGGCAATGGAGGGATTGTTTCACGGTCAGTCCGGTGCTCCATTAGTCATCATAGGTCAACCTGATGTGCAGCAAGGGAAGATGGATAACCCGATTGAAGTTCCGAAAATGTTGAGCATGCTAACTTACAGACGCTGGAGTGCCCACGTCCGCGGACTCGACGCTTTCCCCAAACAAGACTGGCCGGGTAACATCTCGTTGCTCTATTACAGCTACCACGTCATGGTTGGCCTCGGGACGTTGTTTGTCGCCATCATGGTCGCCGCGCTGTTCCTGCTGTGGCGCGGTCGACTTTTTAACGCCAGGTGGATGCTCTGGATCCTAATGCTCTCAACGCCATTTCCTTATATCGCCAATACCGCCGGATGGATGACCGCGGAGCTTGGCCGCCAGCCTTGGCTTGTCTATGGGCTGATGCGCACTGAAGACGGTTACTCCAAAACAGTTTCTGCAGGTAACGGCATGTTTACTCTTTTAGGATTCATGGGCATTTACACTGTGCTTGGCATTCTGTTCCTGTTCCTGATCTGGCGGGAAATTGAGCACGGCCCTCTAGCGGGGAACGAATCGGTATCCGATTTTCATCCGGCGACGGAGGCGAGGTAACGGAGCAAGGTGAATATGGCGAGCCTTTGGTTCTGGATTGTCGCAGCGATGATCACGACCTATGTCGTGCTCGACGGATTCGATCTTGGCGCGGGCGCGATTTATCTGATTGCAGCCAAGACGAATGACGAACGACGCCGAGTGCTGCGCGCCATCGGCCCGGTGTGGGATGGCAACGAAGTCTGGTTGATCGCTGCCGGCGGCACGCTTTACTTTGCATTCCCTCGACTCTATGCGTCGAGCTTTAGCGGGTTCTACCTTCCGCTGATGATCGTCCTGTGGCTGCTAATCCTGCGTGGCATCGGCATTGAATTTCGCGCTCACATCGAGAACCGTGTCTGGCAGGACTTCTTCGACGTCATCTTCAGCATTTCCAGCATTCTGCTGACTGTGTTTTTCGGGGCGGCGCTGGGCAACGTGGTGCGCGGAGTTCCGCTTGATTCAACTGGCTATTTCTTTGAACCGCTCTGGACCAACTTCAAACTCGGCCCGCAGACGGGCATCCTGGATTGGTACACGGTACTCACCGGCGTGTTGGCATTAGTGACCCTGACGGCGCACGGTTCTTACTACATCGCGCTCAAAACCGACGAGGATCTCGGGCGCCGCGCCCGCGGTTTTGCATTGCTGTGCTGGCCAGCCCAGTTCTTTCTGACCTTCAGTACCCTGGTTGCGACTTACTTCATCCGGCCGGAAATCATGGCGAACTACGGGAGGCACAAGATCGGGATACTGATTCCGATCGCCGTTGTCGCCAGCCTGGCGGTGATGCTCTGGGCCAATCCCAAGGGCAAGGGGAGACTCGCGTTCGTTGCCTCCAGCCTGTATATCACCGCGATGCTGGTGGGCGCGGCGTTTGCGCTCTATCCGATAGTACTTCCTGCCCGCGACCACCAATACGACCTTACCGTCTACAACAGCGCCGCTGGCAATCACGGTCTGAGCGTCGGCTTGGCTTGGTGGACGTTCGGCGCAGTGCTCGTGGTGGCCTATTTTGTGTTCGTCTACCGCATGTTTCGCGGCAAGGTGCAACTAGGAGAAGGGCACTACTAGCGATTGCAGAGGTCAGAGGTCAGATTGCAGAGGTGAAAATCGCTCCCGCTCTTTGTTTTCAATATGCTTTTCGCGCAGGCTCCGACGGCGATGGGTTTTACCTCTGAATTCTGACCTCTGCAATGTCTAGCCCCTCCCTCCCGTATAATCGAAATATGAGTGCTCATTCCCATAATCCCGGCCAGCAACAGCCCACGCCGCAGCCTTTACCTGGCGTTAACGCCATCATCGCGGTCGGTTCCGGCAAGGGGGGAGTCGGCAAGACCACGCTTTCGGTCAATCTCGCAATCGCTCTTAGCAAGATGGGCCACAAAGTTGGATTGCTCGACGGCGACGTCTACGGTCCGAACGTCCCGCTTATGCTGGGCACCAACGAGCAACCCAAGGTGATGGGCGAAAACCAGATCGCGCCCATCAACTCGCACGGGCTCAAGGTCATCTCGGTTGGCTTCCTCAACCCTGGAGACAAGCCGCTGATTTG
>Ga0185299_10004064_pt1 | contig 18163 bp, 21 predicted proteins | sample PaiPotPPA55metaG_FD_128002 | JGI IMG/M metagenome (GOLD analysis project Ga0185299, IMG submission 128002) | Iron sulfur acid spring bacterial and archeal communities from Banff, Canada, to study Microbial Dark Matter (Phase II) - Paint Pots PPA... ...
GTGAATCCCTGGGGGGCAACCAACACCTCTTCATCCATAGAATCACTGGCTAAGAGCGTATAGATTGAATGTGTTACAGGTGTTCCAAAGCCGTTTTCGCCATAGATCAACCCCTCGGGGAACATTCGGCGCTGAATCCGCTTTTTGCCTTGTAAATCGCTGGTTTGCCACACAATCGAGGTGTTCCAAAGCAAGTGAGTCAGGTACTCAATCGCGGAATCTAAATCCAGCACTTCGGACTCTGCGAAGGCCAGACGCTCCCGCAGATCGGCGATAGCCTTGATGGTTGATTTGTGCAGATTGGCGAAGTCCTCAGCACTCAAAATCCCATCTGCCATCTGTCCCAACACTCGCTCCTTACGTGCCACTTGTTTGGCAAGCTCTCGTCTCAGATCAGCTGCATCCGTGACGGCTGTCTGTGCGCGTCCCACCCAGGCGCTACGAAAGACTCGCTCTATAAGCTCCATCTGCTCCTGCTTAGGAGTCAGACGCTCCAGCAGGTTGATGAACGCTGCCTCGACCGTCTCAGCCTTAGCGTTGATGTGTCCCGTGACGCGGTAACAGCGGTAGTAACCAAACTTGTTGCCGAGCTTGCCAGTGCTGAGACTTGCTGTGACAGTTTTCAGGCAATCGGGGCAGAGAATCAGACCACGCAACGGGAAATCTTCGCGCTCTACAACGTGTGGCGCTTGAGCGGGTGCGCGTCCGGTAAGAACACTCTGCACACGGTCGAATACAAAGCGTGAGACAAGCGGCTCATAATCGCCCTTCACTGACTTGCCCCACGACTTGATGAAAATCTCTCCCGCGTACAAAGGATTGATGAGTATTTTGCGGATAGTTTCTTGCGTCAATGCCGCACCCTTGCGCGAACGTAATCCAAGGGCGGTGACAGCAGCTAAGGCAGAGGCTTTCGTATGCTCACCCGTCGCCACAAGTTCAAACAATCGAGCAACGAGTGGGCCGCGCTCTGTATCAATCACAAGTGAGGGGCCGGACTTACTACCAGATAGGTATCCGGTAGGTGCTGGCCACTGCCAACGTCCACTTTCAAGCCTGTTTTTCATTCCAGTCAGGGTGCGTTCTGCCCTTGTATCGTTGTCGAATTGCCCCGCCGCGCTCAACATCGTTGTAAGGAACTTTCCCGCTGGACTGTCGTCTGTCGCCTCCGTCGCACTTCGCAATGCGATGCCAAGTTTGCGAAGCTCCATGCGGTATACAGCGCCGTCTTCAACGTTACGGCTGAACCTATCGAACTTGTAGCAGACGATGTGACTGATGCTGCCCTTGCCAGCTAGGGCCAGATAACGGAACATGGCCTGAAACTCTGGCCTATCCGCAGACTTCGCAGATTCGCCGCGTTCGATGAACACGCGAGAGACTTCTAGGCCATTCGTGCGGCACCATTCGCGGCAGATTTTCTCCTGCCCGTCCAAACTCGTATTTTCGATCTGCCTGGAGTCACTGACGCGAACATAGACGATTGCCTTCGGCATCATTCCCCTTCTCCCGTTTCCCGAAAGTGCGTATCCCATCGTGCGGCTTCCAGCCCCTCGCGGCCACCCTCGACCATCTGGTCAAACAGCACGTCGGCGGTACGCTCTAGCTCGTCTCGCATCGTTTCTATTTCCGCATCTGTCATCGTGTCCGCAGATGCCCCGAGGATTGCTCTGCACTCGTCTACGCTTACTCTCTTCTTCATGAATCACGCCTCGCTCCTTGACACTACACCCGCCCATGATTTGGTGCTTGTCAACTTTGCTGTGTATCGGTACGGTGCGGACCATCGGGATCACGGGACGGTCAAGGCAGTCTGCATGACGCGTGCAACCTGCACAGCAGACCATTGCCCACCACGCGCCGTCTGTATCCCCCCGTCACCGTCTTTATGGCGCTTCACGCATGAGAATGTTTCGCACCGTAGAGCCGTACCACGCGCCACCCTTGCGGGGCTTGACGCCTTCGGCATTCAACGTCTCTGCTATCGTGTCCATCGCTGTACCCGCCTTCCGTAGCGCCATGACACGGGCGATCACTTCGGCTTCACCGTCACGGTCACCATAGGGCTTACGGCCCTCACAACGGCCATCTTTGGCGCGTTTACGCACACGAGCGCCGCGTAGCTTGGCCACGAGCGAAGACTTCTCATACTGAAAGAACGCGCCCATCATCTGCCGCATGAGTACGCGGCTGGGATCATCGCTGCATAGGTCCGGCTCGTTCACGCTAACGACCGTCAGCCCTTTACGTTTGAAGTCCGCGATGATGCTCTCTTGCACCATCAGGTCACGCGCTACACGATCAAGGCGCTCCACCAGCATTGTGTGCGTTCCGTTCGATAGCATCGCGGCCATCATCTCAGCGAATGCCGGTCTATTCTCCCAGTCGGTCGTACCGCTGATGCCTTCCTCGCGGTATACCTTGGCGATCTTGATGTCATGGGCAGCGGCATACTTCCTGATTGCCTCAAGCTGACGGGTGAAACCGTCGCCTTCTACCTGCCCTTTGCCGCTGACTCTGAGGTATGCGAACGCCTTTGTCATGCTCCAAAGATGCCGGAACCTCGCCTGATTGTCAACACTATTCTGAAGAATAATGTAACTCGCTAATTCAATTGAACCGTGACAGATGGCAGATATACGAATCGCTGGATTCACACCGGCACCGTGGTTTGCATGGAACACGATCATGGTGGGGGGAGTGTTCAGTCTCACTAACTGCGCCGCTCGTCTGGAACTTGCGGGGTGGGATTAGGGTATCTGCCCACTATGCGCCGTCCGATTTTTTTGGGGGGGGTGGGGTCGCCGCCTGCATTATCTGCACCTTTTGCTCGTCTGCAACCCTTGCAGGATTGACAGGAAACACTAACCATGGTTATGTGTCGGCATGATTGAATGGATTGATATTGGCCACTGGCCTTCAAAGTACCGCCGCAAACACAACCGAGGCTCCGCACCCTGCCTCCGCTGTCAAGATGGCAACCATCACCGTTGCCGCCCACGCCTCGATAACACGCTATGCACTTGTTCCTGTCCGATTGCAGAGGGCGTCCGGGTGGAAGCAGCAGAGTACCCGCACCTCAGTGAGCGGGAGCAGGTGAAGGAACTAGACCGACTCAGTCGGGCCGGAACATCCATCATCCCGCTGTGTAGAAAACGATGGGAGATCGATGTGCTCATCCCCAGACTCAACCGCCAAGACGTTCCAGAAGAGCAGCAGAAGAAGAAGCACAAGAAGACAGTTGACAGGGTTCACTAGTAGGTGTATAGATGCTTGTCGCTCGGCATACACGTAGAGAACGATAGAAAATGTGTACACCCCGTAGGGCCGGGGCGAAGCACCGCGACGTACTCCACAGTGATTCCAATTAGGCACCCGTAACCACCGCGTCTTGGTGGGGCCGCGTCGTCCTGTCCACTGTGCAACCACCACCACCAACCAACACACCAGCTCCACGCTGGACAGGATCACTATGACTGACGAACACCGCATCACAGACAGCGATACCAGCAACACCACCAAGGTCAGCGACACCGAGTACGGCCAGTTCAGAGCATGGAAGGACAAGAATCTGCGGGATGCGGCTTTGGCAGAAGGTCAGAAGATGGCATCCGCCCAACACATCGCTGAGGATCAGGCCGCAGACGCTGCCGCAATGGAGAAGATCACCAGCCGTGGGTTCACACTCAAGGATGTCTTTGGCCCACTGTCTACCCAACGAGGGCGTGACGCGCTGGCAAACATTCACCGCTCCAGCTTCTCCAGTAAGAGCGGGAACTACACGAGGCTCAGGCGCCTCGCTCAGGCGCAGGGTATCGTCCAGTAACACATCAAGATTCGTTCCCGGTGTCTCTCTGTACAGGAGACCGCGCCGGGACGAAGCCGGTCCGGTAAAGCTCACGTATCGCACCAAACCCCTGTGACTCCTTCAGAGGCAGATACCGTTAGAAGCTCAATCGAGTGCGCTGGAGTCTCCTTCGACGGCCATCGAGGTAGACTCCATCACCCGTGCCGGACAAACTCCTGCCTCCGTCTCCTCCGGGCCAACCAGCTCGTAGCAGGAGACCGTGGGGCATGGAGCATTTACGCCTTAGGCGGCGTTGGTGGTATGGCCATGCACCTTCTTCCACCTCAGGTAAGCCTCTTTCGCAGCGTCGTACCATTCGTCATGGCCGGGTAGATCGCATAGCTCTACGATGTACTCTCCCAAGGCGACAGACCGACCGGGGGGCGTGTGTTCAGGCCACCCCCACCAATCCCGGTATTCCTCGCCCAGACTGTTGTTGATCAACATCATCCGATCCATGTGCTCTTGCTTTTCCTTCTGCGTCTTAGCCATGCATGGATGGTAATCAGCCCCGTATCAGCACGCAATCCGGCTTTATCGCGCATCAGACACGAATTCAGAACGTGTTAGAGTTGTGCTGGCTCTCATAAGCTACTGATTATAAGCATGTTTGTGGTGCTTCCGGGCATGATTTTGGTAGCAAAGCGGAAGTTCCGGGCCAGCTCGGAATAAGGAATAGATCGCCCACCCCCGGCCTAGCGCCGGACAGTGGCAGTACGGGAGGAACGATGAGCGTTGAAGGATACAGCGGTCGAAGGACTATGCAGGTGCAGCTTTCTCGGCTGTTTGGTGCCAACTCGAAGATCGCAGCCACGAGTCCACAAACGTCTGCGCAATGGCGGCGAGCCCTCGGAGCCGTCCTCGATGAGCTGGCCGCGTATCAGGTCGCGAACGTCGACACAGACGTGGTTCACCAAAGGATGCTGGCCGGAGCCCTTTATGGAGCGCACGAGGCTCTGAAGGAGGAAGATTTCTGGCCGGGCTACGTCGAAGGCATCACCAGATTCGCGCTGCTGATGATGGGCGACTATCCTGACCACCGCCGCCGAAAGAAAGGCCGCAAGGACGAGTGCCACTACAGGCTGGACAGGCTGCGCACCGTGGGATGGAGCCAGAACCCGCAGCAGCGAAAGCTCATGCTGCATGACGTAACTCAGCTCGGCTTCGCCGAATTGTCAGGTGACACGATCGACCGCGTCCGCGAGTTTCGAGACCTATACGGCTATAGGGCTAGTGACCTCGACTTTTTGGAGTGGTACAGAAAAACCTACCCTGTGGACTATGCGGCGGTCTTCCGCTAAGCCTGTTCTACATGGGCTAGCTTCTGACGCCCCGCATAAGCATTACGCCTGTAGAATCTGGCCCATGCGAACACTTTGGTTTTCCAGCTCAGCGAGTGGCTCTCATAGGGAGGCCCGATGAAACTGGGACTAGCGTCCTTGATTCCTATACGACTCATTATGCTTACACTAGCCCTCTCCGGCTGCCGCCATCAGGACAACGCAACCGGCTATCGTTTGCTGAACTATGACGGCACCACAAAGCTGTGGACAGTCGAGCGGACGGTTTACGTCCAAGGCCAGCTTCAGCATCAGAGGCTCCTCGTTTCCTGTGTCTCGCACATAAGACGACCCGAAGCCACCATTGAACCCATCTGCAACCTCGACATGGGGAGGCTCTATCCGCTGAACCCAAAGGTGGAGAGTTGGCAGAACAACGAGCGCCTCTTCATTGGGGATGAAAGCGACTATCAGGTCTTCGCCATTCACAAGGACGAGGTGGAGCAGGGGAAGCCCTAGCGTGGCTTAGGAGAGTGGCAGGATTTCAACTCCCCTTCCATTCTCATCACAACAGCGAAAGTAACGACCTCAAAATACGTCTTCGTCTCGACATACTCTTTTGACATCGAGGTGGAACGCACCTTGTCTAAAGCGAGTGGCCGCGTCTCGACAGTAGTGTAGAAGTCGAACTGCTCGTAAAGGTTGATGAACTCGCTATAGAGCGTGAACATCGACATTGCATCTGGATCATTCCCGCGCCGCACCGACGCGGAGACCGTATCTGCCAATTTGATGAAGTTCACTGCGTCCTGGTGGTTGCTGACAAGGATCGATGACGCGAAGTTAGGCGGCGGATCGTCCTGCGCTGCATGATCGAGCTTGGCGATGATCGTCCGGCCCGTATCGATATTGTCAGCCAGCCTATTGCCGGTGCCTTGAGCGGAGACCATGCAGGACGAGAAGAGAGCTAACGACAAGACGTAGAGAATTCGCATGGGAGCAAGTCTCTCATGCTGGACAATGTGGGTGAGCTGCCCTAGGACACCAGTCGCAGTATGGCACTTTCTTTGGGGCCTAGCCAGCCTCGTGGCGGCGTCGCTGATATTTTGGTGACGGCTCATACCCGAGATTGTGACTCCCACAGATACCTATTTCCCGAGCCTCAGATGCCTCTTGTTGCCCTCGCTGACTCTCAAGCGTACCGACCCTCACCGAATCCTCATCGGCCTCTCTACCAGAATCGCTTTCCCGTATCCAATATGCCTCTCACCCGCATGGCTACTGGCGATTCGCTATTCTCATGCTTTCAGCAAGGTGCAATCGACCCCGCTAACTCCACTCGCCATTGTTGCGTTGATTGACAGCGCCAGATCGGAGATAAGAGTGTTCCAATGTACTGCCACATGGTCAACCACGAATGTTCAAAGTTTCTATGACCTCTTAAAACCCCACCCAAAAAAATGCGACCCCTTGACATGCGTCCTCATCAGGGATAATACATAACCTTATGGTTAAGTATTCAACCAGCCTCGACACGACGTTCTCGGCCCTAAGCGACCCCACGCGTCGAACCATCCTCCTCACCCTCCAGCGCGGGCACGCCTCCGTCACCGAACTCGCTCGTCCGCACGACATCTCGATGCCCGCCATCCTCAAGCACCTCCACGTGCTCGAGCAGGCCGGCCTCATCGAGCAGAAAAAAACCGGTCGTGTCCGCATGTGCCGTCTCACCGTAGCCCCCATGCAGCATGCCGCCGACTGGCTCTCCCTCTACCGAGTCTTCTGGGAGAACCAGCTCGACGCCCTTGGCAGATTCCTCGAACAAACCGGCCCAGAGAAAACTAAAAAACAGGAGAACAAACTATGTCGCAAGCCGCCGTCGCATCCCAGTCGTCGCTCGTAATCTCCCGCACCTATCCCGCATCGGTCGAACGCGTCTTCAAGGCGTGGACCGACGCCAACCAACTGGGCCAGTGGTTCGCCCCTACCGACGACTACACCACCAAGGCCAACGTCGACCTCCGCGTCGGCCACGAGTACCGCTTCACCATCACCCACAAAGGTGGCAACGTCCACACCATCCTCGGCATCTACCGCCTCATCGAGCCGCCCCGCAAGCTTGTCTACACCTGGCGCTGGGAGGGTGGCCCCGCATCCGACACCCTCGTCACCGTCGACTTTACTCCCGACGGCGAAGCCACCAAGGTCACCATCACACACGAGCAGTTCACCAACACCGAAGACCGCGACAAGCACAACGAAGGTTGGCAAGGTTGCCTCAACCGTCTGCAGCGCACTCTCACAACCGTCGCGTAACCAGGCTCCCTGTCACTCAACTCAAATCGCACCAAGGAGAGATCATGGCAAACCCCTTCGTCTACGTTGAACTCAACACCACCGACGTCAGCCCCTCAAAAGCTTTCTACTCAAAGCTCTTCTACTGGAAGCTCGAAGAATGTTCCCGGGATGGGCATGGACTACACCTTCATCAAGATCGGCGATAACCCCATCGGCGGCATGATGAAACACCCCATGCCCGGCGCGCCCTCCATGTGGCTGCCCTACGTCGGCGTCGACGTCATCAAATCCGCCACCACCAAAGCAAAATCCCTCGGCGCCAAGGTCATCGTCGAAGTCCGCGAAGTCACGGGCCACGGCCACATGAGCGTTCTCAGCGATCCAACCGGCGCTACCATCGCCCTCTGGCAACAGAAGAAGGCATAGTCATTAATGCGCCGCGTCCCCGGTAACCTCCGCTTCTCTCAGGAAGTCGAAGTTACCGGACGCTCGCGGCTGCACATTCAAAATCCGCCGCGTATGCACCACCTCGTTATTCGGATACCACAGCGGAATTCCCGGCAACTCCTCCGCCAGAATCTGCTGTACCTCGACGTAGTCTTTCTTCCTCACCGCGCGATCCGACGAAGCCGAAGCCTCAGCCAGCAAAGAATCCACCCGCGCATTGCTGTATCGCCCGCGATTGCCCCCCTTTGGCGGAAAGCTTCCCGACCCATAGGCATACCGAAAAATATCCGTATCTTCATTGCTTCCAATCCACCGCAGCGCATAGATCTGAAACGCCCCTTTGGTCACGTCCGCATAAAACGTCCCAAACTCCGCCGAACGAATCTCAAGCGCGATCCCCGCCGCCCTCAACTGCTGCTGCAATATCGCCGCCATCAGCCGAGTCGTCTCGTCCGTGCTCGTCTTCATCGTCAACCGCATCCGCACGCCATCTTTCCCAGCAGGGAAGCCCGCTTCCTCCAGCAACCGCAGCGCCCGAGGCACATCATGCGGATACCGCGCCAGCTCATCATCCGCAGCAGCTGCCCAATGCCCAGTGGGCAATAAGCTATTCGCCAACCGACCCTGTCCCCGCCAGATCGCATCCACAATCGCCTGCCGGTCAATCGCGCAAGCTACAGCCTGACGCACTCGCTTGTCCTTCAACAGCGAGTCTGTAACATTGAAAGTCACATAAACCACCGGCGACCCCGGCCCCGACTCGACCTTCAGGCTCGGCTCCGCCTCCAGGGTATGAATCATATCCAGCGTAACCACATTGCTTGCTAGGTCAGCCGACCCCTTCTTCAACTCCAGCGCGCTCGTGATCGTATCCGGCACCACAGTAAACCGTATCCGCTCGATCCTCTGCGCCCTCGCCGTTACGGGTGCCAATGCATCAAGCCGGTCCGCCCAGTAATCATGGTTCCTCTCCACGATTACTTCCTTGTCCTGCACCGCACTCACAAACTTGAATGGCCCCGACCCCACCGGATGCAACCCAAAATCCCTACCGGATCCCCGCGGCACCACCCCAAACAATCCATCGCTCATATTGAACAGCAACCCAGCATCCGGCCGCTTCATCCTGACCACAACCGTCAGCCGATCACGCGCCTCCGCCCGATCCACCGACGCAAAGTTTCCGCCCTTCGCCGTCACAAGCGACCCACCGATCAAACTCTCAATCGTATAAACCACATCCGCCGCTTCAAGCGGTCGGCCATCATGAAACCGCACCCCATCCCGCAGATGAAACACCCACGTGAGTGCATCCGGTTGCTCCCAACTCGTCGCTAGCCACGGCTGCAGTTCATAGTGCTCATCCTTCTTTACCAGCGCATCGAAGATCTGCCCGCCCACCCGCTCCGACTGCGCATCCGTCCCTTGCCTCAGATCAAGATTATTCGGACTACTCTCAATAATCATCACCACCGACCCCGGCTCTTCCACCCGACCGCGGCAGCCAGCCAAGTTTAGGAAAACCAAAACCATCGCAACACCGCAAATCCGGGTGCCCCATCGGCCCCTGACGCAGAACCTTCGCGCGTTTCTCGCGCTAAGGTGGGCATGCGCGAAGCGCACCCCTCTCCTCTGTCTAGTCACAAAATTCATTCGTGGCTAATCTTTCCCAGCACCACGGCCCCCCGCGCCCCCGTAGCCGCCGGAACATTCCCCGGCAGCCCATTCCAGCTCAACCAAGCCAGCAGAGCAAACGCCACCGCCTCCTTTGCCTGGGCGGGAACTCCCAACTCCTCCATCAACCGCACCTTCACCTTCAGCGACTCCAACCCATCTCGAAGCACCCCCATCAACACATCATTCTTCGCCCCACCCCCCGCCACCACAAACTCCACTGGAGCCAGCGGAGCCGCCTTGCCCACATGCCCCCAAACAAACCGACGATATGCATCCACAATCGAAGCCGCCGTTAAAGCCGTAGCCGTTGCCACCACATCCTCATCCCGATCCTCTCGCCCACCAGCCTTCCGGCACATCGTAATAAACCGCGAAACGAAAGCCTCACCAAACTGCTCCCGCCCGCAAGACTTCGGCGGCAGGGCAGAGAAGTACCCCTCCTGCAAAATCTTCTCCACCACATCCTTCAGCACGTTGCCCGACCGCGCCACCGCTCCACCCCGATCAAACTCCCGTTCATACAGCCGCCGCATACAGTCGTCGATCACCATATTCCCCGGCCCGGTATCGAACGCCATCACTTTATCCACACCGGCTTCCGCCGGAATCGCCGTCAGATTAGCAATCCCTCCTAGGTTCAGCAGCACACGACTCACCTTCGCCGACCGAAACATGCAGTAGTCCAGCATCGGCACCAGCGGAGCACCCTGCCCACCAGCAGCAACATCTGCCGGCCGGAAGTCACTTATCACCGGCACCCCCAGCCGCTCGGCAATCACCGCCGCCTCACCCATCTGCCACGTAACCCTCAGCGTCTTTCCCAAATATTTCGAGGCCGACCCCTGGTGATACACCGTCTGCCCATGACACCCTACCAGCCCGACCTTCACGCCTAGCGTGCTCTGCGCCTTCTCCACCGCATCCGCATACACCTCACCCAGCCGCCAGTTCAGCCGCGCCAACTCTGCCACAGAAATAGCGTCCGCATCCATCGCGCCCAACACCGCCGCCCTCACGTCCTTCGGATATCCCACTCCCACATGCCCCAACAGCTTTACTCGCGGCGTACCACCCCTAGCCGAAGCAGGAGAAATTCGGCACATCGCCACATCCACTCCATCGGCCGAGGTCCCACTCATCACCCCCGCCACCACCATGCTCTTCGCCACGATAAAAATCTCCTTCTCACCCAAGAAAGCTTGTCATTCTGAGCGGAGCGAAGAACCCCCGCATTTCGCTTTTGCTCTTACCGTTGCCTGTTCCTTTACCCTTCAAGCCAATCGCTCTTCAGTCTTTATCTCTTTGATCGCTGTTACGCCTTCAACTCCCGCTGCAACTCCGCAAGCAAATTCAACGCATCTCTCGGAGTAAGCCCATCCACATCCGCCTCCGCAAGCCGGTCCACAATTCTCTGTGACAGCGGCGTAAACATCGTCATCTGCATCCGCACCGCCGCAGACGATGCCTCGCGCACCTGCTGCGTCTCCGCGCGTTCATGCACCTTCAACACCTCGCGCGCTCTCGCGATCACGCCCGCAGGCAACCCCGCCAGCTTCGCCACCTCAATCCCATAGCTCTTGCTAGCCGGCCCCGCCTCCACTGTATGCAGAAACACAATCCCTCCCGCTGTCTCCTTCACCGTCACCCGCAGATTCGTCAACCGCTCCAGCCTCTCCGCCAGCAGAGTCAGTTCATGGTAGTGTGTCGCAAACAGCGTCCGCGCCCCAATCCGATCATGCAGATGTTCAACGGTAGCCCACGCTAAACTCAACCCATCATAGGTAGCCGTCCCACGCCCCATCTCATCGAGCAGCACCAGTGACCGGTTCGTCGCCGTATTCAAAATCGCCGCCGTCTCCGTCATCTCGACCATAAACGTCGACCGCCCCCGAGCTACGTTATCGCTCGCGCCAATCCGCGTATAGATCCGATCGACCAACCCCAACCGCATCCGCTCCGCCGGCACAAAACAACCCATCTGCGCCATCACTACTAACAACGCCGCCATCCGCAGATACGTACTCTTGCCCCCCATATTCGGCCCGGTAATCAGCAACACCGCCGGTCCTGTTTTTGCATCCAAGCCCGCGTCCATATACACCGAATTCGGCACAAACCGCCCCCCACCCGACTCCTCCAGCCGTCGCTCCACCACAGGATGCCGCGCCTGCACAAACTCCAACACGCCCGACTCCTCCACCTGCGGCTTCACCCACCCGCGCAGAGCTGCAAGATGCGCAAAGCACCCCAGCAGATCGATCTCCGCCACCTTCCGCGCCGTCTCGCGCATCCGCCCCGCGGCCTCCAGCAACTGCCGCCGCAACTCGGCAAAAATCCTTCGTTCAATCTCCTCACTCCGCTCCTGCGCGGTCAGAATCTTCGTCTCATATTCTTTCAACTCAGGCGTCGTAAATCGCTCCGCATTCACCAGCGTCTGCTTTCGTTCATAGTCCGTCGGCACCGCCCTCGCGTTAGCCTTCGTCACCTCCAGGTAATATCCAAACACCGTATTGAACCGCACCTTCAGCGAACCAATGCCGGTGCGAACTCGTTCTCTCTCCTCAATCGCCGCCAGAGCCTGCCGCCCACTCCGCGACAACTCCCGCAGCTCATCCAACTCCGCATCCACACCCTCGCGAATCGCTCCACCATCCCCCAGCGACACAGGCGGCTCCTCCGCGATCGTCCGCACAATCATCTCGTGCAAGTCCTCCAGCGGATCAACACTCGCACCCAACTCCAGCCACCTTGCACTTTCAAATAAACGAACCGCCGCCACCACCCCCGGCAGACAACCCAGCGTCTTCGCCAGCGCCATCACCTCCCGCGGCCCGGCCGAATCCAGCGCCACTCTCCCCAGCAGCCGTTCCAGATCCAGTACCCCATCCATCGACCGCCGCAGCCCCTCGCGGCGTCTTAAATCCCCCGCAGCCTCGCCCACAGCCTCTAGGCGCGCTTCAATCTCTCCCAACCCACTGGCAGGTCGCAGCAACGAAGTCCGCAGCAACCTCTTTCCCATCGGAGTACAACAAGCATCCATCGTGTAGAACAACGTAGTCTGCGCCGACTCGCCGGAAAACAGCGGCTCCACCAGCTCCAGGTTCCTCACACTCACCGCATCAAGCTCAAGACAGTTCGACCGCTCATAAAACCGCAACCCATCCACATGCTCCAGCCCACCCTGCTTCGTCTGTCGCATGTAATGCAGCAGCGCCCCCGCCGCGACAGCCGCAGCCTCATGCCCACCCAATCCCATCCCATCCAACGAATGCACCTTGAAGTGATTCCGCACCAGCGGCACAGCATACTCCGCCGTGAACACCCACTCATCCAAAGCCGTCTTCGTCCGAATCCCGTCCAACCCCGCTGCCGTCTCCGACGACTCCTCGCCCGCGAGATTCACCCCACCCAACAACCCCGCTCCGTACAACAACTCCACCGGACGCACTCTCCCCAGCTCATCCACCAGCGCCGCCCATGCGCCCACCCCCGAAAACTCCGTAGCCCGAAATTCCCCTGTCGACAGATCCAGCAAAGCCAACCCACAAACCTGCGAAGCACCAGCACCCAATACGCAAACACCCGCCAGATAATTACTCTGCTCCGCTCCCAGCGTAGGATCGAGCGCCGTCCCCGGCGTCAACACCCGAGTCACCTCCCGCCGCACAATCGTCTTCGTCTGCTTTGGGTCCTCCATCTGCTCGCACAGGGCAATCTTGTATCCCAGCCGCAACAGCTTCTGCAGATAAACCTCCGCCGCATGGTACGGAACCCCGCACATCGGCTGTTTCTTCTCTTTGTCTCTCGCCGTCAGCGTCAACTGCAGCTCGCGCGACACCAGGATCGCGTCTTCATAGAACAGCTCATAGAAGTCCCCGATCCTGCAGAACATCAGGCAGTCCGGATGCTGTTCCTTCGCCGCAAAATACTGCCGCATCACCGGCGTCAGTGTAGTGTCGCTCGTTATTTCGTTTCCCATAAGCAGAAACGCCAGAATACCGCACCTCAAAGCTCACAGCCCAAAGCTCACCGCTCGCGTTGGCAACGCCATCCGCCAAAGCGCCCTCTCAATCTGTGGGGGAGCAATCCAAGTCCGCAAGCAAACCAATGTCGAGCAGTACAGGAGAACCGAAATGTCCAAACCAATCAACGGCAAAAAGATCGCCATCCTCGCGACCGACGGCTACGAGCAGGTCGAACTCACCGATCCCAAGAAGAACCTCGAAAAGGCCGGCGCCACCGTCGAAGTCATCTCCATCAAAAAAGGCGAGATCAAGGGCTGGAACCACACCGACTGGGGCAAGTCCGTCAAAGTCGACCATCTCGTCAACGAGGTCGAGCCCGCCGACTACGACGCCCTCGTCCTCCCGGGCGGCCAGATCAACCCCGATAAGCTCCGCACCGACAAGAACGCCGTAGCCTTCATCAAAGAGTTCGTCGAAACCGGCAAACCCGTCGCCGCCATCTGCCACGGCCCCTGGGGCCTGGTCGAGGCCGACGTCGTCAAAGGAAAAACCGTCACCTCCTGGCCCTCCATCCACACCGACCTCAAAAACGCCGGCGCCAACTGGGTCGACAAAGAGGTCGTGCAGGACGGCAACCTCATCACCAGCCGCAAACCAGAAGACATCCCCGCCTTCAGCAACCAACTCATCGAAACCCTGGCCAAAGCCAGCTAACAAAGTCGTCCTAACCCGTTGGGTGCCCAAGGTCCCTTCTCTGGGACCTTGGGCACCCAACCAGAAGGCGTTTTGCAAGGCCGGCATCCCGTCCCGCCGCCATACCCGATATACTGAAGATTCGCGAGTTTAGCCGCTGGCGAACGATGATCATGTCCCTCCTCTGGCTCAGAGTCGCGGTCTTCCTCTACGGCATAGCCGCGCTCGCGGTTCTGCCCGCTGCTCTCTACGACCGCCCACGCTGGCGTCACATCGCCATCCCTGCCACCATCGCTGCCGTCCTCTTCCACTTCGTCTCGCTCGCCGAGATGCTCAACGCCGCCCACCATCGTATGCCGGTCGACACCCACGAGACCCAGACCCTCCTCGGTCTCCTCCTCGCCCTCGCCTTCCTCCTCGTCTATTGGCGATATAAAACCGTCTCCCTCGGCGTCTTCATTCTTCCCATCTGCTTTCTTCTCGGGTTGGTACCAGCCTTCCATCCAAGCCAGGAGAGCACGACTGTTCCGTTTGTCCACACCGGCTGGATATTCCTTCACGTAGCATTACTTCTCGCCGCCTACGCCGCGCTTCTGCTCTCACTTCTGGCCTCTCTTCTGTACCTGATTCAAGAGCGGCGCCTCAAACAAAAATCCCCGACGCTAACCTGGCTCCCGCCGCTCGAAACCACCGATCAGATTGCCCTCAAGGCCCTGCTCTTCGGCCTTCCCTGCATGACCGCCGGCCTGCTCATCGGCTCCCTCATCGCGCAAGTCACCGTCGGAGCGTCGTACTTCCGCGACCCCAAGATCCTCCTCGCCTTCGCCATGTGGCTCGTCTACATCGCGATGATCCACATCCGCCGCATCGCCGGCCTGCGCGGACGTCGCGCTGTCTATCTCTCCAGCTTCGTCTTCTTCGTCGTCCTCGCCGTCTGGGCCGCGAACCAGTTCTCGTCCGTCCACAGGTTCACAACCCCATGAACCCCTCCAAGCCCCAATCCAGGCACCAACTCAAACCCACGACCACCCAAGGGCGTCTCGTCCTACTCGGCATCAACCACAACACCGCGCCCATCGAGGTCCGCGAGCGTCTCGCCATCCCCTCCACCCGCCTCGCCGACGCCACCCGCACCCTCCTCCACCAACCCGGCATCCGCGAAGGCCTCATCCTCTCCACCTGCAACCGCGTCGAACTCCTCACCCTCCAGGACGACACCGGCGAAGCCGCCAACACCCAGCCGCAAACCAAAGCCGACCTCCTCCGCTTCCTCCACGAATACTTCAGCGTCCCCTCCAGCGACATCCAACCTCATCTCTACGAGTTCCGCGAGCGAGAAGCCGTTCGCCACCTCTTCCGCGTCGCCAGCTCCCTCGACAGCATGGTTGTAGGCGAGCCGCAGATCCTCGGCCAGGTCAAAGAGTCCTACACCATCGCCCGCGAAGTAGGCGCAGTCTCCACGCATCTCGAATCCCTCCTCCAGCGCACCTTCACCGTCGCAAAAAAAATCCGCACCGAAACCCAAATCGGCTCCAGCAGCGTCTCTATCGCATCCGTGGCCGTCGACCTCGCGCGCAAAATCTTCGGTTCGCTCCAGGGAAAAACCGTCCTACTGGTAGGTGCTGGCAAAATGTCCGAATTAGCCGCCCGCCACCTCATCCAGCAGGGGGCCTCTTCCATCCTCGTCGTCAACCGCACCCAATCCCGCGCCGAAAAACTCGCCGCCGACTTTGCCAGCCCAACGGTGCAAACCGAAGCAATCCCCTTCGACGACCTCTACGGGCAAATCCCGCGCGCCGACATCGTCATCACCAGCACTGGAGCCCCGCAAAAAATCTTCGGCCGCTCTCACGGCCAGCACTTCCTCCACGCCCGCCGCAACCGCCCCATGTTCTTCATCGACATCGCCGTCCCTCGCGACGTAGACCCGCGCATGAACGAGGTCGAAGGCTGCTTCGTCTACGACATCGACGACCTGCAACAAGTAGCTGCTGCCAACCTCGCCGATCGCAGCCGCGAAGCCGCCGTCGCAGAAACCATCGTCAGCAGGGAAGTCGACAAATACCACGAGCGTCTCCAGTCCCGCGACGCCGTGCCCGTCATCAAAGCTCTCCAGCAGCAAGCCGAAGAACTTCGCCAAGCTGAACTAGCTCGCTCGCAATCAAAACTCGCAAGCCTCACTCCAGAGCAGCGAGCCGCTGTCGAAGCCCTCACCCGCTCCCTCACCGCGAAGCTGCTCCACCCGCAGCTAACCGCTCTCCGCGAATCCACCCGGCCAAAAGATACGGACTAGGCGCAGCAAAGGACTAGGCGCGGCAAAGATTGCCACTCCTGAAAGGAGTGTGCACTTGCTATCACCCTGTACGAGGGGTGCCTCTACTGTTACCTTGTACGCAATGTGTACTTGCTGTCATCTGGAACGCAGTGAAGGATCCCGAAGAAGGTTACCTCCCGCAACCGCCGGGACCTTTCGACCCATGCATTCCACCGTCCGGCGCTCTTCCACCCGAGCCAAAGAACCGTCACTTCGCACATAACGATTCGTGAGCTGCACAGTCCATATCGAAGACGAGTCGGCAACTTAAACACGAGAAATTTGCAAGAGTTGCGCTTGAACAAAACATGTAAAAACCGCGTAATGACGCACCTTTTGCGTTGTGTCCTTTTGCCCCTTACCACATCTAAATACACAGAGGTTTAACGATCATGCCGAGGTTTAAAGCGCTAATCTGGATGCTTTCCCTGGCGACTCTGTCCGCAGCCGCCTTCGGGCAAACGGCGAACCAGGCTCGCCCAGGTACTCTCAATTACATCGAAGGGCAGGCCTCGATTGAGGGCCGTCCCGTCACTCCCAACTCCGTCGGCAACACCGTTCTTGAGAGCGGGCAGTATCTGTCCACAGCGAACGGTAAAGCCGAAATTCTTCTTACTCCCGGTGTCTTTCTCCGCCTCGGAAACGACAGCACCGTTCAGATGGTCTCCCCCAACCTGACTAAAACCGAAGTCAGGCTCGAACGCGGTCACGCCAACGTTGAGGCCGATCAACTCTACAAGCAGAACGTCATCCTCATCGACCTGGAGAAGGGTCAAACCCAGCTCCTGCAAAACGGTCTCTACACCTTCGACGCCGACAGCTCCACCGTCCGCGTCTTCGACGGCAAAGCTGCCGTCTTCCCCGGAGTAGACCTCCAGACCAACATCAAACCCATCGACGTCAAAGGCGGCCGCGAACTCGCCCTCACAGGCGAACCCGTCAAGCCGCAGCACTTCGACAAAGACAAATCCCAGGACGATCTCTACCGCTGGAGCAGTCTGCGCTCCGAGTATCTCGGCGAAGCCAACGTCAACCTCGCTGAGGAGTACGCCGGAGTCTCCGGCTTCTATCCCGGCTGGTACTGGGCTGGTGGCCCTTACGGCTACACCTGGCTCCCCGGTGACGGCCTCTTCTGGAACCCCTACGGCTACGGCTTCTACTCGCCCTACTACCTCTACGGCGGTGGCTTCATCTATGGTCGCTATGGCCGTGGCGTCTATCCATACCGCGGCGGCGTCGGCTATGGCCACACCGTAGCGGGAAACTTCAGAGGTGGAGGCGGTGAAGCCTTCCATGGTGGTGGAGGTGGAGGTGGCTTCCACGGCGGCGGAGGCGGAGGCGGTCACCGCTAACGTCATCTAGCCCGGCAAACACAATCGTCGCAAAAGAAAAGTGGCAGGCGTCATCTGATCGCAATCGGATGACGCCTGCCCTCATTTATTAATCGCACTGCCTCGAGCAAGTGGGCTAGAACGGTTTGGTCAGGAAAGGCAGGTACAGGATATTCGTGCCGTTGATATCCGCGCACCCCGCTGCTGTCGGTCCCCTCGAGCAACCCCACCAGTTCAGTGTCGCATCCACCGAGCCGCCGTCGATGTTATCGACACCGATCACTAGATTGATGAAGTTGTTCAAGTGCGCT
>Ga0185299_10004067_pt1 | contig 18144 bp, 22 predicted proteins | sample PaiPotPPA55metaG_FD_128002 | JGI IMG/M metagenome (GOLD analysis project Ga0185299, IMG submission 128002) | Iron sulfur acid spring bacterial and archeal communities from Banff, Canada, to study Microbial Dark Matter (Phase II) - Paint Pots PPA... ...
AGACTCCATCAGACACCACCGCAGCACAGGGAGAACCTGCTGCCAGCATCCATCCGCGCAGGTGAGAGGTCACGCAAACGCCACCCTTCGCTCGGCGGTCCGAGGCGAAGCCTCACTGGTATTCCAGCAGTGGTTCGGTGTTTCCGCTGGTGACAGGCCCCGTACTGATTGTAGTGCGGGGTCTGTGTCCGTTGTCTCGTCCTGCGGTGCGGCGGCGGTAGTGGCGGGCCCCGGCTTGCCGTCGTCGCCGCCAGGTCGACCAGGCCAGGACGTGCCGCACGGGTTCGTGGATCAGCGGAGGGACGAGAGCTGCCATGAGCCTTCGGATCTCTGCCACATTTTCCATAAGCACATGCTCGTCGAGCTCGACGTCCCCGAGATCCTTCAAGACCCGCCCGCCCGGCATGCACGCCATTTGCGCCCACACCACTCCTGGCATGCGCAAGCAGATGATCGACGGGCTCGAACGAATGTGGACTCGCTGAGATACTTTTCCGGCTGTACGTCCTCCCGGAGCGAGGCAACTAGCCTCGGCGCTTCGGTAGCGTCGTTCGGATTGTGCTCCTGATATGTACAGGTGCTCCTTGAACTGGGGTGATCTGGCTCCTGCAGGGTCTGTTCGTCGGGTTTGAGGAGCACTTTCCGGGTGACGGCGGGCGCCGTGCGTCTGCGCCTGCGGAGCCCGAGGAGGTCCACGATCGCGCATGCGGGCCGCGCTGCGGAGCGCGTGCCGGCGCGGCCGCCTGCTTCGCCGCAGGCGCTGCTTGGGTGTGGCATCCTTGAGCGCTACACCGATCAGGAGGAGATCCGTGATGACTCAGCTCCCTGGTACGCCCTCCGCGTTTCAGTGCTCCCCTCTCAGCGCAGACGAGAAGGCCCGGGCTGAGGCGAACTTTGTCCCGTACGTCACCCGGGCGCTTGTCGCCGAGGGACGGTTCGAGGTGACCGCCGATAGCCTCGAACTGGTGGAGTTGTTTCAGAACGTCGCTCGCAGGGTGGGCAACGAGCTTCAGCGGCCGGTGGTCACGTATGCGAATGGCGAGGTGGTCGTGATCACTTTTGATCGGGAGGAGCCGTCCGGCCTCATGGGCCAAGGCGCCCTCGCTGCTCGGGACTGACTGCCAGCCCTTATGACAGCTGACCTCGGCGTGTCGTCCACATGCCCGCGCCGTTTTTTCTGCGCCTACACGAGACGAGTGGCCGGTTCCGCAGAGCTCGAACATCACGAGTATCCGCCCACCTTGCCGCCGCACAGGGTTCTGCCACACGATACGCAGTGTTCACCGGGACCGCGAAGCCGCCCCCAGCACGGCCGGTACCGTGGGTGCAGGCAGGCTGTTCTTGGCTGAGAGAGACGGAGCGGCACCGCGATGCGCGATGCGTACCACGAGCAGTTGGACTCGGTGGGCCACACCCTGGTCGAGATGGCCGGACTGGTCGGGCAGGCTCTGTCCCGTGCCACCCGCGCGCTGCTGGAGGCGGACCTGGCCGTGGCCGAGGCGGTGATCGCCGCCGACGACGCGGTGGACGCGTTGCACCGCGAACTCGACGTGCGCACCCTGGACCTGATGGCCCGCCAGCAGCCGGTGGCCGGCGACCTGCGCACCCTGGTCACCTCGCTGAGGATGAGCGCGGACCTCGAGCGCATGGGCGACCTCGCCCGGCATATCGCCAAAATCGCCCGGATGCGCTACCCCGACTACGCGATCCCCGAGGACCTGCGCGCGACCATCACCCGCATGGGAGAGATCGGCGTGGACCTCGCCGCCAGGCTCGCCGGGATCATCGAAGGCAAAGACGTCACCGACGCCCAGACGCTCGACGCCGAGGACGACGCCGTCGACCTACTCCACCGGACGATCTTCGAGAAGCTGCTACGGCACGATGAGCCCTACCCCGTCGAAACAGCCATCGACGTGACCTTGCTCAGCCGCTACTACGAGCGCTACGCCGACCACGCCGTCTCCGTGGCCAAGCGCCTGATCTTCCTGGTCACCGGGGAACACTAGCCCCGCCGGTACCGCGCACGGGCTCGCGAGGCGGACGCACCACAGCCTCCGCATGACCCGGCTCGCCGGGTACCACGCTCTGGAGAACAGGGTTCGACAATGCCGCACCCTTGAACACCTCGCGTACCAGCCGACGCATCTCCACCACTCCTCTCAGAACGCTCACACAGACCTGCGCGCTCCTGATCCGTGCGACGGGCGAGGGCCCGCCTACCCTCGAGGCGGGCCCGGCTATCGTTGCGGCTCCCGCCTCATCGGATGACGGCCAGGAAGAACAAGATGACCGACCGTGTGGGGACGTTGCAAGTGATTTCGGTTAAATCTGGCGAAACTTAGTAGGCTCTCGCCCGGTTCGCACCCGCACCCGCACCCGCAGCCGCACAGCCTCGGCTCCGCCGAGGAAGACGACCCGGCTGAGGCCTTCTCGCAAGCGGTCACCAGGGCGAGCATCGGGCTGTCGTGCTCGTCTATCTCGACAGAGTCGACCTCCAGTCCCTCCAGCCCGAACAAGCGTGTCGTGTCGTTGGTCAAGCCCGTGGCCTCCCGGTGATCGCCCGTTGCCTGCGTGGCCGGTCGCCCACCTTTGATGATTCAGGGCCCGTGGTCCGTCCGCGGTGCCGTGTGGTCAGTGCGTGAGCAGGTGGATGACCGTGACGAGGATGCCCAGGCCGAGGGTGAGTTTGAGGGCGAGGACGGCGCCGCCGACGGTGATGGTGATCAGCCAGTCTCGCCGGGACTTGGGGCGGCGCAGGAATTTGCGGCGGGGCCCGCGCTTGGCGGTGCGCTTGTTCACTGCGTGGTCTCCTTCGTGCGGGTGCGAGGGGCACGGCCGGTGGCCTGACGGCATGCAGATCCCCGACCCCCGGGTATGGCTACTGGCTTTTCGGCGCGTTCCAGTCCAGCAGTTGGATGATCACGCCGTTGGGGTCGGTGACCTGGAAGGAGCGCTCTCCCCACGGCTCCTCGCGCAGCGGCATGGTGATGGCGAGCCCCTCGCGTTGCACACGGGCGAGTTCGCCCTCGAGGTCCTCGACCACGAAGGCGAGGATCACGCCGGCGGCGCCAGTCTCGCGCTGGTCCTCGGGCAGTGTGGGCAGCCCGCGGCGCAGGAAGGCCACGTGCATCCCGGCGTCGGGTCGGGCCAGGGAGGCGAAGCCCTCCGCGGACATCTCCTCGTGGAACCCGAAATGGCTGGTCAGGAAGTCGGCGGAGGCGCGCACGTCCTCGACGTTGAGCGAGACGGCGCAGGCGGTGATCTGCATGGAGGGACTCCTCGGGGTGGGGCGGGATAGCCCGACACTTAGACTGTACGCTGTACAATGTACTGCGTACAGCGAGTGGAGGCGGGAAGATGTTCCCATGCCCAGCGAACGCACCAGCGCCGGCGACCCGGCACGGACCCTCAAACTGCTCTGGCGCGAGCCCGACGCCGACCAGTCCCACCGCGGACCGCGCCAGGCCCTTTCCGTCGAACGAGTCGTGACCTGCGCCCTCGCCCTCGCCGACGCCGAGGGCCTGGGCGCGGTGACCATGCGGCGCGTCGCGGAGAACCTGAGTGTGGTGCCGATGTCGCTCTATACGTACGTGCCCGGCAAGGCGGAACTGCTGGACCTGATGCTCGACACCGTCTACCGCCAGATGCCCCGGCCCGACCACGCCGCGCAGCCCTGGCGCGAGCGCGTGGCCGCCATCGCCCACCAGAACCGGGTGCTGTTCGCCCGCCACCCCTGGATCGCCCAGCTCTCCACCAGCCGGCCCCCACTCGGCCCCGGACTGATGGCCAAGTACGAGTACGAACTCCAAGCATTCGAGGGCCTGGCGCTTGAGGACATCGAGATGGACGCCGCCCTGACCTTCCTGCTCGACTTCGTCCACGCCGTCGCACGCTCAGCCGCCGAGGCTGCCGCCGCCCAGAAGGACAGCGCGATGAGCGAGGAGCAGTGGTGGGCCGCCAACGCCCCCCTGCTCGCCCGGGTCTTCGACGAGACGAAATACCCCACCGCATCCCGCGTCGGCGCCGCGGCGGGAGCCGCCAATGGCGCGGCCCACAACCCCGACCACGCCTACGCGTTCGGCCTGCAACGCGTCCTCGACGGCCTCGCCACCCTCATCAACTCCCGCGCGACCTGACCCACGGCCCGCGCAGCAACCCGCACGCTCCACACTCCATCGCGCCACACCAGCCCAGAAAAGGTCGAAGACAACAGAAGCCTTGAGCACGGTTACCTTCGCAGACACAGCCGGCCGGCCCCGCCCACGCAGTGGGCCGAGGCCGGCCCATCGGCGAGGCGGGGCTTTTGTGGGAGATCGGGGACGGGCCGGGGCGGGACGTGCGCGTGCTGCGCGACCGGCTCGGTCTCGACTCCGGGTACGTCAGCCGCCTGCTGCGCTCCCTGGAGGGCGCCGGGCTGGTGACCGTGCGTCCGGCATCCCGTGACCGGCGGGTACGCACGGTCTCGCCTACCGAATCCGGGCGGGCCGAGCGCACAGCGCTCGACGAGCTGAGCGACGAACTCGCCACGTCACTGCTCGCTGCGCTCAACGACTCCCAGCAATCGAGGCTGGTTGCGGCGATGGCCGAGGTCGAGCGGCTGCTGACTGCCGCGACGGTCACCGTCCACGTGACAGACCCCGATCACCCCGACGCGCAGTCGTGCCTCGGCTCGTACCATGCCGAGCTGCACGAACGCTTCGATACCGGATTCGATCCCGCGCGCAGCTCGCTGCCGGATCCTGGCGAACTGCGCGCGCAGTACGGGCTATTCCTCGTGGCGCGGCTGCACGGTGAGCCGGTCGGTTGCGCGGGTTTGAAGTTGCCTGGCGGCACGGCGGCGGAGATCAAGCGCATGTGGGTCGCCCCGCAGGCACGCGGCGTGGGTCTCGCGCGCAGGCTGCTGGCCGAACTCGAGTCGCAGGCCACGGCCCACGGGCGCAATATCCTGCGACTGGAGACGAACGCGGCACTGACCGAGGCGATCAACCTCTACAGATCCGCGGGTTTCGTGGAGATCCCCGCGTTCAACGACGAGCCCTACGCACACCACTGGTTCGAAAAGACCATCGACGCGCATGCGTGAGGGCGCCGGAAGCGACTGTCCGGACCCTGTGACGTTCGAGGATGTGCGCACAACCGGCTTGACCTGCTCGTCAACAATGCTTGAAGCGTTTGCGAACGCCCCAACACGGGGCGTGGGATACTCGACGGCCAGATGTGTGGCTACGCCGCAGATAGCGAGCTGCTCAATGTTCGCTGCTCGCAGTACCGCGTCCAGGATCGTCGATTTCAGCGCGCCACCGCCACACCGGCGGCGCTCAACCGTTGCTCAGCCTTGAATGAAGGCGAGCAGGTCGGCGTTGATGACGTCAGCCTGTGTGGTGATCATCCCGTGTGGGAATCCCGCGTAGGTCTTCAGCGTGCCCTTCTGGAGCAGCTTGGCCGACAGCGGTCCTGCGTCGGCGTATGGAACGATCTGGTCGTCGTCGCCGTGCATGACCAGCACCGGGATCGAGATCTTCTTCAGGTCCTGGGTGAAGTCGGTTTGGCTGAACGCGACGATGCCGTCGTAGTGCGCCTTCGCGGCGCCCGTCATCCCCTGCCGCCACCAGTTCTCGATGACGCCCTCGTCCGGCTCTACGCCGTCCCGGTTGAACCCGTAGAACGGTCCGGTGGGCAAGTCGCGGAAGAATGAGGCGCGGCGGGTCGCGGTCTGGAGCTGGAGGTCGTCGAACACGCTCTTGGGCAGCCCGCCCGGGTTGGCGTCGGTCTGCACCATGAGCGGCGGCACGGCGCTGATGAGCGCGGCCTTGGACGCTCGGCTCTCGCCGTGCCGCGCGAGGTAGCGCACAACCTCGCCGCCGCCGGTCGAGTGGCCGACGTGGATCGCGTCGTGCAAGTCCAAGTGCTCGATCACCGCGGCCAGGTCGTCGGCGTAGTGGTCCATGTCGTGGCCGTCGGCGACCTGGGTGGAGCGCCCGTGGCCGCGCCGGTCGTGGGCGACCACGCGGAACCCGTGGTTGAGGAAGAACATCATCTGCGGGTCCCAGTCGTCGGCCGACAGCGGCCAGCCGTGGCTGAACACCACCGGCTGACCCGATCCCCAGTCCTTGTAGAAGATATCCGTGCCGTCTCGCATCGTCACGTAACCCATGACTCTCCCGATCAATTGTGCGATGAGCATCTGAACTGGATGCCGCCGGTGTGTTCACGCAAGGCGGATCAGCTCAAGCGCGCGGCGGCCACAAACGGTAACTCTAGGTGAATCGATCCCTACTCGAAGCCTACGGTCATCCAGCGAGCTTCGCAGCGGCGCCGTCGTGCGACCGCTATGCCGCCGATTTCGCGTTCGAAGGGGCCGTGTTGTACTCGGCCAGCGGCCGCAGCGTGTCGCCACCGCTCACACCGGCGCTGTTGACCGCGATGTCGAGTTGCCCGTGTTCCCGCCCGCGGCGGCGCTCGCGCGGACGATCGACTCCTCGTTCGTCGCGCACGTCGCAGATCACCGCCTGGCCCTGCCCACCTGCGGCGTGGATCGCCAGACAGCGCCGTGACGCTGGCCCGGCTCGGCGCGTGTGATTCCGCCCGCCACGATCTCCGGCGGGCCATCGGCCCGACGCCCGGATCCCGCCCCTGTCTCGGCCGTTGGCGGGGCCGGCTCACGGTCGGGCCGCTTACGTCGGGCTTAGGCGCCTACGCCGGTCAGTTCGACTGACAGGTCCCACAGGCGACGGGCATTGTCGGGGTCGACGGCGTAGTCCGCGACGCCGCGACGCACGCCCGGGACGTAGGGTTCGGCTACCTGGCAGTCCTCGAAATACGTGCCCGTGATGCCTTCGACCAGGGGTGAAGCCGCGAGCAGGACCGAGGTTGCGGCGCCCTGTTCGATGCTCTTCTCCGTCACGCCGGTCTTACCGGTCGGATCGAAGGAGGTGGGGGGCGTCTCGATGTGCCGGCCGAGGTTGGTCCCCCAGATGCGTCCGGGGTTGAGCGCGTTCACCGCGATGCCGTCCGCTGCCCAGCGCTGGCCAGCCTCGACGGCGAACAGCACGTTCGCCGTCTTGGACTGTGCGTAGGCCAGCCACGGCTCGTAGGGCTCCGTGGTGAAGTCCGGGTCGTCGAAGCGGACCGGGCCGTTGACGTGTCCGACCGAGCTGACTACGACCACACGGGCGTCGCCGGCGGCGGCGAGTGCATGGTGCAGACGCACCGCGAGCGCGAAGTGGCCGAGGTGGTTCGTCGCGAACTGCATCTCCCTACCCTCCGGGGTGTGCTGCTCCGGAGTGGCCATGATTCCGGCGTTGTTGACCAGGATGTGCAGCGGTCCTGACCAGTTCTCGGCGAACCGCGTGATCGAGGCAGGGTCGGCCAGGTCCAGCTGCGCCCCGTGCACGAGCGGGTTGTCCGTCTCCGCGGCGATCTCGCGTGCGACGGTGTTCGCGGCTTCCAGCCTGCGCGCGGCGAGCGTCACTTCGGCGCCGGCCGACGCCAGCGCACGGGCGGTCTCGCGCCCCAACCCGCCGGCTGCACCCGTCACGATCGCTCGGCGGCCGGTGAGGTCCACGCCGGCGATTACCTCGGTGGCTGTCGACTGAGGGCCGAAGGGAATCTGGTTCATGATCGTTCCTCTCTGAGCGCACTCAACCCACGGACGGGTGGCTGCGCTCGGATTTTCGGCTAACATGGGTAACCGGAGTCAGTTCCGCTTATCCGAGAGTAAGCGGAGTGGGTTCCGCTTGCAAGGAGGGATCAATGTCCGGGTCACTGCGTGCCGATGCGCAGTTGCGCAGCGCCTCCGGGTGCACCCCGAGCTGACGGGCCATCTGCCGAATCACCGGCTTCGGGTCCGCAGCCCGGTACATCGCCACCGCCCGCTCCTGCAACTCGGGCGGATGCTTTCGCTGAGCCACCATCAGGCCGACTCCCTTCACGTGATCAATCACGACACGGGTTCGATCGACCGGCAACTCGGGGGACACTCAAGGCCGCACGCGCTGACATCCGTGGGCTTCCGCGGCGTGGGGGTCCTATGTCCTTCGTCAAGCTTGACGTGGTGCTGTTATGTCCCTGGGATCGGCGGCTGATTAGCGGGGTGTGTCGAGGGCCTGGTATGAGTCAGGTGTGGCCTTGGGGAGCTTCATGACGCTTCAAACGGAGATGCCCCCGGTTGAGCCGAGCCTCAGCCGGAACGCCCTCCGCTTGTAAATCGCGGGAGAGCTGATCTGAATGCAATCAAGGAGAACACGTGGCAGACCGCGCACTCCGCGCTGACGCGCAGCGTAACCGAGAACGCATCCTCGAAGTATCGCTCCGCGCCTTCTCTGAAGGCGGGGCTGACGTGTCGCTCGATGCCATCGCTCGGAAGGCCGCGGTCGGCAGCGGAACGCTTTACCGGCACTTCCCTACGCGTGAGGCGCTCGTCGAGGCTGTGTATCACAACGAGCGCGCCCGGCTGTGTGACTTGGCCAGCGAACTGCTCGCCACGGTTGCCCCGCGGGAGGCTTTGCGAAGCTGGATGGAGGGCTTTCTTCACTATGCGAGGACCAAGCTGGGTCTTGCCGACGCGCTTGGCGCGCTCGTCGCCAGAGGCAAGGATCCGTATGAGCACAGCCGGGCCAGAATTCTCGCCGCCCTGACTGAAGTGATCGAAGCCGCCATCGCCGAGAACGGTATCCGGGATGACATCGCGCCCTCCGATGTCCTGACCAGCCTGAGCGGCATCGCTCTCGCATCGACCGACCCCGAGCAGCACGAACGCCTGCTCGGCCTGCTGATGGATGGACTCCGGCCATGCCACGTTGCGAAGACAGCGTGCGCGTCCATCCCGAAGGCGGCGGTCCGGGCCAGCTAGGACGTCGAGGCGAAAGGTCCGCTCCTCCTTGCGGCCCTCGGCCGGTGACCGCGGGGGCGTTCTCGAGATCTCGGGCAACGCCCGCGGCGCATCAGGGCAGGGTGGTCGACCATTGGAACCTCGGCAATTTCGACGAGACCCACCGGGCGAGTGACTTCGGCGGCGCGATGGCCTTGCCGGCGGTCGCGCGTTGGTCCGGCGGTGCGGTCGAAGATGCGAGCGATCTCGCGGAGCTGCTCGTTGAGCTCCTCACACGTGAGCCTGACGCAGAAGGTGACACTCGATGCGGGATCCTCATGCCGTTGTCCGGGCTGGACGCCTGCTGGCGGGTGCGCGCACCGGACGGAGTCGCGGGCGCGCCGAATGAGCGCTGGACCTCGGTCGGCGAATTCAGGCGGCCAGATACCGGCGAGGGCTGATGCGCAGTTGGCGTTTCCATGTGGTCAGTTGGCGAGGATGCCGTGAAGCAGCAGGTCGATGAGCCTGGTGGCGAGGTCGCGGCGGCGCTCGCTCGCGGTGATGACGCTGATTCCGCCGAGTGCCATCAGCACGTCCCGGGCGTCGGTTTGGGGTCGGGTCAGGGATCTGCTCGCGGCGGCGACAAGCAAGTGGTCGATGGCTTCGGCGAGTCGGGTGCGGGTATTGAGCCGCTCGTTCTCGTTGGTGAGTACGACGCGTAGCGCGTCGGCCATGCCGTGCTTGGTGGCCATGAAGTCGAGGAACAGTTCCATCCACGCTCGCAGGGCCTCCTCGGGTGGGTGCGAGGCGGAGAGCTCGGGCGCGGCGTCGCATAGGTCCTGCACTTCGTGCCGGTACGTCGCTTCTATGAGCAGTTCCTTAGAGGGGAACCTCCGGTAGAGGGTGCCCACGCCGACGCCGGCCGCACGGGCGATCTCTTTGACCGAGGCGTTCGCACCGTAAGTGCTGAAGGCCGCGGCTGCTGCTTCGAGCAGCCGGTCCTCGTTGCGCTGCGCGTCGGCACGCAGCCGGCTGCGCTGTCCAACTGTGTTGCCTGTCTCGCTGGTCACTGATCTCCCTAGCCGATTTGTATCCGGAACCAGTTCCGCTTATAGTTCTGATCGTATCCGGAACCAGTTCCGGATACGAGGATAGGCGGCGCTGCGTTTCTGCGCCACCGGCAAGAGACTGCGGACGGCTCCCGACGGCACCGATCCCGCAGGACGCAAAGCGAGGGACGATCATGGAACAGGAATTCGCGGGAACCACGGCACTCGTCACCGGCGGCGGCACCGGCATCGGCCAGGCCGCCGCACTCTCCTTGGCTGCGGCCGGCTGCACCGTCACGGTCGCCGGCCGCACCGTGGCGAGGTTGGAAGAGACGGTGCAGATGATCATCGAGGCGGGCGGCGCCGCCCGCCACGTCCAGTGCGACGTCAGCGACGAACAGTCCGTCGCCGACGCGGTCCGGGTGGCTGTCGGCGATTCTGGCCGCCTGGACTTCGGCGTCAACAGCGCCGGTATCAGCGGCGGCGACGATCTGCAGAAGACCGCCGACTACTCCACCGAGGCCTTCGACCGGATGATCGCGACCGACCTGCGCGGAACGTTCCTGGCCATGAAGTACGAGCTGCGCCAGATGCAGACACAGGGGTTCGGCTCCATCGTCAACATCGGTTCCGGGGCGAGCGTGGTCGGCGTGGCGGGCTTCGCCGGGTACACCGCAGCCAAGCACGGCGTCATCGGGCTGACCCGTACGGCGGCACTCGACTACGGCCCGGACGGTATCCGGGTCAACGCGATCGTCGCCGGCCTGGTCAACACCCCGTTGATCGCCGAAGGGCGCTCACCCGAGGTCATGGCCGCGCGGATCGCCGCCCACCCGCTGGGGCGGATCGCCGAACCGCACGAGATGGCCGACGCCGTCCTGTGGCTGTGCTCCAATCGGTCCAGCTTCGTCACCGGCACCGCTCTCCCGGTCGACGGCGGATACACCGCCCGCTGAACGCGAGGAAGGACCATTCGCCATGGCCACGCACAGTTTCCATCACGTCGGGCTGTCCGTCGCGGACCTCGACCGGCAGTGCCGCTTCTACAGCCAGGCGTTCGGTTTCCGCGAGGAGTACCGGACCGAAATACCCGAAGCGGGAACCCGGATCTCGCTGCTGAGCGGCCCCAGCGGCGCCGCGCTCGAATTGACCGAGTGCGCCGGTTCGGCGCCGCAGCACTTCACCGATCCCGTCGACGGCGCGCGCACCCAGGGCTACTTCCATTGGGCGCTCACCGTGTCCGACCTGGAAGACGCCCTCGGCACGGCGGTCGCCCGCGGAGCCCGGGTTGTATCCCCGCCGAAACCGAACCGGCGAGCCGACGCCCGTTTCGCCTACCTCGCCGACCCCGAAGACAACCTCATAGAACTCCTGCAACCCATCCGCTGAACCCGACGCGGACCTGCGGGACCGGCGATGGTGAGGACTCCGCCCACGCGGGGCACCGTTCGCAGCTTCACACCGCACCGCGGTTGCAGCATGGCCGCGGCACATCCACAACACACGAAGGAAAGATCATCATGACGAAGCGACTTGAAGGCACCGTGGCGCTGGTGACCGGCGCCAGCAGCGGCATCGGCGCGGCAACCGCGCACAGCCTTGCCGCGCAGGGCGCGACCGTCGCCCTGCTCGCGCGGCGCCGCGAGCGCCTGGAAGAGCTGGCGGGAGCGATCCGCGCAGAAGGCGGGACCGCCATGGTCGTCGAGGCCGACATCACCGATCGGCAGCGGGCAGAGGAGGCCGTGGAGCGTGTCGTTGGCGAACTCGGCCGCCTGGACACACTCGTGAACAACGCCGGGCTCATGCACATCGCTCCGGTCGCGGACGCCTCGGTCGACGAGTGGGACCAGATGCTCCAGATCAACGTGCAGGGTCTGCTCTACGTCACCCGCGCCGCGCTGCCCCACCTGCTCAAGGCCGCGGAGGACTCACCTCGTGGTGTGGCGGACCTGGTCAACATCAGCTCGACCGCCGGCCGGGTGGCCCGCCCGGGAACCGCCGTCTACAACCTGACGAAGTACGGCCTCAACGGCTTCGCCGAAGCACTGCGGCAGGAGGTCATCCAAAAGCGCGTGCGGGTGAGCCTCGTCGAGCCCGGCACGGTGGACACCGAGCTGAGCTCGCACCTCTCGGACGGTGTGCGAGAGGCGATCGAGACGCAGATCAAGGACATGGAGCTGCTACGGCCCGAGGACATCGCCGACGCGGTGACCTACATCGTCACCCGGGACCGCCGGGTGGCCGTCAACGAAATCCTCGTACGCGCCTCCGAGCAGACCTGGTAGCAGACCACGGACGAACCGGCGAAGGGGAAATCCCCTTCGCCGCCGCCAAGTCCGCAGGCTCCGGGTCGACGCCGCTGCCCCGGCGTCGACCCGGGAACCTGTGCCACACCGGTCGAACCTGTGCAGGGCAGCTGACGGAACTCTTTGCTCGTTACCGACCTCGGCCACGTCGCACTCAGGAGGCCCGATCGTCCCGTGCGCGTGTCGGCCATGGGCTTACGGTGGCGGCAGGGAAGATGGATGAGATGTCGGAATCTTCAAGCCGAGAATGACGGAGTTCGAGGAGATCCGCGTCATGGCGAAGGTGCTTTTCATTCCACGCTGCGCCGCGCCCGAGGATAGGAGCCGGATGTTCAAGTGTCGCACGACCTGACCGCCGCGACGCGGCAGCTACTCCGGCACGGTGCGCGGTCCGCAGCCCGATCATGGACGAGCCGACGAGCCCGACCCACGACGATCGAGAAACTGCGAGGTTCAAGATGACCAGCACGCCGTGGGAGCGCCAGGAGAGCGCAGCCACCGTACTAGGCGGTCCCACGACCGTCCTCGACCTGGGCGGGCTGCGCATCGTCGTCGACCCCACCTTCGACGACGCCGGTCCGCACGGCTACCTCACGAAGGCAGCCGGGCCGAGCGCACACGAGGACGCCCTGGGCGAGGTCGACGTCGTGCTCGTCAGCCACGATCAGCATCCGGACAATCTCGACGAGCGCGGGCGCGCGTTCACCCTGACCGCACCGCTGGTGCTGACCGGGCCGCTGTCCGCCGGCCGCCTCGGGTCCCCTGCCGTCGGACTTCCCGCCTGGGAGAGCAGCACGGTTGCGCGTAGGGACGGTGGCGGCGAGCTGACGATCACGGCGGTACCCGCCGTGCACGGACCCGAGGACGGCGAGCGCGACGCCGATGGCCACGTGAACTGCGAGGTCACCGGTTTTGTACTGACCGGTGACGGGCTGCCCACCGTCTACATCAGCGGCGACAACGCCTCCATCGGCACAGTGGCGGAGATCTCCCACCGGCTACCGGGGATCGACGCGGCGATCCTGTTCATCGGTGCCGCCCGCGTCCCGACGAAGTTCGGCGGACGACCGTTGACCCTCAACAGCCGCAGCGCGGCGGCCGCCACGGCGGTACTCGGGGCGAAGGTCGTCATCCCCGCGCACTACGACGGGTGGGCGCACTTCTCCGAAGGGCCCGACGACATCTCAACGGCCTTCGACGAAGCGGGCCTGTCCTCCCTACTGCGCCTTACCGACCACGGAACCTGGGTGCCGCTGCGGGCCTGACCCGCCGCGGCCCGCGGCACCACGGGTCAGCCATTGCCTGAGCGTCCTGCGGAACCCGCCCAATATACGTCGTTCGCCTCCGGCCGACGTTGCCGCGAAGCCGGTACACGCCCGTCGACCGGCTCGGTCGACGAGCGCTGCGACAACGCGATCACCGGGAGCTTCTTCATCGGAGGGTTCTACAACACCCGCCGACGGCACTCGACTAACGGCATGCTCAGCCCACCGAGTACGAGCGGCGAAACCAACCCCAACCGAGCTACAGTGTCGCTGCCTGATCGAAAGAACCGACCCGTCAACTGAACCTGGATCCACTGATGTGATTTCAGGTTGGCGATTTCTGGTTTTCGGGGTTGCCGAGGAGCTGGCCTGGGATTTTGCGGGCAGGGGTGATCGCCGGGTGGAGGGGGCTGGTCGACTGGATCTTCTTCCAATGCCGTTCGGGGGAACGCGGCGAACGCGGTCAGGCCTGCTTCGGCCTCGAGCAGCATGGCTTTGACCTCGGGGAACTGGCCTCCGAGCATGTCGGCCACGGTCTCGAGTTCGGTGTCGGTGGGGGAGTCTACGAGGTCGATGCGCAGTTCGGCGCGTGGGTCTTCAGTGACGGGACGAAAGGCGAGGCCGACATCCTCGGTATCTGCGACGGCAAGGTGGTGAGCGGCGAGGTGAAGATGTCCGGCTACTCATTTACGAAGACGCAGGTCGACAAGAACTTGGACATCGCGCAGCGGCTGGGCTCCGACGTCTACCTGATCGTCGCCACCAACTCCGTCAAGAACGGCGCGAAGGAGCGAGCCCAGCCCCGATGCGACGAGCTCGGCGTGCAGCTGCTGTTCCTCGAACGCATCGTCCTGCTGCGCTGACCCGTCCGCCTCGATTGCACCGGGCACGTGGGAAGGAGCGCACCGCGCCGGCCTCGTCTTGTGCTGGGGGGCGTGAGCCTGGCCGCCCCCGCCTCGCGCTGGCCGCCTGGATCATCGAAGATCACGCTGCGCTCAGGCGCTGGGACTGGTGCGGCGGAGTGAGACGGGTGCGCAATGGCGCATGTGGAGCGGTGTGGGCGTGGGTGGCGGGCCCGTTGGTTGCTGGAGGATGGGCGGTTTGGGAGTAAGTCCGGGTTTGCCGGGACGCGTGCGGCGCAGCAGTATGCGAATGAGCAGGAGCTCGCTGCCCGGCTGTGGCCTCGCCTTCGCGTGGAGCCCGGGCTGACGGTGGGGGAGTGGTGGCAGCGCTGGTTTCCAGCGCAGGACCTGGCGCCTGCCACGCTGGAGAACTACGCCCAGCAGTATCGGCGGCATGTACACCCGCGCTTCGGGCGCCGTGCTCTCGCCGAGATCACCGGCCTGGAGTTGTCTGATTTCGCCCGCCGCCTGCGCGAGAGCGGGCTGGCGCCGTCGAGTGTGACGGTGGTGGTGAGCGTAATCCGTAATGGGTGTAGATCTCGTGAGGGTGTCTCTTTGGGTGATTCACAGGGGCTTGGCCTTTTGCGCGATCAGGTCGTCTTGAACATTCGTTGTATTAGGTGTCTGCTAGAGGGTGAGCCGGGTCAGCTGGCGGCCTTCTCGCTAGGAGACGGACAGCGTGAAACACGCGGGGACGAAGTCGTGGCAGATCATCACCAGTGAGTGGGATTTCCAACTGGAGTGGGCCCTGTGGGTCAGGGCTGCGGAGCGGATCGAGGTGCCGGTCGGAGGTCTGGTGACCGGGCCGCCCGACGTTGATCCGCTGCCTGCGCCATCGGTGCCGTCAGGGGCGCCACTGGCAGAGGGGTGGCTGTTCTGGTGGCACGCAGTGGTGTCCCAGCCGGAGCCGGCTTCGCCGTTCCCGCAGGAGGATCTCGCCGAGCTCGGGCGGTTCGGTCCACCCGGCTTCAGCGCCTTGGACGCCTACCCGGATTTGCAGCGAGTCGTGGCGGCCCGGTGGGAAGAGGCCAACACCTGGCACAGTGCGCGCAAGCGCGCGGGTGTCAAAGCCTTCGTATCCGCTGTCGCGAGCCACGGCCGGGGGCCGAGAGCCGAGGGCGTCGTCGTGCGTTCGGTGGAGGCCGAGGTCGGGCACGAGGCTGCGCCGTTCCGGCTGAGGATCGTCGTCGTGCCGGTCCTGGACGAAGAGATCCGGTCAGTGGGTGGCGGGGCGTTCCTGGTTCCCGAGCGGGTTCACGGGACGGACGCCTACACCACGTGGCTGCGTGCGCTCGTGCGAGCCTTGGCCTGAACGGCGAGTACATGCCCCTTGAATCTGGCGATGACGGCGGTCAAAGCCGCAGGAGCCTTGCCCATGGGTGGAGAGCTTTCGAAGGTGCTGCTCATCAGGCCGCGGGTATGTGCTGGTCGCGGTAGCGGACCTGGAAACGTCTTTCCCTCGTTGGCCCATACTCGTTCGAGCCCGTCGATCATCTGCTTGCGCATGGCTGGGGTGGTGTGGGCGTAAATGGCGCGCATGCCGGGCGGGTGGTGTCCGAGCCGCTCGTCGTGGAGGATCTCGGGGGCGTCGAGCTCGATGAGCATGTTCTTGTGGGTGTGGCGCAGGTCGTGGAAACGCAGGCCCGGGCAGAGGGGCGGGAGCGTGCCAGCCACCGTACCGCCGAGAGCCGCGTGTGTGGGTGTGCCGTCGCAGGCCGGGCACCAGTAGTTGAGGAAGTCGGTGTGACGCAGCGCCGCGGCGCGCCGGTTGGCGAACAGCAGCTCTCGAAAACCCTGAATCATGCCTGGCAAACCCTTATGCATGACACGCGCCCAGATGGCCCGGACCGGCGATCCTACAAAACCCGACAGCAGGCCCATGCCTCTAAAAGCGCAGGTAGACGCCATATGTTGAGTCAGGGCACTAATGCCGCAGTCGGGCCCACGTCGGGCCGCCCGCGGCTCGGCACGTCGCCTGGCGTTGCAATTTTTCCCCAAGATTCAGGCTCCATGAAAGCCCGTTGTTATCGAACCGGCAGGTCAAGGCGATGTAGAACTGCATTTCTGCCTTCTCATGCATAATCTCTCTTATGCATGATACTTTGAGGAGGCTCCGCCGATCCTGCCGTCCACCTGGGACCCCCTTGGCAACACGTTGAGTGTTACCGTCCCAGCGCCCTGAATTTGGGCAGATTTTGGGGAGATCAGCCTGCGAGACCGTAGTCCTGACGCCTGTTCTGGTGCTCCTTGTAGCGCTGTTCCAGAGCGTGCATCAGCTTGATTCGCATATCAAGCGTCGGATGCGAGTATACGCCGCGGGCTCCGAGCGCCGCGTGTCCGAGCCGGTAGTCACGCATTGTGACGTGTGTCCCGAGGTCGTCCATCATCGACGCGTGGAAATGCTTGCCGTCGTGCAGGCGCAATCCCCACTCGATCGGCTCGATCGTCGCGCGGTACTGGCCGCTGGGCGTCTTGTGCTCAGGTACGCCGTCTACTGCCGGGCGCCAGCGCCTGAAATTCCAGTAGTCGTACGCCCGGTACTCGCCCTTGGTGTTGGGAAACAGGATGTCCTGGTCCTCGGGCAGGCAGTCGAGGTACTCCTTTATAAGCAGGACGAGGAACGGCGGCAGGTCGATCACGCGCCCAGGCTTGTGGCGGGGTGTGAGCCGGCGCGGCGATCCGCTCTTCGGCGGCCCGAGGAAGCGCTGGGAGTGGACGTCCTCGTGGACTGCGCCGATCGCCGGGTCAATCACGTAGTAGCCGGCCCCCGGGATCACGCCAGCGCTGGGTACCGTGTTGAGGAAGGAGCGACGCATTGCCGCGATCTCACTCCAACGCAGCCCCGTCCAGAACACGATAGTGACCATCAGCGCCTCCGCCGGGTTCAGGCGCGCGCAGATCTGGTCAAGCTGGTCGAGCGAGATCAGGATCGGGTCACGCTTCGGCTTGGCCGTCGCGCTCCGCTTCTCCGTCTTCGGCTTCTTACGGCTGCGGCCGACGACGAACGGCGTGGAGGTGATGATTCGGTTGAGCGCGGCATCCTCGAACAGGTTCCGTAGGATGGCCATCGAGATGTTGACGATCGAGCGGCCAGCCCTCTTGCTGAGCTCGTTCTCGAACTCCTGGATCTCAATCGGCAACACGGACTCCATGGGGGTGCTCCCCCACCGCGGCTTGACGTGCAGCCGATAGTTCTGCTCGTAGGACTCGACCGTGTTGGGCCTGTAGTGGTCCTGGGCCGGGAACCAGCGCTCCCACCACTGATCTACCGTCGTCTCCAGGACCTTCGGGTCAAAGTAGTTGCGGGCCCTAATGGCCGCCTCTTGGTCGTTGGCGTACTTCTTGGCCGCGCGTTCGGATGAGAATCCGCTCTTGCCCGGCCGTCTGGGCGAGGTACCCTTGGGGCCTTTCCAGCGCGCCCGCCAAGATCCGGATGACCATTCGGCAGTTCCCACGTCAACCTCCTGTCGTGTCTCACGGGTGGTTTCTCGACCTCCAACGCAGCATTCTGCGCTGCGTTTTCCCATGTAGGACAAGTCTATCCATTGCGGCCTACATGTTGCAGTTCCCTGAGCTGGGAGGTAGCCCTCTGCGCGGAACGGCCGCCCCCTCCTCCGGTCCGGCACCGTACGGCAGCGCTCCGCGCATGCCGCCATCCCAGCATCATAGGTGACGGAAATCAATAGGTCTGAGCACATGTGTGTGACCATTCGTCGGATGGCGGGCGATGGGGATCCAAGGTCCGCCGCTGAGCGTCGGGCGGCCGGCGTGCGGACTCAATATTGGTGCGCATGGCCCGTTTGCCAGCCC
>Ga0185299_10004068_pt1 | contig 18144 bp, 18 predicted proteins | sample PaiPotPPA55metaG_FD_128002 | JGI IMG/M metagenome (GOLD analysis project Ga0185299, IMG submission 128002) | Iron sulfur acid spring bacterial and archeal communities from Banff, Canada, to study Microbial Dark Matter (Phase II) - Paint Pots PPA... ...
AGCAGCGGTTCCAGAAGTTCCGGGTACTGGCTCATGCGCTGGAAGTCGAAGCACTGAAAGCGGGAGAACGAGATCGTGTCCTCGGAGTTGTCGAAGAGGAATCCGAACTGGCCCCCTCGGGTCCATTTGGAGAGACGGCTGGCAACATCATGCCCGAGCGTGTTCGCCAGCACGCCCAGCGTGCGCAGCGCGGGGTCCACTGCATACAGGTTCTCGACCTGATGGAAGAGATCGCGCTCGGTGGCGGGGTCGAGCTCGCCCGCCCTCTGGCCCTGGATCAAGACTTTCAGGAAGAGAGCTAGGAAGTCGAGATTCTGCTTTGTGGGTGGCAGCGAAAACGGGTTGATCTTGAAGTCTTCGGACTCAAGCCCAACGCGAACATACGAGCCGCTGAAAAGCTGCGTGAGGCTTTCAAAGCTCCCACCCAAATCGAAGATGAAGGTGTGCGGCGCGTACTTTTGCAGGTTGGTGATCAAGAAGTTCAAAAGAAAACTCTTCCCTGCTCCCGTTCGCCCGAGAATCATGGTGTGGGCCACATCGCGGTAATGAAGGTTTAAGAAGTAAGGGGTGTGGTGGTTGGTCTCAAGGACCGCGAGATACTCCTGCCGGAGATGGTCGTTGTGCGGCTCGCCGCGATGAAGGGTGTAGAGAAACGAGAAGTCCGCATAGTTGGTGTTCAGCAGATACAGGGAACGTAGGTTGAAGACGTGGTTGCCGGGAACCGCCGCGAGGAAGGCGTTCAGAAGGTTGTATTTTTCTTCATAGAGCTGGGCGTCGTGGACACTGAAAACCTTGTAGAAGTCGGCACACGCTCTCTCAACCTTGGCCGCATCGAGGTCGTAAATGACGACAGTGAGGGAGAACTGGCCGAAGTAATTGCCGTGCAGCTCGATCTCCTTGATGCCTTCACCTAGTTCCCGGACCTGGCTCTCTTTCGAATCGTCGAGCAGCACATCCTGCGGAGCCGAGTCGTTCATGTTGACTTGGCTGACAAAGGATCGCTTGGTGTTGTGAAAATGGCGGCGCTTGTTCTGGATGACCCGGCGCATCTTGCCGGAATCTTCCTTTTTCCATTCCGTCACGACGTAATAATTGGCTTCCACTTCAAGCAGGCGCTTGAAGATGAGCGGAAAGCTCTGAGCGGAAGGCTCCTTGAGCGTCAACACTTTGACGTAATAATCGTCCACCCGAAGATGTCCGCGATGGCATTCGATGGGAGATTCGGGGAGATAGTAGTCGAGGAAGGTGTCGTATTTGAGTTTAGCGAGTTCGATTTTGTCAGGATGGAAGTTGAGCGTTCTCTTGAGAACGCGGAAGGCTTCCCCTTTGTCGAGCGTCCGAACAGCGAGGAAGTCGCTGACTTGGAGGATGAAGCTGCGTGCCTTTTGAAGCAGCGCTGCCTGGGCGTTGCTGACGTGCTGCCCCAGAATGACAAGTTGCTTCTGACCCGAAAAATGTGCTCGCAGATCCGCTAAGGCTTTCTTTGGATTCTTGGGAAATTCGGCGAGCGCGCCTCCGAGTTTCTGTGAAGTCTGAAATCCCTCGTACAGCACCACGTAATAGACGGCGAGGGAAAACAGCGTGTCAGCCTTGCCGTTAAGGTACGCGATGCGATTCTTGATCGCGGCGTCCACTATGGAACTGTCGTAGAGCTTGTAGGGGATGGGTTCGTTGTTGCGCTTGAAGAGGTACTGGTAGACGCGGTAGTTCTCGTCGAACAGCTTCAGCGCCGACTCAAGACGTTTCGTGAAGCCGTCAATCGACACGTTATCGAGACACTCATAGTCCACCCCGCGAACTTCGAGGATGACGCCCACCTCCCCGCTCTTAGTGAGAAAAACGTGCGGTCCGATGAAGCCGTAGAGATTGATCTGCTCGCCCAGGGAGCCGGTCTCGTTATAGTTTTTGAAGATTCGGCTAAGCCTGAGCATGGACATCCCTTCGGATTGCAATCGGAGAGAATTTCATCGGGTCGTATTGAGGACGGAGTCGGGCGGCCGTCAGCAGAAATCGCAGAATCTGCGGATCGGTTTGGGTCGCCCAACGAGCCAAGAAATAGAGCAAGAAGAACATCAGCAAACCACCGAACAAGCTATTGAGAAGGTTGAAGGTGGCGGCGCCAAGGCACATGGCGAAGAAGAAGAGCTTTCGCTCAGCCCCAAGGATCGTCAATGGCCGGGACAACGCTCGATGCACTCTGTTGATTCGTCTTGCTTCAGCCACAAAGCTTCTCCTCCGAGTGCGTTTTTCAGTTACCGGGAAAAAGCCACGACAAGAAATTCACCGCTGCGATAGCCATGCCGACTCCGAAGAGCACGCCTGCCAGCACGCGCTTCGAGCCGCCCTCACCGAAGGCGAAGGTGAGGCCGGCCACGACAATGGCAACGAGCGAGAGGCCGCGAGCGATGGTGCTGGTAAAGGCCTGCTGCAGCACGCTAACGGCGTTCTCCCAAGGGGAAGTTCCTTGCGCGAAGGCAGGGGCAGCGAGGAACAATCCTGCCACGATTAGGCACGCCTGCCGGGAGACAGCCTTCAATCGACTTGCATATCGCCAGATGTTTCTCATGTTGGGAAAGCTCCTTTGCGCTTGATCTTCGCCTGAGAGTAGTTGGGAGAGTTCTCGCCTCCTCCTTTTGCCGTCAGTGGTCAGCCAAACGCAGAGGCGGAAGAACCGCTCTCCTGGTTTGAAGTCCTTGCACGCGGTCAAGGCACACTTGGAGCATGCGCTCCTACCAGAGGGTTTCCACCTTCGCGTCCGTCTTGACGTTTATCGGCTAGCTGCGATGCTTAGTGGCTTACAGGTGAGGTTTGTGGCCGCCCAGCCCGCAGCGGAGAATTCCAGCGAGAACTCCCCTCATTTACAAGGAGCCATTGAGAAACAGAAAAGTAAGAAAAAAAAATGATCGCAACTTGGGGGTGCCTTTGGGGTTCTATTGACATCAAAACTAACAGCGTGTGACGCTTTTGATGCCCATTCCCACTGGCCGGAGCCTGGACGAGGGACCCGATGGAGAGACCAGATCCGTATGGTGAATGGGTACTCCGCCAGAACTCTGAGGCAAGGGATAGTACCGCTCGGGCGGTCGATGAAACGTTGTTGGCCGCAGCTCGCGCAGCATGGCCGCGCGTCCTAGCACATGCCAGACTAGAACTTCGCAGCAAGAATTCCGAGGCTGAGACTGAAGCCTTGACCGCTGAGGTCTGGGAATCGGTACTAAAGTCCGTTGCCAAGGCCCTTCAAAGGAACCGCGAGAAGGGACGGTCGATTGCGAACTTCGAAGGATACTTGTTCGCGGCGTTCCACCATCGCTTCAATAGATTCCTGAAATCAGAACAGAGACGAGACGACGCGATTGAACTTGTGTCGTCCTCAATTGATCTCGACCACATCGCGAGCGCACAGGATACGCGCTGGGTCTCTGAACTTGAAACTGCGATTGCGATTAGAGAGATCGTTCGGCACATGGATGGTGGGACAAGAAAGATTTGGCAGGCGCGACAGTATGGCTACTCGTGGAAGGAGATTTCAAAGTGGTTGGGTGTAACGGAGCAGCAAGCAAAGATGAAGTTTCGATATGGACTTGGGAAGACTCGTCAGAGTTTGCTCAGGACACGGGAGCGAAAGTCCGGCTAGTGATCGATTTCTGTTGAGTCTGACCGCTTTAAGGCGTTGAATTCTTCAAAGGTGAGGCTGGTCTGAGCGAGAAGACATATACGGCGAAACAAGAGAGGGATGTCCTAGCTGCGTTGGGCCGAGGACTTCGTGACGAGTTCCCGAATCCCAAACGCGTAGGATGTCCCGGTCGCGAGATTGTCGCTGCTATCGCTGCGCACAGGATGCCACTGTCCCAGGCGGAGCCGTACCTGGATCATTTGACCTCCTGCAGCCCGTGTTACCGCGATTTCTTGCGGCTTCAGGCCGAATATCGCCGTCGGCGAACCCGAATGATTTTCGCGGTCGCCGCGAGCATATTAATAGTTGTTGGTGTATCGACATGGGCTATGCTGCGTCGGCACGATCAGCAAATAGCCCGCGCTGTGGTCGATTTGAGGGATCGGTCTCTGGCGCGAGGTACCGAGCCGCCTCCAACAGGCCTGCCGCTGGAGATTCCTCGCAACGTCTCTCATCTGGACATTTATTTGCCGTTGGGAAGCAATGATGGAGTTTACGACGCCCGCCTCGCGACGCGAACTGGTCAAGAGGTCTCGACAGGACGTGCTGCTGTAGAGCTTCATCAAGGGATCGTCGTGCTGTCGTGGAATGTGAATCTATCTGCGCCCCCTGGCGTATATGTTCTGCAGGTTCGCAGGACTGGCTCCGAATGGAGTTCGTTTTCGGTGCGAATCAAATAACCGCACCTCGAAACGGCACAATCCTTTTCGCGAGACGTGGCACGGTCATTCTATGAGTTGCCTCGCATGTAGTTTGCCCGCAGGAGTACGGAACTGGTCGAGAACGACCGTCCCTAGAAAATGCGGGTGTACTCGCGTTTCGGTGAGCCTTTTTGTACTGCGAAACGACCAAGTATAACCGGCCAGATGTGATTTGTACCCGCGTGTCCATCCTAAAGTTCTCTCGCCAATTCCAAAGCCCTTTGCATTTGAGGGTCTTCGCCTGCTAGAAGCTGTTCCGGTGGTTGCTCGACTACGACGCTCGGGTCCACGCCCTTTCCTTCGATCAACCGCCCTTGCCAGGTGAGATAAGCGGCCACGGGCAGCCCGACAATATATCCAAATCCTGCCTTGAAAGCACTGCCGCTCAGCAGGCGTCCCGGAGTTTTCGTTCCCACGATGGTAGCGAGCTTATTCTCCTCGGCAAAAGCCGCAACCATTTCACCGGCACTGGCCGTGTGTTCGTTGACCAGAATTATCACGCGTCCGTGAAAACGTTGTGGGCCTAAGCCCTCCGTGACGACGAGTATGGACTTGTCGATGAAACCGTACCGCAGCGCCAGCCAGATCAATGTGGATTTGCGTGATGGAATGCGGCCAAATCTTGGAAGGTCTTCGCGCGAATATCCCTTCTCTTTACGTTTCCGTGTGAGGCTGTAACCTACTTCCACCTTGGCGGGTGTCAAGTAACTCATCAGACGTAAACCGCCGATGCCTCCGCCTGTGTTTCCCCGGAGATCCACAATTAAACGAGTCGATTCCCGTAGGTGAGCGAACGCATTGTCGAGCGCTTTCGCCAGATCGATTCCGACTGCGCCGGGAAACATAGTGACCTTCAGCCAGCCGATTCCTTCGGGTAGTTGCGAGCAAATTACGGATTTGGGAATAATGACAGGATGCTTCTTGGATCGTGGTGAAGGCACCTGAAGATTGCCGGTCACACGCTTTCCGTCCGGCTTTTGGACTGTGTACTGCGAATCTTCTCCGACCGGAAACATTGGAGCATCGGGCGGGCGCAAATCCCGATTTCTGACCTGGAGAAGGATATCGCCGGGCCGTAGTCCTGCGGTGTGCGCCGGGCCTCCCTCGTGAACATCCTGAAACATCCAGCGTTGTTCCCCATCGAGGTTGAAGCGCATGAACGTGGCGCTGATTGCGTGCCGGCCCGGAACGTTCGGGCTTTTCGCGTGCCGAAACCCGGTGTGGCTCGTCTTCAGTTCGTTCAGCAATTCCTGCATTTGTCTCTCAAATTCGTCATCCGTGAGACTTTGAAGAACCTGATCTCTCCTCGATGACGCGAGGGCCGTCCAATCAGCTCCGTTCATTCCAGGATCAAAGTGCTTCCGTTTAACGAGTTCAGATACTCGTGCATAGATTTTTTCGCGGGCTTGAATATCAAGGCTCATTGGACACCCAATCGGATCGGCGACCCTCCGTCGCCTGTCAAAACAAATGCTCCCCAATAGTAGGGTGGGACTTCCTTCCCATATTTTGCAAGCAGGTCCAGCTTCGCGTTTCGGAGGGCTGATGCTTGATCCATGCCTTCCACAATGTGAGTGTAAAACCGATTCATCAAGGCGTGCGTGAATGTGTCATCTGCGCTCCAGAGGCTAGCGACGACGGACTTCGAGCCGCTCACGAGAAAAGCTTCAGCCAAGTCCGTTATGCCTTCCTCGCCCTGAAGCTTTCCCACTCCCGTGTTACACGCCGATAGCGTTACTAGGTCTGCGTTAAATCTTAAACGAGTGATCTCTCGAACCTGCAGCAGTCCATCATCGGCGGTTTTGGAGTCAACACCAAGCACTACTCCCGAGCGTTCAGGAAACCGGGAATCGGCAAATCCGTGTACTGCCAGGTGGATGATCTTGAAAGCCGCGAGTTTTTCGGCCTTGAACGCCGTTTCCGTAGCGTCTGGCCCCAACAGGAGAGTCGCATCAGTTCGAAGAATATTCTTAATGTCTAGAACTTCGTCCCGCGTTTCCGGCAAGTCGTAAAGACGCGTGCCGAAAGTGTCAGACACTCCTCGGAGCAGGCGGTCCTTCACTCCAGTTGGTTTTACGAGTGCTGCCGAGACGTTGGCCTGATTTTGATACGGCGCATTTCCCACTGCCAGCAATGTCCGTTGCGCTGCATCTGGTTGTTTGGGTTTTCTCCGTAGTACGTAAAAAACGGTTGAAGCTGGCGCATAGGTGATTGTCTTGCTCTGCAACACCAGCGAGTCTCTTGCGTCCAACAGCGTCTCAAAAGGGAGAAGATGCAAGATTCCATCGGGAACGATTATGAGCCGATTCGGTCCGGGCTGTTTGTCGAACGGCGACAACAGCGCAACGTAGAGCTGTTTTGCAACGTGAGGATCATTGCGTTTCTCTTGAATCGCAGAAAGGTAGCCGCGTGTCAGATCCTCAATCTGCTTTCGACTTGCGTTCAGCCGCTCCAACCCTGCGGCGCTTTGTGAAATCCAAAGGCAATATGACTGAGGTTCGCCGAGGACGTATTCGAGAATCATCTCGTCGCCGCGAAGGAGGGATTGAACACGCTTTAGAGGCGCGGGCCGTTCGAACCATTCCGGTGTATCCGTTTCCTGTCCGGTACGCATCAATCCCAACCTGCGTTCATATTCGACGAGTCGGTCAAGAAGGGCCGCTCGCTCAGTAGCATCTTCAGACTGCATCAACCGCAACTGCAATGTTGAAACTTCGCTTTCCAGTTCGCGGACTTGGTTGGATTCACTTTGGTTCGGTGAGGTCCCGTTTTCAAGCAACGCCGCTGGCGTCCGACCGCGGACGCGCTCCAGTACGCTGAAAGCACGTCCAACGTTTCCTGAACGAGCCTCCAATTCGAAGTGCATGAGGTAAGTGTCACTCATTGCGTCCGCCAGCGAGCTGTTCCAATATGCCTCGCTGGTGTTGACGAGCATGCCGTCGATTACATCCTCTGCCTGGCTATACAGTCTCTCGGCAGCAGTTGCGTCTCCCTGACGTGCCTTCAGGTCGGCGAGTACGGTGAGATCGCGAGGCAAATAGTAGCGGTCGCCAACTTTCCTGCTCGCATCGACCCCGATAGCAGCACGATTGTCGGCAGATCGAAGGTCGCCATCGTCGCGGTAGATTTTTGAAAGATCAAACATTGCCTGTGCCGCCATCCGAAAGAATGCGTGTTGCCGTCCGAGATCGCCACCCCTCTCCAAATACTGAACCGCTTCCTGACGATGTCCTATTCGCAATGCGAGTTCGCCCTTTTCGATGAGAATTTGAGATTGGTGGCCGAATTTCTCATTCTGAATGGCGGTGGAGAGAGCATAGTCCCAGGTGCTTTCGGCTTCATCCAACTTTCCCTCTCCGGCTAGAGCCCACCCTTTGCCTTCATACGCCATGTACGGGAAACCACAGTCAGGATTGTCCCGACTCCTCTTGATTGCACGCTCGAAGAACGCAAGGGCTTCGCCGTATCGCCGAACTTCGTTGAAGCCATTCCCGAGCATTTCCAGAGTGCGGACCTGACCGCCCAAATCGCCGCTCGCCATTGCGGACAAAAGCGCATCGCCCACCATTGTTGAGGCCCGTTTACTGTCGCCTTCGAGGAAGGCGATGATTCCCAGCTCTCCCTCTGCCCGCGCCTCCCACTGTTTTTCGCCGAGAGAAGCCGCCAGCGTCCGCGCCTCTAGCCAGTCCCGTTTCGCTGAGGCGGCGTTGATTTCGAGGTCCGTGTATCCCTTTTGAACCAAGCCCCACAGGCGAAGCTCCGGGTCTGCCTTCGTTGCTGGCTGGTCCAATTCCTTTTGGATCATCTGAGAGACATCGACGTATGACAACGTCTCTGACCGTGCGCGAATTCGTCCGATGCGAGCGTAGATTTCGTTTCGACTGTCTTGCTTACTCTTGAACATTTCCTCGGCGCGTGCGTAGAACGGCTCAGCTTTGGGCCAGTTGAAAACCCATGAAAGCCGATTTGCTTCGGCAAGGAGCGTCTCAGGGTTTGCGGAACTTATTTGAGCGGGCGAAATAGGAGTTGCGGGACGATCAGCCTTCGCAACTCGCCCGACGTACAGGCGGATGTATTTTTGGGAGAGCACGCCAAGCAGGACAATCCCGAGGGACATCGCAACCAGCACTGTCAGGAGACGCCTCGGCAAACGCATTTGTACAGATGGCCTGTTTATTGGATGTCAAGTTGCCTGTCAGATCGACAGATGCGCCTCACTTCGGAATGGTTTCATCTAAATGCAAGTAACTGTACCTGTCCTGGCCCCGCCGTGTGAGTAACAGGTTACTTCGGTTGCGGTGGTGGTCGGAGTTCCGACCAGGGATGGGACGCCCGCACACGCGGGCGTCCCACGAGAAAATCAATCCGTCACTGTGATTGCCGTCAGAATCTCGGCACTAGCCTGCTGAATCCGTTCGAGCGATGCTGCCAGCGTTTCCTTGTTGCCGTCGTATAGGTGAATGTAATCCACGGAGCTGCGAGCCGCGAGGCCGATCCCTTCGGAAACAACGAAAGCAACTGCCTCCGCTTCAGTCTCACGCACGCGCTTGCTGGTTTCTTTGCGTTGCTCTCCGTGATGCAGAAGCGCATGGGCTAGTTCATGCACCAGCGTCGCAAACTCCTCCGGGGCGGCCTGTCCGGGCAAAATCACAATCTTCCCCGGCGAGCATTGGCCTTGCGCGGGATAGATCGCGTCCGAATACTCAAGTTGAATTCCACGGTCCAAAAGGAATTGCTTCAGCCGCTCTGTGCGGTCGGATGGATCGCCCTCCGTATTCGCGAATTGCGGAATAGGTTTGCCGTCCGTGTCGGCCATGTCGAATACATAAGCCGCTCGAAAGCGGATGGCCGCCCTTTCGTTCTTATCGTCTTTCTGTTTCGATTCGGCCTCATCACGAAGCACGACCGGAGCAAGAATTAGGATTCCCTTTGCGCCCTTTTTCACAAATCGACCAAGCCGCTTCCATGTGTGAAACCCGGCAACATGGGTAGCATCTGGCCTTTGTGATGCGATTAGCATGATGTTGTGCAATGAATAACGATGGAATCGCGCCATTGCCCCTAGATATTCCCTCAGCTTCTCACTGTGGCCCGCTTCCAGGGCATGACTGAGTTCCTCGATTGCCTTGCTTGCGATCTGTTTTGCTTGCTCGATTTTCATGGTGTTTCCTCCTGTTTCGGGGAGTCGTTGCTCCCTTCACAGCGAGCAGCGGGAGCAATGACGCGAAACAGGGGACACAGCGGAGAGCGTGACGCGTTCAGGACGGAACGGGCGGCACAGTTGAGTGACAGAGCTTTTCCGTGGCGCGAAATGTGCTAGTGAAGGCCGGAGCGGTTGTCTTTAGGCGGAACGCGGCGCGGTCGCAGCGGCAAATCCGAGCAAGTTGAGAGCGTTAAGCTGGCGCTAGGAGTTAACCGACAGTCGTGGGTGGGCGAATATAAGGCGAATATGCTATCCTTCGAGACATGATCGGTTTTAAAGAGCGGACTTGGCGCATTACGCTCTACAAACGTGAACTGCAGCCAGACGGTCGCATGGCTGACGTTGAGATTGAGACATTCGATGAAGCGCGAGCTAAAGTTTCCTCTGGGGACATCCGAGATTCACACGGTCGTCTTGTTTTTGTGACTGCTCAAGGGAAAGAAGTTCTGAGCGGCGGTATCGCCTTCGTCGCAAGAGAAATCTGAACCGAAATTCTGGCGGCTGGCGAACGATCGTCGGTTCCGCATAACTGGCAACATCTCTCCGACATAGGATATTCTCCGTAGCGATAATCTAACCAATAAGGGTCGAGCTTCGAATAGGCCCGGCGTCAAAATTGCTTGACATAGGAGACTGTATCTGCTAATGGTCATTAGCGAATCGGATTTGAAATCAACACGCGAGGCGGCAGAAGTTCTTGGGATACATCACATCACTCTTCAGCGACATGTCGCATCGAAGAAGGTGCCTGCCCCAAGCGTGCGGATGGTGGGCGGCGTCCGTGTTCGACTATGGAACGCTGAAGATATTGAGAAGGTTCGAAGGGTTCTGCCAGCGATAGCAAACGGGAGAAGGCACAAGAAAAAAGCGAAGAAGACACCCACCAAGAAGAAATGATCGAGCGGGACGCGCTGGTGCTTGAACACCGAGCGCGCCCCTGACCAAGTCGCACGCAGAGGTGCAACGATGGCTGTAAGAGAAGTTATCCATTTCCCATTTCGAGCGCAACCTCGGCTCGAGCCCTCCACTCCAGCGGGAAGCCCCACTCAGCCGGTCTCTGAACTCCCTCCGCAGGCTCAAATCAAATTATCACTTCGCGCCTGCGCTGATCGGGCCACTGTTATCGTGGCTCTCCGATTAGAACGGCTTCTCCGCGTGCCGCATTCACGTTTTCGCATTCACGTCTCCACGAATACCTGGGGTTGTCCGAACAGAGACGCCAGGACTCAAACGAGATTACAACTAGGGAACGTAAGATTCAGACGGAAGGAGTGACGCCAATGAAAGAAGACAAAAATGCAAAACCGCCTGAGAGTCGAACGGGTCCGCCTCGCGGCCACTATCCAGGACTACACGGAAAGATCGTGGACTGGGCGGGCCATCGTTTCGAAGAGAATGGGCTGCTCTTCCTCCGTGTTCACTTCACCGACCAGACGGAATTGTGCTGGACGATCCAAACAGCCACGGTGATTACAGAAGCAGACCTGTGTGATTGGAAGACGGGTGACCAGAAGCAACTCAAAGTGTTCACGAAAGGTGAAAGCGACTGGGAGTAGTGGGGTCGCTGAAAGCAAGAGGAGATTCAAAATGCAAAAAGCGCATCTCTACGACGCAATCCTTTTGATTAATCGCGGAATAGATGACGCGGTTCGAGGAGTGGAACGGCTCAAGCGTGCGCAAGACTCAGGGTTAAAGCTGGGTTATCTGGATGAAAAGCTGACGCTCTTCGAAATGCACCGCGCGCTGCTCAATAGTTACTTCTGCAACAACGTCGAGAGTAGCGAACTGCGGGACGAAGCTCGTTTTGCAAAGAGACACCGCGAACACGAGAAGAGAATGTTGGATGAAGTGCAAGTCTATCAGGATGTTCTAGCCATGGAGGAAAACCGACGCCTTGAGGGAAAGCCGCCGAAGGTCAAGTTCATGAGCGAAGGAGAGCAACGAGAGTGGCAACGGCAATACCCCAAGCCACCTCATGGCACAGAAACAACAAGATCCGAATAGACCCAAATCCAGGAGGAGGACGCGCATGGCGAGGCGAAGCGACGGCAAGAAACAAGTGGATGCGCTTGAGATCAACAAGCAGATAGAGGAGAAATACGACCAGTTCCGCAAGAGGTATCCCGAGGTTCGTTGCAAGAAGGTGGACTTTATCAAGCATTGGATGGAAGAGAACATCCTGTTCGTTTCTATCCGCTTCATGGATGGCACGAACTTCTGCATTCAGTACGAACCTACGGTCGAACTGGTTGGCGTTGAATACTCCGATATGAAGACCGGCGATACCGTGATTTTGAAAGAGTATTTCCGAAGGCGGGATTATTGATGACGGAAGAATTAGACAACCCGGAAATCTTACGAGCAGAGATCAAGGAAATGCTTGCGAAGGTTGAAGACAGCGACCTACTGCTCTTTATCCTCTGGTCGGTGAGACGTATCTCCAAAAATCAACCGCTCCCCCCGCCCGAGGAGATCAAGTCCCTGCGTGATGCCTTCGTGCGAGTAGCCAAGGCTTTGCGAGAGCAAAAGAAGGCAAAAACCGCCGACCTCGACTTGATGATGAAATGGATTGGATCGGACGATGTCGAATTAGCAAGGCCCCTTGCCAAAGCGGTGAAATTCTACCGGGAACAGAAAAAGCTCTCCCGGCTTGAACTGAGCAAACGTTGTAAATTTCCCCTCCGAGCCATCCTTGCAATTGAGCGAGGACAGGTTAAAGACATGACGCTACCCCGCCTTCGACAATTGGCGGACGCACTCGGTGTGGGGTTAGGTGAGTTGATGGACAAGATTACGGAGTTCGAAAATGACGGCAACGAGCGAAAGTAGAGGAGCACAAATACAACAGAGACGGCGAGCAAGATACGCTGTGCTGCGGAGCAAGGTGGTTGATTGGGTCGAGCACTCAGAGGAGGACGGCCTAGTCTCATTCACCATAGGATTCACCGACGGCACCCACTTTGACATCACTTGCGGAACAAAAACCACACATGCGTATTACGCCGACACGTCGTCTGGCGACGAAATAATCTTCAAGGAATTTAGGAAGTTTAAGCCATGAACCTCAAAGCTCTCCGCCGCGCGTTGGAAGCTGGCTACGAAGACCGGGGCGTTTTTGAACCGGAAGAGAAGTTTTGGAAGGCGGTAAAGCAAGTGATTGACATGCTGGAGACGAACAATAAAGAAAAGAAAAGACCCGAATGGCTATCCCGGCGGCGGGTTCGTAAATTGGGTAATCGCTGAATTAGCACAAAGTGAGAGGCGTTCTCAACGATGATTATTGCTGACAGGTTGCGTTCAGTGCGCCAGCAGCAAAAGCTGTCACGCGGGGATATTGAGGCACGAACAGGGCTATCGGAATCCTACATATCGAATCTTGAGAATGGTTGGACAGTGCCTGACCTTGAAATGCTTGAAAAGCTGGCCCGCGCGCTGAGAGTTCCGCTTCGCGCTTTTTTCTATGACGGTGAAGAGCCGCCCAAACTCCCGAACCTCCCCGGTCGGGTGACGGCTGACGATATTGCGGGCGTTCGGACTTCTGATCGACCGAAAAAAAACATGCAGAAGCGAGCTCCAAGAGCGATAATCAACCAGGCGGTGGCTCCGCAAGGAGGTAAAAGATGGACTTGCGATGCCCAAATTGCAATAGCTCAGACTTGAAAAGCCTCTCGGTCGCATTTCAAGAAGGCCGTTTCTCGGTGAATACGAGTTCTCGTTTGCGCGGCGTGATCGTCGGTGCAGGCGGGCCGGACGTTGTGATTGGCAGAGCAACGACGCGCGGACTGCAACAGAGCGACCTTTCTAGGAAGCTCAGCCCTCCTACAAAATGGTCATACGGCAAGCTGATCCTGTGGTTGGTCGGAATCTCGTTCGTGGCGCTGATTGTGTACGTGCGTTCGGTTATGTCACATCCTGGGCCTGCGTCGTCTGTTCCAGTGACTTTGTACGCCGTTATTTTCCCGGTAGTTTTAGCAGTCCTGTTGGCTGCAATTTGGCGACACAATCACTCAACGTACTCTCGGGAATACGCGGAGTGGCGTCGCTCTTTCGTCTGCGAACGATGCGGAACCGTAAGCCAGCACGATCTTGCCCGCGCTTCTGCTGCGTAACGACCTGTAAATCCCCGTCGCACAAAGGACCTAGCGGAGCCGTTGCTCCGCAAGGTCAAAATACTGCTTGGACAGTTCAATGCCGAGGAAGCGGCGATTCAGCTCTCGTGCGGCCAGGAGCGTTGAACCTGAACCACAGAACGGGTCTAGAACAAGCTCTCCCGGATTTGAGAAAGATTCAACCAATGGCGTCAAGACGCTGACCGGCTTCTGAGTCGGATGAAGATTGTTGCCGGTGTATTTCCATTCCAGAACGTCGGGGATAGTGCGAGCCGGTTTCTGCGGATTGCCCTTCGCCAGCAGGTAGGCGTTCTCATGCTGGTAGCGAAGAAAACGCTCGGTGGAAGCATAGCGCTTGATGAACGTCAGATGGCCGATCACTCGGAAACCCACTTCACGCCAAGCAGCGAGAAAATTGTCAGCTTTGTGCCAGCCGTAGAAACTGACGCAGAAGTGATTCCAGCGCAGCACGCGATAGATTTCCTGAAAAGCGGGCTTCACCCAATCGCAGTTGTTGTCATTGGGAACGCTTCGCCCGTCGCGCGATGAATAGTGCGCCAGGTACGGCGGGTCCGTGAGGACGAAATCAACGCGGTTGGATGCCATGCGGGAAAGCAACTGAATGCAATCGCCGTGTAGCAATCTATTTGAGAATCCATTGTTAACCTGAGAATTGATTTGTTCTGATTTCATTTTCCGTTCTCCTGTAGGTGATTTGGTTCCTTCACCCGAGCACAGGAACCAGAGCACCGGGCCACGGGAGGACGGAAAGATTCAGTAGTCAGAGGCTGGAGTGGAAGGCAACGGGTGTGACAGGAGAGCACTTTGCGACTGGCGGAGCCGTGTGCTAGCGCAAGCCGACCAGCAGCATTAGACTTGGCGCGAGATGGATCACAAAAGATAAAGTGGCAAACCTTGGTGTCGCTCGTCTGTTGCTGCGGGCCTTCGTGTTTCCGAACCCGCAAATGTGCCGGCCTATCACATAGAGGGCAAAAGGGATGTGATACCTTTGTTCACGCGTCGGGACGGTAGTACCACGCGAGCGCAGATGGAAACGAAGAGAGTCAATTACGCTGAGGAATCGATGAGTGAGCAGCAACGAACGGTGAAAAGAGAGCGTGTAGCATTGACATCCGGTGACGTGTCGGCGGGCCAAGTGGCGAGGCTCCGCGACCTGTTTCCAGAGGTCATTGTCGAAGGCAAGATCGACTTCGACAAGCTGAGGACAACTCTTGGAGCTGCTGCCGAATCCGGTCCCGGACGTTTTCACTTTGGCTGGGCTGGCAAGGACGATGCGATCAGCCTGTTGCAGACCCCCAGTGCAGGAACGCTAGTCCCGTGCCCAGAAGAGTCGATCAACTTTGAGAACACAGGCAACGTCTTTATCGAGGGCGATAATCTCGAAGTCCTGAAGCTGCTTTTCAAGCCGTACTTTGGCCGAGTCAAGCTAATCTACATCGATCCGCCGTACAACACCGGCCAGGACTTCGTCTATCCCGATAATTACGCTGATCCCCTCAAAGCGTACCTCCAGCTTACCGGCCAAGTGGATGCGGAAGGCAATCTCCTCACCAGCAATCCAGAGACAAGTGGTCGGTATCACTCAGCATGGCTCTCGATGATGTATCCACGGCTGTTCCTCGCGCGGCAACTTCTGCAGGAAGATGGACTCATTTGTATCAGCATCGATGACCATGAAGTGCACCACCTGCGAATCCTACTGAATGAAGTGTTTGGGGAGGAGAATTTCATTGCCAGCGTCATCTGGCAAAAGGTATTTGCTCCCAAAAACACCGCAATGCACTTTTCCGAGGACCACGATTACATACTCATTTACGCTCGCGACGCTGATACTTGGCGACCCTCGCTGCTGCCGCGCAGTGAAGAAGCCCTCGCAAGATACGAGAACCCAGACGGCGACCCTCGTGGTGTCTGGTCTTCGAGCGATATGACAGCAAGGAACTATTATTCAGATGCGCAATTCGAGGTGACGGCTCCCGGTGGCAACGTATTTACCCCTTCAAGAGGCAACTACTGGCGATTCAATCGCGCAAAGTTTGCCGCGCTGGACAAAGATAATCGCATTTGGTGGGGGAACGATAAAAATAGCATGCCGAGGTTCAAGCGATTCCTTTCAGAAGTCAGAGAGGGTGTGATTCCGCAGACCTTGTGGAAATTTGAAGACGTTGGGCACACGCAGGAAGCTAAGAAGGAATTGCTAGAACATGTGAAGTATGAGAACACGGATAACGTGCTCGATACCGTAAAGCCTACGCGACTCCTCAAGCGCATACTTCAAATCGGCACTGATCCCAAGGCAGACAATTTGGTGCTCGATTTTTTTGCGGGGTCCTGCTCCACAGCCCATGCTCTCCTTGCGCTAAATCGAGAAGACGGGAGCAATCGCCGTTTCATTTGTGTGCAACTTCCTGAACCTCTGCCAAAACCCGAATCCCAGCTGAAGAAGCTGACGGATGTTGGTAAAGAACGGATTCGTGCGGTCATCGAAAAATTCGCGAAGGATGCAGGCAGTAGGCTCGATTTAGCAGGCTCCGAAAAACCACAAGATCTCGGCTTCAAGGTATTCAAACTGGCAAAGCCGAATATCGAGCAGTGGTCACAGGATGAAGAGCGTGACCCCGAGGCGTATGGGCAGAAGCTCGCTCTCTTCAATGACCCGCTGGTAACGGGCTGGAAGCCGGAGAATGTGATTTGGGAAGTGGCTTTGCGCGAGGGATTTAGCTTGAATACTCGCTTCGCGTCCGAAAACCTTGCCAATGGCAACCAGGTTTACGACGTGGCCGACCCTGACACCGGGCAAAAGTTTATGATCTGCCTAGATGACAAAATCCTGATCGACCTGATGAAACACTGCGAATTGAAGGCTGACGATCTGTTCGTCTGCCGCGACACAGCGCTGGATGACTCCGCCGCCGCAAATCTGGCGCTACAGTGTCGGTTGAAGACCATTTGAGGACCAAATAGTGCGATTCCAGTTTGACGGCAATCAGGCTTTCCAGTTGCGAGCGATTGAATCCGTGGCCGATCTCTTGCGCGGACAGCCACGGAGCCTCGTGGACTTCGCCTCCGTGGAGGCAGGGTCTCTTTTTGGGCCACCACGTAATCGTCTGGACTTGGACGATGCGCAGCTATTGGAGAACCTGCAAGCGGTTCAGAGACAGAACGGGATCGCGCCAGACACTGCCCTCCAGACGATTGAAGAGACGATCAATACTGTGCTTGGCGATCACCTCTTGAGGTTTCCGAATTTCTCAGTGGAAATGGAAACCGGCACTGGTAAGACCTACGTCTACATTCGTACCGCTTTAGAACTGAATCGACGGTACGGCCTGCGGAAATTCATTGTTGTTGTGCCATCAGTGGCCATACGTGAGGGCGTAATCAAATCCCTGAAGATCACGCAAGACCACCTGCGAGCGCTGTATGACAATGTGCCCTATCGCTATACCGTCTACGACTCCAAAAGCATCTCCAAAGTGCGGCAGTTTGCCCAGAGCGACTGCGTGGAGCTACTCGTGATGACGATTGACTCCTTCAACAAGGAGGACAACGTTATCCGACAGAGTACTGATCGCCTGCAAGGGGCCACGCCGTTGTTCCTGGTACAAGCATCGCGTCCAGTTCTAATATTGGATGAGCCTCAGAATATGGAGAGCGAGGCCCGCATTCGGGCACTCGCAAGCCTACATCCGCTGATGGCGCTCCGCTATTCAGCGACCCATCGAAACCCTTACAACCTGGCTTATCGGCTGACGCCATTTGAGGCGTATCGGCAGTCTTTGGTAAAGAAAATCGAAGTTGCGTCGGTGGTCAAAGAAGACGACTTCAACCAAGTCTTCGTGAGGGTGAACGAAATTCGGACTGCCGCCAAGACGGTACAGGCCAAGATCGCCATTCACCAGCGCATGGCAAACGCCGGAGTCAAAGAGAAGGCCTACCTTTTCAGGCCGGGGGATTGCTTACAAACCAAGGCCGAGCGTTCCGAGTACGCCAGCTTTGTGATTGACGAGATCAGTGTCGGCGACCAGGCGGTGCGGTTCAAGAACGGAATCGAAGTCGGCGTAGGTCAGACGCAGGGCGGCGACCAGGCAGCACTATTCCGTGAGCAAATCCGGTACACGGTCGAGGAGCATTTCCGAAAGCAGAAACGGCTGAAGACAGCGGGAATCAAAGTGCTCTCGCTATTCTTCATCGACCGAGTGGAGAACTACCTGGGCCAACCTCCGGTGAATAAGGGAGCGGATCGGGTGGATGGCCTTTATCCGGGCATCATCCGGGAATTGTTTGATGAAGCGTTCGAGGAATTGAAACCGAAGTATTCCGAGTTCGGGGACACGAAGTCGGCTGACGTGCGGGCCAGCTACTTCGCGAAAAAGAATCGTCGGGGTGGAATAACGGAAACTATCGACTCGACAACCGGACAGAGCGCGGAGGATC
>Ga0185299_10004070_pt1 | contig 18133 bp, 19 predicted proteins | sample PaiPotPPA55metaG_FD_128002 | JGI IMG/M metagenome (GOLD analysis project Ga0185299, IMG submission 128002) | Iron sulfur acid spring bacterial and archeal communities from Banff, Canada, to study Microbial Dark Matter (Phase II) - Paint Pots PPA... ...
TTCTTTCGATAAAGCGGCCAGTTGCGATCGGCAGACGAAATGTTCCCGCTCTTGTTCAGCGACCAGAGGTGGTAGGAAAGATAGTTATTGTTCAAATAGAGTTTGCCATCGACGATCGCCCATCGAGATGGATCTATGTCGGCAATGCGGTCTATCGCCATAGCGTAGGCACAGTAACCGCCGTACTGCGGAAGATATTTCTCCGGGTCGGACTTGAATCGCGCCAGGTTTTCGGCGGAAGCGAATCGATAGGTCACACCTTTCCAGCGATACGTATACTCGTCCACGCCAGGAGTTGGCTGGCCCAAAGTGAAGTACGCCACCGGATCATACCCTTTGAGGCCAATACCATCTGCGGCATTCACCGCAGCCACGGGCGTCTTTTCTGAAGCTGCCAGTGCGGAGCCCGGATTCGCGAATGGAGCGCCGACCAGTAGAAGCCAAACCAACGCGAGGAATTGAAAACGCCTCATAATGTCAATCATCCTTTGCATCTACACGATAGTTATCTGTGGCACAGATCGGACTCCATAACGGCGCAGTGCTGAGGCTGACTCGGTGACAATGACTGAGAGGAACGGTGGATTTCACTACTCCGTGGTGTACGCGCTCCAACACCGGACACGGGGCAACGTCGAAACATTAAAGCTCCACCTGCACCTGCGCCGCTCCGTCCGTTTGCTCCTTAACCCACAAGACGACGCTGACCGCATCCGCCGTTTCCCTCCATGGCAGCGGCACCCAATGATCGCCGACTTCCATCTCCCACATATGTGTAATCGAATCGCGCTTGACGCGGATTACTTCACCATGATTGAAATCGTAACTTAATCCATTCATAGTTGCCCTCCAGTCGAACAAATAACTTTGCTCGAAGGGCCGCCCGACTCTTAAGTGCCGTCATTCCACTTTTCTTTCAAGGAGCCACAGCGGAGCTGATTCCCGCGCCTGCGAGACTCACGCCTTGTATGATGCATGACTCCGGATCTCCGACCAGATCATGCTGGGAGTACAAATGCCCCGGCTTGCAGTTGTGTGATGCCTCAGGCCGAGCGTCAGCTACAGATGGCTTGAGCCAGCTATGTTCGATAACCCCTGAGGGCGCGAGGTTATTGGACGAGACCATTTCGACCGCGCCGCTTACGGCTTGGGGTACGGTTGTTCCCGACCAAGCCGGAATTGCTGTGTTTGCCATGATTAGGCCGAAAACTGCAGTCGCCATGCTTTTCTTGAAGCTCTTCATAATTACTCCTTCGGAAATTCCTTTCTTTAAAAACTGATCTATCCGTGTTGTACGTAGCTCCACCTATGGATTACTTTCGGCTGCCGGTCCGGAAAGTTACAAAGACGAACTATTAGGATCGAAGTCAAGACGAAAAAACGGGGCCAGCTCTCGGTGCCGTTGGTCGTTCGGATATCCGCCGATGTGGTCGAGCCAACCCCGATCGACGGGCCGGGACTAATACGCTCGAACGCAATTGGTCGCCCACATCCTTATTATAGTTTGCAGCCTGTAACTTTCGTGGGCCGCGCGCGAATTCCTCAAAGAAGGGAACGACAGACTGCATCGCACCGCCGCGTTCCACCGGCGGCTGGCACTCACAAACGGTAATTACCCAAAGGAGACGGGAAGATGAAAGTAGCAAAGACGGGAGCATTTCTGGCGACGGCGGTTGGGCTGATGTTCATGGCCAACGTCGCATTGGCTCAAGAAAACGGCGCGGCGGCCGGCGGCGGCGCACCAACCACAGAGAGCGCGAAGGTGAAATGCCTGGGAGCCAATAGTTGTAAGGGACAGAGCTCGTGCAAAAGCGCGCAAAATGATTGCAAGGGACAAAACGCCTGCAAAGGTAAGGGCTTCATCGAAACTTCGAGCTCTCAGGAATGCACGCAAAAAGGCGGTATGCCGGCAACTAGCTGACAGATCATCGGATCTGTCCATGGCGGCAGGACGCTTTCCCTTGCGTCCTGCCGTTTTCGTTTCAGCCGACTGTCGGCTAATTTACGCCCACGATCCAAAGAATAAGGAGGAGCGATTATTTTCCGAGACCTGGTCTTCGTCAGTCGGGAGTTTTTCGATGTTTGTTCAGAACCTGATTCTTCAGGTAGGCGACAATAGGTGCTGCTTCCTTCGGTTGCCATCCCTTGTAAGCCACCTTCCAGTCGACAGGCCACACTATTCGGAGGTCCTTTCGGACAGGAAGATCGGTGCGCTCATATAAGGATAAAGCCGAGATGGCCACGGTTTTTTGCATCTCTCGGTCGTGGACCATCCCAAAAGGATGCCCAAAGGGAAATTCCACTCCCACAATACGCGGTAAGCCGAACCGTTCCGCAAGATCAGGTAGCATCGTCACAATAACTGTTGGAATTCCGGCAGCTTCGACGATGCGCGCCAGCACGGGCACGTTTCTACAGCAATCGGGTCAGCCGGGAGCCAGTATCAGAAGGTCGACATCCTCCTGCCGGAGCCGCGTCACGAGTTCAGGTCCATAGACATCGCGCCATGCGGTGGATGACCTTCCCTGGTAACCCATGAAGGAATAATGACTCCCGGCCAGAGAACCGATTCGTCCCTCTTCTTCGAATTGCGCAAACACCTCGAGCGGAAGGGCGATATTAAAATCGGACACCACGTCATCGGGATTCAAATGGAGATGCGCGACCGCTATCTCATCCGCACCAATGTTGCGCGGAATAACGCGATACGTCGGATCTCCCCACATAGGCTCTCGTTGCTCGCGTTCTAGGTCAAAGGATTGCTGCCGGTTTTTCAGATAGAGCCCGGACGACGTCAGCAGCGTCACTCGCGCGCTCTTTAAAAGCACCTTAGCCACGGCCTGTGGGAAGTCGCCGGCTTGGTACTGAAACGCCTTGAATTCCGGAATCATACTGCGTGGCAGGAATTTGTACCCGTCTATTCTGAAGTCGTCATCGGCCCTTGTCATCAAACGATTCCTCTTTCTTCCGCCAGAGCTCGGGAGAACCTTCCAGTTTCTCCGAAGGTTGTATGCCGCGACTCTGGTTGCTGGAGGTCTGGGGTCCAAGTCAGAAAAAATCCGAGCCTTTGCGGGGCCAGCTCAACCCGCCCGCTTCATGACGACGCTATCGCATAATCAGACCGAGGCCACCGGGCGTCGTGTATCTCTCGAGGTCAAGGAATTCCTTGGGCGCCTGCTCGTTCAGATAAAATGGCTCGCCTTCACCGGCTTCGGCGAAGACAGTCGCATGAGAATATTTCACATCCCAGAAGCCATAGACCATCGAGTTAGAGGTATCCACCGGTCCAATGCCTGGTACGTCGATTGTGCGTGGGAAGAAGGCGACAAAGCGCCAAGGTTGCATCTTCCCATCATAAAGGTCTTCCCAAAGCGGCGCAGACGTCGCTTTATCGATGTACACCACCCGTTTGCCGAGGCAATGCCCTCCACCGCCCGCGATTTTGGTGACGCTGACGACATAGACATCTCTTAGTTGCCACTTCCCCCATGTGGGCTTTGGCCAGCCGAGCGGCATATCATAATTTGAGGGTAATCTGCCGGCCGGCATCGTATAACCAACCAGCGCCAGAATCTTTTTTTCGGCAATGAAATCGGCGCTGATCCGGGTCAGGTTGGAGTCAAATCCAAACCGCCGGTCGTCTGGCGTTTCGTCGGTTCCCAAATCAGCGCTGCATCGTGCACTCGGGGATAGCGGCTGATAGCGACGCAGCGACGGAATAAAGACGTAAACGTCCTCTGAGCGAGCCAAATCGGCATAGGAAATGGTAAGGACAGTAGTATATCGCTCCTGCTCGGGCTCTTTGACCATCTCATATTGAGTGAAGTATTTGCCTTCCGCACCCGGAACGTCACGCGGGATTCCCGGATCCGTGTTGAAAGCCAGTTGCCGATAAACTTTCATCCCAGCTTTGCAACTGATGCTGTTGCCATTGTCGATCGTACATACTACGCCATTAGTGTCGACGCTCAGATGCGGCAAATAGCGAAACCATAAGTTGGCTAGAATCTTCCACCCCTTGTGCGGCTCTTCGGGCTTCGGAAAGGGCATGCCGCCCTCGTAACCGGCGAGGGTCAAGCCACCGTTCGGAAGCTCTATGGCCTTGACCTGGCCCGCGTACTTTTCAGTAGCCTCAACATAATTTTTCGGCAACGGATGAACGATCGTCGGCCCGATTTCCATCTCAACGTCCGGTGGCATTTTCCAGAAATATCTCCCGTCGAATAGTGCCGCCATCCCATCAGGCATATATTTGCGAAAATTCGTCCAGTTCTGCATCGTGATCTTGGCTTCCGCCGGCGCTGTATCTGGGGCGTTCGCCGCGCTACCTTCGGGGCCACGCGCTGAGGAGGCGTCGCCGGACGGAGTAGTTTGCGCGCGCACGATTGCACATCCGAGCCCGACCGCCATGACAACGACAAGCGCCGCGAAACTCTCAGAGAACCGGAGTCGCTCTCGACCCCGCGCTGATTTCTTCACCACAAACATATCTATTCACACCTTCCTTTCCGGCGGCTAAAAAGCCAGGATGGGACTCGGACATCCAGTGAGACCGCAAGGATCAGCCTTTTGCTCCCGGCCACGACGCAGCCGCGCCGAGCCCCTCGAGAGCAAGGCCGTAGCCAAGATCATCGAGCATTAGCTTTTTCAGTTGCTGCGTGAGCGCGACGCGCGCGTAACGCACCGTGAGCGAGGGTCTCGTAACAATCTCTCGAGCCAACTGCCACGCACGCGGCAGCAAGGCCTCGCGTGTCAGCACTTCACTGACGACGCCGAGTGACAGAGCATCGGATGCCGAGATCTTCTGCCCCGTCAGAAGGAAATAGCGGCCGCGATTAGGCCCTAGTATCAGCGGCCACACAAGGTGCACTCCATCACCTGGTACAACCCCATTGGGAAAATGGGGGGCATCCTGGAATTCCGCGTTTTCCGAAGCGAGCACGATGTCGCACAGCACAGCGAGTTCCGCGTGGATTAGGGCCGGACCGTTAACCGCCGCGATCATGGGTACCTCAATATTCAGGAGATTCGTCAGTAGGTACTTCGCGTCAGAGTAGATATGGTCCCAATTGGTCGGTGGGATGCCCGCAGGTCGAGGCGGAGCGTGCTCCTCCGATACCTGGAGTCCTCCCGGTCCTCCGTTGCGGTTCATTTCCGCGCAAAACGCGTTGCCGGTCCCGGTAATAATTACGCAGCGATTCTCATGGTCTCGCGCGACATCGTAGAAAGCATACGATAACTCTTCATGGGGCAACGCACTCCATTCGAATTCAGCATTATTGCTATGTAGCGTAAGCTGCAGAATGCCGTCTCGGCGCTCCATCCTTACTTGACTGTATTTCGTTGCGTAGTCGTCGAATCTCATTTTGACCACCTCGAACATTTTCGTTGGGCTTTTCCGCCATGCGCCAGCGCTCTTACTCAGCACTACTCACTGCTCTCGAGCGAACTCGTGCAGTCAGGTGTCGTACCCTGGAGCATTCCGCGCGTCCTCGAATCGGGCGAGCAGCCGTTCACGCCAAAGAGCAATCGGATCGTCGTTTGACAGAAGCTTGAAGGGGCTTGTACTCCGAGCCCACATGAAACCGCCTAAGAGTAAGTAGTCAGCGTAATTCGGCGCCTCTCCACCCACGAAGGGTTGCGTTTTCAGCGTTGTGCGAAAGGGTTCGAGGCTCTGTCGAAAACCAATCACCCGATGATCGCGATCCGCGCACGCCGCTTCGAGCGTCATACCGAGGCGCTGCTCCCGGCTGGACCGAAAATATGCGCGAACATTTTCGCGAAGACAGGCGAATACGTCGATCAGAATCAGACGCACCGGCCCAGACAGAAGTACATAGTCTGTCCAGCTTTCAATGAAACGCGTTAATGCCAGTCCGGCCGGTCCACCGAGGAGCGAAGCTCCCTCGGCGTTGTTCTCCAGATAGTTGGCGATCGTCCATGAGCCTGTGAGCACCTTGTCGCCATCGACTAGCACCGGCACTCGGCCTTGCCCTGAGAAAGCGATTATCTCTTCGTCGGTAAAGCTCCAGGATATGGTCTCCACTGGTAGCCCCTTTGTACGCGAGTGCCAGGTGTACGCGTCAACAGTAAGGACTGAACCGCCGATCGGCCTCGGCTCCAGCAAGGTCATACAGTATCAGCGCCATCGCGATTGGTCCTCCTCAGCGAGTCGTGACGATGGACGCGGTCTGGCCGAAGAGGTTCTTCTTCGCGCTTGGCCAATAGTAAAGATCGATCACCTTGCGTCTCCTTGTTGGCTCTGTATTTGACTTCGATGTAACGAACCTAACCCATTCTAGAATGAGCGGTCAAGGATAATTGAGTAGACGCCGTAGTGTTGATAATAGAAGTCGAAATTACGGTATTTTCTGATTTACGAAATACCATGGAGCGAAGTCACAGCCGTTCCAATATGGCCCTTTTAGGATGATGGCCGTAACAACGGCGACACCACGAGCGAAAGAAACCCGCCGGCTCGCCGCTGACACCCGTGGTCAACCGGCAGGTTCAGGACGCGGAGCGCGGCGACGAAACCGGAGCCATGCGGCGCCGGCCCAGGTTGAAAGCGCTATAAGCGCGAAGGCGGGCAACAGGTGCCAGGTGAGCAGATGCAGTGGCTCGTCGATTGGACAGGCGATCCGCATCAGCGCAAATGAGAAAAACATCGCGCCGGCGCCAATCAACGACCCTGACAGCCTGCCGCGTGTCGGGAACCCGCGGCTCACCAGCCACCACAGCAGCAGCCATGGCGTCGCGGCCAGCACCACCGTCTCGCGCGCGCAGCGCAAACCAAGGTGCAGAAATTCCTGCAACTGATAGTTGGTCCGGATTGGTGCGCTGACCGTTATAAGCACGATACCGGCCAGCACCAAGGTCACCCCGAGGATGGTTTCGGCCGCGCGCAGTGGCCGCCCCGGGATCGCCGAGCGGAGCGCGAGTATCGCCGAGATCATTGCGGCGCCAACAAAGAACACGATCTCGATCGCGTAAGCCGGCCCCTGTTTGAGCTTAGGCAGGAAATCATTGTCGGTATGCGTGACGACCCACGCCAGGACGCCGACCTCCAGGAGCATCCAGAGCGCCAACCGCACCCCCACCGACCGCAGCCGGCGCGCCGGCTTGATCTCGCGCGCCAGCCGGCTCACCAATTCACGATGGTGATCTTCGTGGGTCCTTTCCGATACTTCGGGCATCTACTCCCCGATTAGCCTTTTCAAAGCTTGGTACGCACGATGCGCTCGCACCTTCAGCGCGCCCACCGAGACTCCCGCCCGGGCCGCCGCTGCCTCGACCGACAATCCGTCGAGCTTCAGCAGCGAAAAGGCCTGACGCTGATCGGACGGAAGTTTGGCGAGAATTTCGTCGAGCTCGGGTGGCGCCGTATTGGAGCTATCCGCCGGCCGTTCAGGCAGTTCCGCGACGAGCTCTTCCCAGTGAGCGCGCGACCAGCGGCGGCGCGTGTAGTCGGCGGCGATGTTGCGCGCGATTGCAAACAGCCAGGGCTCAAAGGGACGGCCCGGCTCGTAGGTGTGACGCGCTTCGAAGATTGCCATGAACACTTCCTGATAGACGTCCTCGAGTTCGTGCGGGTCGGCCACGCGGCGCCGCAAAAAGTACGTCAACGACGGCCCAATATCGTCCAGCAGCGCACTGCATGCGCCGGAATCGCCCTGCTGCAACTGCTCCATCAGTTGAGCGCGGCGGCGAGTGCGCTCAAGACGCTGGGCTTCATCCGACTCTTTCATTCTCCGCGCTCAGCCAAAAGTTACTCGGGAATGTGCTATGTCCACCGCGCGAGCCATGAACGCGCCGAGCATAGCCATTTTTAGGACGTGGTGACAGCGCGGCTCGCGAATGTCGCGAAAGGACCTTCCAGGATGACCGCATCCAAACCCGTAACTTTTGGAGCGCCAGTCGGAATTGGTCAGACAGCGGGTCGCTCGCTGAAGGCGGTCTTGCCGGAGAAAGGATGGGTCATGAAGCGCACTGGGTTTTCATTTCCTCGCAAGAGTGATTTCACAACCAATGGTGCCGGCGACGATGACCGTCGGGGCAATGTCGACACACGAAACAAGCTACGGATGACTGCCCTGTCGTGGGCCTTGGTAATAGCCTTCGCCATGCAGATGATGCCGGTCTGGATGGATCGCGCAGATGCGGCGTCAGACTTGACGTTGGCGCCAAATCTTTCGTTCGATGATGACTCGAGTCCGAACTTTCCGATCCAGGGAAAGCAACTCTCCGAAGGATCAAAACCGTCCGGCGAAGCGACGGTGATTTTCTTCGGCACCGCCAATTGCTGGAACACCGCACGCGAGGCTGAACGACTGATCAGGCTATACCCACAGTTCCGCAATCGGATTCATTTCGTGATTGTGGACCTCCACCACGTTGCGCCTGAGCAGCAGGCCTTGGTGTCTCACTACTACCATGGCTACATCCCCACCATCACCGCGATCGATAGCCGGGGTCAGGTGATTTACGATCGGGCCGGGGAAACCGCCGCGACTCGTGGCGACACCAGCAATCTGCAGACTTTACTCGAGTCGATTCACTAGCATTTGGCGCCGGAATAAAAATGAACACGAAGTCTCGCTCGATCGCGACCGCTGTAGCACTCTTGTTCATCACGGGTGGCGTCGTTGCAAAGGCCAACGAAAGTGCGAGCACGACTCAAGTCCGATGTTCCGGGATCAACAGCTGCAAAGGGCAAAGTTTGTGTGCAACGGCAAAAAACGCCTGCGCAGGACAAAACGCCTGCAAGGGTCAGGGTTGGCTCAAGGTCAGCCGTGAGGAGTGTTCTTCCAAGAGCGGCCGAGTACTGCCCGACAAAGATGAGTAGAATGCATCGGGAGGGACTCCAAACCGTACCTGTTAATCCGGTTCAGGTCTTGCGGACTGCGGCAAGAATTCTCTCAACGAGGTCTTCCGGAAGCTTCAGTTCTCCGGAACCGTTGGGACGTTCGACGCTTCTCTTAATTGGTACTATCGTCCGCTCATACTCCCGCAGATATGCTTATCAACCGAAATTTGATGTCGCGGAGCGAGTCCGCCATCGTGATTTTGCGACAGCAGACTAATCAGTTTGTGGCACGTCATCGATCGCCTTGCCATGGCAAGCGGGTTCACTTTACTAAACCCCTTTCTGTCGTACGAGTTCAGCTAACCGCACTGATACTGTTCGACGCGCTTTCATCACGTGACACCAACTCATCCGGTACGCGGACCATGGAAGCCGCGCGCTTACTCCCGCCGGGTGGCATTGTTACGCATGCGAAGTCTTTCGCGAAGCACAGGTCGAGTGTCCAATCCAAGGCAATGCGAACTTTCTTCTCCAGACGAGGGAGCTTGCACAGATAGATCGTTCGCCACAGCCACCAAGCAACGAAGCCCGAGAAATTCACTCCGAGGATGCTGGCGACGCCGGTACGACGACCGATAGCGGCAACCTGTCCGAGGGTTCGATAACGGAAGGGTTTTTTTTGCCCACCGTATAGGGTCGCCGCGACGTTGCGCGCCACGAGGTTTCCCTCGCGCATCGCGTGCTGTGCCGTGGGCGGATAAAATCCGCCGGCACGCGAGCTGCTCACGGACGCACAGTCTCCAACTGCCCATAGCCCCGGCCATCCCTCCACCCGGAGGTAAGCGTCGACCACGATTCGGCCGTTACGCTTTGGCGCCGACAGCTTCGCTATGAGCGGATTCGGCGCCGTGCCCGCGCTCCAGATAAGGGTATTGGCTTGGATTTTTTCACCACTCGTCAGTTTAACGATTCCCCCACTGATCGCGCTCACCTTGGCCCCGGTGATGATGTCTACTCCCCGCATGGTCAGCTTGCGCTGCGCGTAGATGCCGAGCTTTCGATTCAGCTCGGGCAGGATCAACTCGTCGGGTGTGACGAGGACGAAACGAAGATAATCCGGGTGCAGATTGGGATAAAACCGAATCGCCTCGCGCACGAAGTCATTGATACCGCCCAGCGTCTCGACACCGGCGAATCCGCCCCCCGCGACGATGAAGGTCAGCAGAGGCTGGCGCTCCCCCGCCGCGCACTCGGAGTTAGCTTCCTCGAGATCCGTGATGAGTTGATTGCGGACAGCAATCGCGTCGCCGAGAGTCTTGAGCGTGAGACAGGAAGCCTCGACGCCTGGAAGATCGAAGAAGTTTGTTCGGGCGCCGAGCGCGACGATTAGCTGATCATACGGCAACTCGTGGATGTGGCCATCGAACCCGTGGGAAACGATGACATGTCGAGCATTGAGGTCGATGGCTTCTATCGTTCCAACAAAGCTCTTCACTCTCCTGAGGAGCTTGCGCAAGGGATTGACGATCGTGTTTTGTTCGAGTTCTCCTGCCGCAACCTCCGGCAGCATTGGGGTAAACAGGAAGTAATTGTCACGAGTGATCAGGGTGACCTCCAGGTCATCGTGCCGCCTGAGCAATTTCTCCAGTTTCAGTGCTGCGTATATGCCACCGAAACCACCGCCCAGAATAAGCACGCGTTTGGCTTTCGTAGCCATGAGGTAATCTCGGGAGCCGTCCGTGTGCGTTTCATTGCCGCCGGCGCAATCCATCTGATGTCTCCCCTAGGCTTTGATGCCGTCCCCTCGTGAAGAGTTTCCTTAATCCGGGAGACGCCGCTGCCGCCGCACGGATCTGGGAGAACATCGATCTCCAAATGGTCTTGCTGCCAGTGATCGTGAGCGCCAAGCCTTTGGCTCCCAGTGGCAATCGCGCGTCAGCGTCGCTTGAAGGCCGCTCGCGAAATGACCATTAACGGAGCGCCGCGCAGAGGAGCGCCCTTCGGCGCACGCGCGCTCCGGCTCGACCATCGATTGGCGGGACTTCGATTGGTCTGACTGCCAACGACGAGTGAGGTTTGCCGTTGCGCATCGTGAAGGCGTGGCAGAAGGCAAACGCCGCAAAGCGAAGGCTTTGCAGCGGATGCTAAGCCGCTCGCTGAGCGGCAAGGCCTTGGCCGTTCGACGAGTGACGGAGAATCAAGGCAAACGAACGCCGGGCGTGGACCATGAGCTCTGGTCCACCCCGGAAGCCAAATCTCAAGCCGTGTTGTCGTTTCAAGCGGCGCAGCTATAAGCCGCGTCCGCTGAGACGGGTGACATCCCGAAGAGCAAGGGCAAGATGCGTCCGCTGGAATCCCGACGGTCAGCGCATATTGGCGAGTTCATGGCCGACGGCATGGCCGCCTTTTTCGAAGGTAAGTATTTCTGGAAGATGGCGCCGGACGTCCGGATGCCGGTTGGGCCGACGATTATCCATTCTTTGCCCAAGGGCTATATGGAGGCTACCGAGAAGCATCTGCGCGGGTTAAAATCGGCGAACTGGCCGACGGCGGCCTGACCCTGACTGGCTATGGTGGCGGGATCCCTTTTCCGAGTCCCGATGAGCCACACAAGGGCTGGAAGATTCTCGCCAATCTCTGGTACCGATACACGCCGCATCCGACCGTGAATACGAGGGGCCTAGTCTGTTTTGCCGATAGCGGGGGCCAGATCAGTTGCAAGGCCGGGATGAAGGTCTATCGACAATTGTCGTTCAATACCGACCCCGGCGTGCCGGCGAGTTTCCAGGCGCCGAAAACAAATACTTCACCCAATTCGAAATGGTCGAGGAGCCGGAGCAGGAGCGTTACACGGCGGTGCCGGCGATTTCACCCACGGTTCTGACCCGTCCGGAGGAGGTTTACGTATTCGTCCCGTCGCTTCGGAGGTATCAAACGCTGTCGCCCTCGGCTCGCTCAGCCTGGACCTGGGAACCGACGAGACGCCTGACGATCGCCGCTACGGATTTGATTCAAATCTCACGCAACTGAACGCTGAGTATATCGGCGCGAAAAAGATCTTTAGTCTGATGGGCTTTACCATGCCCATAGCCGCTTTCCGGACAATTACGATATGCCACTAGGTTGGCCCAAGCCGTCATGGGGAAAATGGCAACTCCGCGATGTGTATCAGATCGAAGTGAGTAAACTGCCCTCGCAGGGGTCAGGCTTTTGCTTCGCCAAGCGGGTGGTATATGTGGACGCGGCGATCTATGCCCCGCTGCGCGAAGATCTGTACGACCAAAAGCTTAAGCCGAATCGCTCGATCGCACTATTTCTACGCACCCTCGATATACCCGGAATCGGACCTCAGGATGCTTTCAATTCGATGGTCTATGGAATTTAGGACGTGCAGACCAATCACGCCACGGTCCTTTGCGGAGCCGGGCGACGATCAGCCGTTTTATGTCAACGATCAGGCGCCGAAAAATTTTAGTGATCTCGAACGATACACCACGCCCAACGGGCTGAACATGATAATGCGCTAGAAGAGGCCTAAGCGATTGAAGTTCGGATGCACCTCGCGTGGCACCTGAGAATGGGTAGGTTACGGGTGTTATACCACGAATCCGTAAGTAGGTGGTGTCCTCGCATTCGTGGGTCGCGTTGTAGATCTGAACGCTACTAGATTGCAGAAACCGGAGGATGCCAAGAGCATCTAAACAGCATTCATTCGTGATCGAGGTCCACAAATCCTACCATGCCCGAAACCGGCGACCCGGCGTTCAAAGGGCGGCGCGAGCAGCCGCTGCCAATTCGCATCGTCCATTGGTGCAACGCCGTCTTCCTGACCTTGATGGCAGGGAGCGGCCTGCAAATTTTCCTTGCGTATCCATCGCTCGGTCCGCGCGGCGCGCAGTACGGGTGGTATCCCTTTCAGGGCAAGCCGACGCCAGCGTGGACGCGGATCGGCGGATGGCTCGGCGGCGGACGCCAATGGCATTTCGCGATCGCGTGGTTCTTCGTGCTCAACGGGATCTTTTATCTCACGTATTTCTTCTTGAGCGGCGAGTGGCGGCGACGCATGTTCCGGCCGTGGCGCGATGCGAACGGCGCCTTCGCACAATTTCTTTACTACTTGAGAATCCGCCGGACGCCGCCGCCCGAAGATTTCTACAATGGCCTGCAACGCTTCGCGTACACGTCGGTGATCATTTTCGGCATCGTGATGGTGCTGTCGGGACTGGCGATCTATAAGCCCGTGCAATTGCATTTCCTGACCCTGCTGTTTGGCGGCTACGACGGCGCGCGCGTGGTTCATCTGGCGGGTCTGTGCCTCTTCACGATGTTCGTGGCGGCGCACCTGGTGCTCGTGTCGCTGCATCCGCGGGAAATCCTCAACATGATTACCGGGGGCCCTCGTGAGTAGGCTGATTACGCGGCGCAGATTTATCGCCGGGGCGAGCGCGGCGTCGCTGCTCGCGGGCTGCGACGCACATCCGATTAAGGGATTTCTCGGCGCCATGAAGGAGTGGAACGAGAAGTTCGAGGGCTTCATGTTCTCTCCGGGGCACCTCGCACCCGAAGAGCCGGCCAGTGACACGACGCCCGAGAGCGCCTTTCCGGCGTACTTCATCGCGGACTCGATGCCGAGGGTGCCGGCCAACTGGACGCTGAGCGTTGGCGGACTGGTCGAGCGGGAATTGGTGCTCACGCTCGACCAGTTGCAGAAGATGCCGCGCACGGACCTGCGCGTGCGGCACCATTGCGTGGAGGGCTGGTCGGCGGTCGCCTCGTGGCATGGCGTGCAGATCAGCGAGATCGCGAAAGCGGCAGGTCTGAAGCCAGGTGCGAAATATGTCGAGTTCAATTCGTTCGACGAGGACTATTTTTCGTCGTGGGACCTCGGCAGCGCGATGCATCCGCAGACGATTCTCGCGTACGGCTTCAACGGGCTTCCGCTGGGCGCAAATCATGGGGCGCCGCTGCGCGTCTATTCGGCGGTCAAGCTGGGCTACAAGATGTGCAAGTACCTGACCGAAGTGAACTTCCTCCCGAACAAGACCGGCGGCTACTGGGAAGACCAAGGCTACGACTGGTTCGGGGGGGTGTAAAGATTGGTGTGGGTTTTAGCCCCGACACAGCCTGTCCGCCTCCGTGACACGATCAATCTGATAATACCGCAATCACGCGTGTGCCGTGAGCTATTACCAACAGTCGTGGAATCGAGACGACATGAAAACGGCGAGCCGCTGCTCAGAGCTTCGCATTACTGGGCACCTTTCTGAAATTTGAATGTCTATTTTCGATAATTATTTGCTTACGCATGCGGACACCGCCAAATGCGGCTCATCTTGGTGAAGCCGTTTGTATTCACCCACAACAGCGCGCAGTGTCGGTACACGATTCGGAAGGGCGCACCAGATTCCTTCCACTAGCTTTTCTTCGTTCTGCTGGACCGTGCAAGCGGAGGTGCAGAATGAGAATCACGATACAGGCGTCGGCTGATGGTGGTACGGAGCTGGAGACTGATCGAGAACTTCACCGAGCGTTTGTTGTCCTGCACAACGTTTTTATTCGAACACGCGGCGGCGGCAGATTTGCAGACAGTTCAGCTGCTATCATTCTGGCACGCGAAACCGACGCGCCTGGCGCTCGCCGCGCTAAAGCAGGCGGGAATACGAGCGCTGGCGTCCTGATTTGACCAAGTGCAACGGTCAGTCTGAAGTCTAGTATTCTGTAGGCTGTTACGTCTCGCCGCGGTCGGCTTCAGAAGAGGGTCGAGCGCGGCTCATTGTTCGCCGTGCCGACGGCCAATCCAAGTCGCGGCGGACCTTGCCTCGCAATCAGTTGCACTCGGCAGACATTCCGAGGGTCCGAGGAGCGTTCCAGGCGATATGAACACCCGGCGAGTTCCGTCCCGTTGGGCCAGCTCATGGCGATCCCCGGGTACGAAGATAGCGAAAGTATGTGTCGGGCGCTTGGTGCGACGCCAGCAACAATAGCCCAACCTGAACGTACTAGGAACTACCTCTGCGGTTCGCCCAGTGCTATGCACCGAGCGCGTCGCCGCAGTATCTGGTGGCCTCCCTTCCGCCCGAGCTCGATCGTCAGTAAGCTTTACGATTCTCTCATTTTGCGTTCGGCCCAACGTTTCTTCATCGCCAACGATAGCCGCCTTCTCCCCTCAGGAGTAAGATCGCCGCGCTTCTTTGCTTCGATCGTTGGTAACCGAAGAGTGCCGGCGATGTCCGCAAAGCAGGTCTTGATGAGGGCGCGTTCTAAATCGTCGCGAAAAATTTCCATCTGACCAACAGTGGTCTGATGCGTTCGAACAAATGATAACTATTTGCAAAACGAGTTCGCGGCGTTTTTTGGCCGTCAGGAATGTTCGATTTTTTAAACACTCAGCGACCTCTCTAACGTGTTGTCTGTGTCGCTCTTTCTCCCTTTCCGTCTGCTAAGCCGTATCCAGCGAAGGCTGCCCCGCGCTCCCGCCGAATTACCTCTCCCCCGAGCGCCATGCGCCGTGTAACCGCCATTGTGTCTGCTACGTGTTCTGCGCATCACCGATCGGCAGACAATCCCCGTCAACTGAGGCTCCGCAAGCACCGCATGGAAGGAGCCGCAGCAAAGACCGCGAGCATTGCCGCGCCGAAGGGCGGTTGCGCCAGGGCTAGACGCATTATCATCAATTGCGTTTTCCTCGCCACACATCACGTAGTGCGGTCGCGCTTGACAATATCGAGAACGGTTTTCTTGCTCAACCCGAGCCGTATCCCGCGAAACCTTTCGGCATCTCCGGCATCTAAATCCCGATCGAAGAGAAACTGTATTGTGGAGGAACAAGATGTTGAATCTACCCCAAAAGAAACCTCATAAAACGCGGGCGCATGCCCGCGCGGGTCGGCGAACGATTGCGACTCTCGGCATTCTATTGCTCGGTGGGTTTCTTAATCGCTCTGCTTCGGCCCAAGTCGTTGCAATGCACGCTGCCGTTAAGCGTCCAGTCCCCCAGGCGCAGACAGCGTTGCAGCGACCCACTTCTGGAGCATCAAGCACGATCAATTCGGCACAGGGGCCCGGCGGGAGTGCGATCGGCCCGGGACCAGGATGCAATTTGTTTCCAGCACCAGCGTCCATAGGCGCCTCGGTCCCTCTATCGTACTTCGGACCGCCTCCTTCCGACACCAACCGTAGCTTGGTCGGGCCCGTTCAATTGCTGAATACCGGCCAGGTTGACGCCGCGCATGGGACCATTACCATACCGCTTTATTTGGGCCATCTGAGCGGAAGCGGAAAGAATGTGTGGTATATCTTGACCGATGTTGATGACCCCGACGTGGCTGCCGAGTTGGGTCTGAATTTCTCCGCCAAACTCACTTTCGCGTCGGACTCTGCCAGAACGGGAAACCTGGATGCTAACGGGAATATCGTATTTGATGCGGGCACGGTGAATTTTGCGCCCGAACGGGAGATTATTCCTGGCCCTCCGGGTCACGAATTTCCTCCCTCGTTTGCGACACCGGGATCCGTTGGGGACGCGGATTATGGCCCGCTGGTCCGAATCCTCAATGCCGCAAACGTTATTTACAATGCCCCCATGGTGGCGTTCGACGTGAACGCCAGCGAGATCAACTTCCCCAAAGGCGACGTGGACTATAGCAAAGTGCACGACCAGGTGCTGGCAATCGATCCGATCCACATGACGGTAACCTTGAACCTGATAAACGGCTTCAGCTTCGGGCGTCCGGTGTGGTACCTCTCAATGGACACGAGCAATACTCTGGGTGCCGCCATAGAACACAACACTTTCGCACCGCTGATGCAACGCCTCCTGTTGGGCCACGATGACAGCTTCGCTAGTCCTGTCGAGCGCATCTTTATCAGCACCAATGGACCCGAGTCAGGCTCTTGCAACAATCCACTGCGGCAGGGTTTGTCGGCAGATCTGGCTGACGGCTTTAGGCCGAACAACGTCCTAGGTGGAATCCCAACCATCGCGCTCGATTACAGCCCCTACTGGGATGCCCAGTTGTTCGAATGGACCCAGGATGCCATCGACCAAGGGTTCCGGGGTCAAGTGCGTGAAGAGTTCCAGATTCTCACCTTCGTTCAAGACGGTCTGATCACTGGGCCAGGTGGTAAAGCATTTCAGAGTGCCGGCTTCTCCATCAACTGTCCGATCGTTCAGCGCCTGGACTGATCGCGCCATCCGACGCTAGGAGAAGTGCCCGCCGTTTCTGAAATAGACACGGCGGGCATTTCATCGTGAACGACTCTGTGAAATGCTCTCTATCGTAGCCAGTCTCGAAGGCACGTTATTAATGAAGTAGCTAGTGTCCCGAGTCGTAAGTTCAGTGAATAAATTGTAGTATGCGAGCGTCCTTCGTATAGGCGGGAGGACGCTGATGCGGACGGGCAGACCTATAGCACCTTTGAGCCTGACGGTTGAAGAAGGTCAGACACTGGAGCGTTGGGCGCGGCGGCCCAAGAGCGCGCAGGCGTTGGCGCAGCGGTCGCGCATGGTCTTGGAGTGCGCAGCGGGCAACCCCAACACGACGGTGGCGCGTAAGCTCGGTGTGACCCACCAGACGGTCGGCAAATGGCGTCAGCGCTTCTTGGAGCGGCGGCTGGACGGCTTGCTGGACGAACCGCGCCCCGGAGCGCCGCGCCAGGTCGGTGATGCGGAGATTGACCGGGTGGTGCGGCTGACCCTGGAAAGCGCCCCCGCCGATGCGACTCATTGGAGCACACGCGCGATGGCCAAGCGCAGCGGGTTGAGTCAGACCATGATCGGCCGCATCTGGCGGGCCTTTGCCTTGCAGCCGCACCGGGTTGAGGGTTTCAAGCTCTCCAAAGACCCGCTGTTCATCGAAAAAGTGCGCGACATCGTGGGCCTGTATCTTAACCCGCCGGACAAAGCCCTGGTCTTGTGCGTAGATGAAAAAGCGCAGATTCAGGCTCTCGATCGCAGTCAACCGCTGTTGCCGATGCGTCCTGGACAGGCTGAGCGCCGAACCTCGGACTATGTGCGGCATGGCACGATCAACCTGTTCGCCGCACTCGACGCCAAGGCCGGGACGGTGATTGGCGAGTTCCATCGGCGTCATCGCGCGGTCGAGTTTCGCAATTTTCTTGAAACCATCGACGCCGCCGTGCCTGCCGAACTGGACCTGCACCTGATCCTCGATAATTACGGCACTCACAAGACCCCGGCCATCAAGCGCTGGCTGCTGCGTCATCAGCGCTTCCATCTGCACTTCACTCCCACCGCCGGCTCCTGGCTCAACTTGGTCGAGCGCTGGTTCGCTCTGCTCACCGAAAAGCAACTGCGCCGCGGGGGTC
>Ga0185299_10004071_pt1 | contig 18132 bp, 16 predicted proteins | sample PaiPotPPA55metaG_FD_128002 | JGI IMG/M metagenome (GOLD analysis project Ga0185299, IMG submission 128002) | Iron sulfur acid spring bacterial and archeal communities from Banff, Canada, to study Microbial Dark Matter (Phase II) - Paint Pots PPA... ...
GTTTTTCCGCGTTGCTCACTCCTCACGTATCAATTCAGATATGCTCGTCGCTAGTGCCAGTGCGGCTCGCACCGCCTTGAAAAACAGCCAACTGACCGACGGCGAAAGCCATGTTATTTATGGGACACGAGCCCCATGGACGAATTCACTGGCTTGAGAAGCCGGGTTGTTCGAATCGGACGGACCGTGCGTCGCCCGGTTCATCAGAACACTCCCGCTGTCAAAGCGCTGCTAAGTCATCTTGAGGAAACGGGCTTTGCAGCGGCGCCCCGCTGGCTGGGCTTCGATGATGAAGGCCTCGAAACGGTGAGCTACATCACCGGAGCCGCCGGCCATTATCCGCTTAAGCCTTATGTAATGTCTGAATCGACGCTGACGCAGCTCGGCCTTTTGCTACGACGATTCCATGATGCCACCATCAGCTTTTCGCTCCCGGAAAATGTTGTCTGGCACAATGCAATTAGCGAAAAAAGAGAGGTGATTTGTCACGGCGATGCCGGCCCCTACAATATCATCTTCCGAAACAACGAACCGGTCGCACTGATTGATTTCGAGCGAGCAACGCCCGGTCCTAGAATTTTGGACATCGCATTCGTGGTTTATCGGTTTGCGCCCTTGTGTGACTCACCGAAGCAAGGATTCACTCCGGCGTTACTCGAAGACCTCGCCCGGCGAATTCGCCTTTTCTTGAATGCTTACGGGTTCACCCAAAACGACGACTTATTCGATTGGATCCAATTGCGTCTAAAAACCGAAATCGATCTATTCGAGTCCGGAGAAACCGACGACCCGATGCGCCGGCAGCAGAAAATCGATGCAGGCCATCTCGATCTTTACAAGCGCGATCTTCGGCTGATTACCGAGGCCTCCGGTTTCTTGCGGAGGCTGGTTTAGGCTGGATTAAGCCTCCGGCGGTTGGGTAGCGCGATAGCCCCAGTTTGATGGGGCGAGGCTCCCGCACGGCCTGAGCGCCTCTTCGGGGATTGCAGCCCGAACAACGGTTACGTATTTTCGGGCGATGCGCCCGCCGACTTGTCCGACGTAGCTTCGGTAACGCCGAGGCGTTGCTCATACTTGACCTGCGAAGTCGGAGCCGGACCCATGGTCGCCTTGATGCCAAGTTCTGCATTAGACTTAGCTTCGATTATTTAGGCTACCATAATTCATCATGGACATGGCCACACGCTGGACCGCGGCTCGGCAGCTTTTCGGCCTTTCTTACTATAAGGCTGGACAACTACAGGCGCCTTGCTCGGCCTTTGAGGAAGATCTGGAGCCTCGCCCCACCAACCCTCGGGCCCGCGCCGGGTATTTTCTTATCTTAGCGCTTTCTCACAAAAAAGGAGCGCCCCCGCTTGCCTTCGAAGCGGAGGCACCCTTCAACTAGTCCGGTCAGTTTCCCCAAACCACCAGACTAAACCGTATCCGTCCGGCGCGTGCGCAGGACGGAAAATTCAATTAGAAGAACCACTCAACCTGGGTACCGAACAGCCAGCCATGGTTGGTGTTGCCGTTGTACGGAGCCGCAAAACCACCGCCACCGCCGGAACCTTCTTGGATTGGTGTCGTCATCCCTTTGAGGGAGTTTGACCAAATGGAGTAGGTAGCGAAGAACCGGATCTCGGGCTTGGTGTAATAACCACCCTTCGGTTTAATCACCGGGCCAACGTCAAAGACGCCCAACCAGCCGGATTTTCCGAAGCCGGGATACCCGGGGATGTTGTTATTGCTCTCGTATTGCCCACTGAACTGGCCTTGGAGCGCGATATTATCGGCTAACCAAAACGCTGGACGAGTACCGAACTGGAAATCGTGTACGTGACCGGAAACAATCTTGTTCACGATCGGTTCATTTGCATTGACTACGTTTCCACCCTGGCCAAGACCAGGTCCAGTCTGACCTCCGAACGCAAAGCCACTATACGACTCTTGCCAATCGCCGAAGAACCCGATCGAGAACCAGGGAAGCGTTGGAGCGGGCGCCGGTGCCGGTGCCGCGACCCCTTTACCGTCTTTAGAGTTCCCAGCGACCACCGGCGCGGGCGCGGAACGAGACCACGGGAACGCAAAATACAATTGGAAGCCGGCTCGATAGGTAAAGCCGTGATCGAGGGCATCACCAACATTAATCTGACCTGTGAATCCTGGATGACGGAAGAGGAATAAATTTTCCGCTCCTTGGACACTGCCAAGATCGGCGCCGGAGCTGAAATTCGTGACGCCCCTGCCAAAGAGCGCATAAGCCGTAAACGAATTGTTGCCGCCACCGGGACCAAACTTGAGGTTATAAATGGCGCCGCCTCCAATTCCCCATGCAGAATCGGTGTGGAGAGGATTCGTCAAATCAACGATATCGCCAGCGGCGTCGTAGTCTTGGGTGAAGGTGCCACCTTTTTCGTAGTTGCCGATCAGCACTAAGGCCAGGCTACCCGGGATCGGTCCAAGTTGGATATCCTTCAACCGGACGTCGAACGTCTGCTTTGCGTACGAGCCGATGCCAGGAGATATGTCTTCAGCGTTCACACCACCAAGCCAGGCGAGCGCCAGCTTACCAACACCGACATCGATGTTATAGACACCAGCTCCGTACCCGGACGTATCCAACCAGAAGTAATCTTCCGGATCCGTGTTCCAGCGGTCATAGAAGCGTTCACCGGCCCAGAAGGTGATCTCAGGGGCGCCCTTGAAGACGTTCTTGGCCTCCAGGTAAGCCTGGCGAAGAACGAAATCAAAGTCGTTGCCGCTGTTTGTGACATTGTTGTGGGCATCGAATGTGTTTCGGTTTTGCACGTAGCGGATTGAGGGTGTGAAGGTCATGGACACATCCATGACATCCGGGCTGTCACCCAGCATGTGTGCCTGCATCCAAGTCAACTCCATGTAGGTATCGTTTTCGTTACCGAGACGTTCACGACCCTCTCCAGGAAAGTTGGGAAGCTCAAAACTGAAGTTCCCGCCGCCGCCGTTTCCGTTGAACTGGAATCCAGCGCGGACATAGACCGAGAACGCGAAGTTGCGGGTCAAAGATTTTAAGAAAGACTCGTCCAGCGTTGGCGCCGCCGAGACCTCCTTGCCATCGGCATCGGTCAGAACGCGGGTATTCAAAATCGAGCCAGATTCAGCTTTCGACTCCAAAGATTTCATCTCCGCTTCCATCGAGGTGATGCGATCTTGGTACTCCTGCTGCTGTTTCTGCATGCTCTGTATTTGAGCTTTCAGGGCCGAGACGTCGTTACTGTTACTACTATTGCCGCTGTTATTATCCTGGGCCAAGGCGAGCGACCCAGTACAGAAGAAAGCGATTGCTAGCTTTGCACACAGAGATCCTGTGGAGGGAGGTAACTTCATGCTTTGTGTTATTTCTTTTGGGGTATGAGTTAAGGCCGGTTCCGCGCCATTAACATCAGCGCTCGACCGATGGAAGCCGTCATAGGGAGCACGGTTAACAAAGTCGAGAAGGAAAACTCCATATCGGAAATACAGATAAATTTTTCCGATAGTTAGATAAATAGCTAGTGATTGCCGGAACCGGTTTCGTCCAAAATATCAAGTCGCAAAGTAAAACGGTCCTTCCCCCGTAGAGCGGCTCTAAAAGCTAAACTGCGCCCCTCTTCGTATCTAGTTGTCTGACGTTTTTATCTGCCAGTCTGGTAGTTTGGCTTGTATGTCACTTGTTGAGTTACAATATGTCGAGCACTATGCATTCCGCCAATGCTAAATGCAGGCAGACGTTGAAGAAAGCCAGCCGGACAACGCTTCTCGTATCTATTTGTCGGATTCGCTTATCTGTTCGTCCCAAATCGGACTTTTAACCAATGCAATTAGCAATCTTTGAACTCTTTGACTCCGGAGAAGCAACTGTGACATTAGCGATTCGGAAATCGATTTACTTATTTAACTCTAATTACAGCGAAGCCTTGCAAAAAGCGGAAGCGCGCGGGGTTTGGTATCTGTTTGTCGGATCTAGTTATCTGTTCGTCCAACCCTGACTATGCAATTATCTGCTTCAGCGGTTCGGCGCGCTAAAAGAGAATAGATTTTGATAGTCAATTAACCTCTTGTCCCTTGATTGTCAGCTCCACCGCAGAGATAATCACGCCATCGTTCGTTAGGACGGGAGCTTGCACGGACATGCAAATTCTTAGGGCCAAAGGCCCGTTGCCAGGATTTAAAGTCGTCGAACTCGATCAGGTTCTTCCGGAACTTATCGATTTGGGGGAAGATCGGGAAGAAGCCAACTATCGTTTTCGGACTCAGACACTGAATCATTGGGTTCTCCTGTACGTGATCGAGGGGACTAGCCGGTTCGGAATCGAAGGACAGCCGGAGATTAGTTTGAAACCCGGTTCTGTCGCCTGTTTTCCACCTCACTTGAGTCGCTGGGGACAATACGGTCCCGAACCAAAGCATCACGTGCTGTGGGTCGGCTTTCAGTTGGATGCGATCGAGAATCGCTATCCCGAGTGGAAGCTTTCGCAAGCTCTACATCGAGTCCACTCCGCTCATGACTTGGCGAACTTGGAACGCAGTTTTCTTCAGGTAATACGGGAAGCGACCACCCCATTTCTTCACCAAGGGTGCGGCCTGCGGTTAGCGCTGGACACGCTGGTCCTGGAGGTGGTTAGAGCCTTTACTGAACCTCGAAAAATCCTGTCGCTAATATCGGTTCACCCAGCGATTTCGAAGACTTTAGGAATTCTCGAGACCCGATTCCGGAAAAACTGGACGCTCAGCGAGCTAGCCGATGAGGTCGGACTATCTCGCAGCCGGCTCGCCGAGCTTTTCAATCTTGAGGCCGGTTATTCGATCCACAAATTTCTTACGAAAGTCCGGGTTCGCCACGCTAAGAATTTGCTTACCCACTCTGATCTGCCGATCGGCGATATCGCTTTGGAATGCGGATTTGCCACTATTCAGCATTTTTCCCGCGTCTTTAAGGAAGTCACTGGCCAGGCACCCATGAATTTTCGCCGCCGGTACGACGATCGGGATTTCAGGAAACTCGTCATTTCGGGCGACTGATTTTTAGGTAACGGATTAACCTGCCGCGGCGGTTTAAAGACCATTCTATAGAACTCGCCGCGAAGCGGCGTAAGAATATAGCCCAGGGCTTTAGCCCTGGGTTCCGCGCACGCGAAATGCGCCCTGAAAGTGGCGACCGAGGATTGTGTATTGGAGTGACGGCGCATTGATCGACCAATCGCGCTATCGGGTGCCACTTTCAGGGCACGTCTCATGATCGGGCTGACCCAGGGCTGAAGCCCTGGGCTATGGTCTATCGCCGCTTCACGGCGAGTTCGACGATGCTCCATGGCAGCCTTTTTGTCAGGTGTGAACGCACGCTTCTACAGGACTAGGACAATTACGATTCGTTGATGCCCCCGCCTTACGCTCGATCAATCCGGCAGGCGTAACACCCCGGCTTAGCGAAGTGCACGTGAAGAAACGCGACGGCTGGATCTTGAAAAAATCTGGCGATCACATCCTCGGCTTGGCCGCCCTCGACTACGTCAGCGCCGACCAACATATCTTTTGCATCGAACGCCCGAAGCGATAACAAACGGCTACGCAACATTTCCGGGAGTGAATCGGAGTAGGACGCAGCAGTGGTTGCCGCCCTGCGAATATAGATCGCGTGGGTGCTACGATAGGGAGATTCCGAGGGCAGATGAATAAAGTTGGTTAAGATCACTTCATCCCCGGGCTCGGCATCTTGCAAGGAGACGCGGCAAGGGAAGCCTGGCTTGCTATCGGTAATGAGCCGACGGGCGCGGCGCTTTTCTAATTCTTCGTCCGATAAGTCGAACAACGCTTGAAATGGTTCCGGGGAAAGGCCACGGACCGTGAAATGAGGTACTTGGGTATTTGTCATGCCCTGAACCTCGGCCTCCAGTCCCGGAAAACGACCCGGTTCTTGCTACAGCCTGCAAAACTCGCCTTAGGCTCGCTTTGAATAGCAAATAGCAGATAGCAAATAACAAATGGGTCCGTGAACCGAGCGTTCGCCCGTTCGACGGACCCTTTGCTATTTGCGATCTGCTATTTGCGATTCAGAACGAGCTTCAGGCGAGTTCTTGCCTACAGCGGCACGCTCAGCTGAATCCCGAGCACCACCTCGTTGGTAGCATTGTGATAGCCGCCAGGATTGATAATCCACTGAAGATCCGGCTGAATGTTTGCCCCGTGGAAGACGTCGAACGAGTAGAAAATTTCCTCTACCCACTCGTTATTTTGTACGTCGAAGCCAGAACCAGGATGGGCGTTAATGAATGCCCTCTCGGCATTCCGTACACTGCCGGAAACGCGGTTCCAACCCGTCGCTATACCGCAGGAATCGTAGGGTCGCTTCGACCAAGGGCCCCAGTAGTAGAGTCCAGTGAATATTTGGCCCTGCTGAAATGAGGTCCGAGGATCTAACCAGATAGTCCCTGCAAAGGCACTCAAACCAGTCTTTGGACGACTCGGATCCGGCGCAGTAAGCTGTTGAAAAACACTAGCATAAACACCCCAGTCTCCCGTGAACGTGTTGCCCAAAAAGGCCGCCGAACCCGGTGCACCGGCTAGCACGCTTTTGGCGGCTCCGGTGGTTTCTGTATGGTTCGTATTCCCGAAGGCTCCCAGCACCCAGAATCCCGGTAGCTTTTGCCCGAAAATATCCACTTTCGGTTTCCAATCGATTTCGAACGGGATAATGGCGCCGCTGGTCCCGCCCGGATTATCGACCCGGAGGTTGTATTGGTTAGAAATCCAATAGTTGTTGAAAGCAAAGAGGCCGATTCTCATGGACAAATCCTTGGTGGCGTTCCACTGGAAATCCGTCCCCCATTGGCTCACCGGCCAAGTGAACATGCTATAACCCGCCACGTTGCCGGTGATCCCTGCGGTGAACGTCAGGTTTTCAAAAGGGAAAGCGTAATAGCCTCCGAATTCCTGACTCATGTTCATCAAACCGAATTTCAATTCGAACGTGTCGTTAAGCAGGGTCTGTTTGAACCACATGCTGGTGATGCGCCAGGTTTGGCCTCGTCCCCACACTTCCTGAATAAGTTGGATGGTATTGGGATTTTGCAAATTGCCCAGATTGTTTCCAGTACGCTTGGTGACATAGAACTCGAAACTACCGCCTTCCCAACCGACCAATTTTTCAAAATTTAAATCGATTCCGAAAAGAGCCTGATCCGTATAAGCCCATACCTGACCCGAGTTTTTGGCGTTACCGCTGAAAGTGTCCTTACCTCCACTGGCATTGCTGGCTGTCTCACTGAAGTAATCGAGGTTAAAATCGATACCCCAGTTATGGAGGAGGGTACGCAAGCCCCACCAGTCGCCGGTCACGTATCGATCCCAATACTCCCTACCTTCTTCCGGGGTCAGATGCATTGAGGGATCAAAGGCGATAGGATTGGCAGGCGCAGTGCCGGAAGAAATCGCGTTAGAAACAGACGTTGAGGGCGGTGGGGGAGAGGGAGGGTTGGTTACCGAGGCAGGATTGGTTTGACTTGAATCCTCAGCCGCAAAAGCGGGGAGGGAACAGAGACACAACAATCCAATGGCAACGCGAACAGCTCCGTAGGGGAGCGACGCGAACGACTTCCTTTTCACGTGGGGGTTCTCCTTGGTTAGCTCTGGCTTTGGCTTCCGGGATTCAGTCGAACTTAGTTCGACCGTCAACCGGAACTCCGAAATCTCAGCCATGAGTCGCCCACGGTCAACTACTTAGGCATGGCTCTTCCTAGCGAATAGGAGGTAATCCATTTGAGCTATTTTAGTTCGACTTTAGATTTGTCCCGCAGGGACTCGTGGAGCGTTGCCTCGCTTGCGAGGCCGTGGTGAACAAGGGAAAAATCGTGACTTATGCTCAGTTCAGTCAGCGTTCTACGTCGCGACTTTCGGCTTTCACGCACGAGCGCAGCGAGTCGATGCACTTGTTCTACGCGCAGCTCTGCTCACCACGGCCTCGCAAGCGAGGCAGCGCTCCAGGGGTCCCTCCAAGACAAATCAGATTCGACCTCGCTTGCCAGCCTATCCCAACCGGATACCGCGCCTTCCACCAATCACTTCTCACCAAAAAAAGAGCGCCTCCACTTGCCTTCAAAGCGGAGGCGCCCGTGTCTAGCCCGGTTAGTTTCCCCAAACCACCAGACTAACTTGTCCACCGTAGCTTTAGGGATGCCGGAAAAGCATCGCCCGAAGCTCCAGCGAAGGCGGAAGATCTAAATAGAACCATTCAACTCGGGTGCCGAACCGCCACCCGTGGTTTGTACCCCACTATAAGGCGCAACCAAATTCCCGTTCTCACCATTTTCTTGGATCGGTGTCATCACACCGTTAAACTTATCGGTCAGTCAGACTCAAACCGAGGTTCGAACTTATTCGAACTTGGTCCGAATCTGGACGAAAGCAAATTGGATTCCGTTCTTAACTAGCCACTAGGCAATGTCGAGCGTCGCCACTTGGTTTCGATACCGATAGACACGGAGGACTAACCAATCCTTCATTATTAAAGTTTAATTAACCAATTCTTCATTGAACCCGATTAAATTCTTCAAAGGAGATCTTCGACGATATTCCGCTGCCGTACTGCCAGTGGTTTGGCGGAATATCCTAGCGAAGTGCTGGCTGGTAGCGAAGCCGCAGTCCGCCGCGATTTCGCTGATCGTGCAGTCAGAGTCTTTCAAGAGCAGTTGCGCCCGCTCCACTCGAACTTTATTCAGGACCTTGTGAATCGAACTGCCCACCTGCCTGCGAAACAGCTCGGCTAGACGTGCTCGAGAGATGCCCGATTCGCTAGCTAAACGTTCCAGAGACCAATTTTCTCGGAACCGCGTCTGTAACATGTTCAGAGCGCGAGCAACCGCCGGATGGATCGGGGCGCTGGCGGCTGATCTATTGCCGTCGTTGCTCAACCTGACAATCTCCAGGAGTAAGGCATCCACTCCTAGCCGGAGAGCGGCCGCCTGGTAGTGAGACGGCGTCGCCGCCTCCACGATTATCCGAGAGAATAGCTGTTCAAACTGATAGGCTTCGTGGAGGACAATGAGCTCGCGGAGAAGTTTTCTCAGATTCCACTCGGAACAACGCTCTAGAACGATTGGCAATTGCAGCCCCAGAAAGAGGCGATGATGTCTGGCTCCTGGTCCTTGCCGGAGCCAATGGTCGGTTCCGGCGGTCACCGTCCAAAACGAACCAGCTCTCAGATGAACCCTACTTCCACCACCCACATAGAGCTCGCTGCCTCCCTCCGCGATGTACCCTAACTCCCAGTAACCATGTTGGTGCCTCTCCTCTTGGGCTCCAGGCGAATCCCAATGCGCCCCCAGATCTACCACCTCAGGAATTATCTGACTAAGGTCTATCGCCTGAAAACCGTCAGTTACCCCTTTGGTCTTAAGCGTTTGCATTCTACCGTCCTAGTGCGCCCAAAAATTTAACGATGACATTCCGGCGGTCATTTCCGCGCCAATCCTTTAGTATATCGATTTAGCAGAATCTGTTCCTGACCCGGTTACAGACAACTTCTACCCTCCGGTGACAGTATTCCCTCCATCGTAAGGTCGTCAGCTACAACCAGATTTCCGCCGACCTGGGACAGCAGATCCCTTCTTCAAATCAGTTGAACAGATCTGGTTAACCGTCAGTTATGCACCCGCAGATTGCTTACTGCATTCCCGGCTTAGCTATTTGCAACCCCGGCGAAGCCGCCTCGAGTTCCAATCTTAAGCGGTCAAACCGGCACTCTAAAACCGGGCTTTCTTGTTCGAAACATATCGAACTTACAGACCGTGAACCAGTTACGTGTCATAGCCCCAAAGAGAATGCGCCGACCATACCAACAACGCCGTGAACGAAACCGGTGTTGGCGATTGGAATGCAAATGGCAAGCAATTGGCGATCCGCAGCGAGCCGTTGCCCCGGATCCAAACTGATTTACTGACCTACTGATTACTGATTACTGATTACTGATTACTGATTACTGATTACTAGTCCCTCACACGCGACGCCGGAGCCAAACCTGCATCTCGCCCGGTTCACGATTTGCCCAGGCGTAGTACGGAATGGCCTGAAGTTCAACGATTTCCGTGGTCGGACTATGTTCGGTGTAAAGGCCGGCCGCTCCGTCCATTTCCCGAAGGGCGCTCCCTTTTAATACCGTGATTCCACCGAGCAAATCATTCGCTTCCACGGGGCGGAACTCCCCTTTAGCGGGAACTGCATAACGGTCGAGATCGGGACCGTTGTCTGCCTGCTCGATACAATAGACTAGTGGTCCACGGCTGAAAGCGGTGCGGCCACGATCTGCCTCGACGTCAAAACGGGCAAATTTCTGGCGAACCGGCATTTCGAAATTTAATTCGATTCTATCCCCGTGGTTCCAAATCCGGTGCAGATACACATAACCGTCCTTCGCTTCCACAACTTGTAACTGGTCATTAATCTTGAGCGTGATTTGGCCGGTCCAACCAGGAAGCCGAAACGCGAGTGTCTTATCGCTTGGACCCTCGGTTGCAACTTCGAAGGAGTTATTACCAGCAAACGGTAGACCGCTTTTCACCCTCAGCCGAAGCCCTTCGAAGGACGCTTCACAACTCACGTAGTGGTGGACAGCGATTCCCGCTGGCCCCTCGCTGAAGAGGTATCCGGACAGCGCATTGATCAGCCGAGCTAAATTCGGGGGACAACACGGGCACCACCACGGCCACTCAATCCGGCGGTGCTTTCCCCGGCTAGCCAGAGGATTATCGTAAAAGAAGGATTCACCATCCAGCCCAATTCCGGAGAGAATACAATTGTAGAGGGCCAGCTCCATCACATCAGCGAACTCCGAATCGAGCCGTGTCTGTAGTAACCGATGTCCAAATAGGAATAGCCCAATCGACGCGCAAGTTTCGGCATACGCGTTTTCGTTGGGAAGATCGAAATCACGCGTAAACCCTTCATTTTCAGACGCGGATCCTATACCGCCAGTCAAGTAGAGCTTGGTATCAATGACATCGCGCCAAAGGCGTTCAGCAGTCTCTAATAAGCTCGCATCCTTAGTAGCCACGCCAACGTCGACCACTGCCGACAACAGGTACATCGCTCTCACTGCATGACCGACCACTTTTGTTTGTTGCCGGATCGGTTGATGCGCCTGCATATAGGCATAAGGCGAACCCGGATGGTTCGGACGAAACTCGCGCTTATCCAGTCGCTCAACGGCTTCGCGCTCGAAATAGTTGGGTGACGCACCCCTTTCATCGATGAAGAACCGGCTGAGTTCGAGATAGCGGATATCGCCGGTCGATCGATACAGGCGCATCAGAGCGAGCTCGATCTCAGGATGGCCGCAGTACCCGTTGACCTTATCGGGCCCCTTACCAAAGCGCTCAAACAAGAGATCGGCATACCGCTTGGCGATATTCAACAAGGTGTTCTTCCCAGTCGCTTGATGATGGACCACCGCCGCTTCGATCAAGTGCCCAGCACAATAGAGCTCGTGTAAATCTCGAAGATTCTTGAACCGGTGGCGCGGGCGCCAGGTAAGGATATGGCTATTGACATAACCGTCCGGCTGCTGGGCGCGTTCAAATCGCGCAATGATATCGTCGACCAATTTTTCCAGCGCCGGATCATTCGTTTGCTGAAGGCGGGCCGAGGCCGCTTCCAACCATTTCGCCAAATCTGAATCCCAGAAAATGCTGCCGCCCCAGTACCAACCATCACCCACGGCTCGACCCCGATGCATCTTCTGATCGAGACCCAAGGCATCGATCTGACCTTCACCTTGCAGCTGGCGGAACTGATGGAAAAGCGTCGTGCTCCCCACCAAATCCCGCCATCGTTTCCAAAAGCCATCGACAATCGTAACTCTGCTTGGGGAAACAGGAGACCAACTCGCATCCATAGAAATACTTTTCATTGCGAGACATTGAACCACAACTTAACTGATTCGTAGAAAGGCGGCACAAATCCGACCCCCGGTGACCCCGCGGAAACGCGTTGGAGACCCAAACGCGAAAGACCCGCGGGCAATGCCGTGAAAAGTGAAAGGTGAAACGTAGCTGGTTTGCCGTGCGCCAAGGCCGATCGAAAGTATAACCCCATTTTGTGCCACCTCGGTTGATGCCACTTGCCCCCTGCCGACCGTCGAACCAATCACCAATCACCAATCACCTCTCCCCCCAATGCTCCCACCAAATCAGCTGGTCATATCCACGCAAAGCGCGTTATCGGCCTCAAACGCCGGGCTCTTTGTCGCGCCACCGTGCGGTTTACATCCAGAGCGCGAGCTGGCTTCGTTCGAGCTGATCTTTGTTCGTGCCGGTGTGCTCCGGCTTTGGGAAAATCAGAATCGATTCGAAATTTCGCCGGGCCAAACTCTGATCTTGTGGCCAGGACGCAAACACGGGCCTAGTGCGCCGTACGAGCCAAAAACATCATTTTATTGGTTACATTTCGCGCTCGAGTCGGGCCCCGCAGTAGCCGGCGCCGTGGTGCCCCAAGTCGCAGAGGTACCCCGACCACTCCGGTTGGTCGAATTGTTCCGGCGGTTCCTCGACGACCAAGAGAACAACGATTTAGAACCGAACTATGCGGCCACTTTGGTGAAACTGATGTTGCTGGAGATCGCCCTGCAGGATCAATCGAAGCACGGTAGACGAGGGCAACCACCCGCCCGCAAACTAGCCGCCACTGCCCAAGTCGCGATTGGAAAACGGTTTCGCGAACCGATCACAACCTCGGAGATTGCCCGAACGCTTCATTGCAACCCCGACTACCTGGGCCGGGTCTACCGGGAAACATTTGGCCATAGCCTTACAATCGGCATCCACCAAGCGCGCATGCATCACGCCAAAAACCTCTTGTTGCTCAGCTCACTGAACGTGAAAGAGGTCTCCGCTGCCTGCGGTTACGGTAACCCGGATTATTTCCGGCGGATGTTCCGCCGCTTTTTCGATATGCAACCGAACCAGTTCCGGTCGTTGCATCCAAGGCAGCATACGAATGCTGCATAGCGGTCGGTAATGCGAACGACATGGGAGTGGCTCCGGAGTAATCAGTAATCAGTAGGTCAGTAATCAGTGGCTCCGAACGGATCGTAGATCGCACAAAGAAAGGGCCAGCTGAAGCAGAAGGGACAATCAAGAAGCACTGATTACTGAACTGATTACTGCCGCCACGGAGCCGCGCTTGCAACCTGCCAACGCGCGTCACCCCGCGCGTACCTCCACCCACCTCCCCCCCTGCTCTGCGCTTTCAATCGCAGCCAAGACCATGGCGAGGCTGTGGATATTATCAGAAGAGCGAGTCTCGGGAGGTGGCCCACCGTTGAGCGCGGATAAAAATTGATTCATCACGCTGAAGTGGCCACGCGTTTGCATCGGGTCTGGTTCGCTGGCCGGGAGTACGGTTTCCATCTCTTTCAGGAACGCCTTGGGTTGGGTTGTGAGATGATTTGCCGGCAATCTTTCGGCTTTTAGATCTTCGTCTCCGTCCCAAATCAAGGTCCCTTCCGTACCGATAACCCGCCAAACGCCATCCCATGCGGTCCGGAACCCATCCGCACACCAGCTAGCGCGATAGCAAAACCGCACACCCGCGCTCATCCGAAAAACCGCTACCACCGAAGGACCACTCGCATACCAGGAGTTCTTTGGGATCCATTCTTCGCAGAACACAGCTTCAGCGTTTAGCCCGGTTACAAAACGCGCTGCATCAAAAGCGTGAATCGCCATGTCCGTTAAGAGGACATGGGGCATGACCTCGCGAAAACCGCCAAAATGCGGGGCGATGAAAAAATCGACATGGACAGTGGTCAATTCTCCGATCACACCCTGAGAGAGCGTCTCGCGCAGCTGCCTTATCCGGCGATTAAACCGGCGGTTCTGGAGAACGACATGCAGTTTCCCAGCAGTCTTGGCCAGTGCGACCAGGTCCGCCGCGTCATGAAAAGTTAATGCCAAAGGTTTCTCCTCCAGCACATGTAGTCCGGCCGCCAGGGCCGTTGAGGACACTTGTTTGTGCGCAGCTGGGATGGTGCAATCAAACAAAGCATCAGCCGAAACCTCGCGAATCGCTCTCTCGAGGTCCGTGTAGACCGGCACGTCCAAGTTGAATTCTTGAGCTCGCAACCGGGCATTTTTTTCGTCGATATCGACCAAGGCCCGGATGTCGACACCTAATTCAGCCGCAGGACGAAGCCAATTTGGGCTCATCGCCCCGCAACCGACGTGGATAGCTTTAATGGGTTCGCGGTTCACGGTTGACGGTTCACGGTTCACGGTTCGTGGTTCACGGTTCACGGTTCACGGTTCACAGTTCGCGGTTCACGGTTCACGGTTCGTGGTTCACGGTTCACGGTTCACGGTTCGCGGTTCACGGTTCACGGTTCACGGTTCACGGTTCACGGTTCACGGTTCACGGTTCACGGTTCGCGGTTCACGGTTCACGGTTCACGGTTCGCGGTTCACGGTTCACGGTTCACGGTTCACGGTTCACGGTTCACGGTTCACGGTTCACGGTTCACGGTTCACGGTTCACGGTTCACAGTTTGCGGTTCTCACTTCGTTCTCGTCCTCGTTCTCGTCGTCGTCGTTCTCAAAATTGAGCGCTTTCCTTCAGATTGCGTGCAGTCGGCGGTTAGGCGTGGTGAGGGCATCGGCAGTTCGGTGCGCGTGAGCATTCACAAATGGGACATATGCGACTTATGGGACCTATGAGGTGGCAGCCCGGCGACCGCTAACCGCGAATAACAAACTGCGAACGGCGAACAGTGAACCGCCAACCGCAAACTCAAGAGTGGGAACCGGCGATGAGCAGACTCCCCCAAAAACAGCATCACCACCGGTTCCCAAGGCCTAAGGATGACTACAATTACTTCTTCGCTGCAAGTGGCTTAATCTTGGCAGCTGCATCCGCTAGGGCAGCATCGACGGTTGCTTGACCGGTAATCGCCTGCTGGATGGCAGTTCGCGACGCGAGAGAAACTTTAGTATAATTCGCTCCTCCCTCTTCCGGTCGGGCTCGGGCCGTGTCCATTTGCAGAACAAAAGGCTGTAATTCCGGGTTCGCTTCACCCTGTTTTTTGGCCACGCTTCGCACAGAAGAAATGTAATTAAAGGTATTACACAATTTCTCCAAACGATCGGCATCCTGGACAAACTCGATGAACTTGAGGGCCGCCGCTTCCACCTTCGGGTCTCCCTTCAAAACACACCAGACTTCGCCTCCCAACGGGACCACCGGTTTCCCACCTTCTTTCGGCACCGGGATTGGGGTAACCTCAAAATCAAGACCGCTCTTATGCACTTGGCCAAGCATCCACGGCCCCATCACCATCATCGCGGCTTGTCCGCTGATGAACTGGTTGGCGACGTCTCCCTGGTTCCAATTGACCGCGTCTTTGGACACCGATCCTTTTTGGATGAGATCAACCCAAAGCTGTAACGATTGCTTAGCTGGTGCTGCGCTCAGGTCGAGCAGACTACCGCCGTCGCTCCAGAGAAATGGTTCCCATTGCCAGGTGGATTCTTCGGTGTTTGTGGCCGAAAATACCAGGCCGTAAACCGGGCTCTTGGTCAGCTTGGCAGCGTCTGCTGTCAACTCGTCCCAGGTCTTGGGCGGATCAGTAATCCCGGCGTCGCTCAGCATCTTTTTATTAGAAAAAATAGCCAAACTGTTGCTGCCGATTGGTACTCCAAAAACCTTCTCTCCTTCTGTAACCGAATGTTTCGGCCCGGGATAAGTATCTTGCCAGGTCGGCAACTTCGCGACACTTGCGCTGATGTCCTTCAGGACGCCGGATTTGGCAACGTACCTTACATCCGGATTATCGATACAGGAGATCGCTGGCGGCTTATGCACTGCGGCCATCTGCACCGTACGGCTCACCAACTCCGCAAACGGGATATAAGTGAACTTGATTTTGATATCTGGGTTGGCTGCTTCGAAATCCTTTTGGATATCGGCTAGACCGTCGAGCTGACCCGGGACATTGAAGTAGTGGACGATTTCAACCGTGGTTTCCGCTCGCGCGGCACCAAGGCAGACGATGATCGAGCTGCAAACAAGAAGTCTCCGCCAAAGCGGAAATGTTCCAGAGGGTGGTTTTAGGGGCATTTTGTCGGGTTGTTTTTGGTGTTTTTGGGGGAGAAACGGTTTGGAGAAAGCTCTTATCTTCGCTGCAGGAGGAGCTGGAACAGGTTCAAGCTGAGGATCAAGGCCACAATCACGGTAGCAATGGCGGCGGCTTGTCCAAAATTCAAGATCGAAAAACCGACCTGATAGGCGTAAGTCGAAAGCAGATGGCTGGTGTTAGCCGGCCCGCCGCCGGTCATAATCCAGACCAGATCAAAGACCTTAACGGTATAGATGGTGCCTAACATCAGCACCGCCACTGTCACCGGTTTCAAGATCGGTAAGGTAATGTGCGCAACCCGGCGCCAGTAACTGGCGCCGTCAATTCGAGCCGCTTCATAGATCTCAGGCGGAACATTGCAGACCCCTGAGTACAGCAAAATAAAATTGAACGGGAAACCGATCCAAATATTTGCCACGATCGTGGCTGCTAAGGCGAACCCGGGTGACGCGAGCCAGGGCACAGTCGGGATTCCCAGCAAATGCGCGATTTGGTTAATCGGACCAACCTCATTGAACAGACCCTTAAAGGTATTGGCTGCCGTGAGGACCGGAGCGATCCAAGGAATCAGCAGCAAGGCAATCAATACGTTCTTAAGCGGGAACCGGTTCTGAAAAAACAGGGCCAGCAGGAAGCCGATCGTGAATTGAAACAGAATGCTGCAAAATGTGAATAAGACGGTGTTCTCAAGCGCCTGCCAAAAGGTGGAGCTGGTAAGAATCTGCTCATAATTGCTGAGGCCGACGAACGGCATGTCTCCGCCAACAAAAGTTTCCACGGTGGCGTCACGAAAACTGAGCGCGAGGCTGTACAACACCGGATAAACGAGCAGCAACAGACCAAATATCGCGATCGGCAGAATGAATGAATAGGAGGTCAACGCGGTCCTCCACGCCGCTCTCCGTCGCGGGATTACTCGACCATCAGCCTCGGGGCCCGTCGCGGCGCGTGCTCGAATTGCCTCCAATTGTCTCATCGGCTCCCTCCCTAATGCAACGCGCCCCGGGTGAATCCGGCCACAATGAATCGACTGGCGGCTACCACAAAAATCACCGCCGGAAGAGCGGTTAACAAACTGCCGGGTAACAAGAAACTCCAATCGATACCGTATACTCCGACCGCCTTATACAATTCCAGCGTAAGCGGTTGTAACCCCGATTCGGTGATCAAACTCAAGGCGAAAATCAGGTCGCCCCAAGGCATTAAGAAGCTAAAAATAGCGACCGTAATCATGCCCGTCATGGTGACCGGTAGAACAATGGAGAAAAATGCTCGCCATTGGCCGGCGCCATCTACCTGCGCGGCTTCAACCAATTGATAAGGAAACTCGCGAAGATAAGCGCCGAGCATGATTAGCGCAAACGGAACGGTAAAGGTCAGGTCCCCAAGAATCAGACCCGGCAAGGTGTTGACCAGATCCACCCGTGAAAAAAGAACGAATAGTGGAATAACGAAAACGATCGCCGGGAGCATCTGGCTGGTCAGCATAAAAGAGAGAATAGCTCCGCGACCGCGAACTTTTAACCAGACGATCGCGTAGGCGGCAGGAGCGGTGATCAACAGCGTTAGAGCAGAAGTGCAAACGCTGACGATCGCGCTGGTAGCGAAATGTGGCCAAAGCCTGACAACGGCATTTGACCAATTTTGAAAGACGAACTGTTGAGGCCAAATAGAGAAATGCGGACTAAACAGCTCTCGCTGGGTCATGAAACTTCCCGATAGAACCCAGTAAAGCGGTGACAGCAAAATCACTGTAACGATGACTCCCACGACGGTATACGACCAAGGTGAACGAAATGCCGGGGGACGCATGACTTCAACTTACGCCAGTGAAAACTGGAGTCACAACCTTATTATAGCGTAGAAAAACCGGACAATTCCGACTGGGTGGTGGGGCGAGGCTCCTGTGCGGTGCCAAGACATAGGTGACACAAATGGCCAAGACATAGGTTACACATTGGCCAAGACATAGGTTACAACGATGGCCAAGACATGGGTGACACGAGGGCTGTGGC
>Ga0185299_10004072_pt1 | contig 18130 bp, 15 predicted proteins | sample PaiPotPPA55metaG_FD_128002 | JGI IMG/M metagenome (GOLD analysis project Ga0185299, IMG submission 128002) | Iron sulfur acid spring bacterial and archeal communities from Banff, Canada, to study Microbial Dark Matter (Phase II) - Paint Pots PPA... ...
TAGAGCACGAAAACCTCCGGGATGGAGTACAGAAATTTGCCGCATCGGATTGGTCTCACTCCCCGGCCTTGCAAGATCTTATGGGGAGGTGGATAGCGACCGCCGCTCTGGCAGAGTGAGGTTGCTTACCCGTCCACTCTGGAGGCGACCATGCAAGCTGTAGCTGACCAACCCCAAGCTCACATTGGCGATGAGTTTTGGCAACTGACTTTGTCCGTCGAGGCGGCGCCAACTCCTTGTGCCCTCGGCGCGTTTGAAGACCATCGCAAGGGCGCTCTTGGTCGACAAGCAACCTTTTGAAGGAATCGTTCTATGATGAACGGTTGGGAGCGTACTGTCGATGGGATTCTCTGCGAATCGGTGGGGACGGCAGGTTGATACAGTTGATGATGCCTTGAGAATTGAAAGTTGATTCGCACATACTATAAATTATTTCGATCTGGAGGTTCCTGACCAAGTGTATTCGCCTCGCCATAGAATGTAGCGAGGAGAAAGAAGGCCCAAAGGCAACGTTGCAGAGCCGGCAAGATCATGGCTGCACATTTCAAAAGAATGGAGGCAGTCGACCGAGCAAAATCGAACCGAAATACACCGCGCCATCCACGAAGCGTATCGCAGGAAGTCTCCGGCTCTTGTTTGGCAACTTTGTCTCGGGTGACAACTGTGTCGGAACGCCAGGGTTCCCGGCGTGTGGAGGTTCGGATGCGACATCTCCACCGCGTAGGGACCGTGTCGCTACCTGGCGGCTTCCGTCCGTCTCGGCGGCCGCGAGCTGATCGCGCGTGCCGCTCGCTGGGTTGTCGCCTGTGAACACTTCGAAGAGTCGATCGTATTCTTCCCCAGAGAGCTCCAAAGTGCCATCAATACCGCCGCTTGCGCTTAAGGCGATTGTACCTTGAGCATTTGCGTTTGCCGAACTCCCGTGGACGTCGACACTCGTCATTTCAACGAGTCCTCCATTCCGCTGCCACTCGCGTATCTGCGCCGGCAGCGGCTTCGGCGTCATGTCTCCTGCTCCGCGCAAAATAGCTTTGATTCTGGCTGCAAACGGCCGTGAAGCGATGGGCGGACCCAATGGAATAATGCCTCCAGCAATTTCAGTCATCAGATCATAAGCGGGCTTTTGCGTTGCGGTGGAGTTGAGCCGAGCGAGGAAGGCGACGTGTTCGGCACTCACGATAGGCTCCGTGACGTCGCGCGATACATGTTCTAGCTTGAGATCCGCGAGTTCGATAGAAAATCCGGCCGGCGTTGGATGAGGGCCGTACACAGTCGCTTGGGCGTGACTCCAACTCCCCAGGAAAGCATCCGGCCGGTCGAGTTCGGCAAACGACACTGGACCTTTGATCCTGGAAACAATCACATTGGGATTGAACACGTCGGCAACGAGCTGCAGCTCCTTCGCCTGAACGATGAACGTGCCGCCCTCGGTGACGATGGTAGCCTTCGGGTCGGCGCACATCATTACGACCCGGAAGGGATAGCCGCCTGTACCTTCCGAGGTGCAACTATATTGCCGTCCAGATTTGCCTTCCCAAACTCGCAATCCAGCGATGGTTGTGTTCAATGAATGCAGCGCATAAAACAATGCTCCATTCCAGCAACTGATTAGTGCAGCGGTCATGGCGGCAAAGACGCCGATCCGCTGAATGGGGTGACTCGACCGCACAGCAGCCGTGCGTCGAAAAGCGGAAGTAGATGCTTTTCGGGCACGGTTGAAGAAGCCTATCACCTTGTCAGGAAACGCGGCGCCCCATCCCATGCCGGGACGACCGGCGCTCGAGATCCGTAGCGATAGCAGCAAGGATTCGGTCGCGGGCGTCAGTGTGGTTTTGAGCGCCAGCGTCGCAATGATGCATTGCTCGCAAGTACATTTCGACCCGCGCGTTGAGCGTCGGCAGCGAGCCCGCGGCGAAGGCATGAACGTCCTTCTCCGGCGACACACCATCTTCGGATTTCAAGGCAAGAATCGCCAACAAAGTGCGCTCGGATCTGTTTTCAGTCATGGTGCATGCCGCTTCGCCGAAGAGGTCGCTATCCTGGTCTCGCTTGCCGCAGACGATTCGCTGCCAGCGACTGCCGCGTTCGCGCGTCCATACCGCGCGAACAAGGCCAGAAGATCCGTCTGATCGAGGCCGTGATCGCGCTTGATGCCACCGATCCAGTTCCGCAAGCGCCTCTTCGCATTTTCGACACGATCATCGTTCCATGGAGGATCCGGATGAACGATGTTCAAAGCTTCAGTGATTTTGCGAACCGGCCATTCGACGCCGAAACCTGCTTGGACTTCAGGATCATGCGCGAGAACCTGCAATAGTTTCTGCACGTCCTCGTGTGGTTTGAACCGGCGCGACGCGATCGCAAGCATTCCAGTCCAGGCTCGCCGCACGTCCCGGTCGTGATGAGGGTCTTCATGGTCCTCTTGTAACTCACGAGTGTGCCCATCCTGTTGCGTAAGCATTTCCTCATCCCGATCTATCCGGGGGTCGACGTTGGCCGGTGCTGAAATCTGTGACGTACGATAACCAAGACCATGCCAGCGTCCCCAGCGTTGCCTCCGCATGTCTTCAAATCGCTGTTCGAGAGCGCGCCGCCCCCCCACTGCCTTGATAAGCCAGCGGACGCGATCATCCTGTTCCGGAGTATCCATGTTTGTTTGAAATGACGAATCGAACGGCCATTGGTCGTCCGAAGGGGATATTGGCATAATGCGGCTGGCCTGCATCATGTCATCGTCAATAATGTTCAACGATCCGGCACCCAGGAGTTTCGCCATGACCTCGCTCAGCAATTCTCCCGCGGCCGAAGACCGGTCAGTCAGGGGCAAGCCGAGGAGGTGACGAAGTCCATGCACAATTTACGAATTTCCCGGTAGAAAAACTTCTCATGCGGCGACGGAAGTGACTGCAGCACTCGCAAAGCCATCTTCCCACGCCGATGCTTTTCTCCGGCTGCCATGACTTCCTCGGGCCGAACGAATTCTTTCGCGCACGAGACACCCGAGGCCCGGCGTATCTCACAGCAACGGCTTATCGAAAGCCAATCCGGCGGGACAGACGAAAAAAAATATTTTTGCGCCCAATGCCGGTTTAGCTCCCAACGCGCCGCTATCTGGTTAGGCGCCGGGGCAGTTCCCTGCACCGGCACCGGACCAGAGGGCGAGCCGGCGATCCTCCCACGCCTCGCCCCTGCTATTTCATGACCAAACAATTACTATCGCTTGGGCCGCCGGTCCACCGATTTTCTCCGCCGTCCATTGGCGGGGAACGGTGAAACGGCGGCAATTTGCGTCAACTTTCGTGAAAAATCTCATCCCGGGCGCGTGGCGCTCGATCTCGCCGCCGGACACCAAGCCTCGCCAGCTGGGCTTTTCGACGCGCTCCTCGAAGTCATTGACGCTGGTGAAAAAGCGCTTTCGGGTACGTCGACCCGGCGCGCCGGAACGGGCCGACATTAAAAAGCCAACGGCGCTGCGCCGCCTGGCATTTATGCGAAGCCTCGTAAAGCCGGATTATCGCGCCGGATATCGGCGATAATGGACATGGCGATAATGCCGGTGCCTTTTGAGGCCCCAGCTCGACGCAATTGACGGCCCCGCCGTATAGCCGACCACCCCACCCGCGACCAGCCCAACCGGACCGCCGACCAAGGCCCCCGCCAACGCGCCCATCGCGCCGTCGCCAAGCCGCTCCTGGGCATTTGCGACGGACGGCAAGAAAGATATTCCCGCGATCGCGGCCATAATCAAAAGCTTTTTCATCGTGCCGGCGCCCCCGCGCGGTTACCGCGATCCGACCATCGCGTCCGGAAAACTCCTTGCCGTGGTATCGTGAAGAAAGTGAGAACAGGCCGTGTTTTTTTTTGGGCGTACGTGGCCGCCGAATTCATCAGCGATGAGCCGCGGATCGCCATGGCACGTGCATATGCCGTGCTCATCCGTGACCAGAAGATGTGGTCGTCTCGACAATACCCTAGCCGTGGCCGGAAAGCCGCTCGATCATCGCGCCACAGGCGCCGAGCTTTTCCTCGATATGTTCGAAGCCACGGTCGAGATGATAAACGCGATTGACCATTGTTTCGCCTTCGGCCGCGAGCGCCGCGATGACGAGTGACATAGACGCGCGAAGATCCGTCGCCATCACCGGCGCGCCTTGGAGTTCTTCCACCCCTTCGACCACGGCGGCATCGCCGTCGAGCTTTATATGAGCGCCGAGCCTGACCAATTCCTGAACATGCATGAACCGGTTTTCAAAAATTGTTTCCCTAATCCTCGACGAGCCCTTAGCCTTGGTCATCAAGGCCATGAATTGGGCCTGCAAATCCGTTGGAAAGCCGGGGAACGGCGCGGTCGCGATGTCGACCGGCGCAATGCCGGCGCCGTTACGCCACACGCGGAGCCCTTCGTTGGTCGCCGAAATTTCCACGCCGGAGCGTTCGATTGCTTCGATCGCGCACTCCAAAAGGCTTGGGGTCGCGCCTTCCAGCATCACATCGCCGCCGGCCATGGCGACGGCCATCGCATAGGTCCCGGCTTCGATGCGGTCCGGTAACACGACGTGGCGTGCCCCCGAGAGGCTGCCGACGCCCTCGATCTCGACCACGGATTGCCCGGCCCCCTTGATCCTCGCGCCCATTTTGTTGAGGCAATCGGCAAGATCGACGGTCTCCGGCTCGCGCGCCGCATTGACCAGAAGCGTATGACCGTTGGCGAGCGAAGCGGCCATGAGCGCAGTATGGGTGCCGCCGACGGTCGCCTTGGGAAAATGGATCTCGGCGCCGGTTAGTCCCTTGCGCGCCGTGGCATGGACATAGCCCGCCTCGATCTCGACATGCGCTCCGAGCTTTTCGAGGACCATGATGAGAAGATCGACCGGCCTAGTGCCAATCGCGCAGCCGCCGGGCAGGGAAACCTTGGCCTCGCCCATCCGTGCGAGAAGCGGCGCGATGACCCAGAAACTCGCCCGCATTTTGGAGACGAACTCGTAGGGCGCCATCGTATCGACGATCTGGCGCGCGCTAAGGTGGATCGCCCTGCTCGCGTGCGCGGGGGCGCCCGGCCGCCTTCCATCGACCGAATGATCGACGCCATGATGACCGAGAATACGCAAGAGCATGCCAACGTCGGCGAGATTCGGGATATTTTCGAGGGTCAGCGTTTCGCTCGTGAGCAGCGAGGCGATCATCAATGGAAGCGCCGCGTTCTTGGCGCCGGAAATCCTTATGACGCCATTCAACTTCTGGCCGCCGACGATTCGAATACGGTCCAAGGAACACCCCGCTTTTAAAAAGTCCGAATTAGTCTTGTTTTGTGCTGGCCCCGTTTTGGGCGCCTTCGCCTCGAGCCGTTTTGCTTTCGGCCGCGTCCGCCGCCTGTTTCCTCCGCTCTCGCTTTTGCGCCTTGCGGCGGCCAAGGTTCGCCCGCAATGCTTGGGCGAGGCGAAGACGCTCCGCGGCTTTGCGCGAACTGGCTGCGCCGGACAAAACCAGATTTCCGCCCTCCGGCACGGGCCGGTCATTGGAGCCGGACAAGCTCATGACTTTAGTCTTTCAAACAGCTTCGCCAATCAGAACGCGCCTACGGCGGCAACATGGTGTCCCAAGCAGCGGGATGGCGCTACAAGTAGAGCGCCACGGCGGCCAAGGCAAGGCTCCCTAGGGTTTGTGGTGCGCGAGGACCGGCAAGGGCAGCACAGGTTAATTCAGCGGCGCCGGCTCCCGCAAATGTGACGCGGCTGTGAGTCGCATAAAAGCATGTAATATCAAAAGCTTGCGCTACATCTGCCATCCCGCTGTGAATAGACGGGCTAGGCCTTCGCGTGGAGGTCTTGCTCCCGTCGCGATCCCACCGCATAACCCTTCCGGATCTAAACGAGCCGCGGCACGTTAAGCAAATTACTGCCCTCGGGGCGCGAAAAAAACGTAGGGATGAGGCATTGGATCAACGATATGTGCGGCGTGACATGGAGCAAAAGTCCGCTCGCGGATTGAGCGGATTTGCGCGCAAGGCCAAGCCTGTCACGCAGATCTCCACGCAAGACGAGGACAACGCCGCGCGAGCGCGCCGCGGCTCGATCTGGCAAATGCTCGCCATCGCTTTTAGCCTCGCGATCGCGGCTTTTTCGGTCTATGTCCTTGGCCGCGCGGTTTCGGCGGTTAGTCCGAGTGCTTTGCGTCAGGCAATCGCGGCGACCAGCGCCGACCAGATCGCGGCGGCGGCGCTTTTGACCGTCGTGTCCTTCCTTGCCCTGACCGGCTATGACGGGCTCGCGTTGCGCCAGCTCAACGCCCACGTTCGCTATAAGACGACGGCGCTTGCCTCGTTCACGAGCTATGCGATCTCCTTCACGCTCGGCTTCCCTTTGATTACCGCGGGCACGGTTCGCTACTGGATTTATTCGCAAGCGGGCTTGACGGCGAGCAAGGTCGCGAGCCTCACCGTGATCGCCGGTGTGACGTTCTGGTTCGGCATGGTTTTCGTGCTTGGCGCGGGGCTCGCGTTTCACGCCAGCGCGATCAGCAAGATCAATCATTTCTATCCTTTGATCAACATGCTGATAGGGCTTGTCGTGCTGGGCGCGATCCTCGCCTATTTGGTCTGGGTGACGATTCGCCGCCGCGATGTTTATATTAAGGGCTTCCGGTTGGAATTGCCGGGGCTTGGCTTGTCGCTCGGCCAAATCGCCCTCGGCGTCATCGATCAATGCGCGGCAGCGGGTGTTCTTTATGTTTTGCTTCCGAGCCATGCCGAACTGGATTTTTTCGCCTTCGCCGCGACCTATGTCTTCGCCTGCATTCTCGGGGTTGCGAGCAATGCGCCAGGCGGGATTGGTGTTTTCGAAGCGGCGATGCTGAAAGCGGTTCCGGTTGCCTCGGAAGAAGCGCTGCTCGCTTCGCTCGTGCTGTTCCGGGTCATCTATTACCTCGTGCCTTTCCTGTTCGCCCTCGCCTTCCTCGGCGCCCACGAGGGTTTTCGCCACTGGAACAGTTTGCGCGAGGCCATGCGCAGCAGCGAGGAAGAAACCGTCTTGGAGGATGCGATCAACTCTCTTCGCCGTTGGTACCGGGACACGTGGCGGTTGAAATGATGATCTTTGTTTTGTAACCGCCGGGCGCCATGCGTGTCGAGAAATTGTCATGTCACACGAGCCCATCGCGGAACCAGCCCGCGAGAAAAGACGCGACACGCTCGGTGATTTTTTCGCCCAGCGTTCTGAGATTCCAGAAGCGTGCGCTTCCAAATACGCCGCCGCTCGCCGGCCGCAACGGCGCGATGGAAGGCCTGACCGTCCGTGCGCCACAGACGTTTCGTTACAGGAGAAGCCTTCGAGCCGGCCCGCGTCCTTTCACCCGTGAGAAGCGCGCGCACATCCTGCAATCCTTGATGATTTCCTTTGAACCTTGATCTCAACTCTCAACCCTGTGCATAAAACCAGTTTCACCGAGGGCTTCATGGAAAAGGACCGGCAGGCGCGCGACCGCTTGATCATGGGTCGTCTCATCGATGCCTTGCCGGAGGCGGTCATCGTCATTGGCGCGGCGGACCGCGTGATCGCGGTCAACGCGCCGGCGCGCAACTTGTTTCCGGCATTACGGCCGGACGATCTGCTGGCACGCAGTCTGCGGGCGCCGGATGTCCTTGATGCGGTCAAGCGGGTCCGTGCCTCTGGCGCTCCGGAAAGGGTGACGTGGCTCGAACGCGTGCCCGTCGAAAGATTTTTCGAACTGAGCGCCGCTCCGATGGAGGAGCCGCAGTGCGAGCCCGCGATGATCCTGACATTGCGCGATTTGAGCGAAGCGCGCCGCGTCGAGCGCATGCGCGTCGATTTTGTTGCCAATGCCAGCCACGAATTGCGGACGCCGCTCGCCTCCCTGCTCGGATTTGTCGAGACGCTCCAGGGACCCGCGCGCGAGGACAAGGAAGCGAGGGCACGGTTCCTTTCGATCATGCGCGAACAGGCGCAAAGGATGGCGCGGCTCGTCGACGATCTTTTATCGTTGTCGCGGATCGAACAGAATTTGCATTTGCGGCCGCGGGCGCCGGTGGATATTGTGGCGATCCTCCGCCATATCGCCGATACGCTGGCGCCCATGGCCACCGACAACGATGTCGTCCTGAAACTCGACGTTCCGGCCAACGCGCTCGTCACGGGCGACCGCGACGAGCTCTTGCGGTTGGCCGAAAACCTCGTCGAAAACGCCATTAAATATGGTGCCTCGGACCCGCGGAGCGTCAACCGGCAGGTCGAGATTACCCTTGCGGCCGAGACGCACCAATGTGTTTTGAGCGTCCGCGACCATGGCCACGGGATCGCGCCGGAACATCTGCCGCGGTTGACCGAACGTTTTTATCGGGTCGATGCCGGCCAGAGCCGGGCCAAGGGCGGCACCGGGCTTGGACTCGCCATCGTGAAACATATCGTCGCGCGCCATTGCGGCCGGCTCGGCATCGAATCGAAGCTGGGCGAGGGGGCGACTTTCAGGGTGGTTCTTCCCTTGCATGAAAACTGAACCGGAATCCCGCCCTGTCATCAAGATGTCAAACAGGTTTCATATTGGCCTCACGGGCGCCCTTTAGTTTGCGGGCGGAGGCAAACCGGCCCCTTACTTCTGACGCCGCGTCGGACCGATGCGCTTTCGAACCGTCGTTCGTTCGGCCGGCCCCATTGAGCTGGCCGCGGATAACACATGTCAGCCAACGAGAGGCAATAAAATGACCGTTACGTTCCTGCGAACGTCCCTTGCCGCCGCGGCCATAAGCGTGGCGGCCGCTGTTCCGGCAGGCGCTATCGATATCTCTGGCGCCGGGGCCACCTTTCCCTATCCAATCTATGCGAAATGGGCGGATACATACAAAAAGGAAACCGGCAACGGCTTGAATTACCAATCGATCGGCTCCGGCGGCGGCATCAAGCAGATCAAGGCGAAAACCGTGACCTTTGGCGCATCCGACATGCCGCTCAAGCCCGAAGAGCTTAGGGAGGCGGGTCTGATCCAGTTTCCGACGGTGACGGGCGGCGACGTGCCGGTCGTTAATCTCGAAGGAATCAAGCCCGGCGAATTGGTCCTCGACGGCCCGACGCTCGCCAAGATTTTTCTCGGCGAAATCAAGAGCTGGGACGATCCCGCCATCAAGAAATTGAACCCGAAAGTCAAATTGCCGTCGCAGGCGATCGTGGTCGTTCACCGTTCCGACGGGTCCGGGACAACATTTATCTGGACCGATTATCTTTCCAAGGTGAGCCCCGATTGGAAGTCAAAGGTCGGCGCCAATACGGCTGTCGAATGGCCGGCTGGCATCGGCGCCAAGGGCAACGAAGGCGTCGCCAATAACGTCCTTCAGACGAAAGGCGCGATCGGCTACGTCGAATATGCCTATGCCAAGCAGAACAAGATGACCTTTGTCGACATGATCAACAAGGAGGGCAAACGCGTGGCCCCGAACGCTGCGGGCTTCCAAGCGGCGGCGGCCAATGCCGATTGGGCCAATGCATCGGGCTTTTATCAGATTCTCACCGACCAGCCGGGCCCCAAGTCGTGGCCGATCGCGGGCGCCACGTTCATCCTGATGCACGCAACGCCGGAAGACCCCGCCGCCGCGTCCGAAGCCTTGAAATTTTTCAGCTGGGCCTATGAAAAGGGCGGTAAGCAGGCCGAAGAACTCGATTATGTGCCGCTGCCCGGTGCGGTCGTCGCCTTGATCAAGAAAACTTGGGCCGCCGAAATCAAGGGCGCGGATGGCAAGCCGCTTTTGAACTGAATTTTGGTTGGAAAGGAGGGGCTTTGGCGCCCTTCCTTCCCCGCCATCCCGGCCGTTCGCATCCGCGAATGGCCGGACCACTGGTTGTGCCGGGCCCGGCTGGCAGGTATGGCTGATCCACGGCGCAAAGCTACAGGGAAAACGCGGTGGCCAACCATTTGGCGATTGACAACGCCGGGCCCGGATCGGCCGAAGCCCGGCTGGCCAACGCCCTCCTTGGGTTCAAAGTTCGCGACAAAGCGTTTCACGTTCTGACGTTAGCCGCGGCGTGGACGGTTCTGATCCTCCTTGGCGGGGTGGTCGCCTCCCTGGTTGCGGGTTCCATTCCGGCCATCAAGGCATTCGGCTTAAACTTTCTTACGACTGAAGCGTGGAATCCCGTTACCGAGAAGTTCGGCGCGATGGCGCCGGTCTATGGCACGATCGTCACCTCCATCATAGCCATGGCCATCGCGGTGCCCTCCGCGCTCGGCATCGCGATTTTTCTGACCGAGCTTTGCCCCTACGCGCTGCGTCGACCGGTCGGGATCGCGATCGAGCTTCTCGCCGGGATTCCTTCGATCATTTATGGGATCTGGGGCCTTTTTGTTCTCGCGCCTTTCCTGCAAGAGCATGTTGAACCGGGTGTCATCTCGCTTTTCGCCAATGTGCCGGTACTCTCGGACCTGTTCGCGGGGCCTCCCTATGGCATTGGAGTGCTGACCGCTGGTGTCATTCTTGCGATCATGGTGCTTCCGATCGTCGCTTCGATTTCCCGCGATGTCTTCGAAACGGTTCCTGCAGTCCTGAAGGAATCTGCCTATGCCGTCGGCTGCACGACCTGGGAAGTGGTTCGCTCCGTCGTGATCCCCTACACGCGCGTGGGCATTATCGGCGGCGTCATGCTGGGCCTCGGCCGGGCGCTCGGCGAGACGATGGCCGTGACTTTCGTGATCGGCAACGCGCATAAAATCTCCCCCTCTCTGCTTTCGCCAGGCACGACCATCTCGGCAACGATCGCCAATGAGTTCACCGAAGCGGTCGGCGATATTTACACCTCCGCGCTGATCACACTCGGCCTTATCCTTTTCGTTATCACCTTTATTATTCTCGCGATCTCGCGATATTTGCTTTTGCGGCTGCATCAGCGAGAGGGACTATAGGCCATGGCCATCTATGACACACGCCGCCGCCGAAGCAAGTTCTACATCGGTCTTTGTTTCGCATCCGTGGCTATCGGCCTCGGTTGGCTGGCGATCATCCTCGGCACGCTCTTGTTCGAAGGTTTTCGCAATATTTCGCCCGCTGTCTTCACGCAAATGACGCCGCCGCCGGGCTCCGAGGGCGGATTGAAGAACGCCATCATCGGAAGCCTGATCATGACCGTTCTCGGCGTCGCCATTGGCACGCCGCTCGGGATGCTGGCGGGCACCTATATGGCCGAATACGGCCGCCACTCGAAACTCACGATTGTGGTGCGGTTCATCAACGACATTTTGCTCAGCGCGCCTTCGATCATCGTCGGTCTCTTTATTTACGAGGTCATGGTCGTGAAAATGGGGCATTTCTCCGCGCTCGCCGGAGCCATGGCGCTTGCCGTCATCGTCGTTCCGGTTGTCGTGCGCACGACCGAGGACATGCTGCTTCTGGTGCCCGATCCCTTGCGCGAAGCGGCGAGCGCGCTCGGTCTGCCGCGCGCCATTGTCATCGGCAAGGTCGCCTATCGCGCCGCCCGCGCAGGTCTCATCACCGGAGTTCTTCTCGCCATCGCCCGCATCAGCGGCGAAACCGCGCCCCTACTCTTTACGGCGCTCAACAATCAGTTCTTCAGCACGAATTTGAACGCGCCCATGTCGAGCCTGCCCGCCGTCATCTTCCAGTTCGCGCTCAGTCCCTACAAGGAATGGCAGCAGCTTGCTTGGACCGGAGCCCTCCTCATAACCTTGGCCGTTCTTGTGCTTTCCGTTACCGCGCGCGTGCTCCAAATGGGGAAGCCCGGGAAATGACCGGCATGAACGACGTCACGAACCTCGGGCAAGGCCGGGTGGCGGCGGAAGCCGGGACAATGGCCGGGGTCGAGGTCTCGAATCTCGAGCAGAAGGTCTCGATTCGAGACCTCAAATTTTACTATGGCGACTCGCTCGCCTTGAAGAGCATCAGCCTTCCCCTTTGCGCGCATAAGGTGACGGCTTTTATTGGGCCGTCCGGGTGCGGGAAATCGACGCTTCTGCGTGTGTTGAACCGGATGTACGATCTCTATCCCAATCAGAGGGCCGAGGGAGAAGTGATTCTCGACGGCGTGAATATCCTGCGGCCGGAGCAGGACCTCAATCTTTTACGTGCCCGTGTCGGCATGGTGTTTCAAAAACCGACTCCTTTTCCGATGTCGATCCACGACAATGTCGCTTTCGGCATCAAACTCTACCAAAAGCTCCCGAAGGCCGAGCTTCGCGATCGCGTCGAGGCCGCGTTGATGCAAGCTGCTCTTTGGGGTGAGGTGAAGGACAAATTGAACGCTTCGGGCCTGTCGCTTTCGGGCGGCCAGCAGCAGCGCCTTTGCATCGCGCGCACCGTGGCCCTCCAGCCGGAAGTTATTCTCCTTGACGAACCTTGCTCCGCGCTCGACCCTATCTCGACCGCGAAGATCGAGGAAACGATCGACGAACTAAAGGAAAACTACACCATCGCGATTGTGACTCACAACCTGCAGCAGGCGGCGCGCGTCTCGGAACTTACCGCGTTCATGTATCTTGGCGAACTCATCGAGTTTGGCGTCACCGCGCAGATCTTCACGTCACCGGAAAAGAAGCAGACGCAAAATTATATTACCGGGCGGTTCGGCTGATCGCGGCGGCAGCGAGGAAGAGGTCCATGTCAGATCATATCGTCAAGGCTTACGACAAGGAACTCGAAATCCTGGGCCGGAAAATCGCGGAAATGGGCGGCATAGCCGAAAAAATGCTGTCCGATGCCATGGATGCGCTGGTCGATTTCGATACCAGGCTCGCCCAGATGACCGTCGATAGCGATCCACGCCTCGACCTGTTGCAGCGCGACATCGAGGAACAGGCGGTCCTTACCATCGCGCGCCGCCAGCCGATGGCGGTGGATCTCCGCGAGATTATCGCCACAATCCGCATTTCCGGCGATCTCGAGCGGATTGGGGACCTCGCCAAGAACATCGCCAAACGCGCGATCAAGACCCACTCGGAGATGAACATACCGCGCGCCACCATCGGCTTGAGGTCGATGCATGAATCGGCGGCGATGCTTTTGAAGGACGTGCTCGATGCCTATGCCCAGCGCGATGCCGAGCGCGCACGCGGTGTTTGGACCCATGATGCCGATCTCGATGCGCTCGAAGACTCGGTTTTCCGCGACCTCCTCACCTTCATGATGGAAGATCCGCGCAACATCTCGTTTTGCACGCATCTCCTATTCGTTTCAAAAAACATCGAGCGGATCGGCGATCATGCCACGAATATCGCCGAGACCGTGGTTTATGTTGTTACCGGTGAAACCCTGCCGATGGACCGGCCGAAGGGCCGGACCACGCTATCGGAGGCACCAACGACGGTGGTTTGAACATGGCAAAAGAAATGCAGGAAGTGGATGAAGGCTGTTTTAACCCGGCGCGCGCGGCGGCGTCCTCCGCGTCGGCGGCGCGCATTCTTGTTGTCGAGGATGAAGCGGCCCTGAGCACGCTTCTTTCCTATAATCTCGAGGCAGAAGGCTTCACCGTGGACCGGGTCGAGCGCGGCGACGAAGCCGAAATCAGGCTCTCCGAAACGGTTCCCGACCTCGTCATTCTCGATTGGATGCTGCCCGGCGTTTCCGGACTTGAAATCTGCCGCCGGATGCGCGCGAGAGAGACGACTAGAACCCTGCCGGTGATCATGCTGACCGCCCGCGGCGAGGAAAGCGAGCGGGTGCGCGGGCTTTCCATCGGGGCCGACGATTACGTCGTCAAACCGTTTTCGGTTCCCGAGCTCATGGCCCGCGTTCACGCCTTGCTGCGCCGGGCGCGTCCGGATCGCGCGAGCGGCAAGCTTTCAGCGGGCGATCTCGATCTCGACCGGCAAAACTGGCGGGTCCGCCGCGCCGGCCGCGACGTGCACATGGGGCCGACCGAGTTCCGCCTGCTCGACCATTTGATGGGGAAACCGGGCCGGGTCTTTTCGCGCGCGCAATTGCTCGACAGCGTTTGGGGACTTTCGGCGGAAATCGACGAGCGCACTGTCGACGTTCATATCGGCCGTTTGCGCAAGGCATTGTCGAAGGAGGCGGAAAAGGATCCCATCCGCACGGTGCGCGGCGCGGGCTATGCGTTCGACGAAACCTTCGGCAGGATTGATTGAGAACTTAATCCTTTGGCCGAGGTGGGACATTTGTGGGCAGCCAGCACTTTGGGGACCATTCGCTTGCACCTTAGGTGGCCTCGTTTTTTCTTAAAAGCCATCACCGGCTCGAGTTGAATTGTCCATCATCTCTTCCTATGTCTTCCGTGTCCACTGTCCAGACGCCGGGGGAACGATGACGGACTCGAGTTTTGCCTTCCTATCTTATTATGGCGCTGACTGTCGCTTGCGCCCTGTTCATGGAAAATCTCGACTCGACGGTCATCGCGACGTCGTTGCCCGCGATCGCCAACGATTTGCATGAAGACCCGATTTCCCTAAAACTCGCTCTCACCTCTTACCTCATCTCCCTCGCGATCTTCATTCCGGCGAGCGGCTGGGCGGCCGACCGTTTTGGCGCGCGAACGATTTTCCGGGCCGCCATCGTTGTGTTCACCTTAGGCTCCATCTTGTGCGGAATCTCCGCCACCTTGCCGGGACTAGTCGGCGCGCGCGTCATCCAAGGCCTCGGCGGCGCGATGATGGTGCCGGTCGGGCGGCTTTTGCTTTTGCGTTCCGTCGAACGCTCCGAACTCGTGAACGCGCTGTCCTATCTGACGGTCCCGGCGCTTCTCGGGCCGATGACCGGGCCCCTGCTCGGCGGCTTCATCACCACCTATTTTCACTGGCGGTGGATTTTCTGGATCAACGTGCCGATCGGCGCCATCGGCATCATCCTTGCGACCATCTTCGTCGAGGATGTCAAGGACGGGGCGGCCTCGCCCCTCGATATGACGGGCTTTCTCCTCTGCGGTCTCGGGCTTGCCTCTCTTTTGTTCGGGCTTGGCGGCATTGGGCGCGGCCTCATGGCCTGGCAAACGGCAGTGAATCTGGCGGGCTTCGGTATCCTTGCCTTGGCAGCCTATGGCCTGCACGCCCGTGGGGTCGCCTTTCCGCTGCTCGACCTCAAGCTTCTTTCGATCAAAACTTTTCGAGCGAGTGTCACAGGAGGCTCCTTGTTCCGGATCGGCATCGGATCGATTCCTTTTCTGCTTCCGCTCATGTTGCAAACCGGTTTTGGCTTGAACGCCTTTCACTCGGGGTCGGTCACTTTCGTTGCCTCGGTGGGGGCGATGGCGATGAAAACAACGGCGCCGCGCATTCTACGCTTTTTCGGCTTTCGCCGGGTGCTCATTTTCAATGCCATACTGAGCGCCGCTTTCCTCGGCTGCTATGGCTTCTTTACCCCCTCGACGCCGGTTGTGGTCATCATGAGTTTGCTTCTCGTCGGCGGCTTCGTGCGCTCGCTCGAATTCACCAGCCTCAACGCCATTGCCTATGCCGAAATCGATTCCGCCAAAATGAGCGCGGCCGTCAGTCTTGCTTCGGTGGCCCAGCAATTGTCGTTGAGCCTTGGCATCGCGGCCGGAGCCAGCGCCCTGCAAGGGTTTGCTCTGTTCAGCCCCGGCACGGACGTTCTCGCCCTCGAAAATTTCAAATGGGCCTTTGTCGCGATGGCGGCGGTCTCGTTGAGCGCCGCCGCCGTGTTCTTGCGACTTCCCGCAAACGCCGGCTCGGACCTCATTGCGAGCCGGTCGAAGCACGCCGCCGAGGTCATCGTGCCCGGGACGCAATAAGCGCGCCTTTGCTCATCGCTTGGCCGCGCCCCTAAACCCCATCGCAAGCACGTAAAGCTCAGCCGAATCGGCCCGGCTTGCGCGCGGCTTCACGTGGCGCACGACCGCGAACTCGCTTTTAAGACGGGCGAGCAGCGCGTGTTCGGTTCCGCCTTGAAAAACCTTGGCGAGGAAAACGCCCCCATCGGTCAAAATTTCGCAGGCGAAATCGGCCGCGAGCTCGACGAGGCCGACGATCCGCAAATGATCGGTTTTCCTGTGGCCGGTCGCATTCGCCGCCATGTCGGAGAGGACCACGTCGGCCCCGCCGCCGAGCCAAACCTTGAGCAGCAGCGGCGCGTCGCAGGATATGAAATCCAGGACCTTGAAATCGGCGCCGGGCAGCGGTTCGATGGCGAGGAGATCGATGCCGATGACCCTACCGTGGCCTATTTCCGTGCCAACCTTCTGCACGGCCACCTGTGACCAGCCCCCCGGCGCGGCGCCGAGGTCGACGATTCGTTGGCCCTGTTTCAGGAAATGATAGCGGGCGTCGATCTCAAGCAGCTTATAGGCCGCGCGGGAACGAAAACCCTCTCGCTTGGCCCTTGCCACATAGGGATCGTTGAGCTGGCGCTCGAGCCACAACGTCGAGGAAAGTGATCGCTTTCGCGCGTTGACCCGCGTCTTCAGCGAGCGCCCGCCTTCGCGCCCGGAGGAAGAGTTCGATTCTGACACGTCGAGACCCAAATTGAAGCGCCAAACGTCAGCCTTATAGCGCCGGCCGGCGTAAGTCCCGCAAAGTTTTGGTGGAGGGACGATTTAAAGTCTCCAGTTGGATCGCTTTTGCGGCCGCGTTTTATCCGGAGCCGCCATTCGGTACCCGTGGGTAGTGTCTCAGTTTGAAATTTGTTTTTCCGGTTCCCGCTTGACTCCTTAGCGCCAAGCATTAACTATAGTTCATGTCGCGATGTGGTGCAGCTCTACAGCGTGCGGCATTCAGGAGACATGGCTCGCATCCGCGACACAGCCCCGGCAAATGGCCGGGGCTTCGTTATTTTTGAGGCGCGTCATGCCAAGGCGTCCAAACGGCGGCCCGCACGGCCTCAATTTCCCATGCTACGCTTGGCGCAATGCAAGGGAAGCCGTGGATGATTTTCATTATAGAATTTTTCCGCATTAGGCCGAACGATGACGCGCACGCTACGCTAGATCGGCTTTCGGTGATCGTTGATGATCTTGCCGCTGCAAAGGTGAAGGCGAGATCGCTTTTCGAGACATTGGAGATGCCCCAGAAGCCGGACGGACTGCGCATCTTGGATGAGGATAGATGCGAACTGTTTTTCTGGAACCAAGGGAAAGACGATGCCTAGAGGCCCCAAAGGCGAGAAGCGCCCCGCTGACGTGATTGGCAACGCCGTCCATGTCATGAAAATTCTGACGGGCGAGATCGAAGACACCATCCCAACCCCGGAGAGCGAGGGCAAGGATCCGGCCGCCGTGATGCTCGGGGCGGAAGGGCGGAAAGGCGCGCGCGGAAGGTCTTTCGGCGCGTAACCGCAAGGAAATCGCGAAAAATTAATTAATTTCCTGATTCGTTACGTGTGGCTTTCCAGATTCCGACTTTCACCGATGAAACTACCGTCGTGCCGATGCTCACGAAGATGAAGCTGCCGCGCCATGTCCTGCTTGAGCTCGCGAACAAAATCGGTGGCGAACGAGCAAACGTTGCAGAGCACGAACCCAGCAATGTCGTCGGCTTTGAAACATGGCGCTGGGGAACGCGGCTCGCCCGAGAAGACAAGACCCTAAGCGGACTTGGTTGGGTTTGTGCGGTAGCGATCAAGTGGCCGGGATTCGTCATCCTGAGCTTAGAACCAAGCTGGTCTGCTGTGGTACCGATGCAAATACCGGCAACCCGGCTAAGTCACCCCGTAATCTTTCGGAGCGTGGGGTAAATACCTGCAAGCTGATCACAAGGAATGCGGGCCAAATCGAAATGGAGCTTGGCGACGAAAAATCTGCCTTCATAAACACGGAGGGGCAAATACAGAATACATTGATGATAACCTTGAAAAGGAAGCCAATGCTTTTGCTGGCGCATTCTAATGCCGGAAACGGATGTTCGGGCGATCTGCCGCAGACCAATCTACAGCGTTGCCGATTTAGCAGAATACAAGAAGCGCTGGCGAGTATCCGTTTCGGCGTTCAATTACCGCCTGCGTAAACTTGGAATGATTACCGACGGCAAGAGCACAAGCCCAACTATGTCGAAATGTCCCGCAGGGGGTGGCTTAAGACTGAACCAGAGGGAATCCCAAGAGAGCAATCATCGGTTTTGCAAGACATCGTGAACGACCTTCTCAGCAGAGGAATTACGAAAACGAAGATTGCCGCTGAATTGATGATCCCCCCAAGCGAAATCGAAGCGCTCCTGTTCG
>Ga0185299_10004074_pt1 | contig 18122 bp, 16 predicted proteins | sample PaiPotPPA55metaG_FD_128002 | JGI IMG/M metagenome (GOLD analysis project Ga0185299, IMG submission 128002) | Iron sulfur acid spring bacterial and archeal communities from Banff, Canada, to study Microbial Dark Matter (Phase II) - Paint Pots PPA... ...
CGGGCAAAGTGCCGTCTCGGGCATACGCTTCCAATTCTTCAATCGTCATTCGCTCAAATGCTTGGGTCATCGTCTTATCTTCAAATTCAATGGCTTGCCGCGGCCTACCTTCTGTGCGATCAGCAATTTCCCGAGCGGCTTGCACGTTACCGCGGACAGCGTCCTGTACCTGTGCTTCGGCTATCAGTTCAGCCCACGTGCGCCCTTCTGGATCGTTCGGGACTGACTCTTCGAGCTTGTTCTTGTAGGCGTCTGAAAGTGTCTTGCTCTTCGGCCTTCCCGACGGGTTGCCGCTTTGTCCCTTTTTCCACTGGTAGGGCTTGCCCACGTCCGGGCTGGGGCCGCGAAAGCCTGTTTTTTGCTTGTTCCCAGGCATTTTCGTTCCTACCCCGAAGCCAATTGGGGATCGAGATCCATTTCCGTTAGGCGCTCAAGGGCCACGGCCGAGCAGGCAACTGTTGAGTGTTGAAAAGGCTTATCAGGATTGGCGATACGGAAGGCTCAATGTAAACAAGATGCATTTCAAATTCGACAGCCACCACATCCAAATCATGCTGGCAGGTCTGAAATTGGGGTTAAGAGATCTATCGCCTTCTGAATTGGCGGATTGCTACGATGAGCTGTGTAATTGCGGGAAGCCGCATGATCCAGAAAACATCAATAAGCTGAGGACGCGCGTTATCGCAATGATGGATCGGTTGGTGAAAAATCTGCCCGCAAAGTAGAACGCGTAGCTTGAAAGTCAGTTGGTTTTCGGCATTTACGATCCCCCAACGTCACAGCGACCGATATCGAAACCCTGCTAGCACCCTTTCGAAACACTGCATCTCCAGTGGCATCAAGGCTTTTCGATAGTCACCGACATTTGTGCTAGAAGGAAATGGTTTCGCCAAATTCCCGTAGTGCGGGTTGTGGTAGGATTTCCGAAAGTGCCCACTTGCCCTGGTTGCGGCCAACAGCTACCGACTGCCCCCGAAGATATGGCCGCGTCGTTTTCATGCGAAAACTGTGGCAACACATTACGCGCAAGTGTTCGCTATAGGACGGCTTTTCTCCTTTTCGCCGCGGTGGTAGGCGTTCTCCTTAGATTTACCACGCTTATTTTCAATCCAAGAATGAATCCGCAAAAGATGGCGAAGTTTCCTTTTACCCTGGAAGCTTTGCTTACGCGCCGATTCTGGCGAACGAGACTAGTAAAAATTGTGCTCGACAAAACTCCAGTCACGAACCTAAAGGCGGAACCCAAATCTGAAGCGATCTAGGATCGAATGTGCTGAAAGGGAAGGGTTTTCGCACGGATTGTGGGGCGGGAGATTGCGCTCGTACCACAATGTCGGTCAAATGCGACAGGAATTCCCGAACACGCAATTGGGTCAAGGACTACCGATTCCCTTTTTGAGCCACTGATGCACCTCTTCAGGTGTTCGCTGATCCAACTGTAAGAGCAGTATCCTCAGTGGTACGTCCTTGTCCTCAGAGTGCTGCTTGTAGAAGTCCGAGATTGCCTGGGCGTAGAAGGGTAGTTCTTTCTTGAAAAGGTGAAGCTTTTCCAAGCACGGGTCAAAGCCTTGATTCACGTTGGTGGAGGCATTATTCGCATCGATCGAGATCGCGCAAGCCGCTCGGAAACCATCATTGTGTCCAACGATAAATCCTCTGATAAAGCCAGTTCTTTCAGAAGGACTCCAGTTCAACCACATATCGCCTGGTGAGTAGGATCTCGACTCAGGAAATCTCGCGGTCTGAGAGCCGGACTGAGCGTCAGCCTGCAGACTCACACATAGCAAAAAAATGGGTATAAGGCGTAGGTATAATCCGACTCGACTCATTTATGAACCTCCAAGTGGATCGCGACATTTTTAGGACGTATCGTGACAGTCTGACTATCCGCCTTAACGGTCATCCCCCCGCTTGTCCGGATAATCTGCGCTGATTTGCCTTCGACGGTGAAGGTTTGCCTGAATGCCCCTGGCCCGCTTGAGCCTTGCGATATCGAGTCCACGAAACGACCGGCGTGTAAATCGCCCGCTGCCCTTGGGGCCGGATCACTATTTGAGCAACCGCCGCCACCGCAGGACCGATAATTCTTCGCGTCACCACCCTCCTTCCCAGGAAGAGGAGCCTCGTGAAGAGAAATCTCTGCATCCTTCACGGGTTTACCAGTTGCGTCGACTGCCTGATATGTGATGTCACGCTCTACCACACCCGGCGCGAAAGGACTTGGCGTCACTGTGTCATGTACAACTTGGACATTGCAGCTCTGTGTTTGGCACGGCGATGGTTTCTGATTTTGTGAAGACGTCGTGGGTTCTGCATTCGTGGCGGGCGTCCCGTTCGTGGCGGGCGTCGCATTCGTGCTCGCCCCACCGCTCGGAGTTGGCGAAAAATCGCCGGTGCTTAGCCCCCCACCTTCCATCACGCCTTCCTCCCCATACCCCATGCAAGAGGGACCACAACCAAAGAAGTGTCCGTCGAGGTCGGCAAAGGTCTCAGGATTGTCGCTAGTCATCGCGTACAGATTTAGAGTTTGAGGGTTGGTTAGGTTTGCGTATGGTACGGGGGCGGGCACAGACGACCAATCCGCCGAGAGCCAGCGGCCGAGGCGCGACGTGTAGTAGCGGGCCCCGAAGTCGTCGTTGCCGGTCTCGGTATCGCGTTCCTTTCCTTCGAATTTGTAATTTTGCGCGCAGGTGCTAATGATAACGCGCTCGCCACCGTAAGGATAGAAATCAGCGTCGTAGCAAAGCGTGCCGGTCGAAGTTGTAATTGCTCGCGAACTGCCGAGAAAATCCTCCGCGTAGTAGGAGATACTGCCGCTGCTGACAACTCGGTGCGCGATACGCTTGCCCCCGAAGAAAACATATTCGTCGGTGATGTTGCCACTGGCATCTGACTCGTCAAGAATTTCGGTCCCAGCGCCATACCAGTAGATTTTGCCGTTTGATTTCTCGATGCGATTGCCATCGCCGTCGTATGTGTAGTTCACTCCCGCCGCGGATTTGATTTCGCTTTCGGCATTCCATCCGTAGCTATTCACAGCGTCCTGGGTCATGTTTCCGGCGGAGTCGTAGGTGTAGTTGTACCCGGTGGCAGTGAGTTGATTGTTTGTGGTTGCGGTAACACTCAAACTTTCCTGCGTGCAACCAGTGTAGCCACTTACGGCACCGATTGAGGTTAGGTTCGCCCACTGATCGACTGTGTACGTTTCTCCCCAGCAGTTTGAACCCGATGTCGAGCTGGTCTTTGCCGTCGCGATTCGGTTGAGCGAATCGTACGAGAAATTCTGGCTGCGGGTTGTATCGCGGTTGTTGGTGATCCCCATCACATTGCCGTTGTTGCGGCTGCTCGCGTCCACGAAATTATACGTCAGGTCCATAGCGGTTCCGGCCGAAGACGAGGCTTTGAATTCGTTCGGTTGGAGACGATAGGTATAGGAAGCGCTGAGGTTGATGCCGGCGAAGCTGCCGGCCTGTCCAAGCGCGAGCCCGGCGAGAGCGCCTTGTGGCGCGTAGGTTCCTAGAGTGGCGTAGTTGATGCTGTTCGCCGAATCGATCGCCGAAACCGGGCGCGCCCCTCCGCTGTATGCCTGCGTGATTGTTCTCCCGCTTGGGTAAGTGAGCGTAGCGAGCGACCCGTCGAGGTTGTAGGTGTAACTCGTGCTCTTGGTGATGCTGTTCGTGGTGCGCTGCTCGGCCCATTCGCGGCCCATCTTGTCATAGCTGAAGTTTTCCGAGCCAGCTGCATCCGTGACGCTCGTGCGGCGGCCAACGTTGTAGCAGGCCGTTTCCCCGGCGAGACACGTTGTCTGGTCATACGTGTAGCTGACCGATGGGTCGCCATTCGAATAGGTTCGCCCTGTCATGCGGTTCAGAGTGTCATAGGAGGATGTAATCGTGATAGTGCGGGCGTCAGCCTTTGTAATCACGTTACTGTCGGCATCGTGCGTATACGTCACGGTCCCGGCTTCAGGATTTGTCGAACTCGTCATATGTTTGAGCGAGTCGAACACAAAGCTGCGGTTACGCGAACTGCCCTGGGCGACGCTTGCGAGATCGTCGAGTGCGTCGTAGGTGTAAACGGGATGACCTCAGGTATCCCCGAGCCAAGGCGAGCATCGGGGAAAGGAACCGGCCGATGTTTCGTCGCTGCTACCAGCTGGGAAAATTACCCCTACGCGGCAAGCCCGCAAGATTTGGTTCGCGAATCGGAGAGAAGGTGTGCTCGATGTACACGGTAATATCCAGCGTGTCCGACGCTCGTTTCACACTCGGCTCGCTGCGGAAATTCCGACCCGCGGTCAAGCGCCCCGATTACTCGGCACCAGACTATCCCGACCTCAATTCCGGACAGCGCAAGCCTCAATCAGCAATATCGATTCGCCAATAGGTAACGGATGTGTGGAAACCAACCTTACTCCCAACGCTCAAGTTATTCTCCCGGCACGGCCCGGTCACGACCAAGTGAGCATCAAGTGGGATGACAGAGGAGTAGGCATCGGTGTTGCGTTAGCGGCAGAATTCCGTTTTGTCGGGCGCGCTGACAAAGAGTGCCTTGATTCCAACCGGTAGCCGCAGTCTTGAAACTCGGGATTCGGGCCGTCGTGCGGTCCTTTGTTACGCCCGTTCAAAAGGAACCAGAGGTTAACCGGAGTGTCTGCATGATCAGTGAGTTGTCATTTTCCCAATAAAAGTGGCGCGCCCGGAGAGATTCGAACTCCCGACCCTCTGCTTCGAAGGCAGGCTCCTTACTTTCCGTAAGCAATTTATTTTCAATCACACGAAAGAAAACTTAGGACTTAACTCGACTGAGAGAATGTGCCCAGGTGTGTGCAAATGTGGCTGTCTGGATGTAGAGTCACTACAAAAGTCACTACAGTCCCGTGTGACCGGATCGGGAGCGACGGCGTGAATCCCAAATTCCGCGTCGTGCCAATCACGCAACTCGTTCTTGATGAGAAGAACGCGAACAAAGGCACGAAGCGCGGCATACGCACGTCATCCTTGAAATCAGCGCACGGTCGTACCCTACAGGAGCATCTCGTTCGTTCGCTTGTACCGATCGTCTAGCCCGCTATCGACCGGGCACTGACATTGACGTGCGGAGTCGGATGTCTTAAACTCGCAAGACTAAAATGAGAATGTGGCGCCGCCATGGGAGATTGGTTTCGGGGGTCGGTCTAGCGGGGCAACCAATCAACTCATTTAGAAAGTGTCAGACGTCGATTTAATTTTTGAGCGGGAGCGCGAACGAGAATGATAAAGGGTCTTGTGATCGGTTGCATGCTGACGGTAGTAATCTTGGCGGGTGGGGTCTTTTACTACTTTTCCTCTGGCATGGCGCCGGCCGCCACGACTGATCCGCCAATGCCGTTTGAGAAGAAGCTGGCGAGCATGGCTCTGGACGCGCACATCGAGAAGCAACAACTTGGTCAATCGCCCGTGGCTGCCGATGAACCGAATTTTCTTGCTGGCGCGGGCGTATACAAACAGGATTGCGCGAGCTGTCACGGGCTGCCGAATCAGCCACCCACCGACTACGCAACGACGATGTATCCGAAGCCGCCTCAACTTTTTCGGGGCAAAGGTGTGACCGATGACCCAGCATCGGAGAGCTACTGGAAAGTGGCGAATGGCATTCGCTTGACAGGGATGCCCGCCTTCAAGACCAAGCTAACGGACACTCAGATGTGGCAGGTAAGTCAATTGGTCGCGCATGCGAATGAAATTCCTGATTCCACGAAGAAGGTGCTTGTCCCGGACGTGGCGACAGGAGTCTCGGCCCGCGAATCGACCGCGAAATAATGGGGATGCAAAAGACTAGTAGCCAAAGACAATTCGAGAGCATCCATCTGCTGTTGCTCGAGTGGATGATCGATCGATTCAAGGGAGGCTCGCGGTGTCAGTTCAACATAAGCCCGGAAGATAGAAAGGGGAACCTCAAATGAATCCGAAAGTCGCAAAGTTCACTTTGGGGACGGGGATTCTAGTGCTTTCATTCCTGCTTGTGGTTCCTCTTCAAGCGCAGGAGGCTCGCGCCACGCTCTCGGGCAGCGTCACCAATCAAGCCGGAGCAGTTGTTCCCAACGCGAAAATTTCGGTTAAGAATGTCGCCAGCGGTCAATCGGCGGAGACTCAGACCGATTCGGTCGGGCTCTACAACGTTCCAGACCTCATTCCCGGGGATTACGAGGTTTCCGTAGCCGCCGAAGGATTCAGTACCAACACAGCCAAAGTGACGATTGCTCCTGGAGTCAACCAGACGATGAATTTGACGTTGGGTGGTGTGCTTACGTTGGGGGACCTCGGCTTCTCTCCGGATCAAGCCCGGGGGAATGCGAAGGATCAGGCGAGGCTCGACAAGCGTTCGCATATGCTAAAGGTCCATCAGCGGATTGGTTTGATAGACACCGCTCCTCTAATCGCCACTGTGATTCTAGGCGGTTACGCCGGCGGCAAGAAAGACGGCAAGATCACCACCAGTTCGGCCGACCGGTGGGCACATCTTGCGCTAGGGTCGGTGACGGGAGATTTGTATTTCCTGAGCGCTTACTATGCGCTCAGGGCGCCCAAGATTCCGGGAACTGAAGTTCGTGGGCCCATCCGCCTGCATAAGGCGCTTGCTTGGATTCATTTCCCAGGAATGATCCTGACCCCCATTTTGGGAGCCATGGCTTTCGACCAAGAGAGCAAGGGAGAAAAAGTCCATGGCATCGCGAAAGCCCACGGGGCCGTGGCCATCGTAACAGCTGCAGCATACGGAGCCTCTATTTTGTCCGTGTCCCTCAAGTTCTGAAAAGGCCTCATGAACAGAAAAATACTGATCGGCTTCCTGTTCCTCGCGCTTCCGGCGGCCCAAACGGACAGCCAATGGGTTCTCGGACAATCCACTCTCACGTATCATGTGTCTCATCCGCTGCATCAGACCGACGGCGTCAGCCGTGCGGCGCGAGGCAAGGGCGTTTGCCACGCGGGGCAATGCGATTTCTTGATAGCGGTGCCGGTTAAATCGTTCGATTCCGGAGACAGCAACCGCGATCTTCACATGCTTCAAGTGACGCGCGGCGGCCAATTTCCGATGGTCACGGTGCGCACTCGTTTGCCGGAAGACGCGTCTGCATCCGCCACGATTCATGCCGACTTGGAAGTTCAGTTTGCCGGGCAGACCGCTACGTATAAGCAAGTTCCATTCGAGCAGGCCAAGCAGGGAAACGAAACGCGCCTCACAGGAACAATTCCGGCCACGCTGTCGGATTTCAAGATTGATCCGCCATCGCTGTTGTCAATGGCGGTGAAGAACGAAATACCGGTGCGCGTGGAGATGACTTGGCGAAAGGAGAAATGACACTTCAACGGGACGATTGTAGGCGCAAAGATTGACGGGGCAACTCTGCTGTCTTAAACTTCCAGACGATGTTAAAACGCCGTTCGCGCTCCGAAACCCAGGTAGTCCTGCCCACCAACGCGGAGTTTCCCATCCTGGATGTGTTGTGGGATCTAGGGGAAGGCACGGTAGACGACGTCGTCGCTCGGTTACCTGCGAGACCACGAGCGAACTATAAAACGGTGCAGAGCCTCCTCCGAATTATGGAGGACAAAGATTTTGTGCAGCACAAGACGCGTGGCAGAGCTTTTGTTTTCGTCCCGCGCGTGACTCGCGAGGAGGTCCGTGCAGTTTCGGCGAAGCGCCTGCTCGATCGGAATTTCCAGGGCTCCTACGCGGCGATGCTGGTGAATCTGCTCGATCGCAATGATGTGAAGGAAGAAGAGCTTAATGAACTCGAAGCGTTGATTCAGCGTTATCGGGAGCAAAAAACGAAGGGCGGATCGTCAACGTAAGATGGGAGCCATTCAGCACCTTGCCGGACTTGGGCTGGTCGCCAGCGGCTGCATTCGAATTCTGGCCGCTTACGTGCTTTTTATCGCGCTGACGCGGTTGAGTTCGCGATCGCGTACTCGTCACGCGCTGTGGCTGCTTTTTCTGGTCGGCGTTGGTTTGTATTGGGCAACTCTCCTGGCGCAGGTGTTCCAACCGCAACCTATCGGAGGCCTTGCTGCTCGCGCGGTCGTTGCAGACACACCCGCAGCCGGCAACGGCGCGACCGCCAAGGTTACGATTCCGATCGAGTGGAACCACCGCTTGGAATTGGCAAGTGGGTTTCTCGTCTGCGGCTACGTAGGTGGTGCAATGCTCATGTTTTTTCGTCTGGCTCGCCAGAGGCGTTCTCTGCGTCAGGCCGTAAACAGGGCGCGGCGGGTCTCCCCGCAGATGGATCGCACTTTCAAAGATGAATGTCACAATCTTGGGCTTTCACGATGCCGGATTCTGGAGCTGCCCGGGCTTTCCTCGCCGGGTACTGCTTATACCTGGAAGCCGGTGGTCCTGATTCCTGAGGACCTTAATTCCTATCTTGACGGGGAACAGTTCATTGACGTTCTGTACCACGAATTGATGCACGTCCGGCGGCTGGATTTTCTCTGGGGCACGTTGGGAGACGTCGTTAGCTGTTTATTGTTCTTTCATCCCGCCGTTTGGTTAGCTGGGAGGAATCTGGGTCGCGAACGGGAGCTTGCGTGTGACGGGGCTGTTATGGAATTGCGGAGCGAGCGCCGGACGGATTACGCCTCGTGCCTTGCGCGATTGGCGCGCCGCCGCGTTCTTGGCCGCCAGCTTGACCCGCCCTCACATTTGGCATTGCTGAACTCTTTTCTGGCTTTTCGAGTACAAACCTTGTTAGCCGAAAATCGCCGGCGGAGTCGCGGTATGCAAGGCGCCGCGATTTCCGCCGCCCTCGTTGTTTCTTTTGCTTTCTTTGCGGGATGGTCCTCGCTCTCCCTGGCCATCGAACTCGCTCCACCTTTGCCGGGGGGTGCTCGACTATCGGCCCAGGGCGAGCACTCGGCAGCCTCCCAAAGGACGGTTGCTCGGCGCGGGAAGCCACCTGCGCGTTCCGCTGGGACGAGGCTACCGCTATCGACTCCACTCGTGCATCGCGAAATTCCTTCCGAGCCTGACATGATTGTTTCGCTCGCTGCGTCGGACGCCGTGAACCGCGACGCTTGGATTGCTTCTCCTCAGGTCGAGCCCGGCAGAGAGCTACCGGAGACTCACAATCCGTCAGCGTGGGATGAAGCACCGGGGTCGAAGCCCGTGATTAGCCCACCCTCATGGCGACGGGCGGTCATGGATGCCGCGATTGGCGTCTTGGGACGCGCCTCTCAGAGTAGAAGACCCGACGAAAAAGACTAGACCTCGTTGAGACAGCATTTAGTCACAGCTGCTTCCACCCTTCGTTGCCTTTCAATGTTACCTACGTGAGGCAACTCCCAAGACGGTGCTTGACTCTAAGTCTTATGACGTTAAGACTTACGAACTGACGACGATTGTAAGCGGCGACGCGGCGACTTCAAGATGCCGCGCGCTGCGGGATGCTGCCAGTTGTGCGGAATTGTAGGCTTTACACACAAAGACTGGGTATCTGATCCCAGTCGCATTCGGGACGCCACGAAAACGCTGGTCCATCGCGGACCTGACCAGCAGGGTGTCTTTGAAACGCATATCGTGTCGCTGGGAGCAACTCGGCTGAAGATTATCGATCTTCAGTCGGGAGACCAGCCTCTCACCACCGAAGATGGCGACGCCACTGTGGTTTTCAATGGCGAAATCTACAATCACAAGGAACTCCGTGCCGAGTTGCAGACCCTCGGCCATCGATTCCGCTCCCATTGCGATACGGAAACGGTTCTTCGCGCTTTCGTCGAGTGGGACACGGACTGCTTCGCCCGGCTGCGGGGAATGTTTGCCCTTGCTATATGGACGAAATCAACCGGTAGGCTGGTTCTGGCGCGAGACCGGATGGGAATTAAGCCCCTTTACATCGCCCGGTACGGAGAAGATTTGTTTTTTGGATCGGAACTGAAGGCGATTCTGATCCATCCGGAAATAGAACGCCGTTTGAGTATGGCGGGCCTTGATTGCTACTTGTCACTAAACTATGTGCCCTGCCCGTGGACGCTTGTCGATGGGATCGAAAAGCTTCCGCCCGCTCACTGGCTCGAATGGCGCGATGGAGAGATTTCCTCCGAGGCCTACTGGCGCCTGCCATTCGGTGAGCGCCGCGATTGGACGCTGCGCGACGCACAGGACGAGCTCGACTCGCTCTTGAAGCAGTCCGTGAGGGAGCATCTCATCTCAGATGTTCCCGTGGGCGTGTGGCTCAGCGGAGGCATCGATTCTTCGACGGTGCTGCACTACGCCGCGAGCGTGTCGAGTTCTCGACTGAATACTTTCTCGATTTCCTTTCGAGGCCGCAGTTTCGATGAGAGCAAATACATTCACCAAGTTGCCTCCCGATACGGCACCGACCACACCGAAGTGGACTTGAATGACCGCTCGAATCTGGAGGACGCGATCGAAAAGTTCGCTTACTACTCCGACGAGCCGAGCGCCGATGCAGGAGCGCTGCCCGTTTGGTTTCTGTCCGAGCTGAGTAAAACGAAAACGACTGTCGCTCTGAGCGGCGAAGGGGCTGACGAACTATTCGGTGGCTACCTCACGTATCGAGCGGATCAGCTTGCGATGCAAATGCGCCGGTTGCCGGCCAGTATGCTTCGTATGGCGCTCGAAGCGATGCGCTTCTGGCCGGCGTCGAACGAGAAAATCGGCTTCGACTACAAAGCCAAGCGATTCCTGGAAGGCTGCCGGATGTCCGAGAATCGTGCGCATGCGTATTGGAATGGCACCTTCTCCGAATCCGAGAAGCGTTCGATGTTGCGGCTTCCTCTTCCCGGTGCGTTCAACGGCCTACTCGGCGAGATACGCGAATTGCCCGCGCCGAACGATCGGCTGGCGCCCTATCTGTGGTTCGATCAAAAATATTTTCTGGCGGACGACATTTTGGTCAAGTCCGACCGGATGAGCATGGCTCATTCCCTCGAAGTGCGGCCGCCGTTCCTCGATCACCGGATCGTTGAGTTTGCAGCCACGTTGCCGGCGACATTGAAGAGTCGCGGCTCCAGCCAGAAATTTCTTCTCAAAGAATTGATGAAGGATAAGCTGCCGCCATCGATTCCGCGGCGGAAGAAGGTCGGATTTGATATCCCGACGCACGAATGGCTGCGCGGGCCGCTTCGTTCACTACTGATGGAGATTGTGTCTGAAGGTGCTTCCGCTCATCGCGAGTTGTTCCAGCCGAACGTGCTCGAATCGTACGTACGACGCCATCTCGACAGGAAAGAGAATCTTGGATATCACCTTTGGGGACTGATGCTGCTCTTCCTGTGGATGAAAAAATGGCGAGTTCAGGCGACAAGCGATTCGGCGTCCAAACGAGTGTTTCCCGAACGAGCAGCTATCTATACCTAGGTTGTTTAAGTCCTTCTCGGGATTGACGAAATGACCGACTTCAGACCGCTGGGGAGCTCTTCACCCGCATGGCCCGTTACCCTCGCCGCAATGCATCTCCGCCAGTTCTGGAAACCTTGAAGCGAATCCAAGAATCGCGAAATCCCCGGATTGAAGAATGCGGAAGCAGCTAAGGAAGTAAGAAGCGGTGGTGTACAACTCGCCGCTCCGATACCGTCGAATCGCTCATTCGTGGCGAAGCGATTCCGTGGGTTGGAGCCTCGCTGCTCGATTCGCCGGGAGGTACCCGAACACCAATCCGGTCGAGCACGATACGACGAAGGAAAGCGCAACGGACATCCATGATATTGGAACGTGAAGGTCTCCGGCCACGGGAATATAGCTGACCGAATAGTTGATCGCCGCCGGAATCGATACCGCGATTGCGATGCCCAGGAGCGCTCCCACGCCGCTGATCAACAACGCCTCCATCAGAAACTGATGCCGGATCGTGTCGCTTGATGCGCCGATGGCCTTGCGTATTCCAATTTCGTGCGTTCGTTCGATCACAGTGACAAGCATAATATTCATGATCCCTATCCCGCTGATGGTTAACGCGATGAATGCCACCAGAATTAAAAGCACTGTCAGCGCCACCGAGATCGTTCGCGCCGTTTCCAGGATACCGCTCAAATTCTGAACCAAATACTGTGCTCCTGGACGATGCCGGCTCTGCAAAATCTCACCTACCGCTGCCGTCACTCCGAGCACGTCCTCGGGTCGGTCCGCCTGTACATAAAATGTCTTGAAGTACTCCGTCCCCGTGTAATTCTTAATTATAGAAAAGGGAACAAGGATCGATTCAGAGGTTATTTCCGATTGTCCAAATGTGGTGACGCGCTCCTTAAAAACTCCAATTACCGTGAAGTGTAACTCACCCACACGGACCTTCTTCCCAACGGGATTCTCGGCGTGAAATAGATTGCTCGCGATTGCTTCGGTAAGGACACAGACTTTGCTCTGGGCTGCCAGATCGTCGTCGTCGAAATATCGTCCCCGCAGGAGGATTAATCGTCGGATTCGGTCAAATCCTTGCGTTACGCCTACAAGGCTGATTGAATGCTCGGCGCCGTTCACGACCATCGTCATCGGATTATCGCTGGTGCCCGCCGTCTCCACGACATGCGGGACTGCATATTTGATAGCCTCGAGGTCTCCGGGCGTAATCTCATCCGCCGGTCGCTCGACGGCGGATGGCACCAACTCCCCATACACGAGATTCGCGCCAACCCCCTCGATCTGGGACATCACGTAACGTTTCCCTGTAAGCGCCACAGTCACCACAAGAACGATGCACGCACTTCCGATGACTACCCCCAGCGTCGTCAGCATCGTGCGGACTTTGTTGGCTTTGAGCGCTTGCAATGCCAGCCGCCAGGTCTCGCCCAGGAGGATCGGCTTGTATCGGACTTTAGCCACAAAACCTCTTTCGGATTGGATGCGCGAAACCGCGAACGAAGGCATTAACTAAAACCTGGCTGATCCGTGTGTAGCGGCCGGCGCGGGCCGGAAGTTCAAGACTATTTGATTTTGGGTACGTCAGCAGAGCGACCAGTGGCACCAGCAAGAACTCAGGTGTACGATTGTGCCCGCCGAGCGGCAGAGCTGAATTTCCATGATAGAACAAGAACCCTCAAGAAGACTGGAAGAATTAATCCGGGAGCGAGCTCGGCTGGATGTCGAGCTCGAGCGCTGCAAGGAACTGGTGACCGTGCTGTTTGTGGACATCGTGGGGTCCACTCGCTTTTACGACGAGCACGGCGATGTCGCCGGCTTGGTGATGGTTCAAAAGTGTTTGGACGTGCTGATCCCGTTGGTCGAACAGCACGGCGGCACGGTGATCAAGACGATAGGCGATGCGATTCTTGCGCGCTACAGCGACGTCGAAGGCGCGGTGCGGTCCGCGGTTGCGATGCAGCGCAATATGGCCGAGCGCAATCGCCTGAGGCCTCCCGTCGATCAAATTCACGTTCGCGTGGCGATCAACGTTGGCTTGGCCCTCCTGAAGGGCAACGATGTTTTCGGTGATGTGGTCAATGTGACCGCTCGAATCGAAGGCGCCACCGAAGCCGATGAGATCGCGATTTCGCCCTCGGTTTACGAAAAGATCCGGCATCTTCCCGATATCCAGGTTCGGAAGAAAGCCTCCGGTGTAGAGTTGAAGGGAAAGGTGGGAAAGCTGGACCTGTATGCGATTGTGTTGGGCCCGTCCGAGAGTGCGCCTGCGCCTCCCCGCCCGTCGAAAGAACAGTTGGCATTCGCTACAGGCCTGCATTCGAATCTGGCCGAACTGGTTCAGCGCGGAGCCGGTGGCGGCGTCGTCGTCGGCCCCGACTCGGCGCCAGCGGGCGCGGCTTCGCCCGCTGCTCGCAGTCTCGATAAAACCGCGATTCTCGGCGCGGCAGGTGTTGAAGAACTCCCCCGGAGGGCGCTACGTTTTGCGTTGGTGCGGCTTCGCGCCGACGGCAGCTTGGGGGAGCGATATGTGCTCGATCATCCGGGCACAATTGCCGGACAGAAAGGAGAAATATCGCTATCGGACGACCCGTTGGTGGCTCCAGAGCACGCGCGTCTCACTCAACTCGGTGAAGGAGTGTATGTTGAAGACTTGGGCAGCCCGAGAGGCGTGTACGTCTGGCTTCGCGAGCCGCACCGGTTGAAGGCTGGCGATATCTTCCAAATCGGCCAGCAGAGGTTGCGTTTTGTGGCACACGGAATCGATGTACGTTTTCCAAAGAAAGTGTCTCCGGACCGCACGATAGCCTTCGTTCCAGACGCCGCGGCCGCGGCACAACTGGCCTCGGTGGTCAAACTAAATTCAAAAGATGAAGAAACGGACCACTATGAGCTTCTTGGCGCCGAGACTTCGTTCGGGCGCTCCAAAGGGACTTTCACCTTTCCGGACGACCCGTATCTATCGGCGGCCCACGCGCGAATTAGGCGTCGCGACGGCGACTACTTTCTTGAAGATCTAGGCACGCGAAACGGCACTTTCGCTCGGATCCGCAAACGTGCGCTGGCGCGCGATGGCGATACTCTAATGATCGGAAACCAGTTGCTTCGCGTGCTTGCCGATCGACCGACGGACTCTCGGGCTTGAGCGCGATTGACCCAGTGCTAAGGATTGCGCGCCATCGTCGCGATGTGGTTGGACGCGTGAAATTTGGCTCTGCGAGGCAGCCCAGCTCGCTATGCTAACCAAACTCGGCAAGTATAAAATCCTCGGCGAACTCGGTAGCGGCGCCATGGGCGTTGTCTATCGGGCCGAGGACCCAAGGCTGGGCAGACTTGTCGCCCTGAAAACCACGAATGCGGAAGTAGCCGGGAATCCCGACCTCCTCCTACGTTTCTACCGTGAAGCCCAAGCGGCTGCCAAGCTCACTCATCCCAACATTGTTACCATTTATGAAATCGACGAAGCGAACGGTGTGCCGTTCATCGCCATGGAGTATCTCGAAGGAGAAAGTCTTCAGAAAATCATCGCCGAGCGCCGCGACGTTCCGATCCTGAAAAAAGTCCAGATCGTTATCGACACCTGCAAGGGCCTTGACTATGCCCATCAACACGGCATCGTTCACCGCGACGTCAAGCCAGCAAATATCGTCGTGGTCACCAGCGGGCAAGTGAAAATTGTTGATTTCGGGATCGCGCGAGTCGGTGCTTCTTCGATGACGCGCACCGGCGTCGTACTGGGCACCGTGATGTACATGTCGCCCGAGCAGGTGCAGGGCATGACGGCCGACGGCCGTTCCGATGTTTTTTCTCTCGGCGTCGTGCTTTACGAACTACTCACTTACGAGATGCCATTTCCGGGCGACGATGTGCCCTCGATTCTCATCAAAATCATCAATGAACCTCCGCAACCCATCACTAAGTTTATTCCGAAGTGTCCCCCAGCTTTAGAACAGATCGTCCAACGCGCACTGACGAAGGATCGCGAGAAGCGCTACCAGTCCGCAGAAGATATGGCGTTCGACCTACAGCGGATCGCCGACAGTTTGAAGCGCGACACGATCGACGTATTCCTCGAACAGGGTCAGCGTTCTCTGCAGCACGGCGACTTCACGATCGCCAAGGAGTCGTTGCAAAAGGTATTAGAGATCGACAGCAGCCACCAGTTGGCGAAGGACTTGCTCGCGCAGGTTCGGGACAACATTCAGTCTCGCCAGCGCGAGCAAAAGGTGGAACACAACCTTGCCCAGGCCACCGAGGCTCTGGAGGCTGAACAGTTTGAAGAGGCACTCGGCTGGATCGATGAAGTGCTTCATTTGGATCCCGAGAATGAAATAGGCAAACGATACAAGCAGCTCGCGGTCGAAAAGCGCGACCGCGCCGCGAAAATCCGGCGCCACCTTGAGCGCGCGGAAAAGCTTGCCGCCGAGGCGGACCTCCCGAGGGCGAAAGCCGAGCTACAAGCCGTGCTAACAATTGAGCCGGCAAATTCCGCCGCACTCGGAATGATGGATTGGGTGAGCAGGGATCTCACCGAGCAAGAGCGGCTTCGCCAAGTCGCGGAATATCTCGAGGGCGCTCGCGCTCACTTAGCGAAAAAGAATTTCGACAAGGCCCTCGAAGCTTTGGACCATGCCCGCGAGCTCGATGCCATCAACATCGAAGTCGACGCATTAACCCGCCTGGTCCGCGCCAATCAGCAAAAGGAAGAGAGACGTAAGCTGCTGGTCGAGCGCGTAGCCGAAATCGAGGAATCCCTTAACAACGGGAAACTGGAACTTGCGCAAAAGGCGGCCGACAAGGCGCTGCTCGAATTCCAGGATGAGCCTCAGATATTGAGGTTGCACGCGCAGGTGGTTCGCCGCCTCGAGGTTTACAAGAGGCGAATCTACGTGGACGAACAATTGCAGGCCGCCGGCGATTTCGTGCAAAAAAACCAATTCTCTTCTGCATTGGCGGTCCTTGAGCGAGCGATCCAAAAAGTCCCGGATGATCCCCGGTTATCTTCTTATCTTAAGTCCGTGCAGGAAACCCACGAGCAAAGCGCGCGCGAAGAGATGAGCCGGGAATCCATCCAAAAGGCGAACGAGCAGGTACGCGCTAAAAACTTCGACGGCGCGATCGAAATCCTGGAAAAGAGCCTAAGCCAGATCGGGCAGTCTTCCGAGATAGCCGATTTGCTCCAATTCGTGCGCGAGCGCCAGTCGGAACAGCAACGGGAAGAGCGCACTCACCGGGTGTTGTCGCGCGCACGAACCCACCTGAGCGAGCATCAGTATGACGAAGCGGTGCAGGTCCTGGAGCGCGGTCAGGCGGAGTTGAAGAGCAGCGAGATCGAGACGCTCCTCGCCGACGTCCTTCAGCAGCGTGAACAATTTGTCAAGCGGCGCAAAGAGATCGTTACCGGCGCTCTCAAACTGCTTCAGTCGGGCGACGCGGCCAAGGCGGTCGCACTATTCGAGCCCGCACCGAAAGCGTATTTCAAAGACGAAGAATTCCAGCGCGTCTATTCGCAATGCTGGCAAAGTCTCGATCGCGCTCATTTTGTGCGCACTGCAGTTGATCAAACCGAGAAAGCGCTCGCCGAAGAAGACCTTGGTTCCGCCCAGTCAGTGCTCGATCAAGCGCTCAAGCAGTATCCCAGTGAAACCGCGCTACTGGCGCTTCAGAAGCGGTTACGGGAAGAGGACCTTCGGCTGCGACGCGAGCAGCGAACGAAACTCCTCGAGGAAGCCCGAGTCGCGCTGGGCCGTATGGAATACGCCGGCGCAATCAAGTTGCTCAACTCGGTATCGTGGGACTCGGCCGACCTGTCAGAATTGGCAGCGCAAGCCAAATCCCTCCTCGATGAGGCCGACCGGCGCGAAAGCGAGCGCCAGGTGCTCTCCCGGGCACAGGGCTATCTGCGCGAAGAACAGTATGCGGATGCCGAGAAATTCCTGCTGGAGGCTCGAACCAAACTGAAAACCGCCGAGATCGATGCACTCCTGGCGACGGTCCGAAAGCAGCGAGAAGCCTCCGAGCTGCGGCGTGAAGAAATCATCGCCAGTGCGTTGCAAATGCTACAGTCCGGCGAAGCGGCCAAGGCGGTGGCGCTTTTCGACGGTGCTCCCAAAGCCTATTTCAAGAACGAGAACTTTCAGCGCGTCTATTCGCAGTGCCGGCAGAACGTGGACCGTGCGAATTTCGTCCGTACTGCTGCGGACCAAATCAAGAAATGCTTGGCCGAAGACGATATCAGCGCCGCCGAATCACTGCTTGAGCAGGCGCTGAAGCCCTATCCCAGTGAGCCGACGCTTCTGGCGCTTCAGAAGCGTGTGCGGGGAGAGGCATCGCGGCTGCAACGGGAAGAGCGAGCCAAGCTCCTGGAGGAAGCTCAAGTGGCGGTCGGGCGGATGGAATACCCGCGCGCGATAGAACTCTTGACGTCGGTGTCCTGGGAATCGGCCGAAGGGCCGGAGTTAGCCGCACAAGCAAAATCTCTGCTCGAAGAGGCGCAGCGACGCGCGAGCGAACAGGGCGTCCCGCAATTGGTGCGCGTTCCCACAAAACGCCGGGAGGCTCGCGTCGTATCCAAGAGCGGGCCTTCGACCGAACCAGCGTCGTCCAGGAAGCCACTGATCGCCGTCGCGGCGATATTGGGCGTCGCGGCCATCGTCTTAGCCGGTGTTTGGACATGGTACGCGCGGGGCCGAAGCGTTTCCGGTTATATCCAGCTGACGGCGGCTCCGTGGGGCGAAGTCGCCGACGTGAGCAATGCGAAAGGCGAG
>Ga0185299_10004075_pt1 | contig 18121 bp, 18 predicted proteins | sample PaiPotPPA55metaG_FD_128002 | JGI IMG/M metagenome (GOLD analysis project Ga0185299, IMG submission 128002) | Iron sulfur acid spring bacterial and archeal communities from Banff, Canada, to study Microbial Dark Matter (Phase II) - Paint Pots PPA... ...
GCTGACCGGGTTCGCAGGGCGGGAATATCATCACTTTGAGTCAGGAGACGCCTCATGCAAGACGTTCATAACTCCCCGGCGGTGCACACCGGCGCCGCGGTCCGCACGCGCTCGCGTACGCGGTTCGTGATCCTCGCGCTGCTCGCCGTGGGCACGATGATCAACTATCTGGACCGCACGGTCCTGGGCATTGCGGCACCGACGATGACCAAGGAACTCGGTATTGACGCGGCCGTGATGGGGATCGTTTTCTCGGCGTTCTCATGGACCTATGCGCTGGCCCAGATTCCAGGTGGCATCTTCCTCGATCGCTTCGGCAGCAAGGTCACGTACTTCCTTGCATTGACGTTCTGGTCGTTCTTCACGTTGATGCAGGGTTTTGCGGTGGGCCTCAAGTCATTGCTGCTGTTTCGCTTTGGCCTGGGTGTCAGCGAGGCGCCCTGTTTCCCGGTCAACAGCCGCGTGGTCGCCACGTGGTTTCCGCAACACGAGCGCGCCCGGGCGACTGGCATCTACACGGTAGGGGAATACCTCGGCCTCGCGTGTTTCGCGCCTGCGCTGTTCTGGATCATGGGGAGCTTCGGCTGGCGTGCGTTGTTCCTGGTGGTCGGTGTCGTCGGCATTGCGTTCGGGCTTGTGTGGTGGATCTTCTATCGCGAACCGCATGACTCGAAGACGGTGAATCAGGCGGAGCTCGATTACATCTCCGCAGGCGGCGGGCTCGAGCCGCCCGGTGGCCAGCAGACGCTGGCGTTCTCGTGGAGCAGCGTCGGCAAGTTGCTCAAGCGCCGCCAGATCGCGGGCGCATGTCTCGGCCAGTTCGCGGGCAACACCACGCTCGTCTTCTTCCTCACCTGGTTCCCGACCTATCTTGCAACCGAACGCCACATGGGCTGGATCAAGGTCGGTTTCTTCGCCGTGATGCCGTTTCTCGCGGCAGCGATCGGCGTGATGTTCGGCGGCTGGGTGTCCGACCTTCTGCTCAAGCGGACCGGCTCGGCCAACATTGCGCGCAAGCTTCCGATCATCTTCGGTTTGTTGGGGGCGTCCACCATCATCTCCGCGAACTTCGTCAGCAGCGACGTCATGGTCATCGCCATTCTCTCGTTCGCGTTCTTCGGGCAAGGCATGGTCGGGCTCGGCTGGACACTGATCTCGGACATCGCGCCGAAGAACCTGATGGGGCTGACCGGCGGCATCTTCAACTTTTGCGCGAACCTGGCCGGCATTGTGACGCCGCTGGTGATCGGCGTTATCGTGGCCAAGACCGGCTCGTTTTTCTACGCGCTGGCCTACGTCGGGGCGGCTGCACTGGTGGGCGCGTTGTCGTATGTGTTTATCGTCGGCGATGTACGTCGCGTCGAGTTGGCGGACTGAGCGCCAAACTTTTTGAGGCACGCAGCAATGATTAGCGGAAAAACCACCCTGATTGCCCACATCGGTTATCCGACGGAGGCATTCAAAGCGCCCATGATCTACAACCCATGGTTCGAGCAGAACGGCATCGACGCGGTGGTGGTGCCGATGGGCGTGAAGGCCGAAGACTACGCGAGCGTCTTGCCATCCCTGTTCCGGCTCGCCAACATTCGCGGCGCGCTGGTGACCATGCCGCATAAGGTGACGACCACGAGTCTCGTCGATGAACTGACGCCTACCGCGCGCATTGCCGGTGCATGCAACGCGATTCTCCTGCGCCCCGACGGCACGCTGCTCGGCGATCAGTTCGACGGCGCGGGTTTCACGCGAGGCGTCGAACGCAAGGGCAGGCCGCTCAAGGGTACACGTGCGTTCGTGCTCGGCAGTGGCGGCGTGGGCTCTGCGATCGCTGCATCGCTTGCGGCAGCGGGCGTAGCAGGACTCGCACTCTTCGATACCAACACCGCAGCGGTCGAGGCACTTGCCGAGCGCTTGCGCAAGCACTATCCGCAGCTTGTGGTTACGACGGGCTCCAGGGACCCCGCAGGCTACGACGTGGTCGTCAACGCCACGCCGCTCGGCATGAACGACGGCGACCCGCTGCCGTTCGACATCGACCGCATTTCGCCTGGCACGTTCGTTGGCGAAGTCGTCATGAAAGCCGAATACACCCCGTTGCTGCGCGCAGCCAAAGAGAAGGGCTGCGCGGTGCAGGTCGGCACCGACATGCTCTTCGAAATGATTCCGGCGTACCTCGAGTTCTTTGGTTTCGGCACGGCTACGCCCGAGCAATTGCGCGCGGTTGCGCAGATCAAATACTCATGAGGTGATGCCATGAAAAAGGTGCTGGTTCTCAACGGACCCAATCTCAACCTGCTAGGCCAGCGCGAACCTGCGCAGTACGGCTACGACACGCTCGCGACCGTCGAGACGCTGTGCAAGGAAGCCGGCGAGCGGCTCGGTGTGGAGGTGGAGTGCCGGCAGTCGAATCATGAGGGTGTGCTGATCGACTGGATTCACGAGGCCGGCCGGGAGATGGCGGCGGGCAACATGCTGGGTGTCGTGATGAATCCGGGGGCCTTCACGCACACATCGATTGCACTTCACGACGCTATCAAGGGCGCAAGCGTCACGCTGATCGAGCTTCATATCTCCAACGTTCACGCGCGGGAATCGTTTCGTCACCACTCATATATTTCGCCGGCGGCGCGCGGGATTATCGTCGGCCTGGGCGTCAAGGGTTATGCCCTTGCCATCGATGCGTTGGTGCAGGTGTCGCCAAGCTAAGTAAGCGGGTGTGGTTATTAAAGAGGGGCTGAAACAGGAGGTCTATTTTTGTATTAGTCAGACGAAAAAGAAACCTAAAGGTCAATATTGGCGGGCCGATATACGAGTTGTAGCGTTCACTTCGACAAGGATGCGCCGTGCGCGCTTCAACACCCATGAAAGTATCGACCAAACTGCTTTTGCTCGTCATTACAGCGTTGGCGGGCGTCATCTGCATAGCTGCGATTGCGCTGTCGCAACTCGACCGTACGCTCATCGAAAGCCGTCAAGCACAAATTGTCATACTGCTCGACAAGGCAGAACATCTTACGCTGTACTACCAGTCGCTCGAAGCCAGCGGCAAGATGAGTCGCGACGACGCGCAGTCCGCCGCTAAAATGGCACTCAGCCAGTTGAATGCAAATAGCAAAAGTTACTATTGGGTAACCAACACCGACAGTATCAACCTCGTTCATCCGAACGCAAAGCTGATCGGTACCAAAGCGGGCGGCAACAAGACCAAGGACGGTAATCTGACCGATACGCAGGCATATCAGCAAGGTCTCGCGAACAACCATATCGCGCTGGTGGATGTGCTGATCAAGCGCTCGCAAGACGGTGCGCTCGAAGCGAAGTTGCAAGGCGTGGTCGCGATTCCGGTGTGGGGCTGGTGGATTGGCACGGGCTTCTTCTACGACGACATCAATGCCGCCTACTGGAAGCTCGCCAAGACACTGGTCGGTATCGCAATTGCGATCTTCCTGGCAGTCAGCGCCATGGCCTGGTTCATGACGCGCAGCGTAACTCGCGCGCTGGGTGGCGAGCCGGCGGACGCAGCTGAATTTGCCGCACAAATCGCGGCGGGCAACTTGAGCGCCAACATCAAGCTCGCGCCGTCGGACCGTTCGAGCCTGCTGTTTGCGTTGAGCGAAATGCGTCTGAAGCTGTGCGATCTGGTGCAGGGTATTCAGCGTTCGAGCGATTCGATCGCGACCGGCTCCGGTGAAATTGCGCAAGGCAACACCGACCTGTCGCAACGCACGGAAGAACAGGCTGCGTCTTTGCAGGAGACCGCTGCGAGCATGGAGCAATTGACCGCGACGGTGAAGCAGAACGCGGACAACGCGCGTCAGGCGAGCCAGCTCGCTGTGCTCGCGTCGGATGCAACCGAACGCGGCGGTAGCGCGGTGGACGAAGTGATCGGCACGATGCAGAGCATCGCTGACGAGTCGCGGAAAATCGGCCAGATTATCAGCGTGATCGAAGGCATCGCATTTCAGACCAATATTCTTGCGCTGAACGCAGCGGTTGAAGCAGCGCGCGCCGGCGACGAAGGTCGCGGCTTCGCGGTCGTCGCCGGCGAAGTGCGAACACTGGCGCAGCGCAGCGCGTCGGCGGCGAAGGACATTAAGGAACTGATCGGATCGTCGGTGGCACGCGTCGACGACGGCACGGGCCAGGTCGCGGTTGCGGGCGAACGGATGCGCGAGATCGTGCAGTCGATCAAGCGCGTCAGCGACATCATGGGCGAGATTGCAGCGGCATCGATCGAGCAGAGCACCGGCATAGAACAGGTCAACCGCGCGGTGTCGCAGATGGACGAAACCACGCAACAGAATGCGGCACTGGTCGAAGAAGCGGCGGCAGCCGCGGCTTCGCTGGATGAACAGGCCGGAAGGCTGCGCGCGATGGTGGGGGTGTTCCGGTTGGAGAGCTAATTACGCAGTGGAACACCTGCTTCGGCCTGGGATTCGAGTCCTGAACGCCAAACGGCTGAACGGCTTCGTCCAAGGTGCTTAGTCTTCAGCCTCAGAACGCGTTAGCCTTCCAGCTCCACGTCGAAGCGATGGTGAACGTTCTGTCAGCGGCGGAGAGAAGACCGCATCCAGCACACTTGCCGACGCGAACTGCCTGCGATACGCAGCGGGCGTCGTCTCCTTCATTGCCTTGAACTGCCGATTGAAGTTCGCAATGTTCGCGAAACCGGACCGTGCCGCGATTACTGAAACGGGCAATGACGTATCGGCAAGCATCCGGCACGCGTGGCCGATCCTGACGCGGGTGATGTATCGGCCCACGCTCTCGCCAATGTGCTGAGCAAAATAACGCGTGAGCGTACGTTCCGACAGATTTGCAGCCGCGCAAAGCTCAGGCAGCCGCAGCGGCTCGGCGAACCGCGCGTCGATCATTGAGAGCACACGGTTGATCCGTTCGGGCTCATGTCCCGATGGCCCCTCGGTCCTTTCGTTGAATGTGCTGGGCGATGCGAGTGGAGCTCCGGGCGCATCAGCGAGCGCACACAGGATATCGAGCGTCGCGGCTAGACGCTCACGCGGCGCGCTCGAAAGCAGGTCGCCCACGCGCAATCGCATCGCCGCTCCCGCGTCCTGTCCGAACGCCAGACCACAGGCCGCCCTGCGCAGCAGCCTGTGCAGCGCTTCATATTCCGGACAACAATCCGCGAGCCGCCGCGCCCAGCCGCCATCAAACCAGATCACGATTGCCACCTGTGGTGACGACGGATCGATCGAGCGGTTCGATGCCCACGTATGCGGAAGATCTGGCGGAACCAGTACGAGATCCTCCGCTTCGTAGTCCACCACCGAATCACCGATGTACCGCTTTCCCTGACTGTTCATGGTCAGGGTCAACTCGTATTCCGGGTGGTGATGCCACTCAAACGGAATGCGTGGCAGGCGCCTGTGATAGATGCGGACTGAACATCTGTCGCCGAATTCGACGTGTTCATACGCTGGTTTCATTGGCCGAAATTGCAAAATAATTGTCTGTATAGTATCACTGCCCGGCGTGCTCACGGCCTATGCTCCGGTGGTAGTCAACGCAAACGGAGACAGACATGCCCGCACTGCAAATTGATGATCTGCCCGCCGCTATCCGGCAGGCAAAACGCGAGCTCCGCGAGAGATTGCCAAACTATCACGAGGTATTCGCTGAAGTCGAAAAAGCGATCAGTGAAGAAGCACGGCTTGTCGCTGAGAGACGCGACCGGGGCGAAGCCGTCATTCCCGAGATCCAGTTTTCCGACATCGCCGAACAGCGCGTCGGGCTGGCGCAGATTGAACTCGTGAAGGCGCGCGGGGCATGCGTGATCCGCAATGTATTCGACCATAAGCTTGTCGAAGCTTGGGACAGGGAGATTGCCGATTATGTAGAGCGCAACGATCTCGATAGGCGGCTGCAGCATCGCGCCGAGGATAAATATTTCGGCGAACTCCCGTCCAGCAGGCCGCAAATCTACGGCATTTACTGGTCCAGGCCGCAGGTGCTGGCTCGGCAGGCACCGTCGCTCACGGCCGTACGCGTGTTCCTGAACCGGCTGTGGCGCAACGAAAGCGAGGGTCGCGTGCACTTCGATCCTGACCACGTGCCAGTCTATGCCGACCGTCTGCGTCGCCGGCCGCCCGGCTCGGAATCGCTCGGTCTGTCCGCGCACTGCGATGGTGGCTCCGTCGAACGCTGGATCGAAAGCAACTTTCGTAAGGTATACCGACATGTGTTCGACGGCAACTGGCGACGCTACGATGCGTTCGACGCCGCGTTCCGGCCGGACGTGCTGGAGATTCCATCGCCGGCGGTCTGTTCCATGTTTCGCACATTCCAGGGCTGGACGGCGCTGACTCCCCAAGGGCCAGGCGACGGCACGTTGCAACTCGTTCCGATTGCCAACTCGATGGTTTATATCCTGCTGCGCGCCCTTCAGGACGACGTTGCCGAAGATGACCTTTGCGGTGCAATGCCGGGACGCGCGTTGTCGATCAAGCCGGAATGGCATGGACCCTTATTCGACGCGCTGTCACCTATACCGAAGATGGAAGCCGGCGACACCGTGTTCTGGCACAGCGATGTGATCCATGCGGTGGAAGACGCACATCATGGCACCGGGTACAGCAACGTGATGTATATAGCGTCGGCGCCGGCGTGTGCCAAGAACAACGAGTATCTGGAGCGTCAATTGCCCACCTTTCTTGAAGGGAAGAGCCCGCCCGACTTCCCGTCTGACCACTTCGAAGTCGATTTCGTCGGACGAGCTACCACCGACGACCTGACGCCGCTGGGTAGAGCGCAACTCGGTCTCGATCTGTAAGCGGTCAACGCATCCTGCGACCGGACATAACGTACGCCCATAGAGGCGTACACGTGCCTGTATAGTCGATTGCTCGCGTTGCTAATCCATCAAGCGGCGCGCAGAAAAATCTGCGTCGATGCGCCACGTCTTCCCCTGATCCTGGGAACGTTCGCCAATCCAGCGAAAGGAGTTCGGCGTGATTTCCGTGAAGCTCCAGCGCACGGCGTCGCCTGCGCTGTTGTGGCCTTCCTGGACGATGTCGTTACCCGAAGCACGACCCTGTTGCCGTGAATAGTACTGGCGGAGCGGGTCGCTCCACAGGATGTGCCAGGCGTCCAACGCAGGGTCGTAGACCCGCAGCGTCGTGCCGTGGAAGATCCCGGGAAGAATCCATACATCCTGGATCGCACGGCCCTCGAGCACCCAACCGAAATGAATTTCTCCGCGGCCGGGTTGCGGCGTGCCGTCGTCGCCGTAGACGATCGTGTCCATCTCCCAGCGGCCGCCGCGGTCAATCAACCAGCCGTAAAGTTTCATTTTTTCGGCGCGATCGGCAGCGGGCTCATTGGTATGAAGAGCATCAATCAAGGATTGCGATGTGGGCATGGTAAGAACTCCGTCAGGCATTGGATTTCCTATCCTAAGCGGCAACGGCTCACACGGCTTGGGGAAAATTGCTATATCTTTGGATATGGCTTCCACTCCCCATCTCCTTGCAGCCGGCTCCGGATGGTGCGTCCATGACGTCGTCTGCACCGCCAGTTCGCACGACCGGCCTTTCGAAGAGCAGCACGAGGCCCTGTGCATTGCAGCAGTGACGTCGGGCACCTTCCGCTATCGTTCAACTCAAGGGTCGGCCACGCTTGCGCCGGGGGCAGTGCTGCTCGGCAATGAGCAACATTGTTATGAATGCAGCCACGAGCACAGCGCCGGGGACCGCTGCCTCTCCTTTCATTTCACGCCTGAGTTCTACGAGAAAATAATCTCCGCCGTGCCGGGTGCGCGGCACATTTCATTCGATGTGCCCAATCTGCCGCCATTGCCCGCGTTGATACCCATCGTCGCGGCAGCGGAAGCTGCGCGCGCTGATGGCGACTTTGCAGCGTTTGAAGAGTTGGCGTTGTGTCTGGCCGGCACGGTGTCGTCAGCGTTAGCCGGCGCAAAGCGGCCCAGGCGCACACCAAGCCCGCGCGATGAACTACGGGTCGCCGCCGTTTTGCGCAGGATCGAGCGAGAGTCGCATCAGCCGCTTGCGCTGGCGGATCTGGCGAGTGAAGCCGCGACCAGCCAATATCACTTTCTGCGTCTGTTTTTGCAGGTCGTAGGCGTGACGCCTCACCAGTACCTCATGCGTACGCGTTTGCACGAGGCGGCCGTGCGTCTTCGCGGGTCCAACGAGAGCGTCTTGAGCGTAGCGCTGGAGACAGGCTTCAATGACGTGTCGACATTCAATAGCCACTTCCGGCGAATCATGGGAATGAGCCCGAGCGCTTATCGTCGGTTGAAAGGCGCAGTGGGATAGCGTTCGCAGGGTTATTGAAAGAAGTGACCGATAACGTCGCACCAAGTGCTTATCGGTTTAAGCCGCGTTCGTTAAATCTGGAAAAGCCATTTCGGCTCACCTATTCTTAATCGATGCGGATGACTGAATAATTAGTGCGCCGCACAACAAAAAGAACTATCGGGAGACACTCATGTCCAGATCCCGTACGTCGCTTTTCTCCCTGTTTGCCTGCTCCGCACTTGGCATGCTCGCGCCGGGCGTAACAGCGCATGCCGCCGACGAGATACAAGGTGCCGCGACCACTCAAGCGGCATCCATGCCGGACGCACTGCGACCGGTGACACAGCAGCAACTCGATTCGGCCGGCGGTAACCAGGCCGCGTGGCTGCAGCCTAACGGCTCTTACACCGAGACGCGGTTCGCTCCCGCCACGCAAATCACTCCGGCAAACGTGTCGAAGCTGAGACCGGTATTTGTGTTTCAGACGGCTGTGATGGAATCGATGGAAACGGCGCCCATCGTGTCGAACGGCGTGATGTTCCTCACCACGTCGTATAACCACGTCTACGCCATCGACGCCGTGACCGGCAAGGAATACTGGCATTACAAACACAAGATGGGCTCGGTCACGACCTATTGCTGCGGGCCGAATAACCGCGGTGTCGCGATCTTCGGCGATCGCTTGTACATGGGCACGCTCGACTCCGAGCTCGTCGCACTCGATACCAAGACAGGCAAGCTCCTGTGGGAAACCCAGATTGCGGACCCTGAACTTGGCTACTCGGAAACCATGGCGCCGGTCGTGGTCGACGGCAAGGTGCTGATTGGCACGAACGGCGGCGAATACGGCATTCGCGGTTTTGTGAAAGCGTTCGATGCCGACTCCGGTCAACTGTTGTGGACCTTCTACACCATCCCGGATACGGGGCAGGAAGGCATCTGGGCAGAAAACGATGCGGTCGGCCGCAATATGAAGCGCGACGTCGCGAACGAAAAGCAGCAACTGGCGGCGAAGGGCGGGGACTTCTACAAGACGCTCGGCGGCGGTGTCTGGATGACGCCGGCCATCGACCGGAAAGAACACACGGTATATTTCGTGGTCGGCAATCCTTCGCCTGACCTGTATGGCGCGGTGCGTCCAGGAGACAATCTTTATACGGATTCGCTCGTTGCAATCGATCTCGATAGCGGCAAATACAAGTGGCATTACCAATACATCGCCCATGATCTGTGGGACCTCGACGCCGCGAGTCCGCCGATCCTGGTCGACGTGCGCGACAAGAACGGCCAGATTATTCCGGGCATCATCCACGGCGGCAAGACCGGCTTTATCTATGTGCATGACCGTCGCGACGGACACCTGATCCGCTTCTCCGAGGCCATGATTCCGCAAGAGGGCGTGTGGACGCTACCGACACCAAGCGGTGCACGCATGCTGCCGGGCGCGAATGGCGGCGTCGAATGGTCGCCGATGGCCTTCGATCCGAAAACCCGTATGGCATACGCCGCGAACCTGCATCAGCCGATGACGTACCAGGTGGAAGATGTAGCTTATCCGGGCGGCAAGCTGTGGCTTGGCGGTGCCTTCAAGACCATTCCTTCGGAAGAGCAATGGGGCAAGCTGGTCGCGGTCAACATCGATACCGGCAAGATCGCGTGGTCCTTTAAGACAGCGCAGCCGCTGATCGGCGGCGTGCTGGCGACCGCCGGCGGCCTCGTCTTCAACGGCGAGGGCAACGGGCTGTTCCGCGCCTTCGACGCGGCCACCGGCAAGAAGCTCTGGGAGTTCCAGTGCGGTGCGGGCGTCAATGCACCGGCGGTCTCCTACACGGTTCGCGGCAAGCAATACATCGCGGTCGCGGCCGGCGGCAATACGCAACTCGACTTCAAGCGCGGCAACAGCGTGCTTGTGTTCGCGTTGCCTTAGGACGTGGGGATGCGGGGTCCCTGGCGGCGTCTTCGAGCCGGACAACGGCATGCGTTTGCATTGAGTCTGTGCGCGAGTTTCTGGGCGTTTCCTGCTGCCGTTCATGCCGACGCCGATGCCGGCAAAACCAAGGCGGTAGTTTGCGTTGCGTGCCACGGTCCGATGGAAAATTCGACCAGTCCGGACTATCCGGTTCTCGCCGGGCAGACGGCGCGTTACCTCTATCTTGAGCTCCGGGATTTCAAGGCCGGACGCCGCAGCGATCCGCGCATGAGCCCGATGGCGGCCAATCTCTCGCCCGAGGACATGCATGACCTCGCCGACTATTTCGCGGCGCAACAGCCGGTGCCGGTTGTTTTCAAGGCCGATCCCATCAAGGTCGACGCCGGCCGCAAGAAGGCCGCCGAAGTCTTGTGCACGATGTGTCATCTCGGCGGTTTCATCGGGCAGAACGAGATGCCGCGGGTGGCTGGGCAGCACTATCAATACATCGTCAAGCAGCTCGAGGATTTCCGCGCGCGCAGGCGTACCAACGACGCCGGCAGCATGACAAGCGTGACAACCGGCCTGTCCGATGCGGATATCGAGAACCTCGCTAATTACATCGTCAATCTTCAGTAAGCGGATTCAGTAAGCGGCTTCAATAAGCTGAGCAAGCTTCCTTTGCGGGTGTGTGAGATGAAGAGAATGTCTGGCTGGTGCGCAATCGTTCTCGCGCTCGCCGCTTTCAGCGGCGTCGTTCGCGCGAACGACCTGAGCGTCAATGAACAACTGCTCGCGGCGGCGCGAAGCAATGACGAAGCGGGCGTGACGCGAGCGCTCGACGCAGGCGCCGCTGTTGATTCGCGTAACCGTATCGGCGATACAGCGTTGATCAGCGCCTGCAAGAAGGGCCTGACGCCTATGGCGCGCGTCCTGATCGATCATGGCGCGAACGTCAGCCAGGCCGACGTGCAGGGCGTGACGCCGCTGATGGCAGCGGCGTTCGGCGGCTACGAGGAGCTTGTCGCGTTGTTGCTTGCCCATCATGCAGACGTGGCCGGTGCGGATCGCGTGGGTAAGACCGCGATCGAATATGCGGCCGGACTCGGGCACACCGCGGTGGTCCAGCAACTGCTCGATGCGGGCGTGGATGTGAACGCGGTTTATCACAACCATCTGACGGCGCTCATGTGGGCGGCCGGCTACAATCAGATACAGACGGTATCGCTGCTGCTTGCACGAGGGGCTAAACGCGACATGCGCGACGATCGCGGCTTGACGGCGAAGGACATCGCGGACCAGACCGGATCGAAGCAGGTCGCGCTGGTTTTATCGAAGCAGTGAGTGCGGCTTGCGTCGCTTCTTCTCACGCGTCAACGCATGTTGCCCGTGTGACCCAGCGAATAACGCCCGGGTTGCGGCCAGACGGTGAGGCCGTGCGGTTCCATGCCGACCGGAATAGACGTGACCGCACCGGTCGACGTGTTGATGGCGTACACCACGTCGTCGTAGCGGCCCGAGAGCCACAGCATGGTGCCGTCGGCGCTGACGTTGCCCATGTCCGGGCTGCCGCCGCCTGGAATCGGCCAGGTCGTCAGGACTTTTCGCGTGGCAAAGTCGATGACCGACACACTGCCTTTGCCGTGAGGCGCTCCGTGAACGCGGTTCGATCCGCGATTCGAAACATACAAGCGCTTGCCGTCGCGGCTCGGATAGAGTCCGTGCGTACCGACGCCCGTCGGGATGAAACCGATCTTCGTGAAGCTCTCGCCATCGATCACGTAGACGCCATCGGCCATCATATCGGCGACGTAAAACACGCGGCCGTCGGGTGCCACGCGGATGTCCTGTGGCATCCCCTTCTTGTCGAGTTGAAGATAACCCACGACGGTCCGGTTCACCATGTCGATCTTCGCAAGACGGCCACCGAACTCACAGGTAAAAAGCGCGTATTTTCCGTCGATGGAAAAGTCCGCGTGATTGATCCCTCTGCACTGGGGCACGGACAGGCTGGAGGTCAGCGTCATGGTATGCGGGTCGCGAAAGTCGAGCCGTGCACGCGCTTCGGCCACGACAATGGCCTGCTTGCCATCCGGCGTGAAATACATGTTGTACGGGTCGTCGACCATCACTGCGTGGCCGGGCTTGCCCGTCTTCGGGTCGATCGGCGTTAGGCTGCCCTCGGTGCGGCCCTCGGCATTGTTCGCCACCCATAGGGTTTTCAGATCCCATGACGGAACCACATGCTGCGGGCTCAAGCCGACGCGATATTTATCGACTACCTTGAGCGTGGCCGGGTCGATTACGTACACATCGTTTGAGCGCAGATTGGGCACGTAGACCCGCGGCAGAGCATCGGCTACCGACGCACTGAGATGGTCAGCACCCGCTTCGCTGTAAAGATTGGCGGCGTCGACCACGGGCGGCATACCGGGCACCGTGGCAACGGCGGGCGCGGCGAAGGCAGCGCCCGTTGACCATAAACCGGCGCTCACAAAACTGATCGAAGAGGCGAGGCGCAAGAGGCGGCGAGCACACGAATGCATGGCAGATCCCGTAGTTGATTGAAGCACCAGCTCGACGCCGGCGAGGAAGATAGCGTCAGTGTCCGGTAGTTTCTTTTTTGATCGCATCGATGGTTCGCGACACGATCGCGTCTATGCCGGCTTGTCCGAGTTGCGCGGTCGAGTGCCGCGGATCGCCGCCATAAACACCAACGGAAGGTCCCGGCTTGGGGACGTTTTTCATGTCGTCGAGCCGCACCATTTGCGGTGCGACTGCGAGCAGCAGGGAGGTATCGGCGAGCCCGGCGTGCGTGCCGATCTCGTCGTCCCGAACGCCATGCTCACGAAGGATCTGGTTGTACCCCGTGGAACTGGTGCCGTAGTACTCGGCCGGGACAAACGCGCGCGCATCCGAACCCGCCCAGCTCTTGTTGAGCCGTGCAACGACGCGCCGGACGTCGTCCTGATAACCACCGTGATCGCCGAGGAAAACGATGTTGCGAAAGCCGTGGACCTTGAAGCCGTTAGCCGCCGATTCAAGCGTCTTTTCGAATACGTCGTCCGGTACGGTGATGGTGCCGGGGAAGCGCATGTGCGAAGTCGGAGGAGCGATGTTGCCTTCGGGCACATACGCAATCACAGGTGCAACGATTGCATTGCCCAGTCCTTCGGCAATGCGTTGTGACAGGATTTTGACCCGCACGTTGTGCTTGCCGAGCGCGACATAAGGACCGGTCTGCTCGGTCCCGCCGATCGGGATGAGGATGGTTGTCTTGCCCGCATGGATCTCGTCGCGCAGCTCGGTCCACGTCAGGTCCTCGAGTTCGACAGTCTTGGGCGGAGTCGCAAGGGCGATTTGCGCGGCGACGAGAAGAAGGGTGGCGCCGACAGCCTGTCGTAAGGGAAAACGCATAAATGATCCTCGTGGAAAACTCGGGCTGGGTTTCGACCCGCGAAGCGTCTTTGCGAGCTCTGCGACAGGCTCGCGACGCGGAATGGCCTCTAGATTATCTGGATCGTTCGCCGCCGTGAGTGAAAACGCGAGATCGAATTCGCAACGCCAAACCCGCTGTTCGCATCAGCGGCACCCCCCATTGCCACGTGTTTTTTTCTGTGAAAGACTTCGTTCATCTGCTGTACCGGACATCATTCCGGTATATCGGACAACTCGTTCCAGTGCTCTATCCGGCATCAGCGATCGTTCATGCGAGGCGGGCCGGACCGCAACATCGATTTATGCAGGCCCATGCCCGGGCATGGGAGGGCGTTGAATTCAGGCGCTTCTCTGGCCGCCGCCGTCTGTTCCTAAGCGGTCCCTAAGCGGACATTTTCACTTTCAAGGCTGAGATCCAAATGAGACTTGTCAAAGAAAGCGCACGTATTGCCTGTTTATTCGCGGTGGCCGGTCTGTTGACGTTGGCCGGCTGCACGAAGGTTGCCGCACCCGCCCAGGACGGCGCGACAGAGTCCACTCTGAAGGCGGTCTTGCAGCGCGGTACGCTGCGCGTAGGTGACTGTCTGAGCTTCGCTCCCTTTGGTTTCTATAACAAGGATGGTGCGCCCGACGGTTACGACGTCGACCTCGCGAAAGAACTGGCGAAACAAATGGGTGTGAAGCTCGAGGTCGTCAATACAACAAGCGCCAATCGTATTCCGAACCTGCAAACCAGCAAGGTCGATGTGGTTTTCTGCAATTTCACGCGCAATCTTGAGCGGGCCAAGGAAATCGGCTTCACCAATCCCTATGTCGTGGCCAGTGAAGCGTTGCTCGTCAAGAAGAGCAGCGGCATCAAGTCCATCAAGGACATGTCCAACCGCACGATCGCGACGGTAAAGGGTTCCACGAACGGCGACGAAGTGCGTGCTCTGAACATGCAAGTGAAGATCCAGGAATTCGACAGTTCGCAGGCCGCCATACTCGCGGTCAAGCAAGGCCAGGCCGACGCGATGATCGAAGACAACAACTTCCTCGCTTATCAGGCGTCGCTCGATCCCGAGTTGACCGTGACCGACGAAGCACTCGTTCCGCTGGAATACAACGCGTTCGGTGTGAAGGCGGGCGATCAGGTCTGGCTCGATTACCTCAACCTGTTCCTGTTCCAGATCAACGCGTCGAAGATGAACGCTCAGCTCTATAAGAAGTGGTTCGGAGCCGATCCGCGTTTCGCGTTGAATCCGCAGTACTGAAGCGCCAGCGCCGGTTGCATCGCGCAAGTCTGAAGACGGAGGAGCAATGAGCTATCAATGGGTGACCCTGTCGGGCTATCTGAACGATTTTGTGCGAGCGGCGTGGTTGACGCTCCAGGTCACGCTGCTGGCCTTCGTCGTCGCGATGCTGCTCGGTTTGCTGGCCGCACTGGCGAGCACGTCGCGGGTTGCAGTGCTGCGTGCGATCGCCAGTTGTTATATCGAGGTGATTCGCAACACGCCGGTGCTGCTGCAGATCTTCATTGTTTTTTTCGGCCTGCCGTCGATGGGTATCACGCTCAATGCGTATACCGCGGGTGTTATCGCACTCGGCGTGAATGTCGGTGCGTATCTTGCGGAAGTGTTCAGAGCCGGGATTCAGTCGGTGCCGCGCGGTCAACTGGAGGCGGCTTCCATTCTAGGCCTGGAGCGTTCGCAGATCTTCATTGAAGTGGTCATGCCGCAGGCCGCGCGCGCCGTGTATCCCGCGATCGTCAACAACCTGATCCAGCTTCTGCTCGGGACTTCGCTGCTGTCGGCCATCGCGTTGCCGGAACTGACAGGCATGGCGACCGTCATAAACGCGCGCACGTTGCTGTATATCCAGACTTTTACCGTGACGTTGATTGCCTATCTTGTGCTGAGCAACTTCCTGTCGTGGGTCGCCGGGGTGATTGGGGCGCGCTTGTTTCATCCACCGCTCGTGCTGCCAAAACGCACGCGCATGCCGTTCATGATCAGGCGGCGCGTGAGTCCTGGAACCGGAGAGTGAACATGACAAGCGATCTGTTGATGACCAGCCTGCCCATCCTGCTTCAGGGCCTGCTGACCACACTCATTCTCTCGGTAGCGGCAATCGTGGGCGGGACGCTCGTGGGGCTGCTGGCAGCCGTATTACGGACCTTCGGGCCGTGGGGCACGCCACGCCTCGCGCGGCTCTACACCGAGCTGTTTCGCGGCACGCCGGTCCTGATCACGTTGATGTTCATCTATTTCGGCGTGTCGTACTTCGGTTATGCCATCGACGTCTTCGCAGCCGGCGTGATAGGGCTCAGCGTCTATCAAGGCGCCTATATTGCCGAGGTTTTCCGCTCGGGGATTGAGTCGGTCCAGAAGGGACAGTGGGAAGTCTCGCAAATCCTTGGACTCAGCAAGACGCAGGCATTCTTTTCGGTGATCCTGCCGCAGACCGGCAAGATCGTACTGCCGCCGTTGATCGGCCAATATTTGTCCCTCATCAAGGATACGTCGATTGTCAGCATGATCGGCATGTCCGAGTTGATGCACCAGGGCCAGGCGATTGTCGACCGGATCGGCAAGCCGGTGGAGATTTATGGTCTCGTCGCCGTGCTGTATTTCGTTGTCTGCTTTCCCCTGTCGCGGTGGGTGCGCCGCCATGATCGAAGAAGGAGCCTGTTGTCATGAACACTGCCATCGCGCCTAAACCCATCATCAACCTGAGTGGCGTCACCAAGTCGTTCGGTACGACCCAGGTGCTCAAGGAGATTAACCTCGACGTGCGCCAGGGCGAAGTGCTCGTGCTGATAGGCGCCTCCGGTTCAGGCAAGAGCACCGTATTGCGCATCATGAGCGGTCTTGAAACCGCGGATGCCGGCGAGGTCTGGGTCAACGAAGTGCCGCTTCACGACGCACGCCGCGCACGCGAGATTCGCGGGCACGTGGGCATGGTGTTCCAGCAGTTCAACCTGTTCCCGCACAAGAACGCGTTGGGTAATGTCTCGCTGGCCTTGATCAAGGCACGCAAGATGAATCCCGCCGACGCTCGCAAGCGTGCGATGGACGCGCTTGATCGCGTGGGTCTCGCCGATCGTGCCGATCACTACCCAAGCCAGTTGTCGGGCGGCCAGCAGCAACGGGTGGCAATCGCGCGCGCACTGGCCGTGGAGCCGGGCATCATGTTCTTCGATGAAGCCACCTCGGCGCTCGATCCCGAACTCGTCGGCGAAGTCACCGAGGTGATGCGTGGCCTTGCACGCGACGGTATGACGATGGTGGTCGTCACGCATGAGATGGGGTTTGCGCGCAAGACTGCCGACCGCGTGGTGTTGATGGACAAGGGCGTGATTGCAGAGCAGGGCGCACCCGAGCAGATCTTCGTGAATCCGCAGAACGTGCGCACGCAGCAGTTCCTGCACCGGGTCCTCGATCATTGAGCGCAACCGGTATGTAACTGTTCACGCGCTAAACTCGCGTCAGTCAAAGATCGAAAAAGAAAATCATATTGCCGACGGAGTTCGAGTCATGTCTGTAGCGGAATCTTCAAGGGCGAGGGGAGTCGACCGGGTCGTCTCCATCCTCAAGCAATTGCATAGCGTGCGGCGTCCAATGACAATGCGCGAACTGATCGAAGCGACCGGCGCACCGCGCTCCAGCATCTATGAACTCGTGACGATCCTGACCGAGGCAGGGTGGCTGGAAGCAGGCGCCGACGGCAGTGTGTTCTTCGGCCGCGAGATGCACTACTACGGGTCTGACTATGCCGTGCACAACGACCTGATCAGCCGGGCTCATCAAGTCATTCTCGGCCTTGTCCGGCGCCACGACGAAACTGCCCAGCTATGCATGCTGGAGGGCAACAAGTACACGGTGGTCCTGTCGGAAAACAGTTCTCGCCCGTTCAATATCAGCTCGGACATAGGCGTGAAAGTGCCCATTCCCTGGACCGCGTCCGGCCGTTTGTTGCTAGGGCATTTGAGGGCGGACGCGATTCGTTCGTTGATTCCGGAGGAAGATTTTATTCTCGACAACGGCAAGCGGATCGAAGTACCGGAATTTCTGAGCGATGTCGAACGCGCCGCGGAGCAAGGATTTTTCTGCACGGAAGGCCTGTCCCACACGTTTCGATATTGCATGGCGGCGCCCGTCAGGGACAAGAACGGGCAAGCTGTTGCCGCGCTGTGTTTCATGACCAGCCGCGACACGGATCCGAACAAGCGCGCGGCCATGCTGGAAGACCTCATAGGCTCGGCCAAAACGCTATCGCAGCCGTATTACGGAACGAGTTTCGGAATGGCGAGCTGATTGCCGCACGAGGCATTGCTTGCTTAGCGCCGCGAGACTTGAACGAACCGGTGTGCTGCAGATGCTCGCACTCCAGGTAGAGGTCGCATCGGGTAGCCGATTCTCGGAGATTTCAATGAAGATCAAGGACTTTCTTGTCGAACGCTGGATGGACCGGTACGAGCATGAGGCGCGCTATAACCTCGCTGAAACCTGCGTCGAATCGC
>Ga0185299_10004076_pt1 | contig 18119 bp, 21 predicted proteins | sample PaiPotPPA55metaG_FD_128002 | JGI IMG/M metagenome (GOLD analysis project Ga0185299, IMG submission 128002) | Iron sulfur acid spring bacterial and archeal communities from Banff, Canada, to study Microbial Dark Matter (Phase II) - Paint Pots PPA... ...
GGAGGACGAGGATCGCCAACCTGATACTGGCCATGTGCGACGGGAAGGGGCGCGTGCATTCGAGCAGGGGGCGCAAGCCCCGCAGGATGACGCCCCAGTTGTTGTCGGAACTCATCGCCGTCCATTCGTCGTGCGTCCACGACCAAGAGGGGCGATGTCCCCTGCTCGTGTCCGTCGCGTCCTTGTGTTGGGAAATCAATCAGGCTATGGGCGTCGCGAATGATGAGGATCGCGCCTTCAGGCGGCATGACCCGATGTGCGCTGCCCGACCCTTGGGCAGAGACCGATTCGAGGAGGAATGACGTGGAAATGTTCGACGAGCAGATCGCGACCCTGATCAAGGCTGACGGGACGGTCGAGCAGAAGCGGGGGTCAGCCGCCCTGCCTCGTCCCGCGGGGCGCTGGACGCCTTCACACAGACACGCCGGATTGCTCTGCGATCTGCATTCGACGCGCACTTCGCAGGAATGGGTACGTCGCTGCGCCGCTCACGAGGTCATAGATTTGCTGGTATGGGAGACCAGTAGCGATTGCTTCTCACGACACAATAGCCGAAGGGTTCTCCCTCTCCATGAGACTTCGGAAGTCTTATGTCAGGGAACAGTTGTGGCGATGTTTTTGGCCGAACTAATCTAGCCAAACTATGCGCTTTTAGACCTGGTGCTCGTATGCCCTCTTGTTTTCCTTCCGTTGTGCTTTTCGGATTCTGTGCGATACCGCCTACTTAACAAAGAAAAGCCCCGGCGGAACCGAGGCGAACGGGTCAGGAAAGTGGCCGGGTTAGGCGAAGACTTCGAAGGATTTCTCCTGCCACGCCTTGCCGGCCAAGACTTGGGAGCCGTGAACATATTTCAGGGTGCTGGACAAAGCAGCGTGACCAGCTCGGAGCCCGACCTTGTAGAAGTCCATCCCGGCGTCGATAGCGAGCGTGCAGAGCGTGTGCTTTAACGCATGCACGCGGCAAGCAGACTCAGCGATCGGTTGGGCACCACGAGAAACACGATTGGCATTGACCTGGGCGGCGTACTTTTTGAAAAGCCGGTTGATCACGTCGGGATGGAGCGATCCGCCTTTCTGGCTGGCGAAGACAAATGAGGTGGGCTCATTGGTGCGATTGCGTTCGGCAATCCAACGGCGAAGAGCTTTGATTTCGTCCAGGCACGGCTTGCCGCGCTGGCTTACAAGCTGTTGCACGGTCTTGAGTGAACCCTTCTTGCGGGCGATGGTAATCTCCATCGATGACCAGTTCAGGTCGGACAGCTTCAGATCAGCGGCTTCGGACGCGCGGAGAGCGTGATGGAAGATGACGAGAAGCATCGCGTGATCCCGGGCAGACTCTTTCATCGCGACGGTCATCAGCTCCTCGAGCTGTTCGGCGGTCAAGTGCTTAATGCCGTTCGCGGCGGCATGTAGTTCGCTGATGCTCGGGTTCTGGTTCATGGTCGTCTCTTTGATCTGACTGCATACTACTATAAGCTGCTTGTTATGTCAAGCGCGAGTGCCATTTTTACAAGGGATTTGCATAGATGGTCGGAAAATGCGTCGATTCCGACATTTTGGTTCGTGTGTGACAACAATAAGCAGCTTGTTATCAACAGCTGCTTTTGCAAGTCCCATGTTTTCAATCGGCCTTGCGTAAGCCGACATTTCGGATCAGGTAAGATTTACACTATGTGCTGCTTGTGGTGTAAACTGCCGTCATGGACGATGTAGTGGCAAAGTACCTGGCGAAGATAGGGCGCAAGGGCGGCAAGAGCCGGTCGAAGCCGAAGATCGCAGCATCGCGAGCAAATATGGCGCTAGCCAGGGAAGCTCGCCGCAAGTATCCGAACTGTCCGCGATACTCGAACCATTCCCACCGGTTCAATCCGAACACCGACAAGTGCTATGGCTGCGGTTACAAGCGAAACGGCAGGTAGTTCCCCTTCGCCTTTCCACACACCACAGCTTTCGTCCAACTCAGAGATCTCCCCGGGTCACGCGCGCATGGTTCCACTCATCGCTTTGTTGCTCGGCCTCTCGCTGACGGGCCAAGGCTGCCCGCGCGAAGGCTCCGATCACCGACTGCTTGGTCGCATAGGCTGCCCGATCCAACGGAAGTTGAGCATTGAGGGCGCTCGTCCTCCCCGAACGATTTGGCATTTTCATCTCCTGAAGGTTGCCGTAAAGATTGATCCGAAGCATCCTCACCTGTTGATTGAATGGCCTGCGCGATCCGGAAGATTGTGGCGATTCCGGGCCGGCTACCGTTGGGATGCCAACGCGGAAGCCTATATTTTCCCTGCCCTTGCACTAGAGAGGGTGGATGGACCGATGCACGAGTACCAAACAGACTCGCAAGGAACAATTTGACCGTACGGGAGGATGCAGCCAAAGGGGTGAGGTTGTTAGGTCTTTTAGGTATGGTGCATGCCTGGATTGACTGGCACAGTTAAGGCATTGGAGATTTTATGAAAATCGTTCTTGCAATCGCTCTCACGCTTTTTACGGTAGCCCCAGCCTTAGGGCAAACCGACAACCGAACCGCCGAGCCGCCCCGGCATAGCTATGGCTGGATCGGCCTGTTTGGCCTTGCCGGCTTGGCCGGTTTGCGACGGCAGAAGAGCGCCGAGCACCAGCGACTCGCCGCGTCTGGCATAAATGTTAAGTCCGTCAAAGTCTAAGGTTACGTTTTCTGAGTTCCGGCGATAAGTAGTATCTCCCCTTCAAGGAAATGGAGGCAGACATGGAGAAAGCAGATTCTGAAAGCAATGCAGCGGAATCCTCTGAATCGTCAAAGCCCAACGGAAGGGATTCCGTCGCAACAGTTTCAAGTCTCGAAATAGACGCGATCAAAAAGATAGCCGAAGCAATAGTTGCCCCGCAGCGGCCCAAGCCCTAGCGCCGGTTCCAAACCAAGCAGCCTTAGTCGGAAGCCGTTGCTACTGAATTGGGGCGTTCGTGGCCCCTACTGCCCGCAGCAATACTTGCTGATTTGGGATAACGCCGAATGGAACTCCGTGAAGGACTGGATTCGCCTGGCGCAGGCTGCCGTGCGTAGAAGTCACCGGCTGCACGGCCATACTGAACTCGCGCCGACGTTCAAGGTTCTGCCCAAGTCGTGAATCGGCGGGGCCTACGTCGCAGCCGGGCGTTTCGCTGAATTTGGAGGCCAGTAGAAGTGTTCGTTTCACGACTCTCCATCCCGTTCGAGGACTTCCCGGGCGAGATGTCCAAGCCGAGTTCTCTCTTCTTCTAGGATGGCCCCCGGTGCGATGCAAGCACGCTTTAGACCAAATCTTAGATCACTGAAAAGACCTGGCTTGCGGGAAAAATCGCAATAGCATCGGAATAGCAAATGTCACCGAAATAGAACGCCGGAGAACGCGATGACGGTTCAACCCAATGGTTTCCGATGGACAAAGTTCGAAAACGGACTTTGTGGATTTCTGTCTCCATCTCGCCCAGCGGCGCCTGTCGAGCATCCCCATCGTACTCCCAGATATCCTTTAGACGCTCCCGCTGAACTGCTCGTGGAGCATTCAGACGCGAAGATGTTGGTTCGCGTCAAAGAACTCAGCCTCTACGGCTGCTATTTAGACACATCTGTTCCGCTCAGTACCAAAACCCCTGTGCAAATAAAGATCTTTGGGCCTCAGGACTACTTCGAAGCCAGTGCGACCGTGATCTATGCCCAACCGAACGTGGGTATGGGGCTGGCCGCGGTTTCTGGACTCGCGTTGCGGCCTGGTCCCTTCCGGCTATTACCCTTTAGGACGGCCCACTGATTTTCTGGCGTTCTCCCTGCTAAATTATTAGAAAAGCATGACCAACACTTCCAGCCTCGACACTATTCTCGTGGTTGATGATTCACCCGTCTACCACAAACTCGTTGCAGACGCGCTCGCGAACGAATCGTACACATCGCTCTTCGCAGAGAACGGTGAGGAAGCGCTTAATCTTTTCTCCTCCCATTCTCCATCCATTGTAATCACGGATTGGAATATGCCGGATCTCTCCGGACTGGAACTCTGCAAGCGCATCCGCGCCCAAGCGAATTGCCCCTATACCTACATCATTGTGCTCACTAGTAACAGCGAGAAAGAGAGTGTAGTGCAGGGGCTGGCCGCCGGCGCCGACGACTATTTGACCAAGCCCTTTGATCCGGGAGAATTGCTGGCTCGAATACGCGTGGGTTGCCGGATCATCAATTTGAACCGGCAAATCGACGCCAAGAGCAAATTGATGGAAGAAGAGGCGCGGACGGATAAGCTGACGGGATTGCCAAACCGGCGTGCGGTCGAAGAATGGGCGGTGCGGCAGATGCGCGCGGCGGCGCGGCATGGCTTTCCAGTGTGGGTGGTGCTGGCCGATATAGATTCGTTCAAGAGTATAAACGACACCTACGGGCATGACGCCGGCGACGCGGTGTTGCAAACGTTTGCGGAACTGCTGAAGCGAAACACCCGTTCATCCGACATTTGCGGACGCTTGGGCGGAGACGAATTTGTGTTGGTGATCGCGCATGTGAATGAGGCGAATATCAAGCTGACTATAGAACGATTCTGCGAACAATTTGCGGCGCTTTCGTTTCCGTTTGTCGGTCGAAGCGTGAGCACTTCGGCAAGTTTTGGAGTGGCGGGACTTTCGAGCGGGACAATGCCCGATTTCGGCATGCTGCTGAAGCAGGCAGACAAAGCACTATATGAAGCGAAGCGTGGTGGCCGGAACCGTGTCTGTACGACGATTCTGTGACACTCATGTCCGGCGATTCTTACAAAAAAGCTGGCAACCCTGCGGACAAGCGCCGCACTCAGCGCGTTCTCTTGCAGATTCCGATTCTGGTTCGAGCGCAGTTCGAAGGCGATACACCACTCACAGAAGAAACGAGCACGCTGGTCGTCAACGCGGATGGCGCTCTGATCAGTCTGGCCATGAGGGTGAAGCCAGGTCAAAGGTTAGTGTTGAGAAACTGGTCCACCGCGAAAGAACAGGATTGCCGCGTCGTTCATATACGGGAAAAACCCATCGGCAAGAACGAAGTTGGCGTCGGTTTTCCTTCCCCTATGCCTAAATTCTGGGGACTCGCCTTCCCTCCACCCGACTGGACTCCCTGCTCGGACTGAGCTGAAACTCGGGAAGGTTTGTTGAACCCTCCTCCCTGCCGGCCGAGCTCAGCCATGTGGTACGAAGGCGCGCACTGGGCTTTGAACGCAGAATCTAGCGTTCGTCGTCCCGCGAGGGCTCGTAGTCCCGCCAGGGCTTCCACAAAGGAACGCTCAGGTAACGTACGGCGTAGAACCGGCTGCGCTCGGTCGGCATTCACCTTCTGGCCTTGTTCAGTAATTCCCTGGCTTTGGCTTCGATGTTGTGGTTGGTCATCTTCATGATCCTTCCTCCCTTCCCGGGGCTCCGACCGCTTCGTTAAATCGATATTCACACTTATTTGATGCAAGGACGCGCGAAAGATAGGCTTCTGAAAAAAAAAATAGCCGAAGGAGACAGGATGAGGAGCGATCTTTTCGAGGACATGCTGGCTGACGATCTGACTGTCATTGTGTTTCCCCGGATTCAAACTCGGCGCCCACTATAGAACTCCGCCTTTTGGCGCCAGGCTTGCTAGTGGCGCCAAGGAGGCATTTACCCAATAAACAAATACCTGAACAGCATTGTGCGCCACTGCTGCACAACGCGCCTCCAGGCAGGCAAGTCGCTGCATGAGCGGGGGTGGGAGCCACGATAGATGTAATCAGGGGCAAAGCGAAGGCCGCAGCCATGCCAACCCTTCGCAACGCAACGCGGCGCGAAGGCGAGCCAACCGACGTCTTCTGCTCGACAAGCAGATGTGCGTCCGTCAAATATTCTAGCGCCAACTGCACAACGGATTCGTCCACCTGCGCGGAGAACTGCCGCGAGACTATCAGCGCGATCTGCGATGCACTGTTTTTACCGTCACACAGCTTCCATACGGCTGCCGCAGTTGCATTCAAGCAATGGCCTTCGTGGCGCTGCGGGTCGTAGATCACCACCTCATCGTCCAATTCTCGCGAGAGGCAATCCTTTCGGGCTCGCGGTAGTGCTCGTTCTTTCATGCAACCTCCGATTGTTCAAGGCTCGCTGCAAAAACGTAAGATGGACGAGGCCGCTTCGCGGGCCTCTCCGCGGGTTCCCCTGAGGAACACCGCCTGCCTGGCAAGCTCATGAATTCTGATGAGCGTCTTGTGCGGCTGCCTTCGCACGGCAACACTGTTAGCCAATAGCTCCAATGCTCCTTGTCCTTGGGACAGCGGAACCGGCCGCCACTGCGCTCCCATCTGGTATTCGCTAATCACGGCAATCCCCACGGGAAGCGGTCCGACACCAGTGGTCGCAGCTAGTCTCTCGGCCGTGTATTTAGTCTGAGCGCCTGAACCCTCTTCCCGGATTCCCAGAGGCCGCGCAAACGGATGCACTAGCCCCAAGTTATCTACGACAGCGAACTCGTCGGAATAGTACGTTGCGCCAAGGCGCAGCATCTCTCGCACGAGTGTTGTCTTTCCACTGAAGCTGCGTCCAGGAACCACGATCGCGCGTCCCTGCCACCCAACCACCCCCGCGTGCAGGAATGTCATATCTGACGACGCTTCCGCGGTGTGCAAGTGCAGGTCAGCTTCAAACGCTTCCAACAGCAGATCCAGGCCAGGACCCCGCGCCAGTCGAGCACTGTCTGCATAGAGCACGTGGAGACGCCTCATTCCGGCGCGCTCGCAGCCTTCAGCCACCATCAACGAATACACTCGCTGCGCCACGAGTCGGCGGGACTTCTTCCATCCAGGCGGCAGCAGGGGTAGAAGACGAGGCAACACTCCCGGCACGTTGACACGCACCCCCACGCCGACGCCGAACGTCGAGAACGCCAAACCTTCCGCCCAGCCTAGGCGGTCAAGTTTTTTCATTCAATCGGATGTCGGGTAGAGTCGAGGCCAGCCACGAGTTTGCATTCGCCCTCCGGTAGAATCGCGTTACCGACATGTAAGAATGCAGCATGTTCTACTGTCCGCGGGATCTCCGTGGAAGCGTACTCATCGACTTCCGAGTGTCAACGAAGAATTCCGGATGGATGTCTTGAAGGCGGGTTTCTTATACGGCTTCTTCATCTCCGCTCCGCAGCAGCATCTGGGATTTGCGCTTGCTTCCCTCGAGGTCTTAGTCACTTGAATTTCGCAACGGCAATCTGGGTTCTGGCAACGGTAAGACTGGCCCACTGTCATGATCATGAGGCCCCCGCTTTGCGCGTACGCGGCTGAATTGAGTCGTAACGGTTACACTCTCGCAATGCAAGGCTAAATTACATTCATTAAAGAGCGGTTTGGTCGGGATCGCGACCAGAACGGGCTCATGCAAGGTGCGAGAGAGGGTGATGGACTGCGAGGCAGCTGAGGGGGGATATAATGCGTCCGGTCGTCTTCGCTGGATGGCCTGTTTAGAAAGGGCCAGAAAGACGCGCCGAAGGTTTAGTACAATACGCGCCAATCTGCGAAGGAGGCCCGCCAACATGCGTCCGAAAACCAGCCTTGTCGCGGTCATCGTCGCCATCTTCATTCTCGCTGCCGCCACTGTGCCATCCGCCAGCGCCGGGCCGCCCGACGACGCCTGTTCACTCCTCACGCAAGCCCAGGTGACCGCCGCCCTCGGCGTCGCGGTTGGCGCTCCGCACCAGTCAACAGCAATCATGAAAACGTGTACGTGGATTCAGGCTGACGCTGGCTTGATCGGGGGCAAGAGCGTCCAAGTGATTCTCAGGACCGCCGATGACCACGACAAGAACAAGGCGCAGATGAACCAAGCCAACGCCATCGCGAAAGAGAAAAAGGGCGGCGCCGAACATGCGCCTACCGTAGCGCCCATCGGTGGCCTCGCCGACGATGCCTATTACACGACCACGGGCCGTACCGCCACTCTCAGCGTCAAGAAGGGCAACGTCGGCTTCAACGTGGCCGTCAACGCGAGCGACTTCTCCCTCAACAAAACCAAGGCCCTCGAGAAAACCTCGCCGAGCAAGCCCTCTCCAAACTCTGACGGTTTCTGTGGCGCTGGTTTACCCTGAGCGAAGTCGAAGGGCGTCCCGCTTGCACTGAGCAAAGCGAACGTGCTCTGGTCCTTCGTGGGGCGTTCCGATCAAGAGGCAGCGAAAGAGACTCGGCCCTGTGATGCAGACTTGGCTGTTCGAGCTGGAAGCATGACACAAATTCATCACATGCCGATCCTCGTCCCCTTGACGGTTGGCGTAGTGGCTATAATCTGCACGATCTTGATTCACGTGCTGCCACTCAGAGCCACGGTCGACCTTGTTCGCCGCGAAAGAAGACTCGGCCGTGTTGGCATGCACCCCTGGCGTGATGTGGGAATCTTTATCCTGATTGTGTTGTATGCGTTGCTGGCGCACCTCGTGGAGATCGCCTTGTGGGGACTGTTGTTCATAATCTGCGGAGAATTTCCAGACTTTGGAACCGCCTTTTACCACTCCGCAGTCAATTACACGTCTTTGGGTTACGGTGATGTGATTATGACGCCTTCATGGAGGTTGTTGGGACCGCTTGAAACCGCGGATGGAATGCTCCTGTTTGGGGTTTCGACCGCAATTCTTTTTGCTGTCATTCAATGGTTGGTTCAGGCCAGGTTTGTAGATCTCAGGGATTGAACCTCCGAGCGTCGTACAGTGGTCTGGAACCAACACTGCGAATCGTCCATCGATGGTCGCGCGATGATCTGTAGTGTGGCCGCAAGGCTATCTTTTAGCTGCGGTAGGTGCGCCCCCGCGTTTTTTTGCCGAGAGCTAGTTGAAGAGCCGCAGAGCGGAATCAATAACGAACGAATGACAAAAGTCGAAATCTGCCTTGGTGAGCACAGTGGCATCGCGAGTCCAAATGACAGTAACGTCAGCGTACCCAGTACGCTGGCGGATGGGCGTGGTTTCAGAAAATCTGCGCAATCTGGAAGGGTCGATTCCAAGGATCAGGGCGTCCACGGTCTGGCCGATCTTCTGAATTTTCGCCTTCATGCTCTCGGTAGCCGGGCTCTTCACAAAATCTCTTCCCTCGATCGGGATGTGGCCGACCAGGGCGGCTTTGTGCTTCTCACGAGCTTCCGCAAACAGAATATCGAAGGCGTTTCCACAGTCAGTGACTGCAGGTGCGAACTGGCCCTGCCCTGCCGCCGCTTCGGCATCCTTCAGCTTGGTGCGCGCTGACGGGTTCTGAATCAAATCCGCCAAGCTTACCGACTGATAGTCGAGCCCCAAATACGTGTTCGCTATCTCCTCACAAAACGATGACGCCTCCAGCAAGCGAGTCGGCACCTTCGCAGGATTCGGCGAGATTCCCTTGTGTTTGAAGGCGGTTCGTTCGCTGTTCAGCTGGTCCATCGCGCCCAATCGCGGGGGCCGGGCAAATCCCTTAGCTTCGATGTTGGACCAAAACTCCCCGAACTGATTCCACTTTACGTTCAGGACGTCAGAAACAACTCGCATTAGCATCTCCGAAGCGTCGTGTGCCATTAGCACCGCACCCGTCAAGGCCATCTCGTGTCCTTCGGCGGCGAGAGAGCTCGCCCGCTGGAGGAAATATTTCGAGTAGACAACGCGGTTCAATTCTTCCGGAGTGAGTGGCCTCGCCATGAGCCATGCTACCGCGAAAGCAGTGGCTGATGGTCAGAGACTAGCGGCTAGGGACGAAGAAAACTGACGGAAGAGGGGTGAGAAAGGAGACGAGGTAAAAAGGCGGAGGCACGACGCGCAATGTTGGTAGAGGGACAACCATGCCACCATGCCAACGAAAATGGGTGTGACGATGCTGCTTGGCTTCGATCTGCCGGTCTATTGAATCACCTCAGCCACCGCGCCCAATACAGGTTCAGAAAACCCCCGTCGAAGCATCGTCGTAAAGCGTTGATTCCTTGAGCGAACTGATTCGGATTTTCAGGGTTCGGAAAAGAAGTGATTCTGTTGAAAAAGTCAGGGCCGATTTTTCTGGAGTGACTAGGCACTGCAGTGCTACTTGGGCGGCAAGGAGGAACACCGCCAATGATGGGCCAGCAGCCACGTACCGATTCACTGTTCTATTATTTTCCGTTGGAAGATCAGATCCCCAATGATCATCTCCTGAAGCGCCTCGATCGCTTCATCGATTTTGGATTCGTCCGAGAACGGTTGCGAGATACATACAGTGCCATTGGCCGTCCCTCGATTGACCCGGAAGTTCTCTTGCGCCTTTTGTCGGTGGGCTATCTGTACGGAATCACCAGTGAAAGACGCTTGATAGAAGAGGTGCGTATGCATTTGGCGTACCGCTGGTTCAGCAGACTTGGATTCGAGCGAGAGATTCCCGACCACTCCACCTTCTCCAAGAACCGGCATGGCCGATTCCGCAATGTAGCGGTCTTTCTGGAAGTTCTTGAAGAGATCGTACGACGCTGCTTGGAAGCCGGGTTGGTGGAAGGCAAGCGCCTGACCGTGGATGGGACCATGGTGACGGCGAATGCGAGTCCACAACGCGGGACGAAGCCCGAGCGATTAGGCGAGGTGGCTAAGGTCTCGCGCACGGTGCGCGAATACCTGGCGAATCTTGCGCGGGAAAATCCCGTGTCGGAAGACGAGAATAAACCAGCTCCACGTTCGGTGGCGGCACGCTACATCTCCACAACCGATCCCGGTGCGTGTTGGGCAAGCAAATTGGGGGCACGGAGCGTTCCTTCTTATCTAAATCACTACCTGATTGACAATGCCAGTTGCGTCATTTTGGGAGTGGAAGCAACGCAGGCACGATTTCGGCAAGAGACCTTGGCGGCGCGCCGCATGCTCGCACGAGTGAAAGAGCGGTTCGGCATCTGCGCCGAGGGTGTAGGAGCGGATAAGGCCTACGGTAGTGGAGAGTTTCTGGCGTGGTTGCTAGAGCGAAGCATCCAGCCGTATATCCCGGTGATCGATCGACGCCACCAAACGCATCGACACTTCACTCGTGACCAATTTCAGTACGACCAGGTCGAAAATGTCTTTCGCTGTCCGCAGGGCCAAACACTGCGCTACCGCGGAATGGACCGCCAAGCACAAGGTTACCTTTATCAAACCGCGGAGTCGCAGTGTCGAGGCTGCCCCGTAAAGAAGCGTTGCACGGGCGGATCGACTCGGCGGCTCTTCGTTCACTGGCATGAACCGGCACGGCAGACGGCCCGAGAGTTGGCGCAAACTTCCGCGTATGCTTGCTCGAAACGCGAACGGAACAAGATCGAGGCTCTGTTCTCCGAACTCAAGTTGCGTGTCGGACTTCGTCGCGTACGTTTGCGGCGGCTCTGGAATGTCTCTGAGCAGTTCTACTTGGCGGCCACAGCCCAGAATCTTAAGCGGCTGGTTCGGTTCCTGGCACAACGAACGTCCGTGCCAATTCCATGTTCCACCTAACTGAAGGGCGAAACGGAAGTGCATAAGGCCCAGCAAACTAAATCAAGAGCGCGAATCAACTGCTATCAGCACCTGGGTTCCTCTCTTTCCGCACTTTTTCAACAGAATCATCTGTTTGTGGGCAGCGACTCTTGTGAATCTCACCCACATAGAATCAGCTATTTGCCGCCAACCGGAAGGAGGGGTTTTTGGGCAGCACGATTACAAGTGCGAAGTGAGGCATTTTCCACGGCTCCCGCCGACCGCTGGCCAGTTGAGCCACTTCGCAATCCTTGTCGGCAGCGCGTCGCGTTGTTCCAGCGCCTTCCAGTTTTCGACCGTTCGCTCCGTCGTCTCGGTAAGGACTCCAGAATGCGCCTGGCTCGATATGGCTTCTTTTCTTAGGATAGCCTGCACGCATCGTTGACTCTCGGATTTAAGCCCCCTAAGATGAGCGCCAAGAGTCTCCTAGGATGATCGGCCAAATGCTCGGGCACTACCGTATCCTCGAAAAAGTCGGGGCCGGTGGCATGGGTGTGGTCTATCGAGCGCACGACGAGCAACTGGACCGCGACGTGGCGATCAAAGTTTTGCCATCGGGTACCCTCAATAACGACTCCGCTCGTAGACACTTCCGCAAAGAGGCCCTAGCTCTCGCCAAGTTGAATCATCCGAATATCGAGGCTGTTTACGAGTTTGGTTCAGAGGAAGGAACCGATTTCCTGGTAATGGAATATGTGCCAGGTCCGACGTTGGCTCAAAGGCTCGCCAATGGACCACTTCCGGAAAGAGGAATAATCGCTCTGGGAACAGAGATTGTCGCCGCTCTACAGGAGGCTCACGAGCGCGGCATCATTCATCGCGACCTGAAGCCCGCCAATATTGCTATAGCAAATAGAGGGCAGGCCAAAGTACTCGACTTCGGCCTGGCGAAGTTGTTACGTTCGGAACAGGACCTCACCACTGACTACCTGACCGGATCCGGCGGAGTGCCAGGCACATACCCGTACATGTCACCCGAGCAACTCCGCGGCGAACCCTTAGATGGTCGGTCGGACATTCATGCGATCGGTGCGGTGCTGTATGAAATGGGCACCGGTCGGAAGGCCTTTTCCGGCGAGCAACTCTCAATGGTTATCGACGGGATTCTCCATCAAATGCCGCCTTCTCCGCGGGCGTTGAATTCGGAACTCACTGGAGAGCTCGAGCGAATCATTCTCAAATGCCTAGATAAAGAGCCCGAAAATCGGTATCAGACCGCAAAGGAGCTGCTTGTCGATCTCCGGAGGCTTGCTACATCTTCCTCATCAAACATAAGTCCGGTACCGTTGCCTTCGACATCTCGCAGACGGAAGACGTATGCAGGGCTGGGAATCGTCGCAGTGCTCGCGCTGGTGATTACAGTTATGACGATGAATATCGGCGGTTTTCGGGACAATCTCTTCGGCCGAGTGCGAACGCCAGAGATTCATTCCATCGCAGTGCTTCCCCTGGCCATCGTTTCAGGTGATCCTCAGGAAGAGTACTTCGCTGATGGCGTAACGGACGCATTGATCATGGAACTGGCGCAGGTCGGCGAGCTTCGTGTGATTTCGCGGACTTCTGTCATGGCCTACAAAGGCGCAAAAAAGCCATTGCCACAAATTGCCAAGGAGCTGGGAGTAGACGCTGTGGTGGAAGGCTCTGTGCAACGCGCAGGAGACAAGGTCCGGATCAATGCTGAGTTGATTCAGGCTTCAACCGACCGCCTGTTGTGGGCCAAAAGTTACGAGAGGGATTTGCGCGATATTTTGACTCTACAGAGCGCCATAGCCCTAGCGATCGTTACCGAGGTTGAGGTTAAGGTCACGCCGCTGGAGAAAGCTCGGCTGGCAAAATCTCATCCGGTAAACACGGAGGCGCACGAAGCGTACCTCACTGGTCGCTTCTACTGGAATAGGCTGACCGCAGACGGGCTGATGAAGAGCATTTCTTATTTCGAACGAGCCATTGCTAAGGATCCCAACTACGCGCTCGCTTATGCAGGCCTGGCGGATTCGTATCACGAGCTTCCCGGCTTGACCACCGTTCCAGTCAGTGAGGCATTCCCAAAAGCCAGAACGGCAGCACTCAGAGCTCTGGAGTTGGACAATTCCCTGGCTGAAGCGCATTCCGCGCTCGCAACGGTCCGAGAAGACTATGATTGGGACTGGGCCGGAGCTGAGGAGGAATACAAGCGCGCCGTTGAACTGAACCCAGGGTACTCGGCAGCTCGCGTTTTTTATTCCAACTTGTTGATGGAACTGGGGCGCTTCCCCGACGCCTTGTCCCAAGCCAAGACGGCTCAGCAGCTTGATCCGCTTTCGGTGCTAGCAAATGACAATCTCTCCGCTGTCTTCTACTACTCAGGTGACTACGACCACTCCATTAATCAGAGCCGGAAGACCTTGGAAATCGATTCCATGAGTCACCAAGCCCATCGCCATCTCGGGCAGGCTTATGCGCAAAAACGACTCTATACAGATGCTATTAGCGAGCTTAAAAGAGCGATTGAGCTTTCCCACGGAAGTGACGAGGCTGTCGCCGAACTTGGATACGTATCTGGTATCTCCGGCAGGAAAGACGAGGCGAGGCGAATATTGCTGGAGCTAATGCACCCACACGACGGTCGCATTTCTCAGTATCGCGTAGCGGTCGTCTATATGGGACTCGGAGAAAACGACAGGGCCCTGGTGTCACTTGAACACGCCGTAAAAGACCGATCGCCGGGGGTGGTGCATCTCAAAGTTTCTCCGCTGTTTCGAGAACTTCGATCGAACCTAGATTTCGAAAAATTGTTGACTGACATGGGCCTGGCCGGCGGAAATGAGATGATGAGTCTAGCGTCCTAACCAAGACAACGAGAGGAGGCTTCCGGGTACCATGCTTAGAAGCTTGCAAATCCATTCCAGGAGCTTGTCTTCTTCACGCGGGTGGTGAGTCGATCTCCTGCCTCGCGAAAACGCTAGCAACGCGGGGTCCGAACCAAAAACGCTCTCCAGCTCTAGCCACGTGAACGAGGGTGGTTTCCTCTTCCCTACTAAGTCGGGAGTCTTGCCATCCACATCCACGAGGTCCTTCAGGTCATCCTTGTCCATAACTTTGTTCTTGTCGATCCTGAAGATTTGCGGGATTTCGTTGTCGTTCCAGACTACGAGGCGTCCGATCTTTGCCTCTTCCGAGTTAGAAAGCGTCATAGTGGTGGAATGATTACCATCGTAAAATAGAGAAAAAGCAGTAAGATCCTTTTGGTAACTGAACATCGCCGAATATAACTGGGCGGAGTCCAAGTTGCCCCGTATCACTAAGGAACGATCCGCTCGGTCGATGAAATCCTGAGCTTCCAACCTCAGCAGTCCAGATTTCAATTTTCCTTCAAGACGAAGGGTTCCTGAACCCGCTTGAAGGTCCCCGGTTATATTGCCGCCGGAGACCTGCCCCAGGGACCCTCCGGGGTCTGCACAGCCGAGGGCTAGTCCAGTCGTTGCTGCCCTGAGAAAGTCGCGCCGCTCCAACTTCATCGCTGCCGTCCCTCCCGCAAAATTCCGAGTTCCAAGGTATCTTCGGTGGGCCTTCAGGATCGTGCTCGACGCGCGGGTGATATGACGTCCTGTTTGACAAGCCTTTTACTTGCGAAATTGCCTGTCTGTCAAGACAATTCCTTGACGCGACCCGACGCGAACCGGAAGTCATTCCGGGCCACAAGTCCGGTCGAGGAAGCTAACAAGCCTGCATTAGATCCACTATCCCGAGGCTGCCCAGAAACCCTGTTTCTACCCGGGCCGCAACTGAATGATTCTGGGTGTTCGAAATTGGCCGATCCGCTTGCCCAGAACGAGTTGATTTTGGAGCTATGCGGTTGTTTCCGCCTTCCTACTTCCCTGGCCTATGATCTTTAGTGGGTGCCCGACCATGCCTTTCGACTTTTCAAAGATCAACATGAGTGTTCCACCGTGGGTTCAGGAAATTCGCGATAGCTTCGACGTCCAGGCTCAGCCGTACAACGAAGTCGAGGTATCCGATGCGCTCCGCAGCGCGAAGCGAAACCATCCAGAGATGAGTCCAGAGGATTTCAAAGGCTTCTACTCAGAATGGGCCGCATTTCTGTTTCTAGAACGAAACAAGACGTGGGGCACGTATTTTGGTCCGATGATGACCTACGGGGACACGGCCTCACCCGATCTGAGAGAGCTGGACGCCGAGATCATCTCGCATTGGGAAAAACGATCTGCGTCGGCCAAGTCTCCCGTAATGCAGGCGCGCTATGCCGACCTGGTCTGGGACTTCAAACAGAGGGTCACAAGCGAACGCCCGTCCCACGAGTACGCCTTACTCGCGATCAGTGCTTACGAGGAAGCGTCTAATAAAAGCCGATACAGCATGCCAATGCAGGGCGTGTCCTGGTTGCGGCGAGCATTCGAGTTATCGCTGAGTTTGGGAGGCAAGGAGCGGGCGAGGGAAATGATTGTATCCGTCTTCCGCTTCTACGATGCATCGCCGACTCCGAGGGGTGTCGGAGTTTGGCTTTTCCCGTTTGATCTTTTACGCCAACATTTTGATTTGCTGACAGAGGCCCAACAGACCCGTCTCATTCTCGATTTGGAGGAGATGCTCGACGCAACGTCGACGCTGGGTAGACCGGAGTTCGATCCCCACGCGGCACAAGCAGCTGCAGAACGACTCGCTGAACAGTACAGGCGAAAGGCCGACAAGGCTGTCCTTTCGCTTCCCGACGATGCCCTCGAGCCCTTGCTCCCGCACGGCAGCTAGAACCTCCTCCGCCCCCGCCTCAATATAGTCTGCAATCCTGATTCTCTTGTCGCTGATCGTCACGAGGGACTTCAGCAAGCCGCGACGCTCGACGAGGGGAAGTCGCGTAAGGTCGCGGCCCTCGCAGCACAACAGGTCGAAGATGTAGTAGTAAATCCTCGACGCCGCCCCGCGGAAGTTCTGCAAGAGATTGAACTCTGGGCGCCCGCGGTCGTCGAGAGCGACCAGTTCCCCATCCACAACGGTTCCCTCGGGCAGACCGGCCAGTGCCTCTGCGATGTACGGGAACTTCTTGCTGAGGGACTTCTTGTGGCGTGAGAAAAAGGCGACGGTGCCATCCTTGACCGCGATCGCGCGATACCCGTCGAGCTTGATCTCCCACAATCACGGCGGTCAGAGACCAGATGCGTCACTCGGATGTGCGGGTGACTTTAGGAATTTATGGACACGTCATTGGAGATACGCAGAGAAGAGCAGTGGAAGGGCTTATCGCGCTTTGTTGGCGCGTAGAAAAATGAAAAGGAAGGTGACAGTGGTATGAGTGAGCACCACCAGTACATCGCAGACTTCCTGCCGCAGGAAGAGTCTGACGCTCTGTTTACGCTGGCGAAGTCCTGGCCGCGTAAACGAGAGGACCATGAATATGCGGGCAAAATAATCGGGAAAAAGAGAATCATTGGCCTGGGATCGTTCAGCATTTCGCCCAACAAGCGAGGGCTGAGAGACGGCGTAGTGAACCCCAAAGCCAAGTCACTTGACGACGCGCCGCCGGAAGTAGTGAAGCTGGCCGAGAGGCTGACGGAACTGAACGGCGGAAAAGCCATCAATTATTTGAGTTTCATCGCGTATGAGAATGAGATGGACCACATTGACTGGCACCAGCACAACGAAGATAGGTGCCGCGATGCAAAGGTCTTTATTGTTTCCCTGGGCGAAGTCAGGACGTTTGGTATCCGGCGCATTTGCAAACATCATCGCCTTTGCGACGAGTGCAATAGCTCCTGCCATCAATCAGGGAAGACCCTCTGTAAGACTTGCAAGGCTAAGAAGAAAGCCCGAAAGAATTGCAAAGTCTGTGAGAGCACATCGAAAAAGTGGACAACACTTCAACCGAAGCACGGGTCTGTAATTGTGCTTCCACACGATTACAACTTGACGCACGAGCACGCCGTTCTTGGGAAGCAGGATGCAGGCGGCGACAAAGGCCCCAAAGGACTGCGCATTTCTATCAACACGAAGAACATCCGTGAGAAGGATGTGCTTTACGTTGAGCGCGAGAATCGTGTTCCAGTACCAGTTTCCGGTCTGCCAATTCCGAGCGGGATGTTGAAAAGCATCTCGCAAGCGGAAGTGGACGCCGCAAAGACCGCGTCGCATGCGGAAATAGATGCCGCAAAGCCGGAACTGAAAACGGAAGTGGTCCACTGCAAAAAACACAACTACGACGTTTATATCGGGAAAGTGAACGGCAAAAAAGGCACGAAGGGGTATTTGCCTGAATCCAAGTTTGCCAATAGGAGCGGAGGCGATTATGAGTCGTACTTCCGCGCCAAACTCCGCAATACGCCAGGATTTGCCGCCGACGTGATGACGCTGCACGGCAAGCGCCTGGGCTGCTGGTGCAAAGGAATCAGCAGAGATTTCACCAAGTGCCACGGCCACATCGTAGCGAAGTGGGCAGATGTGATCTTCGACCGATGGGAAGCGTTGAAACCTAACAAAGCAGCCATGCGGCAATGGCTGAATCAGATGGCGAGGGAGGTGAGTTAGCCTGCAGGGAGGATAGTCGTTATAACAGACATTCCTTGGGCCCTAGGAGCGTGTCCGAGAATTCATCTTTGGTTCTGCTGAATTCACTTGAAAAAGAGCGCAAGGGTGTGCGAATTATTCGGAACCATGGCGAAAACCTACCGATCCTACCTTCCCGAACAAGATTTAC